>Ga0070741_10016514_pt1 | contig 12294 bp, 18 predicted proteins | sample Coa_R1_4_FD_66440 | JGI IMG/M metagenome (GOLD analysis project Ga0070741, IMG submission 66440) | Surface soil microbial communities from Centralia Pennsylvania, which are recovering from an underground coalmine fire - Coalmine... | ecosystem: Environmental > Terrestrial > Soil > Unclassified ...
CCCTCCAGCAGGGCCGCTCAGGCCGGGAGGGGAACGAGCGCGTCGGGCGCGGGCCGGCTCACACGGGTAGGGCCGCCAACACGTCGGCGCGGGATGGCTCAGGCGGGTAGGGCCGCCAGCACGTCGGTGAGCGGAGCGTGATCGGCGGTATGGGCGTCGACGTGGGCGTACCGCACGACCGAGCCGGGGCCGAGGACGAACGTGGCGCCGAGCTGGTTGACCCGCCGCCCGCTCTTCTTGACGCGGAACCCCGCGCGGTGGGCGCGGACTGCCCCCTTCATGCTGCGCGGGTCGAAGAGCAGGGTGAGGAAGTTGACCTTGTGGACCGCCGCCGCTGTCGCGGCCGCGCCCTCGTCGTCGACCAGGACGGGGAACGGCACCCGCTCCTCCGCGACGAACGCGGCTGCGTACCGCGCGTCACCGGTCCCGACGGCGACCACCTCCGCACCGGCCGCCGTCACCTCGTCGTAGTGGTCGCGCAACTGCGCGGTGTGCTCCCGGCAGAGCAGTCAGCCGAAGTGCCGCAGGAAGACCAGGATGACCGGGCGGACGGCCCAGTAGTCGCCCAAGCGGCGGCCCGCGCCATCGGGGCCGGTCAACTCCGTCCGTTCGAGGCGCTCGAGGTCCATGGGCGCGCACGCTATCCCGACCGCCGACCCCCCGTCGGCGAACGGCATCCCGGGCGAACGGCATCCCGGGCGAACGGCATCCCGGGCGAACGGCATCCCGGGCGAACGGCATCCTGGGCCAACGCCGTCGCGACGCCGGCACGGGGCTGGAGGCGACGGTAGCGTCCGGACGATCGAGCGCTCGTGCGTTCTGCAAGAGGGGGTCACGTGGGCACCACGACGCCGCCAGGCGCGCCGCACACGGAGGGGTACGGGCCGCTCAACCGCCAGGAGCCCTGGAAGCGATGGTGGGTGCTGCTCTTCGGTGCGGTGGCGGTGGGCCTGTTGCTTGCCGTGTGCCTGCGCGCGCCGTTCGAGTGGTGGGCCCCGGCGGCGGCTGTGACCTTCGTGCCAATGGAGGGCTTCGGCCTCGTGCGGGCTCACGACGCCTATCCCCCGTTGACCCAGATCACGCGTGAGTGGTCGCCGCGCTGGGTGACCTTCCTCCTCATCTTCGGTTTTGTCGCCCTCGCAGGCGGTACGTGGTTCCATTTCCATCGGCGGTGGTGGCTTGCCGCGCTGGGCGCCCTGCTCGGGTGGTTGACCGCCCACTTCGACGTCACATATGACGCGCCAGCCACACGCCAAGAGAACGCGAAATACCAGTGGTACGCGAAGAAGCTGCACCTCCAGCGCGCCCACCGTCGCCTCGTTGAGAACCAACGCCATCGCGACGCCCTTGGGGGATAGCGACCGCGGCATGGGGGCGCGCCATTCCGGGTAGGCATTCATCCGAGAGGAGGCAGCTCAGATGGATGCTGACTTCAAGAAACTGATGGAAGTCATGGGCGACGCAGTGGTCGACCGAGAGGGTCGGCGCATCGGCAAACTGGCGCAAATCGCGCTCGAGCCGAACACCTATCGTGCGGAATGGCTCGTGGTGAAGACGTCGCTGTTCGGACGCCAGCGGCTGATCCCATTGGCGTCGGCCATCGAGCAGGGCGACACGATCCGGGTGCCGTTCACGCGCGAGACGGTCCTGCGCGCCCCGGTCCCGCAGGTCCCCCTCACGCCCGCACCGACGGAGTGCACCGCGCTGGAGGACTACTACCAGCAGGCCGCCTGATCAGCGACTGCGGGTGAGCGATGCTGGTGGGCCATGAGCTGGCCCTCCGGGCGATCGCGCGACGGCGGCATCGACGAGATCCCGCTCCCGGCACCGCGAGGGCGCCTCTCGGTGTGCGGCAAGCACGCCGTCGCCCCTGATCCCGAGGCTGCACTGGCGGCCGCCGGGGCGGACGTGGTCGTTTGCCTCTGCGAGGAGCCGGAGCTGGCGGACCGGTACCCGGACTACGTGGCCTGGTTGCGGGCGGCGGCTCCGCATCGGGCGCTGTGGTGGCCGATCCCCGACCTGCACGCCCCCACCGCCGACGAGGCCGAGGACCTCCTCGCCCAGCTCCGGGCCAGGCTGGACCGTGGGGACGCGGTGTTGATGCACTGCGGTGCCGGCATCGGGCGGGCAGGGACGATCGCCGCGGCGTTGTTGATGTCGATGGGGACCGCGCGCGGCGACGCGGTCGCCCTCGTCGCGTCGCGCCGGCCGATGGCAGGGCCCGAAGCCGGCGCCCAGGCCGAGCTCCTCGACGCCCTCGCCCTCCGCCCGCGCGCCTGACGGGCGATGTGGGGACGAGGCCGGGGCGGTCACCGACCAGCGGCCGCGCGGCACTGACGCCCGGCTGTGGGCCCCGTTACGGAGCGGCGGCGGCAGCCCCACTCGGGGCCGGCGCCGCGGGGACTGGCAGCGCCTTCGCCGCGGGGAGCACCTCGCTGGCGAACAGGCGCATGTTCGCCTCCGCCACGTCGAGCGGCATGCCCCCGTACTTCATGACGCACACGAAATGGTCGGGGCCCATCATCCGGGTGATCGTCTGGAGCTTCTCGAGGCACTGATCGGGCGTGCCCCACACCTGGTTGTTGAGGTACATCGCCGCAAGGTCGTAACTGTCGCCCAGCTCTTGATGCGCTCCCTACCCTCCGCGTAGTGCTCGTAGCCCTTCGTCTTCCCGAAGTGCTCGCTGGTCAGCTCGTAATGGCGCCGTGCGCTGTCCGCGTAGTTGGCGATGTAGCGCCTCGCCCCTTCTTCCGCCTGCTCGACGGTGGGGGCGCAGTAGACCCACACGCACACCGTCGGGTGCGCTGGCTCGAACCCCGCAGCGCCGCGCAGGTCGGCGAACCGCTGCATCTGCTGGGCGTAGTCCTCCCATGTCGTCTGGGGGATGAACAGCGCACGCAACCCGGTCTGGGCGGCGATCGGGATCGTCTGCGGCGATCCCCAGGCGCAGTACATCCGGTCGATGAGCACGGCGGGGTCCGTCCGTGGGCGCGGGCGCAACGTCGTCCGCGGGACCCGGTAGTGCGTCCCCTCATAGGACCACCACTCGTCGCGCAGCGCTGCCCGGATGACATCCAGCGCCTCCGAGAAGCGGTCCCGCGACTCCTCCATGGGGACGCGGAGCCCGCCGAACTCGCGCCGGCCCAGCCCCCTCCCGAGCCCGATGTTGAGGCGGCGGCCCCCGAGCATGTTGTCCAGGGTGCTGATGCCCTCGGCGACGCGCACCGGGTCGTGCCACGGCAGCACGACGACCATCGTCCCCATCTCGACGGAGTCGGTGCATCCGGCGAAGTAGCTCAGCAGCGAGATCGGGTCCGGCACCATCGTGTAGGGCGTGAAGTGGTGCTCGACGGTCCAGATGGAGTCGAAGCCGAGCGGCTCGACGAGGCGCCCAAGCGCCAGCTCGTCGGCGTAGACCTTCGAGTCCGCCTCGACCGGCGCGCTCAACGGCGCACCCGACTCGATGCCTTCGAACCGGCCCCAGTCGGTGTAGTTCTGCATGAACAGCGAGACACCGACCTTCATTGCGTCCTCCCCCGGGTGCGGCCGGTCGTCAGTATCGCTCATCGTCTTCGCGTCGCGACGGGAGCGCTGGGCGCGACGCGCGCGTCGACCCTGCGCCGCGCCGCATCCACCGTCGCGTCAGGGCGGTCCGGTACGTTCGCCATGCCCACTCGTTGGGCCGGAGAACACGCCGAGCAGTCGGCACGGTGCGGTTGAGCGCACAGCCCACCGTCTCCGGCCACAGTGGCCCGGGTTAGCTCCCGGTCCACCACGGGTAGGTGCACGCGCATCACCGACCGCCGGCTCCTCCGCGACGTGCGAGCGAACGCCAACCGCGAACGGCTCAAGGCGCAACGGCTGCAGCTCCAAGCGATCGAGGCGCGTGCACTGGCCCGGCTGGGGGTGGCCGCGTCCCGGCGCCTGCGCACCCAGACTCGTGAGGCGCGCGCCGACGCGGAGTCGGCGCGCGACCACGGGGACGCACCGCCGCCGGCCTAGCCGGGGGGCGGCGACGGTCACGGCTCGTCCGCCAGCTCTCGCAGGCGCCGGCGGAGGCCCTCGAGCCGCTCCTGGGCGCCCACGAGCTGGTCGAGCAGGGCGAGGGCGCGCTCGCGGTCGAGCGCGTCGCGCCGCCCTGCGGGCAGCATGGCGATCGAACGGCGGAGGTACTCGGCCTCGTGGCGGGCGTCCATGCCGGGAACGCTATCGAACGTATGTTCGACTGTCCAGAGGCGGCGTCAGTCCTCGACGGTGATTGCCGATTCAGGACAGGACAGCGCGCCGCGGACGGCCTCGTCAGCCAGTTCCGGGGCGACGTCATGTGCCGGCGTGACGTTGTAGCCGAGGTCGTCGAGGACGTAGACGTTCGGCGCGGCAGCCCGGCACAACGCATGCCCCGTGCACCGGTCGCGGTCGATCGAGACCCTCACGGTCAGCGCCTCCGACCCGGCGTGAAGGTCACCGGGATCGTGGCCCACCCCCCGATCATCGACCAGTTGGGGTACTCGGCAATGCCGCCCTCGTCGAGCTCGTAGTCCGGCAGGCGCTCCAGCACGCGCGTGATCATCGTCTTGAACTCGAGGCGGGCCAGGTGCGACCCCGGGCAACGGTGGATCCCGATCCCGAACGACACATGGCGGTTGGGGAACCGGTCGATGACGAACACCTCGGGCTCTGGGAACGAGCGCTGGTCACGATTGGCGGAGATCTCGCTCAACAGCACCCGGTCACCGGCGTGCAGCGTGCACCCGGCAAACTCGGCGTCACGGGCGACGGTGCGCGCGTGCGTACGCGCGGGGGGATAGAACCGGAGGAACTCCTCGGTCGCCGGGTCGATCAACGCCGGGTCGGCGATGAGCCGCTCTCGGTCACCGCGGTTGCGCCCGAGGTGGACAAGCGCGGCCGAGGTCAACGCCGTCGTCGTGTCGACGCCCCCACCGATCGTCAGCATGACAATCGACGTGGCGTCCTCGAGCGAGAGCAGCTCACCGTCCACCTCATGCGCCGCGATCCGGCTGATGGCGTCGTCGCGCGGGTGGGCGCGCCGGTCGGCAACCTCTTCGGCGGCCCGCGTCGCGAGCCACGCGAAGCGCTCCCCCGCCGCCCGGTACCCGTCGGACCCCGGGATGTGCTTGGCCATCTCGTGGTACGTGCTGGCCGCTGGCAACCACTCCTCGCGCGGCCACCCCAGCCACTCCATCGTCACGAGCGACGGGACGGGCACCGACAAGTCGTGCGCCAGCTCGGCGTGGCCGTCCTCGATGAACTGGTCGATCCGGTCGTCGACCCAGTGCTCGACGCGGGGGCGCATGCGCTCGACCGCGCCCGGTGACAGCAGCTCGGCGAGGATGCGCCGGTACCCGTGCCACCTGGGCGGGTCGGACTCCTCCGGTAGCAGCAGGGGCAGCGGCGAGTGGGCGATCGAAATAGCGCAGCGCTCGGGGTCGGCGCGCTCCGACGAGAACGTCTCCCACTCGCGGAAGGCGGTCGCCACCTCGTCGTACCCGGCGACCGTCCAGTGGCCACCGTTCCGAGGCGTCCACGAGACGGGGCAGCGGCCCCGCAGCTCGCGCCACGCCACATCCGAGCTCGCCATGGAGCCGTGGGCGAACACGTCGAAATCGACGGTCGGCGACCGGCCGTCCCCCGTTTGGCTGCCCATGCGCCCGCCTCCTCCCCTGACGTCTCGCCGAGCCTAGCTGGCGGGCACTGCTCGCAACGCGCCCGCCGACTCACCGAACGCACGCGTGATCGCCGCGACGGAGCGGTCCACATCGCGCTCGGTCGTGCGCCAGTTCGACACCGAGATCCGCATGTACCGCCGGCCCCTCCATGTCGTCGATCCCATCCAGCACTCGCCTGAGCGTTGCACCAACGTGACGACGTCGTCCGTCGTGGCGTCGTCGTCACCGAACCGCACCAGCACCTGGTTGAGCACCACGTCGTTGGCCACGGTGATGCCGTTGACATCGCCCAGCTGTGACGCGAAGCGTTGCGCCAGCGCGCAACAGCGGTCCACGAGGTCGGCCACGCCGGAGCGCCCGAGTTCGCGCAGCGCTGCCCAGGTCGCGACCCCGCGCGCGCGACGTGAGGACTCGGGGACGTAGTCGCCTGGTGAGCGGACCTCGGGTAGGGACGTCCCCGTCAGGTACGCGGCCGTGTAGGCCATGGCCGCGACGTGCGCGTCGGGATGAGCGCAGAAGGCGAAGCCCGAGTCGTACGGGACGTTGAGCCACTTGTGGCCGTCGGTGGCCCACGAATCGGCGGACTCGACGCCGTCGACCAATGGCCGCGTCCGCGCGCTGGCGCCGGCCCACAGGCCGAAGGCGCCGTCAACGTGCGCCCAGGCACCGTGCTCGTGCGCCTCAGCGACGGCGGCCCCTAACGGATCGCACGCGCCGGTGTTGACGTTGCCGGCCTGGAGGCAGACCACGGTCGGGCCGTGCGGCCCGGCCGTAAGCGCGTCGCGCAGTGCGCCGGCGTCGAGCGCCCCGTTGGCGTCCGTCGCGACCGGCTCGAGGCACGCCGCGCCGAAGCCGAGCAGGCGCAGGGCCCGGTCGATGGTCGCGTGCCGCTCCTCAGTAGCCACGATGCGGACCCGGGGGGCGCCCGCCATGCCGTCGCGTTCGACGTCCCAACCGTCGTCAGCCAGCACCTTGTGGCGCGCCGCCGCCAGGCACACGGTGTTGGCTCCCTGCGCCCCGGTGACGAACCCGAACGACGCGTCCGCTGGCAGGCCGAGGACACCGAGGAGCCACTCCCCTGCCACCTCTTCGGCAATGGCGGCCGCCGGCGACGTGAGGTGGTTGTACGCGAGCTGGTCCCAGCCGACGGCCAGCACGTCGGCGGCTGTGGCGCTGTCGAGCGCGCCACCGGTGACGAACCCGAAATAGCGCGGCCCGGCCGTGGCCACGGTCACCGGCTCGAGCGCCCCGATCAGTTGTTCGATGACGTCCCCCGGCGGTATGCCGACGTCCGGCAACGGGCCGCCGAGGGCGGCGCGGGCCGTACCGAGCGCCGCGTCCGGGAAGACGCGAGCCTCATCGGCGCCGGCGCGGTAGGCCGCCGCGTGGTCGGCCACGCGGGCGAGCAGTGCACGGAGATCGGTCACGGCCTCATCCTGCTCCGAGCGCCCGGGCGAGGCGGGCCATTCCGCCACCGGCCGCACATGGGCGACGACATCGGCACATTGACCGGCCTGGCCGCGCGACGCGGTCCGTCCCCCGCCCCAGCGCGCGGAGCATCCGCAGCGCGCGCGGGGACGCGCCCTTGAGGACCCTCGGTCGCGCTTGTACGCTCCGCCCACGACGCGCGCTGAAGGTGGTCCCCATGGGGTCCGACGACGAGGTCCCGGTAGATATCGCGGTTGACCAGCCCGCCGACGGCCCTGCGGTCGTGAGGCTCCGGGGAGAGATGGACGTCGCCAACGCTGGTGCGGTCTCCGCCTGCCTCAATGGCCTGCTCGACGCTGGGGCCGACGTGGTGATCGACCTGAGCGGGCTGCAGTTCATCGACTCGACCGGCCTCGGGGTGCTCGTGCGGGCCGGGGGCCGCGCCCGCGAGGACGGCCTGAAGATCCGGCTACGTGGGCCCGGGAAGAACGTGGCCAGCACGCTCTCGGTGACCGGCCTGGACCGGGTCTTCACCATCGAGGACTAGCTCGGGCGTTTCGGCGCCACCCCGCGTGCGTAGGTATTCACCATGGCCGAGGAGCCCGCGTTCGATGAGGGGCCGGCCCGCGTCGCCCCGTACGACGAGGGCCCGGTTGCGGGGGACCGCGGCTTCCTCCCCGCCACGCCCCCGAGGGCGCGGGCCGAATCGGTGGCCGTCAGGCTCATCGCCACCGCCGGCGTCGTCGGGATCGGCACCGCCATCGGGGCGATCATGGGCGCCTACGACGTCGCGGGCTGGATCATCGGGCTCGTGGCGTCGGCCGTGAGCGTGGTGCTCGCTGGCGTGCTGTGGCGGTCGCGGCGGCTCTGACCGGCAGGCGTCACTCGCCGACCATGCCGATGTCGTCCTCGGCGTAGTCGCGGGGGTCGTCAAGGTTGGCGCCGATCTCCTCAGCCGCCAGCCCGTCGATCGGCGCAACGTCCTCCTCCGGCGCGTCGTCCAGGAAATCGACGCCCGAGTCGTCCGTTCCGTCGTCTTCGCGCGCCTCCCATGCGTCGGGGTCCTCGCCCGGTACCCCGGTGATGTCGGGGTCGCTCACGCTTTGCCACCGGCATGTGGCTCCGGCGGGCGCTCGTCGTCGTCCGCGCCCCGCGGGATGTCTCCCTTTGCCGCACGCGCCTCGGCCTCCTCTGCGCGGCGGGCGGCGTTCATCCCGAACGTGTGGTCCTGGAGGTCCTTGTCGTCAGGCTGTTCTGTCGGCACATCGGGCATCGCGACCACCTACCCGCGTCGGCGCCGCACGACACCGCCCGGTGGTTGCCGCGCCGGCCCGAGGGTAGGACGACCGCATGGCACAACATGGGGGCCTCCGCGTCGCCGTCACCGGGGTGACGGGCAACGTCGGGACGAGCCTGGTGAGCACGCTGGCGAGCGACGATCGTGTCGGCTCCATCATCGGCATCGCCCGCCGCGCGCCGCAGCAGCCGCTGCCCCGTACGGAGTTCAGGTCAGCCGACGTGGCGCGCGACGACCTCGTCCCGTTGCTGACCGGCGCCGATGTCGTCGTCCACCTGGCGTGGCTGTTCCAACCGACACACCGTCCAACCGTCACGTGGGAGGCGAACGTCGTCGGGAGCGAGCGCGTGTTCGACGCCGCAGCGAGGGCCGGCGCCCGCGCCGTCGTGTACGCGTCGTCGGTCGGCGCGTACTCCCGCGGCGAAGGCGATGCACGTGTCGACGAGGGCTGGCCTACCCACAGCCTGCCGACGGCGGGGTACGGCCGGGAGAAGGCCTATGTCGAGCGGCTCCTCGACGCGTTCGAATGCCGGCACGCTGGCATCCGCGTCGTCCGCCTCCGCCCGGCGTTCATCTTCAAGCGGGCGTCGGCCACCCAGCAGCGCCGCCTGTTCGCCGGGCCGCTCGTGCTTGGCTCGCTGGTCGCGTCCGGCAAGCTCCCCGTCGTTCCGTTCCCCGCCGGCCTGCGGTTCCAGGCGCTGCACACGGACGATGCCGCCGAGGCGTACCGCCTGGCCGTGACGAACGAGGTGCGGGGTGCGTTCAACCTTGCCGCGGAGCCCGTGATCGACGCCGAGGTCGCCGCCCGAGTCCTCCGGGGCCGACCGGTTGCCGTCCCGCCGAGCGGGGTACGCGCCCTGATTTCCGGCGCATGGCACGCCCGGGCGGTACCGGCAGACCCCGCCCTGTTCGACCTCGCCCTCGGGCTCCCCCTGATGTCGTCCGCCCGGGCCCGGTCCGAACTGGGTTGGGCGCCGCGGGTCGCGGCCGACGATGCGGTGGCGGAAATGCTGCGCGGCCTCGGGCGGGGCGAGGGCGGGCCCACTCCACCGCTCGCGCCCGACACCGTCTCCGGGCGCGCCGAGGAGGTGCGCACGGCGGTGACCTCCACCGACACGTGAGCGCAGCGCGCCACGGCACCCGCCCGCCACCGACGACGCCCGGGCCCGCGAACCCGCGCCCGGCCCGCCACCACGCGTGACGCCCGGGCCCGCGAACCCGCGCCCCGCCCGCCACCGCGCGCCTCCGCGGGCCACCGGCGGCTAGCACGTCCCCTGTCAGCGGAGGGCGGTGCGCTCAGTCCATGAACGACTGGATCGGCAGGTGCCGCGTCATCGCCGATCCCGCCGGGCCGAGCAGCATCTGTGCCCGCAGGTGCCGCCGGTGGAACAGGCCGACGAGCTCCTCGTCGTAGCGCGCGGTGTCGTCGTGGGCGAGGACGAACCGCTCGAGCTCGGCCTCGCCCTCGAGCCATGACGCCGGGCGGTGGCCCAGCAGCTTGTGGAGGTCGTCGAGGTCGGCGTCCGACACCGCGTGCCCGATCTCGTCGGCGCGCGCCGCATGGCGGGCGAGGCGGAACATGGTGCGCAACTGGTACCGGAGGTACTCGTCGTCCACCTCGATCCCGCGCAGGTTGGCGACGAGGTGGGCGAGCGCGACGGCACCGCGCGACTCAGACGGCGCCGGCATCTCGACGGTGGGGAGCTCGATGCCGAGGATCTCGGCGAGCGCCTCGGTGGCGAACAGGTTGGTCTCACAGCACCACTGCAGGTTCGTCATCAAGTCCGACTCCGGCGGGGGGTTGCGGAGCGCGGCGCTGAACGCCAACTGGTTGGTGAGCGCGAACGCGAAGTGATGTCGCTGCAGCGCCGGGATGTCGACCGGGGCGCCGGACAGCTCCTCGTAGCGGGCGTAGAGGTCGGCGAACCTGCCGAACCCGATCACCGTGTCGCGCATCCTCCACGCCGCCAAGTCCATCATCGGGTCGCCGATGTGGCCGATCTCCAAGTCGAGGACCGCCAGCACGCGCGACCCGTCGTGGTGGAACTGGCCGGAGTCCCACACGATGGCGGCTTCGCGCCCGTGTGAATCGGGCGGGTTGCGGCGCAGCCATCCGAGGGAGAACTCGACGAACGGGTCGGGGCCCTTCTTCACCGAGCGGAACACCCGCTCGTACCGGCTCATCCCGAACGTCCCCGACGCCTCCGGATGGGCGGCACGCATGATGCCCGCGTCGAGGAACGGCCCGATCTCGAGGTGGTGCAGGCGGGCGAGCACCTGCAGGTAGTCGTCGACCACCGCCTCGCGCCCGGCGCCCAACCGGCCGGTGAAGTCGTTCTGCCCGCCGACCCGGTCCATCACGTAGCTCGCCGGCCGGTCGATCCAGCCGTAGACACGCGCCGTCGGGATGCCGTGGTCGTGCATCACCGACTGCAGGCGCATCTCATGGTCCAGCGGGAAGATGAGCGGCATGTCGGTCCGCTCGCCCCGCACGCACAGCTCGAGCAGCCCGTCCGGCCCCTCGACATCCGCGAACCACACCGGGCGCCACCGCGGCTGGCGGGAGATCGACACGACCCGCCCGACGTTAGCGTCGAGCCAGGCGCGGACGTGGCCGGTGCCGTCGTCCTCCGGGGCCATCTACCGGCCGCGCACGTACGCAGCCGTGCCGGCGAGGAAGCCGGCCACGTCCGAGGCCTTACGCGCCGCAACGTCGGCGAACCACGCCGGCACGTACACCTGGAGCTCCTCTCGCTCCAAGGCGGCGAGGACGGTCGCAACGCACTCCTCGACGGTGATCTTCTCGACCTCGGCGGTAAACGCGTCGTTGTCGGGCAGTGCGAACAGCTCGGTGTCGACCACGCCCGGGTAGACGACGAGCACCTTCACCCCGGTGTCCCAGAGATCGACCGCCATGCCCTCCGACCACACGCTCAGGGCCGCCTTCGCCGCCGCGTACGCCGCCTCCCCGGGTGAGCTCAGGGTGGCGGCGACCGACGACACATTGACGATGCGCCCCTCGCCTCGGTCGAGCATCTGGGGCAGCAGTGCCAGGGTCAGGCGCACGGCCGAGAAGTAGTCGAGGTTGGCGACGGCTTCGACCGTCGAGATGTCGAGCTTGGTGACGTGGCGGCGCTTCGGGATCCCGGCGTTGTTGACGAGGACGTCGACACCGCCGAGCTCCTCCACGGCGACGTCCGCCAACGCGTCGACCTCTTCGGGGACCGACAGGTCGGTGACCCACATCTTCGACGCGGGGGCATGCTCCACGCACTGGGCGAGGACCTCCTTCAACCGGTCCTCCCGCCGCGCGCAGATCCCGACCGTCGCGCCGGCCTTGGCGAGCGCCACCGCCAGCCCGGCGCCGATCCCCGATGACGCCCCCGTGACGAGGACGCGCTTGCCCGTAACGTCGTAGCCCACGGGGAGCGATCTTAGGTTGGTACCGTGCCGGCGTGACGATCGAGCGGGTGCGCGCCGATGCGGACCCGGCGCGCGTCCATGCCGCCTTCGAACGGGACGGCGCCGTCATCGTCGAGGGCCTGCTCTCCCCTGCCGCCGTGGCGCGCGTCAACGACGAGGTCGAGGCGGCCGTCGCCAAGGCCGACCCCGGGGAGGAGCTGTTCGACCCGGTCATGCAGGCCTTCCACGGCCCGTGCACCAAGCAGGTCACCGGTGTGGCGGGGATCTCCCCCACGTTCGCGACGGACGTCGTGTGCAACCCGGTGCTGCTGGCGCTCTGCGACCGGGTGCTGCTGCCGAACTGCGCCCGCTACCAGCTCAACATCGGGCACCTGCTGCAGCGCGGGCCAGGTGCCGAGGACCAGTGGTTGCACCGTGACGAAGCGGTGTGGAGCGACGTGCCGAAGCCCCACCCCGAGC
>Ga0070741_10016516_pt1 | contig 12293 bp, 8 predicted proteins | sample Coa_R1_4_FD_66440 | JGI IMG/M metagenome (GOLD analysis project Ga0070741, IMG submission 66440) | Surface soil microbial communities from Centralia Pennsylvania, which are recovering from an underground coalmine fire - Coalmine... | ecosystem: Environmental > Terrestrial > Soil > Unclassified ...
CTGCCCTGGGACATCCTTACGGCCCCAATTCCGAGCGCGGCGTGTTCCGTACCACCGACGGCGGGAAGACCTGGCAAAAGGTCCTATATAAGGATGACAACACCGGTGCGGTAGATATCACGTTCGATCCCCACAACTCCAACATTCTGTTCGCGACGCTCTGGCAGGCGCGGCGCTATCCCTGGACCCTGGTGAGCGGCGGTCCGGGCAGCGGCATTTACCGTTCGGTGGATGGCGGAACAACCTGGAAACAGCTTGAGGCGCATGGCTTGCCCAAGCCGCCATATGGACGGATTGGCGTGGCGGTGGCCGCGAACTCCGAGCGCGTGTATGCACTGATCGAAGCTGATGAAGGCGGTTTATACCGCTCCGATGACGGAGGCGACACCTGGCAGCTGGTCGACGCCGATCACGCTTTCACCCAGCGGGCGTTCTACTACATGCACGTCATCGCCGATCCACAGGATGCGGATACGGTTTACGTGCTCAACGTAGATTTCTACAAGTCCACCGATGGGGGAAGGTCGTTCAACCACATAAAAGTCCCGCACGGGGACAACCATGGATTGTGGATCGATCCGCAAAATACGCGGCGCATGATCGCGTCGAACGACGGCGGAGTGACGATTACGCTGGATGGTGGAAAGACCTGGACGCGCGAGAACAATCAGCCGACGGCGCAGTTCTATCATGTTGCCACCGACACGCGCACTCCGTATTACCTGTACGGCTCGCAGCAGGACAATAGCACCATCGCGATTGCCAGCCGCAGCGACAATGGCGCAATCGATCGTCCCGATTGGTATGCCGTCGGCGGCGGCGAAGCGGGATGGATTGCGCCGTATCCGCCCGATCCGCTCATCACCTTTGCCGGCGACTATGAAGGGCTGATCACGCGTTTCGACAAGCGGACCGGCCAGACCAAGAACATCTCGGTACAGCCGCAGTTGAGTGATGGCGAGGGAGCGGCGAATTTGCCGCATCGCTTCCAATGGACCGCGCCCATCCTGATTTCACCGCACGATCCCAATACGCTGTACCACGCCGGGGAGACGCTATTTAAGAGCACCGATGGCGGCATACACTGGCAGGCAATCAGTCCTGACCTGACCCGCAACGACAAGAGCAAGCAGCAGGCGTCGGGCGGAACGATTACAACCGATGTGACCGGCACCGAGTACTACGACACCATCTTCGCCCTCTCGGAGTCACCGATCACCAAGGGCTTGATCTGGGCTGGAACAGACGATGGGCTGATTCATATCACGCGTGACGGCGGCAAGAGCTGGACCAACGTGACCCCGAAGGATCTACCGGAGTGGAGCCGCATCAGCTTGATCGATGCGTCTCCACATGATGCGGGTACGGCGTACGTGGCTGTCGATCGCCACCAGAACGACGAGCTGCGTCCTTATATTTACAAAACCAACGATTACGGCAAGACGTGGACGAAGATCGTAAACGGCATTCCGGATGGAACCTTCACCCGCGCAGTACGCGAAGATCCAAAAAAGCGCGGACTGCTGTACGCGGGAACCGAAACTGGAGTGTACGTGTCGTTCAATGATGGGGTGAACTGGCGTCCGTTGAAACTGAACTTGCCGACAGTGCCGGTTCACGATCTCGTGGTCAAGAACGATGACCTTGTACTGGCTACGCATGGCAGATCGTTCTGGATACTTGATGATGTCTCTCCGCTACGGCAGTTCAGCGACCCGATTGCCAGCGAAGACCTTCACTTGTACACGCCTTCGATCGCGTTGCGGCAGCATAATCCCGACGAGCCACCGAAGCCGATCCTTGTGGGCCAGAATCCGCCGCCGGGTGCGGTCATTTATTACTGGCTGAAGGAGGAGCCGAAGGGCGACACCACAATCGAGATTCTCGACTCTTCTAATAAGGTGATTCGGAAGTTCTCCAGCAACAAAACTCAGGATTTGGACGAGCCGCCTGATCCCGACGCCAAAAAGCCGGAAAAGCAAATCAAGCCGGAAGCCGGACTGAACCGCTTCATCTGGGACCTGCGATACGAGGGGGCAACCCGCGTCCCGAATTACTACCTATGGGAATACGACCAGGGAAGATTGGGTCCCTTGGCATTGCCGGGTAAGTATCAGGTGCGAGTGACGGCCGATGGGAAGAGTCAGACTGTGCCGCTCGAAATCAAAATGGATCCGCGGGTGAATGTTTCTCAGGCGGACCTCGAAAAGCAGTTCGAGTTACTGATGCAAGTCCGGGATGAGCTCAGCCGTGCCTACGAGGCGGTGAATCAAATTGAAGACGTGCGCGGGCAGGTGGGCGGGCTGAAGAAACGTCTTCCCAGCAACGCCAATACGCAGACGGTGCTGACTGCCGCCAGCAATCTCGACCAGAAACTTCTGGAGGTGCGCGACGGGCTAGTGCAGATGAAGATTACCGCCAATGAAGATTCCTTGCGCTATCCGCAGCGGGTCGATTCCAAGCTGGCTTATCTGGCCATAGCAGTCGGCAACGAAACAGACTCGGCGCCGACGGAAGCAGAGTACCAGTTGTTTAACAACCTGAAGAAGCAGACGGATGACCTGCTGGCGCGGTGGTCCGAGCTTCAAAACACGACGCTGGCGGAATTCCAAAAGATGGCCGCAGGCCAAAAGATCCCCGCCGTGGTGGTACCGTCTATCGGCGAGGCGGGCGTAAGCGGAGGCAAAGAGCGGAAATAGTTAAGCAACCAGGTTCTGGTATGACTTAAGTGCCATCCCCATGGCACCTTGGTGCATTGACCTACCAGTGCTTGCTTGCTAACGTGAGATGAAGGTGCGGTGACGTCTTCCCCCTTGTGAAAGCGCACCTGGGGGTGGGCCTATGCGGTTGCTTCACTTTTGCTACGCGGCTCTGGGATTCGCGGTGGCGCGCTGGATCTTCCGGCGTCAACCGGTGCCGGTGGTCGATCCCGTTACACGATTTCGTTGTTCTGGCCTGCTGTAACGGAACAGGTTTGGGCGTGCGCCCCGTTGCGTGCTGCTTCGTTCCGCACGCCCGAAACCTTTACCTCTGAGATTCTTCCCAAAGTTCTACTACCACGGTTTCCCGAAACGCGCTCTCGCCGGGCGATTTCCTGATTACAATTTTTGTCAGCGGGGGTGAAAAGCAGATTCCTCGCTGCGCTTAGAATGACGAAACTCAGCACAGCTGTGGTCACATTAATTGCGGCAGTAATGCTGCTGTGCGTTGCCGCGGTCGCACAATCTGATTCCGGCGAAAGCTCGCTCGGCGATCTTGCACGTTCCCTGCGCAAGAACAAGCCAGCGGCGGCCGCTCCGGCCACGACCGTCATTGATAACGAGAACCTGTCGCAGGTCATGGAAGAGGTGCAGAGCAAGAAACTGGCCAGCGGCAGCATGCTGTATTCCTTCGACAAGGACGCGAAAAGCTTCGAGATCTCGTCCCCCGACGTAACCTGCAGTCTCTCCTTCACGGCCCAGGCTACTTCGTTGCTCGCGGATCCTTATGTCTCGCGAGACGTGCCGGCTAGCGAATTGTCCAAGCTCGATGGCCCAGCGATGATCGACGGCAACGATCTGCAAATCTCCCTGAATAACGGCAGCGCCTGGAACCTGAAAGAGATCACGGTGGGACTCACCGTGGTGCGAAAAACCGAAAGTGACAGTGCGTTCTACGGCACTGCCAAGCTAATTCCAGCCGCAGGAACAGAGAATGCGGGCCCGGCAGAGAAGCGGTCGGACGTCACCATCCTTTACCGACTCAAAGGGACCGCGGCACCCCACGTCACCACTGTATTCCGCGAACCGCTCGGCGGCAGCATCGCCCCCGATCAGGAATGGCATTGGGCAATCGTGTCAGCTAAAGGCGTTCCGCCGCTGGCTGCGAAGTAAACCACGCCAAGCTGCTGCATGAGCTTTAGGGAACAGTTCAGCGGCCTAAATAGCAAAACACTTGTTGCAACGAATATCGTTGTCGCGAATCTAATGCTATGGAGGAGTCAGACGACAGCCTTGACGTCGCCGCAAGTGCAGTTCGTGAGAGCCTGAATCTTTCTGAACTCCTAAATTGTTCGGCCGTGGCTCGGCATCGAATACCTGGGCCGTCGCGCCCGAAAGAGAGGTACGCAATGTCGCTCCGTCCCGTTAAACAGATACTGCAAACTCAGCCCACAATAGAAGGCGCAGGGGTCAAGCTGCAACGCGCGTTCGGCTTCGGTAAGACGAAGGAGTTCGATCCGTTTCTGCTGCTCGATGATTTCCGCAACGAACGTCCGGCCGACTACCTGGCGGGTTTTCCCTGGCACCCGCATCGGGGTATAGAAACGATCACCTACGTCCTGGCGGGTTCGGTAGAGCACGGCGACAGTCTCGGAAACAAGGGCAAGATGACGGCTGGGGACGTCCAGTGGATGACGGCGGGCAGCGGAATTCTTCACCAGGAAATGCCGAAGGGCGACAGCCACGGGAGGATGCACGGATTTCAGTTGTGGGCGAACCTGCCCTCATCGCTGAAGATGACTGACCCGCGTTACCAGGACATTCCGTCCAGTGCGATCCCGGAAGTCACCGAAGATGACGGCACGAAAGCGCGCATCATCTGCGGCGAGTTCTGGGGCAAGCGGGGGCCCGTCGAAGGAGTAGCCGCCGATCCGGCCTACGTGGATATTTCGGTCCCACCCGGCCAGCGGAAGCGGATTAAAGTGGACGTTACCCGGAATGCATTCGCCTATGTGTTTGCCGGATCGGGCACGTTCCGCGATGCGTCGGAACCTCGCGCTGTGCTGACCGAACACACGGCTGTTCCTGAATCCGCGCCGACCTATGACGCGACAAACCACTCACTCGTGCTGTTCGACCGAGGCGACGAGATCGTTGTCCAAGCCGGGCCGGAAGGAATCCGATTCCTGCTGGTCTCAGGAAAGCCGCTCGAGGAGCCTGTCGCCTGGTACGGCCCGATCGTGATGAACACCCAAGGGCAACTCAAGCAGGCCATGATCGAATTGCAGGAAGGTACGTTCATCAAGCGCCGTTAATTTAGTGCGTTCGAGGGACGTGCTTCACCTGCTCCACTTTGCCGTTCTTGATGCTGCGGTAAGCGGCGTCCAGGATCTCCTGATTTTGCCAGCCTTCTTCACCGGGCGCGGGGAATTCTCGGCCATCCTCAAGAGCCGCGGCGAACGCATCCACCTGGCGGGCGTAGGCGAGATGATTGGAGAGTGTTTCGATCTCAATAGTCTCGCCGCGCCGAAGCTCGAGTCTGATCGGTCTTTCCACCGTGAGCGCGTTGTCCGCGAACAGGACTCCCTTGTCGCCCACGATTTCCATCGGAGTGCGATATTGCGAACCGAACGACACCATGACGGTGCCGAGAGTCCCGCGCGAAAACTCGAGACTCAACTGTGCCGAAGACTCGACTGAACCAAAATTGCTATCGAAGCTCGCGCGGGCGCTGACGCGTTCAACTTCGTCCTGCAGAATGAATCGTAGTGCATCCACACAATGAACGCCCACATCCATGATCGGACCACCTCCGGCTACGGATGAGTCGTGTAGCCATGTGCGCGCATGTCCCGCCATTCCGGGAAAACAAAACTCGGAACGGGCGAATATTGGCTGTCCGACGTCTCCGGCGGCAATGCGGCCACGGAAGCGAGCCGTGCTGTCTTCAAAACGGAACACCTGCGCGACTCCAAGCAGCACGCCAGCGCTGCGGGCGGCCTCAACCATGCGGCGGCATTGTTCCGAATTCATCGCCATAGGTTTCTCGCAGAGCACCGGCTTGCCGTGCCGCACGGCGAGCAACACGTCAGCTTCATGGCAGGAGTTCGGAGTGGTTACCAGTACTGCGTCCACTTCTGGCGAGCGACAAAGCTCGGCGGCCGAGTCGAATGCGAATGGGATGTCAAATTCGCGCGCGGATTGCTGCGCCTTAGCAAGATCGCGCCGTGACAAAGCCGTGACGCAACACCTTTTGGCTAATGCGAATCCGGGCATTAACCGCTTGACTGCATGCAGTCCGAAACCGACGATGCCGAAGCGGATCATGCGCCAAACCGCGCTATTTTGTCACAGCAATGGATGTCGGTTGTGAGCCGGTGGGCTGGACGACCGGCGTGGTACTCAGATTCCCGGTGCTGGCATCAATTGCGAATTCGCTGATCTCTTTTGCGGACTGGTTTGCCACCAGCACAAATTTTCCCGTCGTGTCGATGGTGAGGAACACCGGCTGGCTGCCTGTACTGTACGGGGATTTGGAAAGCGCTGTGGGCACTCCGGTGCTGGAATCGATACTGAACCCGGAGATGTTGCTGCCTCCTAAATTTGCGACATAGAGAAATGCACCCGTCGGATCGAAGGTGAGCGATACAGGGTTGGTGCCTGCGGCAAACGGCGAACCGGCAACGGAGGTCAGGGCGCCGGTTGCCGAATTGATCGTGAAAACAGAGATGGTGTTGGCGAGAGTGTCGGCCACGTAGAGGAACTTTCCGGAAGAATCGAGGGTTAGGCCGAGCGGGCCGGCTCCAACCGCGAAGGGCGAACCGGCAATCGGGGTCAGCACGCCAGAGTTAATGCTGAACGCGGCGACTGAAGCAAGGTTTGAAAGTGTCACGTACAAGAAATTGCCTGACGGACTCAATGCCATTCCCGCGGGAGTAGGGCCGGCCGCGAAGGGAGAGCCGGCGACCGCAGTAAGAGCGCCGCTCGTGGAATCTACCGAAAACACAGAAATATCGTTGGTGATCTGATTGGCGACGTAAAGGAACGCTCCGTTAGCGTCGAGCACCATCGTGCTGGGAGCGACACCGGCCGCCGTGCGGGGCATCACTTCGGTGAGAGCGCCGGTTGTGCTGTCGATTTTGAACAGGGAAATGTCATTGCTGCGCTGATTGCTGACGTAGACGAATTTGCCCGAGGGATGCGCGACGACGTAGGCCGGTGACGTCCCGGTAGCGAACGGCGAGCCTGCAATGGGCGTGAAGTGTCCGGAAGAGTTGTCAATGCGGTAGGCCGCAACGAAATTCGCCGCCGGCAAACTGACGTAAGCGGTATGACTTGAATTGGCGCAGCCGATCAGGCCGGTAAGCGCCGCCAATATGACGAACAGAGTTGTCGACCGTTCAATCACTTTGCCCTACCCCAGTGAAAAACTACCCCTGTTGACACGCGAACATTGCCCTGGCTGACATTAAAGGTATGGGTGTCGAGGTAGTCGGCCTGAATGACGCGAATGGAATATCGCGGAGACATGTAATAGTCGAATCCCCCACCGAGCGCGACAGCGCGCCCGGTGCTGGTGCTCGACCCGTTGATGTTAAAGCGGTCGTTGGCCTTTCCGAATAGAGCGTGCGCGAAGCCGGACACGCGCCCTTTGTGCAGTAGCACCTGCGGTCCAAACATGTACTGGTACACGCGTAAGCGGTTGCCGTAATGATCGCTGACATCAGCCACGATGCCGAAATTGCGTGACAGATTGAAAGCGCCCGCCAGCTCGAATCCGTGAAGGTTGGAGTAGTCGGCGAAGCCCAAAGTCGTGCTATCGAAGCGAAGGTATGAGTACCCGGCGAAGGCTTCCAGACGGGGAGTCTTCTGGCTCCATGCCGGATAGGTGAAGGTCACCAGCAAAATGACTAACGTTAGAGTCCCACGCGCGGCGACGGTCAAACTTCTATCTTTCATCTTCTTAACTGGCAATGACATTTCGGGGAGCCGCTGTGGGCGGCCCATCAGAATACACTACGGGACGGGAAAAAGTCGTAGCGGCGTCGCAGCTGTGCGATAAGCCGCGACTATCTGCGATCCTTGCTGTTGACTTCCCGCCTACCGCGCCCTAACATTCCCACGCTCCTTTCCCCCCACGGCCATGATCGATCAAAATCTGGGCCATTACCGGGTAGTGGAGAAAATCGGCTCCGGTGGGATGGGAGAGGTCTATCGCGCCCGCGATGACCGTCTTGGACGCGACGTCGCACTGAAAGTCCTCAAACCCGATCTCACCAGCAATCAGGACCGGCTGCGGCGGTTCGAGCAGGAGGCCCGCGCAGCTGCGGCGCTGAACCATCCCAACATCGTCGCCATTTTCGATATAGGCATGCACGATGCGGCGCCCTATATCGTTTCCGAACTGCTGGACGGTCAAACACTGCGGGACAAATTGCGAGTCGGGCCGGTTTCGATCAGGCAGGCGATTGAGTACTCCATTCAGATCGCTCAAGGACTGGTAGCGGCCCACGAAAAGCACATCGTGCATCGCGACCTGAAACCGGAGAACCTGTTCATCACCAAAGACGGCAGGGTCAAAATCCTGGACTTTGGAATCGCCAAGCTCACGACGCCTGAAGTCCAAAGCGAGCGCGACTTGGTCAGCATGACCACGCAAACCAAGATGGGCTCGGTGCTGGGCACGGTCGCATATATGTCGCCCGAGCAGCTCCGCGGCAAGCCGGTAGATCACCGCAGCGACATCTTCAACTTCGGCGCGATTCTGTACGAGATGCTCACCGGCCAGCGTGCATTCGCGCGCGACACCGAAGTCGACACCATGACGGCGGTGTTGATGGATAACCCGCCAGAGATCCAGATCGAAGGGCGCAATGTTCCCCCCGCTCTCGAGCAGATCGTGCGTCATTGCCTGGAAAAGGAACCTGAGAACCGCTTTCAATCCGCGAAAGATCTGGTGTTTGCCTTGGGAACGGTTGCAAACGTATCAACAACCAAGCAAGTCATCGCAATCCGCAGCCGGAAGCGGCAGCTGCAAAAGTGGGCGCCTTGGCTCGCGGCGGGAGTGCTGGCGGTCGGGTGCGGTGTGTTCCTTGGCGTGAGTCTGAAGCCGTCAGCAGCGCCCACATACCGCCGTTTGAGTTTTGAGCGTGGCACCATCTATTCGGCAAGATTTGCACCGGATGGAAGATCGGTGGTGTATGCCGCGTCGTGGAATGGCAAGCCGGTGCAGCTGTATTCCACTTTGTCGGATGCTCCGCTGGCGCGTCCGCTCGATTTAGGGTCGGCGTATTTGCTGGCGATCTCATCATCGGACGAACTGGCGCTCTCGTTGCACGCGGTGCACAGCGCCAAGCTGCAGATCACCAATGGCACGCTGGCGAGCGCTCCGCTGGCTGGGGGCGCACCGCGGGAAATGTTAGTCAACGTAAATTCGGCGGATTGGGACAGAAATGGCGGTTTGGCGGCAGTGCATGAGGTGGGCGGCCGCAGCCGGCTGGAGTATCCGATCGGCAAGGTGCTGTACGAAAGCGCAGGCGGCATCAGTGACGTCCGCTTCTCTCCAAGCGGAGACCGCATCGCGTTTATTGAACATGCATCGGTGTTCGACGATCGTGGGGCGGTGTGTGTAGTCGATCTGAGCGGACAAAAAAAGCAGTTGTCCACGGGATGGGCGTCAGCTTCTGGGCTGGCGTGGGATGTGAAGGGGAATGAAATCTGGTTCACTGCGGTGCAGGGGGGAGAAAATCGCGCGCTGTGGAGGGTGGACCTTTCTGGCAAGCTGCACGAGGTCTTACGCGTGCCGGGAACGTTGACTCTGGAGGACATCGCGCCAGACGGACGAGTACTGGTCACCTTAGGCAATGAGCGCTTAGCCATGGAGCTGGCAGGGGATACCACGCAAGATGAATCATGGTATGACTGGACGATAGCGAAGGACATCTCACGCGACGATCAGTGGGTGTTGTTCGAAGAAAGTGGCGAGCCGGCAGGGCCGAATTACGCAGTTGGCATTCGGCGGAGCGATGGCTCACCGCCGATCCGGCTGGGCAGTGGGAGCGCTGGAGGGCTTTCTCCCGACGGTAAGTGGGCGCTGGCGATCGTGCCCGGACCGCCACAACGTGTCGTGCTGCTGCCCATTGGTGCGGGCCAGCCGCGGGATATCTCGCTGCCCGGAATCGAACACGTGGAGAACGGTTTCGCTCGCTTTATGCCAGACGGCAACAGTATCGTCTTCTACGGCAATGAACCGGGTCACGGCGCGCGTACCTACGTGGAGGAAATCAATGGCGGAAAGCCGAAGCCAATTACGCCGGAAGGTGTTCCCAGCCTGGTGACCTCGCCGGATGGAAAATACATTGCAGGTTGGGGACGCCAAGGCGAACTCGATATTTTCCCGGTTCAGGGCGGCCCACCTCACGTGATCACCCGAGTGGATGGCAATTACGGTTTGCTACAGTGGTCAGCCGACGGGAGCGCGCTTTTTTTGACCGGACCTGGGGAAGTTCCGGTGAAGATTTATCGCCTGGACGTGGCTACCGCGCGCATGCGCGAAGTGCGCGAGCTCTCGCCATCAACCCGAGCCGGAGTCGTCAGCATCAATCCGGTGGTTGTAAACCGCACAGCTACGAAGTTCCTCTACAGCTATTTCCAGGAATTGTCTGACCTGTATGTGATCAGCGGGCTGCAATAGAGCTACGTTCACCGCAGAGAAACAGAGCAAAGAGCGAGGAAGCTTAGTCCAGCGGACCAGCGAAATCCTGCCCCACATAGTGAAAGAAAATCGACGTCGAGCTATGCCCTTCGCGCAGCTGGTCGCGGTAATGCGGGAGGAGGCCTCCGCGGTAGAGAAGTGCGTCTCCGATCGCCTGATAAACGGTCGTCGTTCCCTCCGGAGTTTGCAGGTGAAGTGGCCACGACGTGGCGCGCTCAGGTTCGGGACAATAATCCAGGCACAAACTGATGCTGAATTCGCACTGGTCGCGGTCCGTGTGCTTGGCTAAGATCGCGCCTGCTTGATACGACGCCAAATAAACGTAGGAGGGCTTTACGGCCTCGCCTACGATCCGGCTCACCACACCGGTTAGCTGGTGGTGGAAGAAGCGTGCGACCGCCTCATTGTGTGCAACATAGCGGCGCGAACTTTGTTCGTCGCCGAGGCGGATCAGTCCGCTGCGGATCTGGTGGCGGTAGTAGCGCCGCAGTGCCGACAGGTGAAACGGGTGAATCAGTCCAGCAACAGGCACGTATTGTTTCGCGCGGAATCCGTCGGCGGCATACGAGATGACGTGATTCCACCGGCAGGAAATATCGTGCATGTAGTTGCGCGGCACCAATATGCCGGCAGCAGCGAGGACCTTCAGCGAGGGTGTGATTGGCAGATGAACTTGATCACCCGGCGTGACGTGCTGCAACTCTGACGCAACTTCTGGTTCCAGCCAGAATGGCTGGAGAGCGTTGGTGGCGGGATCAGTCACCCATGCGACGTTTCCGCTGAGCGCAAAGTTCGTCAACAGCGGGAGGGAACGCTCGAGCTCAGGACGACTGCTGTTCTCATGAGTAAAAAAAGTAGTCGGACTGAGGACCAGCTCGTCAGGAATGGCTAACTTGTCCAGTCTCGAAACGTACCACCGCGGAACTAAATGGTCTGGCTGCTCCGCGAGCCGGCAGTAAAACTGGGAGCGCGGGAGGTCTGCAGTCGAGCAGAGTCCCCCCGGATCCCCGATGAGGCGATAAATCCGCTCGAGCCATTCGCCGTTATTTAGTGATGAAACCATCCATTCACCGTGAAACGGCTGTCCGCAAACGCACGCGTGGGACATTCCACTGCGGTTATTTCATGCGCCAGCAGACTGGGGAAAATCACCAGCTGATTCTGTTCCGGCACGATCGCTCGGTAATTCCGAGTGGGCACATAGGCGCCGTTTTCCAGGCGTGAATCGTAGATACGGAGTTCGCCGCCACGGAACTGTTTGGGTTCGCGGTGGAAGAAATAGACAAACGTTATTTCACGTCCGGCAACCGATTCGCTTCCGCTATTGTCGGAGTGCCAGGCGAAGAAATCTCCATCACCGCTGGCCGTGACCTGGACTTCGACGCGTGTTACAGGGAACACGTCGTGGTCCATACGCGGCAACACCCGCGGTAAGCATTCACGGATGCGGTCAACCAGCATGACACCGGTCTTACCGACATCCATGAGGACGCGCGAGCGCCGGCGCTCATAGTCCACACCGCTTCCCTCGACGCCCGGCGAAACCACCTCGCTGATTTGGAATTCGGCTTCGCGTGCGAGCGTCTCGTGGATCAGCCGCTCGACTTCAGCGGGTGCAAGAAATTCGTTGAGCACGACGCAGCGCGCCGGCAGAAGGTCAGGTGTAGCCACGGCAGTTGTGGCCTGTGCCTGCATTGCGACCTGAACCGTTGGCCCGGGCGCGGGCGGCGCGGGCGGCGGTTCCTGGCCCGGCGGCCGTGGCGCGGGGGGCTGTGGGCCCAGCTGCCGCACTGACGCGGTTGGCGCAGCAGGTGGCTGTTGTGATGGCGAAGGCGCGGGGCCGGGCGGCCGCGGAGCCGGGGGCTGAGGCCCAAGCGGCT
>Ga0070741_10016517_pt1 | contig 12291 bp, 3 predicted proteins | sample Coa_R1_4_FD_66440 | JGI IMG/M metagenome (GOLD analysis project Ga0070741, IMG submission 66440) | Surface soil microbial communities from Centralia Pennsylvania, which are recovering from an underground coalmine fire - Coalmine... | ecosystem: Environmental > Terrestrial > Soil > Unclassified ...
CCGGCTGCTGGCCTGCGGCGAATACTACGCCCGCAACACCCTGGCCCTTGATAATCCTTTCGTCCCTTTCGGCACCGTTGATTACACTTACTATGCCAATGCCGCCGGACCTTACACCGCTAATCGCGCGGCTCTTTACCTCATCCAGAATGCCTACAAAAACCGTCGCCAACTTCCTACTCCCTGGATTGACCGGAAACTCCAACAGCAGAACGTTGATGGCGAAAACTGGATGTATTCCAAGACTGCCGATTTTTCTACCGCCACTCCGCCGGCGGCCATTGTTCGTCCGGCGGTTTCCTTAGCCTCAAGCGGGTTGACTTTGACAACCCTCGGCAGCAATTCGTCGGGACGCAGCGCCTCTTACACGAACGGGGTGTGGACGATGAGCGGACTCGGCGGCGGAGTCTGGACGGATGGGGCTGACGACTGCCAGTTTGCTTATCAAGCGATGACTGGCGACTGCGCCCTTGTTGCCAAGGTCACCTCATGCACCTTTTCGGGTTCTCAAAACGGCAAGGCGGGGATGATGATTCGAGACAATCTCTCTCCCACCATTTCGGAGCGCGGCTGGATCTCGATTACGCCCACCACAACAGGCACCAACCTGGTGGAATCCCGCCAGACTGGCTGGACTGAAACCTGGGGAGGGAGCAATTGGGCAAAACGCTCGAACTCCCTTCCCCCGGGGCTGCCTTACTGGCTCAAAATCGAGCGCAGGGGCAACATGATTAACACCTACAGTTCGCAGGATGGCACTAGTTGGGCGGCTATTGAAAGCTCATACTACGGCAATCTGCCGTCCACTATTTATATCGGCTTGTTTATATGCAGTGGGAATACGACGGTTAATACCGCGACCTTTGCCAACGTGGCGTTCACCGGCGGAAGCGGCGGTCTTGTGACGGCTCCTGCTGCTCCGGCAACCGTGTTCGCCGTTGGCTCGAGCAAAGCTATTACCGTGCGCTGGCTGCCTTCCTTTGGCGCAACCGCTTACGATTTGCTCCGCTCTACCACTTCCGGTAGCGGCTATGCCGTCTTTGCCAGCAACCTTTCTGCGTCCACGACAAGCTATGTGGATACGTCAGTGGCCGCAGGCACGACTTACTACTACGTGGTTCGGGCGAAAAACTCCGCCGGCACGAGTGGCAATTCTCCTGAGTTCGGCGATTCCCTACTTTTTGCGCCGATGGCCAACCTCGGCTTCAGCGGCACCGCGACGGCAAGTTTCACTAACACTCCCTCCTACGAAGTCCCAGACAAAGCCTTTGACAGTGATCCAGGCAGCAAATGGTTTGATTCTGCGGCGCCGACGGGCTGGATACAGAAAGACTTCGGAGTAAACAACGCGCAGGTTGTCAAGCGCTATACGATTAGCAGTGCCGACGTGGCGACGCGTGATCCGAAGGACTGGCAGTTCCTAGGCTCAAACGATGGCTCTAATTGGACTATTCTCGACTCACAAAGCAATCAGTCCTTCGCCAATCGAATGCAGGTGAACACTTACAGCATCGGCAACACCACTGCCTACCGCTACTACCGGCTCAACGTCACTGCCAACAACGGCGATACTGGCTTGGCAATCGCCGAACTGGGACTTTGGAGTGACAGCGGCCACACCATTCCGGACGGCCGCTACCGAATAGTTAGTCGTAATAGCAACAAGGTGATTGACGTATCTGGCAACTCCACCGCCAACGGTGCGCAGCTTGTCCAGTCGGCATTCAACGGCGGCAACAGCCAGCAGTGGGATATTGCTTGGCAGGGCAATGGCCGGTATCGCGCCACCGGCGTGGGTAGTGCCAAGGTAATTGACAACGGCGGCACATCTAGCATCGGTGCCAATCTGGTCATCCAACCTTCGAGCGGAGGCACCAGCCAGCTTTGGAAGGTTCTCCCCGACAGCGACGGGTTCTTTAACATTACCTCGGTTAACAGCGGCTTGGTCGCCGATGTCAATGGCGGCTCGGCTGCCGATGGGGCAAATATCGTTCAGGGAACCTACAGCGGTAGTGATAGCCAGGCATGGATGCCCAGCCTCGCCGGCACAGCGCCTCCAGCTCCGACCGGCTTGATTGCCACAGCGACTTCCACCAGCCAGATCGACTTGTCGTGGACAGCAAGCTCCGGTGCCACAGGTTACAACGTGAAGCGCGCGACCATCAGCGGCGGACCTTACACGACCATTTCGACGGGCGTGACTACAACGAGCTACTCCGACACCGGTCTCGATAGCAGCACTGTTTATTACTACGTCGTCACTGCGACGAATAGCGTGGGCTGCGAGAGTGGCAATTCTCCCGAAGCCGGCGCGATCCCGCTGCCGGGATTTCAGGCCTGGCTGAAATTTGACGAAACCAGCGGCACCAGCGCCGCCGATGCGACGGGCCACGGCTGGACTGGCACGCTGGTCAACGGCCCCACGTGGGTCGCCGGTTACAGCAACAACGCGGTGAACTTGAGCGGCTCCAGCCAATACGTGACCTTGCCCGCTGGCATCGTGAGCACCCTCAACGATTTCACCGTCAGCGCGTGGGTGAAAGTCACCAGCCTGGATACATGGGCGCGCGTGTTCGACTTCGGCAGTGGCACCGCGACAAACATGTTCCTCACGACAAAGAACGGCGCGAACGGCAAGCCGAGATTTGCAATCAAGATCAACAACAGCGCCGAGCAGCAGATCGACGCCACGAACGTTCTTACTACCGGCACCTGGACGCACATCGCCGTCACTTTGTCGGGCTCAACCGGAACTCTATACGTCAATGGCGTAGTGAGCGGCACCAATACAGCCATGAGTTTCAAACCCTCGGGCATGGGCAGCACGACCCAGGACTATCTTGGCAAATCGCAATACAGCGATCCGTATCTCAAGAGTTCGCTCGATGACTTCCGCATTTACACTCGCGCGCTGAGCGCGGGTGAGATTAGCCTTCTTGCCGCAGGACCACTTCCTGCCCCACAAAACGTCAGCGCGACGCCGGGCACCTCGCAAATTGCAGTGTCGTGGAACGTGGTAAGCGGCGCCACCAGCTATACAATCCAGCGCGCTTCCAGCAATGGCGGACCTTACAGGCTCCTTGCTTCTGGAGTAACAGCTACGAGTTACACCGACTCCGGGCTCGCTGACGGCACCGCTTGGTATTACATCATCGTAGCGCAAGGATTGCCGGGCATCGGCGTTGCATCCACTCCGGTCTCAGCGACCACCTACACAGCAGTTGAGAACTGGCGCGTCGCGAATTTTGGCACCCCATCAAACAGTGGCAACGCTGCGGACTCCGCCGATCCCGATGGTGACGGAATGACCAACGCGCAGGAGTTCGTTGCGGGCACCGATCCGAATGACGTCACGAGCTTCTTGAAGGTGACACGGATGCAAGCCAGCGGAAATGACATGCTCATCAAGTTCCCGACGGTAAACGGAAAGACCTACCGCGTGGAGCGGTCTAACACTCTGCAGGGAGGCTCGTGGACGACGGTGGAGGATTTTATTGCGGGAACCGGCGCGGAGGTTCAGGTTATCGACAGTGATGGTGCCACGGCTGCAAGACGATTCTACCGCATCGTCGTCCAGCCCTGAGTCGAGACGGACGGCCACCCATTAACCAATCCAAACAGCCCACTATAGAATCAATGACCTTCACCAACTTGCTTGCCATCGTAGCCCTGTCCTCTTCCACCATGGCCGCTGAATCTATTGTGAAAGCGATCACCAAACAACCGTCGGAAGTCGAGTTGTTGCTTGATAGTGGACGGCTGGCGCTGCGGCCCCTTGAAGACAATGCGATTCGCGTCCGTTTTTCGGACGGGAAATCCGCCGAGACTCCGAGCTTTGTGCTGACAGAAAAACTTCCCACACCGAAGTTCGAGGTGCGTGAGGAGGGGAATGCGATCATCGTGGCCACGGCTGGAATGCAGGCGGTGGTGGATCGCGCGACGGGCGCGGTCAGCTTCCGTGATGTGGACGGGAAAACTTTCCTGGCGGAAAAGGCGGGCACGCGCACGCTCGAGGCGTCCACCGTGCAAGGACGACCAATGTTCGTTGTTGGACAAAGCTTCGAGTCACCCGCGGACGAAAAGCTTTATGGCTTGGGACAGTATCAGGACGGGCTTTGGGATTGGCGTGGAGTGCCGCTGGAACTGCGTCAGTTGAACACGCAAATCGCAGTGCCGATGCTCATTTCCAGCAAAGGCTACGGATTGCTTTGGGACAATGCTTCGCGCACGGATTTCAACCCGCCCGGAGAGCCGATTGTCCTCACGGCGGAGGCCAAAACCTCCGACAGCGGCGCGCAAGGACCGACTGCGACGGAGCAGTTGACCGCTCAAAAAGCACCGCTAAAAAATGCCGTCCGGCACGGCGCGTTCACGACCGGCGCGGCTGGCGAATACGTCTTCAGCACACGCGATGGCGACCGGAGCAATGAGATGGCGATCATCGTGGATGGAAAAACAATCGCCGGCGTCACGAACATGTGGACGCCGCGTTCGGTGGTCGGAAAGATCATGTTGCCCGCGAACAAAACCGTTACCGTAACCGTGCGCGGCGGAGGCAGGGACGTGAAGCTTTTCGCCCGTCCGCTCGGTGATACGACAACCTTTCGCTCCGATTGCGGCGAGGCGGTGGACTACACCGTTTTCCATGGGCCAAAACTCGACGACGTCATCGCAGGCTACCGTGCCGTCACGGGTCAGGCGCCGCTCTGGCCGAAATGGGCTTACGGCTTCTGGCAATGCCGCGAGCGTTATTCCAGCCAGCAGCAGTTGCTCGATACGGCGGCGGAATTTCGCAAGCGTCAAATCCCCGTCGATCTCATCGTGCAGGACTGGCAATACTGGGGCAAACACGGCTGGGGCAGTTACGAGTGGGACGAAACCAAGTATCCGCAGCCGGCGGAGTTGATGAAAGGTCTGCACGATCAGCATGTGAAATTCATGATCTCCGTCTGGTGCAATCCGCATGGCAAGACGCTCGAAGACTTAAAGGCGAATAACATGTTTGTGGGCGGATGGATTGACGTGTTCGATCCGAAGGGTCGCGAGATTCGCTGGAAGCACATTAATGATGCGTTCTACTCGATTGGAGTTGAAGCGTGGTGGGGTGACGCGACCGAACCGGGCGATCCCGGCACCGACCTGCTTGGAAAGAAGCTTTCCATCGGTCCGGGCGACTGTTTCACCAGCGCGTATCCGCTTTTTGCCAGTCGCTCACTTTACGAAGGCCAGCGCGCGACCGATCCGGAGAAGCGAGTCTGCATCCTCACGCGTTCAGCATTTCCCGGCCAGCAACGTTACGCTGCGGCCTCGTGGTCGGGCGACATCAATGGCAACTGGGAAACCTTTAAACGGCAGATTCCCGCCGGACTGAATTTCTGCCTCACCGGCCTGCCGTATTGGACGACCGATTGCGGCGGATTTTTTCATCCGAAAGACCAATACTCTTCCGCCGATTACAACGAACTCCTCGTGCGCTGGTTTCAGTGGAGCACGTTTTGCCCGGTCCTCCGCATTCACGGTTTTCAGACAGAGACGGAGATTTGGAAATGGCTCCCCGACACACAAAAGAACCTCGTCGCTTACGACCGGCTGCGCTACAGGATGCTGCCCTACAATTATTCCGTTGCGTGGCAAGTAACGAACAAAGCCTCCACCATCATGCGGGCGCTCGGCATGGATTTCCCGGCGGACTCAAAGGCTTGGAACATTGCGAATGAATACATGTTCGGCCCGGCTTTCCTCGTCGCACCAGTCACGGAAGCAAAAGCGACGAGTCGCACCGTCTATCTGCCTGCCGGGACGAATTGGGTGAATTTTTGGACGGGAGAAACGCAGTCAGGCGGGCGGGAAATCACCGCCGCCGCCCCGATTGAAACGCTGCCGCTCTTTGTGCGCGCCGGTTCGATTGTGCCGTTCGGCCCCGACCTGCAATACGCCGCGGAAAAACCTGCCGACCCCATCGAGTTACGCGTCTATCCCGGCGCCGATGGCTCGTTCACGCTCTACGAAGACGAGGGCGACGGCTACAATTACGAAAAGGGTGCATACGCGACCATTCCGCTGAAATGGGATGACAAGAAGCGAACGCTTACCATCGGCGGGCGCGCAGGCGAGTTCTCTGGCATGGTGAAGGAGCGCACCTTCCGCGTCATCCTTGTCGCTCCCAGAGTAGGCACCGGCATCGATGCCTCGGGGAAAGTTGAGGTAGTCCGCTACGATGGAAGTTCTATTGAAGTCCATTTGCCTCACCACATCAACTAGCCGACTAAGTAGCCCTAGGGCTGGACTGCCTCGGCGGAGTTGTTGCCGCGGCTTTATGATGAGTTTAAACCAACGCTCGATTTCGAGTCGAATGCCTTAAACCGCCAACCGGGGGTTCGAATCCCACCCCTTCCGCCAATGCTTCCGGTAGCCTTTGATTTCCTCGAAGCTCTGCCTCGTATTCCAATTGTATTAGGGGCGCACGCTGCATTATTGCAACCCAATGCAATTCGGCGAATCTAAGACTCATTGCCAATACGAATGACTTTTGGCCCATGCAGATGTCTGAGCTATCTCGACAGTTGTGAATCAATCTGCGATATTCATGACTAACGTATCGTGGATGATATACGCACAATACTCGAAAAAGCTCATGCGACAGGCCGGACTGTTTCGGCGGAGCTATTGCCGCTGCTTTATGATGAATTAAGGAATCTGGCGACGGAATATATGTCGCGCCAGACGCCGGGGCAGACGTTGCAGGCGACGGCACTGGTGCATGAGGCGTGGCTTCGGCTTTCCAAAGAGGATGCGCAACTGTGGAATGGCCGCGCGCATTTTTTTCGCGCGGCCGCGCAGGCGATGCGTCACATCCTCGTGGATCGGGCGCGGGCGAAGGCTAGCACCAAACGCGGGATGAATGCGGAGAAGATCGATATCGATGATCTCGACCTGGCGGACGCGACGATGGATGAGCGCGTATTGCTGGTGGATGAAATGCTTGACCGGCTCGAGAAGGAATATCCGGAGTGCGCGCGCATTGTTTCGCTGAAGTTTTTTGGCGGACTGACGGAAAAGGAGATTTCCGCAATGGACGGGACGCCGCAACGGACGATTCGCCGTCGCTGGGCTTTTGCAAAGGTAAGGCTTTTGGAGTTGCTGCACGAGAAAGCAGAATGATGGATCCTGCCATTGTAGAATTGCTGTTTACCGCAGCCTCCAACTTCACCGATGAAACCGAGCGCGCGACATTTCTCGACCACGCATGCAGAGGCGATGCGGCTTTGCGCAAGCGATTAGAGAAGCTGCTGGCGCTGGAAACGGAAGGTGACACATTGTTCGAATTCCAGCCGGGCCTGCGCCAGCCTGAGCCAAATAACGTCGCAGCGAAAGCAGAGCCCGAGGAAGGAACCGGCGCGCATATTGGACGCTATCGGTTGATTACGCGAATCGGCGCGGGCGGCTGCGGGGTGGTTTACTATGCCGAGCAGGAGGAGCCGGTTCGGCGAAAAGTCGCGCTGAAGATCATCAAGATGGGAATGGATACCGAAGCGGTCATTGCGCGCTTCGAGCAGGAGCGGCAGGCGCTGGCACAGATGGATCACACGAATATCGCGCACGTCCTCGACGCCGGGGCGACAGCCTCGGGCCGGCCTTACTTTGTGATGGAAGTAGTCGATGGAGAAAAGGTCACCGACTTCTGCGATAGCAATCGATTTACCATCCGGCAGCGGCTCGAGCTCTTCATCGAGATCTGCCGCGGCGTCCAGCACGCGCATCAAAAGGGCATCATCCACCGCGATATCAAGCCATCGAATATTTTGGTGCAATGGCAGGATCAGGAAAACAAAGTGGCGGTGCCGAAGATCATCGACTTTGGCATCGCAAAAGCGACGTCGCCCGGCCTGGCGAGCGGTGCGACGGCGACACGATTTGACCAATTCCTCGGCACGCCCGCTTACATGAGTCCCGAGCAGGCACAAGGCAGCGGCGATGTGGATACGCGCAGCGATATTTATAGCCTGGGCGTTTTGCTCTACGAGCTGTTGAGCGGCTGCACGCCTTTTAATTTCAAGCAGCTTTCCGACATCGGGCTTGAGGAAGTGCGGCGGATCATTCGTGAAGAAGAGCCAAAGCGGCCATCGGCGGAATTCAAGATGGCGACGCCGGAGCAGCGCGGGGCGATCGCCGTGAACCGCGGCACGGATGCGAGCAATCTGTTATCTCAACTGCAAGGAGATCTCGATTGGATCGTGATGAAAGCCATCGAAAAAGAACGCTCGCGCCGCTACGAAACGGCGAACGGCCTTGTGGCGGATATTCTGCGCTATCTCAATGACGATGTGGTCTCGGCGCGCCCGCCAAGCCGCACGTATCGGCTGAGAAAACTCGTGCGCCGAAACAAGCTTGTTTTCGCAGGCGTAGGCATCGCAGCGGTCGGCCTGCTCGCCGGTTTCGGCACCTCGACAGTGATGTATTTCAAGGAAAAAGCAGCGCGGCAGGAACAGGCACGCTTGCGCGAAAACGCGGATTTCTTGCGGCGAAAAGCGGAACTTCGCGGACTGATCGCGCAGGCGGCGGTGAGGATTAAGTATGGAGATATCGCAGGCGCGGATGCACTGCTGGCCAAGGTGCCCGTGGAGGAGACACCTTCATCGCTGGAAGCCACCGATGCCTTTAGTGCTGTTGCCGATTGGCACATGCACGCGTCACGATTAAAGGAGGCCGCGGCGCGTTATGCCGCCAGTGCGAAAGCCATTTCCAGCATCGACGAGTCCGATGTTCCGACAGTGTCGCTGAGTGTCCTTCCCGCAGCAGCCCTCGTTGCATACAATGGCGAGACGCAGCGCTATGAGGAGATACGGCAACTGGCTGCTGCGCGTTTTCACTCCACTACCAATCCTGTGGTGGCGGAGGAGATACTGAAGGCCTGCCTGCTGTTTCCGGCAGGCAAGGAAATGCTTCAATCGCTGATACCGCTGCGGGAGGTCGTCGAGCGTGCGATTGAAATGAAACAGGGACTCACCGGCACCGATCCTCTTCACAATGCGTGGGCCTGCTTCTCGCTCTCGCTTTTCTATTATCGGGCTGGCGAATACATCAAAGCTGTGCAGTGGGCGGACCGATGTCTTGCTTCCTCAAATAAAGTGGACTCACGGACAGCGGATATCGGAATCATTCGCGCCATGATTGAACAGAAGTTGGGGCGCACGGCACAAGCCAGGGATTTGTTAACGCCGGCACGCAAGGCGGTGAAGTCTGCGTTCGAAGCAAAAGCTGCGCTGCAACCGGGACCGGCACATGGGGAGGATTGGATCGCAGCCTCGGTCCTGCTTGTAGAGGCGGAGCGGATGGTTGACGACGGGAAATAGGCGAGAGCGCTGCGGAAATAAAATAAAACCGCGCGGCCTCTCGAACGGGGAAAAATCCGTTTCTTCTGTTGAAGCGGTAAAAGCGATTTTGTGCCTTGCGTCAGCGTGAGCCTGAAAGCCGCGTTCAGCCTTTTAATTTTCATGATCTGAACCGTGCGCCGATGGGGATCGGCACGGGAACGCGGTGAAGATCGTGAGTCATGTCGCCGTGGTGTTCGGGGAAACACCACGGCGGTTTTTTCTTTCGTGATTTGTGAGGACGCAAAAAAGCTCCTGCGAGAGGCTGCGGCACTCCGCGCTTTTGAATGCCACCGCAAAGAAAAATTAAATCGAGTGGCCTCCTGCTCCGGAAAAATCCGTTTCTTCTACTGACGCGGTAACAGTTTGTTTCCGCGCCGTTATTTCGTCCCCTTCCGCCACCCCTAAAAACATGAAATCTCATCTCAAATTCGAGTCTCCCCGTGCATACTTCGCTGTGTCGCTGAGTCTTAGCCTCGCGATGTTGGGCTTGGGTATTCCGTCTATCCAAGCTGCCAGCGATACATGGGCAGGCAACACGAGTGCGAACTGGAATGCCAGCAACTGGGCCGGCGGCAATAATCCGCCTGTTAGCGGTGACTCTTTGTTTTTCGGCGCGGCGGGAACTTCTGGCACAACGCTCAATAACGACTTCACGAGTTTCACTTTCGGCGGTATTACGTTCAATTCAGATGCCTCGGCTTACACCATTGGCGGCAACTCGTTTACGCTTTCCGGAAACCTCACCAATAACAGCACGAGCCTCCAGACCTTCAGCAACAACATCACGTTCGCAGCGGCGCAGACGGTTGCTGCCACAGGCAATCTCACCCTCAGCGGCACGGTGAACGGCGCCGGAACGAGTCTTACCAAAACCGGCACTGGAATTCTGACTTTGGGCACCAGCTCAATTAACATGACTGGGTCTTTGCGAGTATCGAATGGAACTATCGCGATCTCGGGTGGCTCGCTTCAATCCAGCAGCTTCAGCTTTATTGGCGACACAGCCAGTCAGACAGGCGTGGTGAAGGTGTCTTCGGGTTCCACATTGGCTTTGAACAACACGAATGGCGGCGGCATGGGTTACGCCAGTGCGGCCAGCGGGGTTATTTACAATTCGGGCACCTTTACTGCGACGCAGTTGTATATGTCCGATACCGCAAACAACGGTTCTTACGGATATATCCGAAACGCGGGCACCATGACTATTGGCAATTCCCTCCAGATTGGCCGCAATAATAACGCCAATCTGCTGGATATCGTTGGCGGAACGACGACCATCACGACTTCGAACGACAGCGCGCTCACCTTGGGGTCGGGAGCCGGCTCCACTTCAGGTCTGAATATCAGCAACGGCGGCACTTTCACTCTCAGCAGCGCAAATCATCAGCAAGTGATCAATAGCGGCGCTGGGGCTTATAGCTCGATTAACATCAACGGGTCCGGAAGCAAGCTCGTGCAGCAGGCGGGCAGCGGGCTCAATCTGATGGCCACGGCCAACGCGAGTAATGTTACCACTCTCACTTTGTCAAATGGTGGTGAGTTGGACACCCAATACATGTTCAACAACAATGCCAGCGGATACGGAGCAAACGTCATCAATTTCAACAATGGAACATTGAAGGCGACGGGTGCGGATGGCAACGGCCTCATTAACAATAACACGGCTGTTTACATTCATTCCGGCGGTGGAACCATTGACACCAACGGCTTCACCTCGAAGATCAATGTTCCGATTCTGACCGTGTCGGGAAGCGGCGTAACGAATGTTTCATTAGGCGGCACGCTCACCGGCTATGTCGGGGCTCCGATCGTAAAGATTACCGGCGGCGGAGGCCAAGGGGCGGCGGCGATCGCCAATTTCGATCCGACAACAGGCACGATCACGGGCATCACGATCACGTCTCCTGGTTCCGGCTATACCTCCGCGCCAACGATAACTCTTGTCGGCGGCAACGGCGGTTCGACAGGTGCTGGCGTGGGAACAGCCACGGCAACAGCGACCTTGGGTGCTGTTGCCGGTGGAGGCCTGACTGTGAATGGGACGGGAACGCTGGTTCTGAACTCCGGAGCAAGCACCTACACCGGCGGAACGACCTTGAACGCCGGCCAGATCACTCTCGGCGCCGGTTCGACGGGTTCTGGAAATTCGGTGACAAGTGGCCCTCTAGGCACAGGCACGGTGACGCTGAGTGGCGGAACCCTGCAACTAAACAACAAGACACTGGGCAATAATATCTCCATGTCGACCGGAGCCTCGGCGACCATTGATAACACTGCCGGCGACGCAACACTCAGCGGTAATGTCGTCGGCAGCGGAACGATGACGATCCAAAATTCCAGCGCCACGAACCTTTCCGACAATGTGACCGGCAATTGGAGCGGTTTCACCGGCACTTTGAATTACAACGCGTCGGCAGGCACTCAGAAGAATATCAATTTCTTTGGCGGTGCCAGCATGGATCTGTCCAACGCTGCGGTGAACTTTTCGAACTCTGCCAGTAACATCAATTCGACCTTTACCACGACAGGCACAACTAAGTTCGGTTCGCTGTCCGGGTTTGGCTACTTGGCGGTTTCCGGCACTGCCGAAATCGGCAACCTTGGCACAAGCACCGCCTTTAGCGGCATAATCAGTAACAACGGCGGTGTTGGTTTCATCAAAAAAGTCGGCAGCGGCACGCTGACACTCTCCGGTTCGAATACTTATACCGGCGCGACATCGGTGACGAACGGCACGCTCGCCTTAAGCGGAGCCGGCGCCATCAACACCAGCAGCGGCATCACCATCAATGGAAGTGGTGCAAAGTTCGTGCAGACCAGTTCAGTGAGCGGCACCACGGCGATCACGTTGACTCAAGGCACCCTGGACGGCACGGGCACCGTGGGTGCAGTCACCGTCGGAGCCGGCACGGGGGGA
>Ga0070741_10016518_pt1 | contig 12291 bp, 9 predicted proteins | sample Coa_R1_4_FD_66440 | JGI IMG/M metagenome (GOLD analysis project Ga0070741, IMG submission 66440) | Surface soil microbial communities from Centralia Pennsylvania, which are recovering from an underground coalmine fire - Coalmine... | ecosystem: Environmental > Terrestrial > Soil > Unclassified ...
GATTATAAGTAGTTAGTATCGAGTGTGTCACCTCATCAGTATCGACCCATTGGATAGCAAAGTCGATCCTCGTCAGTGGGCTATGCCCAGTCATGTTGATCAAATGATATGTATTAGCGACATAGAATATCCGAGTTGAATGTGATTGATTCTCTGGAAATTGTGGGAAGAATGTTTGAAGAACTGCATTACTTCCAAGCACAACAGTACCAGATGCTGGAATTACTAACTCTGGCTTTACTGGTATCATATTGGTCTTAATACGAATCGCACTAAATGGCGACCATGCACTCAGCGATGGATAGTTCTGCATCATGATATAGTTCGCTGGAGGATATGCTGGGGTCACCGAACTAACATTGTAGAAGTTATTGCCAAGATTTGCGACCGTGAAATGGAAATCTCTTCCTGCAGCATCTGGCGCAGGCCCAAATGGACTAAGTTTGCCAGGAAACCCATCCAAAAGTACCTTCAATGGTAGGTTACAATAGATGTTGATCGGTGACATCAATGTACGATCATAGTACGCGGTCTGTGCGACCAATGAAATTAGGCTAGTGGCTGGATCAAACTGGAAATATGGCGCAACTGCTCCCATGGGTGGTGTTATCGCGGTAAATGCAGTAGCAAGTGCAGTATTCACCATGATCAAAAAGTCCTCGTATGCGTAAACAAATGGATATGTGTCATCAGTAGTCGCCACTCCACTCGTTGGCACAAATATCACACTCTGTTGGCTAGTCGTCGCACCATATGTCAATGTCACGGTGTATATCGTCGTGGTCACCGATGGAGACACAAATTTAACGGCAAGCGATGGAATATTGGCTGTTGGAATATCGAATTTCGTGATCGCGGCATAGTATTTCTCTGGATCATCAACAATCGACTGATTGAACTGCTGTGAGTACGTAATTGGTGTCACAGTTGAGTTCGATTGTGGTAGAATTTCTACATCAAAGTAGATTTTGTCCTGCGCATTACCAAATGGCAGGCGTGTAGTTGTCGCTTCCATCGCACGATGTGTATACTATCTGTGGAATTTTCACTTGCGTCTTCTTTTTGTATACAGTTCTGATCAACAAAAAGGGAGGGCTTGGTCCAGGAGACACGAGGAAACGAACGTAGTGAGTGACCGAGTGGATCCGCCACCAAGCCCGCAGAACACGAAGTGTTCACACTGGAACTTTTTCAACGACGAGCTGATCGGGATCCTTTCCTTCGGCTGCACATTGATCGCTAATTAAGCATGCAAATTCATCACAGCCGAGATAGCGTGTACAGGCGCGTAAGCACACCCATCGACCACAGGTCCTTATCATAGGATTATGTGCCTGAAACACATACTGATTATAGTTCACAACATGACCCGATTGATAAAGACATCGTAAAAGCCACGGATAATCCTCAAGGGCATATTTTTTGAATTCTGGATCAAAGTTCCAATGCTGCTCATCGTCAACGCTAAGACCGTATGAGTCAAAGAATTGAATACCTTCGTAATTACTAAAGACACAAATCCAGTGTCCGTATTGTGGCTTAGTCTCGAAGCAGATAACAAGCACGTGATCAGGAAGTAGGTTATCGAAAGTCCATTCATTCCGACGAATTTTGCGAGCGAGATCACGATAAGTGATGATATCGTGAGGACAATCATTAGCGGAGAGGATCCTATCGATATCGATCCCACTAAGGGAGTAATCGGCCATTATATACTTCAGCAAACTTTATTTGCGATGCCTCCGAGTCATCCCTGCGCGTCTCGCTTCTCACATTTTTTATCATATATTTACACGCATTATATACAGGATAAGAGGCGAGGTCTAGCGGACACGCGGAACGAACGTAGTGAGTGATCAAGTGGACGCGCCTCCGAGCCGCAGCAAACAAAGTTTGCTAAAGTATACTCCAGTGAGTGATGAACGTCTCTGACCTCATTCGTACACGTGCACGTGATTCTTACACACGCGACGACAAACGCGAGATTCATCTCTTAAGTGCTCGCGGTGATGAATATCCAGGAATATATGGGAGTGCGCTATATCAGATATCGAAGCCAGCTGATCTTGATCTACACCAGAATTTTATCGCTAGTGGCGATGCTAAGAAGGTAGCGAGAGAGTTCGCAAGGCGTATGCAGCGTATCATAAAGAAGTTGCAGAAGAAGCCACACCATTATGTTACTGATGTTAAAGCCGGGGCCGATAATAGATTCGCGCTCGACATAGGTGAACTCGACAATGGCATGTACATACCTGCAATGGATAATCTCAACACAATGATGCGATTGATGCTATCATTTAAGACTGAGCGTGCTACCGACGATATACAGCGTATACAGCATATCCTCTCGCGTACTCGAGCACATACGTCACTTGAGCATGATGAGATAAATGATATCATCCGAGAATATCGCATCATTCGCTGGACCGCACGTGAAGTGCTCGCAGGAAAGAAGCACAAAAATGGCCAGACATTTTCGCTCGCCAGTGCATTAATTGGCGACTCGCAAGTAAAAATCGATGCAGTGACATACGCAAATAATCGCTGGCTAGAAGTGACCAACCAATTTTACATTGGATATCGCGAAGGACATCGATTGCATCTGCTAAACACGTCATACGATTTTACAGATCCAGTTGCCAGCTTACAATATTACGAAGGTAGTATACGTAAGGAGATCGAGCGCTTGCTATATTCTCAAGTGCACTATGGACCATTTAAGGCATGTAAGCGTATGTGGGCACTCGCACGCGTATTATACCTACATGGGATTAGCACGCAGGTCATGTCAGAGGCAATCGAAAAGCTTTCACCAATCATAAGTGGAGGGATTGCAACTTTGCATCAGATCGCGAGCGAGATGAAGACAATTGAGCTCGCACGTGATCACGCTATCAAAGGCGACAAGTTCATCGGGAGCACACTCTATGGAAGAAGAGACGAATGGCGCGTCATGATTTCACGCATACTCGAGCTAACACTTATGGAGCAACAAGAACTAATTGAGAGATTGACACATCCAAATTTATCACTGATTGCACGTGATATACAGGCACTTATCGATAGGCTAGCAATGAAGTCTCTCGTAAATGCTAATTATTGGCCAGTGCCATCAGAGTTTCTTCCGAGTCATAGAAACTATCGTAGGCCCACATTAACTGGTGGCAACTTATTTGATGATATCATCGACACTGCTTTGCCACTCGCATCCATTGTACTTCCACTTCTTCTATAAACGAAGTATTCTCACGTGTTGATTATAGGCGACGCAAACGATGTCGTTAAGCAATCTTACTTCGCCAAATAATACAAAGATCTACACATCACCTGCGAGTCAGCTAGGATATGAGCCATCGACGCCAGCAAACTGGAGTCCAGTACCAACTACATTTGCCGAAGCATGTGATACTTTAGCCGCACACTCAGGTGCCAGTGGCCCAGTGACCAGTGTAGGTTTGAGCGCATCACCGACAAGCGTATTTAGTGTGTCGGGATCGCCGGTGACTAGCGCTGGAACACTCGCTCTTGGATTGGACACGCAAGCTGCACACACACTTTTAGCCGGGCCGACATCCGGAAGTGCTGTTCCTGGTTTTCGTACACTTGCCGTGAGTGATGTGCCAACGCTCAACCAAAATACGACTGGAACTGCAGCCAATATCACGGCAAGTAGCAATTCGACACTAACGAGCTTGCCATCGTTAGTGCTCCCTGGCGCACAAGTAAGTGGCAATATCAGCGGAAGTGCAGGCAATATAACGGCTGCAGTAAATTCGACGCTGACGACACTGCCATCGTTAGTATTGCCAACTAGTCAGCTGAGTGGAACTATTCCGATCGTGCATGGCGGCACTGGGCAATCGACAGCGAGCACGGGATTTAATGCATTGAGTTCGTGTGCAATAGCTGGCGATATTCCGTTTGAGTCAGCTACCGGCGTAGTTAGCGCATTACCAGTTGGTAGTAATGGACAGGTATTAACAGTTAACAGTGGATTGCCATCATGGCAGCCTGCGACAACCGGGACGGTGACATCGGTCGGCTTAAGTGCGGCGCCAGGAAGCGTCTTCAGTGTATCGGGATCGCCGGTAACTAGCACTGGAACGCTTGCATTAAGTATGAGTTCACAAAGTGGTAATCTCGTCTTGGCATCGCCGGCAGGCACTAGTGGAACTCCTAGCATGCGTGCGTTAGTCGCGGGTGATTTGCCAACAAGTGGAGTGACAGCAGCTACATATTATGCACCACAGGTGACATTTAACGCAGAAGGGATGGCAACAGCGGCATCAAATATCCTTACAACAAAGGGTGACATACTCACATATGATACACAGCCAGATCGCTTAGCAGTAGGATTCACTGGGCAATTGCTTACAGTCGCGCCTTCGACTACTACTGGTCTCGCATGGTTGCCAGACTCATCAACAATAAAAAACATAGGTATTGCCACATCGGTTGCGGCCAATGCATTGACTGTGACACTCATGCAGGGCAATGGTACATCATCATTGTCAGTGTCGGCGCCAGGCATGATCACATTTAGGAGTTCGACAATAACAACTGGCGGCAATAGCACAATCGCCGTGACATCTGCACTCACGATTACGATTCCATCTGCGACGACAATCGGCACAACTAACAGCTATGCTGGCTATATATACGTCTATGCGCTCAATAATGCCGGCACAGTAGTGCTTGCGCTCAGTCTCTCACCGTTTCCTCTTGACGCGCTTGTGTCATCGAGTGCGATTAGTGGTGGCTCCAATGCTCTCACGTTATATTCGACTGCAGCACAGACGTCGTTGCCGATACAATATCTCGGAAAGTTCACCGCGCCACAGACGACTGCTGGAACATGGACCGCAAATAGCACGAAGATCTGGTCGGCTGTCTCTGATGACTATACTGCAAGCTTGATTGTGTCACAGCCAGGAGACCTCCTCACGGTCAACTCTAGCAACATACCCTCGCGATTAGCCATCGGTAGTAATAGCCAAGTGTTAACGGTTAACAGCGGATTGCCATCATGGCAGCCTGCGACAACCGGAACGGTAACATCGGTTGGTCTAAGTGCGGCACCTGGGAGTATTTTTAGCGTATCAGGCTCGCCAGTAACTAGCACTGGAATATTAGCGCTAAGTATGAGTTCACAATCTGGCAATCTCGTATTAGCATCGCCAGCGGGTACTAGTGGCATACCCAGCATGCGTGCATTGGTAGCAGGTGATTTGCCTACTAGTGGTGTGACAGCCGCTACCTATTATGCCCCGCAGGTGACATTTAATGCGGAAGGAATGGCGACGGCTGCTAGTAATATCCTGACAACTACCGGCGATCTACTCGTGTACAATAATTCAGTTAATCAGCCAGCAAGATTTGGAGTCGGTGTAGACGGACAGTTACCATTTGCAAATAGTAATGATACAGCTGGCAACGGAATAAGTTACGCACAAAGCATAACACAATTAGTCAACGTGGGATTTAGCGTCGCAGTTAATGCAAATGCGCTCACGATCACACTAACGACAGCCGATGGCGTAGGCAATCCAGTCAACAAATCATTTTGCACATATCGATCGGCGACTATCACGAGTGGACAAAGTCAGCAAGTGGGTTTCGCATCACAGCCGACATTGACCATACCATCCGGGACAACCATTGGGACCACTAACAGTGACACGCGCTACATCTATGTGTATCTGGTTCAAACAACGGTTCCATCGAATATACTCGCAGTTAGCTTGACACCATTTGATACGGCGAAATATGTGTCGACAACCACAATATCGGGTGGGTCGTCTGCGACGACGATGTATGCGAACACTAACTTGACCGCACAACCATGTTTGTATCTGGGTAAGATACTTGCACCACAGACGACCGCTGGAACATGGGCTAGCGCGCCAACTAATGTGTATACATATGTCGGAACCGAGTATGCCGCGAACTGGAATCCCGCCACCACAGATGGCATTACAATTACCGGCACTGGGTTGCCAACCTCGCCATTAACGGTGCCAGCAGGGGTAGTGAGCGTCGATACAGATGGCACGTCAGTAGTTGGCGATGGAACAAGTGGAAACAAAATAAGATTACCATCTTCGGTCACTGCTGGCACTTACGCGCTAGTTGGTGTTAATGCGCAGGGAGTAGTTAGTAGTATCCCTGGCCCAGTGACTGGCATTGAAGGGACTGTGCAGACAACAAATGCCACTGCGACTACGATTATAACTATCCCTACTAGTAGTAATACAAGTATAGGGCTAGATTATTACGTCATCGGAACACAATCTACAGCCGCATCAGCAGTATATATGCGCGGGCAAATCCAAATACTAAATACCGCAGGGACTGTGACGTCACAAACTAGTACAATAAATAAATTACCCCCAGGTAACACGTGGTCGTTAAATAATTCGCTATCTGGCACAAGCTATCTACTTCAGGTAGTAGGCGCTGCCGGAATTACCATTAATTGGAAAGCCTATATAACTTATACATCGGTGTAAGGTATTTTTCCCCATTAATATAGGAATGTCGCTGAGTAATCTCACTTCGCCAAATAATACTAAGATCTACACATCATCCACTAGTGTGCTTGGTTATACGCCAGCGGTCAGCGCAAATTGGGCTACACCACCGACGCAGGTGAGTCAAGCGCTAGATGAACTTGCTGGAAATGTTGGATCATCCGCCCTTTACGATGTTAGCGCATGTGCCCTGATGTCATCCGTGGCATCGGGATCATTCGTCACGGCAGTCTACAATGGTACGCCGCTTCCCAACTACAAACAATTGTTGTCGCCCACAAAAAACACATTCGTTCCATCAACTGGATTGTTCACCTGTGTGACTCCCGCCTGGTATGAGATAAATGCCAGCGCATTATGGGTGGCAAATGCGTCTACCGCATATCGTCAAATCGAAATCGTATACACGCCATCTGGTGGGTCACCTGCTCCAGTGGCATCAGTCACTAATACAAATATTAGTGGGTCATTCGCAACTAATAGTGCTACGTCTATTGGGCTTTATCTACAAGCTGGCGACACTATTAGCGTCTCACTTAGACAAGATAGTGGTAGCCCACTCGGTGCAAGCTTGGTCCTCACGATCATATTCCAACATTCGTGAACACTTCTCTCGTAAGTACATAATTTTTTGCATGATAAGTATAAGAGGGACGCGATGAGTTTGAGCAATCTCACATCGGCTAATAACATAGTTGTATATACGTCGCCACAAAGCCATCTAGGGTATTCGCCCGCGACGCCCACAGATTGGTCGCCAGTGCCAGCTACCTGTCAAAGCGCCCTAGATCAGCTAGCGACAACTGGAACTGGAAGTGTGACAAATATCACTGAATCAACAGGCATTCTATGTACACCAAATCCTATCGTTAACGCCGGCACTATTGGATTGACGAACACGGCAGTGACACCAGGTGCATACACGAATGCCAATATCACAGTAGATCAGCAGGGAAGGTTGACTGCAGCGGCGAATGGGAGTGCTATCGCTGGTGTAACGACTGCGACATTTAATGGAAGTAGCCAGTATGATACAGTCTGGACCGGAAATGGGACTAGTGGTACTCCACTGGGATTATTAACACCATGGGACAAGATATTCTACGCATTTCCATCATTTATCGGTGGCACAAATACCATAATGACGATTCCGATGGGTAGTGCGCTAGTTACGACTGTGGAATATTATGTTGAAGCACGTAATGGCGCACTTGACCATTGGGGATTCTTCAGGAATACCGTAGTTTACTATGCACCATCAGGTGTCGTCACGAGACAAGGAGGTGGAACACAGTTTGTAGTGGGCGATCTCGGACCATCTTCGTCATCGCTTGCCGTGACCGACTCCGCATCCACCACTAATATTATCATTCAGGGCGTAGGTGTTACAGGGCAGGATGTGACGTGGCGCATATGGTGTCGCGTATTTGGGTTCTAATTCCTCTTAAGTTGACTTATAGTGTGGAAGGTATATACGATGTCATTGAGCAATCTTACAACGCCAAATAACACCAAGGTCTATACATCGACCAGCAGTATACTTGGATATGCGCCGGCAGTGCCAGATAATTGGCTTACACCTCCATCTAGTTGTCAGAATGCACTAGATCAGCTAGCCGCGAGGACATCAGGTGGGAGCGTCACTGGTGTTAACTCTGGAACTGGGATAACATGTGTACCCGATCCAATCATGTCAGTCGGCACAGTCTCACTGAGTAATGTTGCCGGAGTCGCTGGCACTTATACCGTTCCAACCATAACAGTGGATGGACAGGGGCGAGTGAGTGCGATCAGCAGTGGCAGTGCAGTTACCACGATCGAGTCTCTTGTGCCAACGTTGGTCGCGACAAATGAGGGCGCGGGCACGTGGAATGTCGATCTCCACACTTATGGCACCGCACAAACACAATATTCACCCGCAGTTACCACTGACGTATACGGTCGGGTAACATGTGCGGGCTTTTCTAGCTTACTCGATGTCAACGCACAGTCCGATCAAAGTGGAATCGTCAGCGGAAGTTTCGTTAACTTGACATTCACTGGAACGACGCTCGCATATTGGCACTCAATTTCTCCATCCATTAACACATGGAATCCAACCACTGGCATATTCACGTGCGTCACTGCCGGCTGGTATAGCATAAGTGCCGAGATAACATGGACTGCTAACACAACTGGTAGTAGACGAATTAGGCTGTCATGGACACCCTCTGGTCAATCAATTATGCCAGTGGCTGAATCATATAATACCGATGCTGGCCTGACGACGACAACACCAGTGAGCACATCAAAGGACATGTATCTGAGTGTCGGGGATACAGTCCAAGCGTTAGTGTTTCAGAGTTCTGGCGGTAATCTTACTGCGACTTCATCAATTATGAGCATCGTCTACCTACATGCGTGAACACTTCGTGTTCTGCGGGACCGATGGCGGATCCACTCCCTCTTTTTTCGTCGTATTATTCATGGCATTGTGTGCAAAAAATAAAGGCCCGATCCAGGAGACACGAGGGAGTTGCGAAGCAACGACTGAGTGGATCCGCCATCGGGCCGCGTGGACGAAGTCCACTCACATGAGGCCAAGGCGTCGACGCATACGCTCATGTGACATCTCCCTGCCGCCACATACAACGCCAGCTTCTAGTCCGGCATCGCCATAGCCAAGACTATGCGCAACCCTACCGATTGTTTTAGCAACTGGATGATCGACCGCCTGTAGGCCCTTGCTGATGACTTGACTACCACGGAGGAAATCATTCACGCCTTTTGCAACATCACCAAGTTTGGAGAAGAAGCTGCCGCCGCCATATACCGAAGTTATCTCGTTGTAATCCATATCGGATACTGGCGCATTAAGAACATCGGCCCGTGAAGCATTTCCGATAATTGTAGTGCCGCTATTATTACTGACGCTTAATAGGCCGTCAAAAACGCATACAATCGTGATCTCGAATGGAACATGGACTACAGAGACATCAGTCACTCTATCGATATTTGTCACGTTCATGCTAGTTACTTGTAAGAGGTACTGGCCCAAACTACCGGGACTTTCACCGTCTTTGAGACCCAGGTCGCGGGAAGGATCTATAACCAAGACTGAGCCTACTGTACCATACCTAGTGCTATCTTCGTCATTGATAGCTGCTACCCTCTGGGTGATACCACTAAACTGATTCCAGGACATATTTAGCCCGTTATCAACTGACATTTGATAAAGTTGCATTTGACTGGCACCTGACAACAACCCACTGATGTTATTGAATGACAATGACACTGAGTTAATCGCACAGAAGGTATCGGTGAGCCCAGATGCAGTCGAAGGTGTCCCTAGGGTGAATCCCTGTGATCTCTTGCAATAAATGTACATCTTGAGTGGGATTGAGTTCAATGAAATTACCTGACTGCTAAATGTCCCAGTGTCGCTTCCGCCTCCGAGTCGGGAAAGATTTCCAGCAGATTGGGTGTATCGATTGATCTGGAAGTATGGATAAGTGATCGAGGGGGGTATTGGCTCGGTAAGTCTAGGGGTAATCCATGTAGCGAGGATCATCGGAGATGTGTTGAATGAAAGCACTGCGTTCGTGAGAGTAGTGCCAAAGCCCAGGGTGAAGGTTGGATCAGAGATTGAGAGAATTCTTGCCTGCTGATTGATCAGTGTCGCGCTTATTGTGAAGGTATCAAGATGCGTAAGACCACCATGCTCACGAATATTGCCGTCGGCGTCACTGCCAGAAATCAAGGGTGGGAGCATAATGTATTCATATATCGTTGCATCAATTTTAGCCCCGGTAGGAGAATTGTCAGATACCGTGACATTGTAGGCGCCACGAGGATCACTTGGGGCTGAATCATAATATGCACCGAGGGGATCATTGTTCGAAACAGCACCATCACTATAGTTAGCGTATTTATCTGTGAAATTTGGTCCGACTGAATTGTATCCGAGTTCAAATTGGATTGGATCATGCACTCGCTCCATAGCATCAATCACGATATACGGCTCCATCGAGACGGTATTACCGTTAATTGCAACTGCGAGCGATGATATCATACGCTGTATCGGATGCGCACGGAATGACCAATTGCCATCGAATAGCAAGTTAGTAGCGAGTGGCACGTCTGGCGGCTGAAGGTACGACGTGGTACCGGTAAGTTCAAGGTGGACGTTCCATGCCATTAGGATCTTTCGATCGAGAATGCTCGACTTACTCGGAGGAACAATGGTCCATGAGATTTGACTTGTTGAAAAGCTAGTGGCCGGCACCTGATATTGCGTCACCGTTTGGCCGCCGGTTAGCGCACACCATTTGCGCCGATTATTGAGTTGTACTCGTGGTTCTTGTACACGTACGACTTCTAGATCTGACATTGCACACGCGTGTATACTCACTGGAATAAAAAATAGTCTCAGTTATCACGTAAAATACTTACAAAATGGTCATCCCATGATCCAAAATTAAATACTGCGGAAATTGTTTGCCGAACACGAGCCACCGAGAATCCTTACGGAGAATTTCCGCTATGCGGCGTTTATCTAGCCCCATATGGTTCTCAAGCACATTAACGAGCGCTGGCCGATTACCACCTCTTGGCGAGACTATCAACCGATGCATCTCGTTATACAAACGTGCATTATCTGTCCTATTCTGCTTAGACATCAAATGGCTTGAGATGGCACAATAGATATTTTTTGCCCTTCCAGTCTCGAGGATGTCGGCGAGGAGCTTATTGATACACTGCTGAATGGGATCGGGAAATGTATCATAATCATCAAATATGAATAGACAATTGGCTGGAACATCGTCAGATTGGATGTCGATTGGGTCATCAACTAGCGTTTCGTCAAGAATCGGCTTACACAGCTTAACGTTAGCATATGCTGGATCATCTTGTTTTCGCGATATCATAAAGATTGGGCACTTCTTGAACATCCTCTGAAACTTTCTGGCATATGCGGCTAATACAGTTGATTTCCCCATGCCACTAGGACCACAAACGAAGACGACATCCCGAACTGGCTCTAACTTGCGTTTTTTACCTGGAATGTAGTTTACAGTGGGGACGATTTCAAACCTTGCCTGCGGGTCGGCAATTGTCTCAAAACCGGTCGCGGATGTGTCATCACACACGGAAACGAACTTCCCATCGTGGAGTTTTCCACCATTACATTGAGCGACGATCTTTCCTGTGGGGTTAAGCGTCAACATCTCATAAAATGCGAATAATTCACAATATATATTATATAGTGGAGATATTACGTGTCGATATCGAGATTTTTTCGATTATGAATATTTCGGATGCTTCCGAGGAGTCAATTGCAATGATCGCAGATGCACTCGAGCTAGGCATGAACGACCCCGAGAAGGACGCGATGAGGGAAAGAATCGAATACAACCCAGTTGCCACACTCAGCGGTGAAGACTTACGCCAAGCGATCAGACCAGTGAATAGCGGGCTTCTGCGTGCTAGACGAGAGAAGGCAATCGGCAAACCCGTTAAAATCTGGGATCCAAAGGAAAAAATCATGTGCGAGGTGTGTCACGTGATGCATACGAGAGCCAATAGATCGTCACATAGGAAAAGTGAGCGACATAAGCACTATGAGAAGATACAGAAGAACTTACTGAAGCTATTGTGGAATGACGAAGGGCCTGTGGTTCCTCCACCTACACCTATTATCGATAGTGTTGATATCGAGGACAACACCGAGGACAACATTGATTCTTGAATACTTCGTGTTCTACGGCTCAGAGGCGTA
>Ga0070741_10016519_pt1 | contig 12291 bp, 8 predicted proteins | sample Coa_R1_4_FD_66440 | JGI IMG/M metagenome (GOLD analysis project Ga0070741, IMG submission 66440) | Surface soil microbial communities from Centralia Pennsylvania, which are recovering from an underground coalmine fire - Coalmine... | ecosystem: Environmental > Terrestrial > Soil > Unclassified ...
GCGGTTCTGCTGCTCTGCGCCGGCTTTGCCATGGTGCAGACACCTGCAACCGCTCAGACGCCTGCAACAACCAACCCGCAAACCACCACTCCGGACATCACCAAGCCCATGCTGGAGTTTGCCAACGCCAGGGAAGCAAAGGTCGCCTGGACCTCACACCAAGCCGCTGACTTGGATCTGCACTACAGCACGGACCGCAATAACCTTAACCAGGCAGCGGTCGGCGCTATTGAGGCAGCAGGTGGCGACAATCACCGCGCGACTCTCAGCAACCTGCAACCAAATACCACTTACTACGTCCAGATGACCAATAAATCCGGCCAACCGGTTGGCCCGGTATATACATTCAAAACCCCGGCCCAGGGCCAGACGCCTGTCCATGAGCAGCCGCTGAACCCGGGCAGCTAAACTTGAAGCCGTTCACCTGTTCTCACCCTGCCGCGCGTGATATTGGCAGGGTGAAGCAGGACTTCACTTATTCGATTCTGGGAGACAGCCTCCCTCGCCTGCGTGCGATCACAGCATGGCGACTGGGAATAGTCCGCTCCTAAAAAGTTTTCGGCGTAGGCGGAGGAAAGGCCGGCGCGGTTCCCGCCAGTTTGGCGATCTGGTTCATGGCAAACTGCATTGCCAGTTCAAAGTTCTTGTCCCGGCTTGAGCTTCGAAAGGCCATCTCTATCGGCTGATGGAACATCCACAGGGCCACATTGCTCTTGGGATCACGAATTGTAATGAGAATCTGGTCAGGCCCTTGTTTAGGCTCAATCAGGCGAAGCTCAAATACCAGGTCCGCAGCGTTAGGAGCGAGCACCAGCTCATAATGTCCCCAGTTCTTCATTGCGGCATAGAATGAATCGTAAGGCCTGTCCGGCCCTCCACTGATCCCTGCAGAAAAGTCCGGTTCACGATAGGCGATAAACACCCGCTTGGCGCTTGAAATTTGCGAAGGGAACGGCGCAGGTGAAATCGTCGCTGCTGCTTTGCCCACTGCATCCTGTGAAAATGCTATAGGAGTTGCCATTGTCATCAGGCTCGCGACGGTGAGTATGAGTAAAATCCAAACGGTTGAGGTGTGCTTGCGTGACATGGTTAAAGGCTCCTGCTCATCAGCTTGCGGATCACGCTGATCAATGACTCTTTCAGCTACTCTGCCAGAAACTAACCCGCTTTTACGCGGGCAGTGTATTAAGTTTCAAGAGGATTTGCTAAGGTCGTCCGGGCGCTTCTCGTCAACTAGAGTTGGCTCGGATGGCGTTAAGATTTAAGAGAGAACATCCTATGCCTCCACAGAAGACTCTCCGTCCCACACTTCGCCCCATTGGTGTGATCCGCTCCACCATCAAAGAGCGCGGCCAGGCCCCTATGCAAGGGTCAGAGGGTGCGCCAGATGCCTGGCTTGAAATAACCCCTGCCGCAGCGCCGGGACTCGACCGTCTCCGTGCTGGCAATGAAATCATCGTCATTGCGTGGCTACACCGCGCTAAACGTGACGTACTGAAGGTTTACCCGCGCTCTAAACGCCAGCTTGGTCTTCACGGGGTCTTTGCCACGCGATCTCCTGACCGGCCCAACCCTATCGGGCTACATCGGGTCACTATCCGCAAAATTACCAAGACCCGGTTGCGAATTGGCCCTATTGAAGCCATCGACGGCACGCCTGTTATCGATATAAAGCCGGTGCTTTGGTTCGGCGATTCCTAGCATTAACAATTTCCAATTAATTCTGTAACGCTTTATCCATCCTGGTCACCACATCATTAGCGGCTATCCCAGAAAATAGACCATTTCACCAAGCAAGGAGAGTTCTGATGCCACGCACCCGCCAAGATATTTGGAAGATCAAGGATGACACGCTCAAATGGTATGCCCGCGCCGTTGCGGTGATGCACAAACGTGCCGTGACTGATCCCACTAGCTGGCGCTATCAGGGCGCCATTCACGGATATGATCCGGCGCAGGACCCATTTGCCAAGCACGGAGAAAAGCTTCCTTCACCATCTGAGCAGAATACCTATTGGTCCAGGTGCCAGCACGGGTCGTGGTTTTTTCTTCCGTGGCATCGCGGCTACTTGCACTACTTTGAACAGATTGTGCTCAAGGCAATCAAAGACCTTAAGGGACCGTCTGACTGGGCTTTGCCTTATTGGAACTATAGCGATCCCTCCAATCCCAAAGCACGCTGCCTGCCACCGGCGTTCTATGATCCTAAGTTTCCCGATGGCGGCCCGAATCCGCTGCTGGTAAAAGAACGCGCTGAAGGAGCTAATGAGGGCAAGCCTCTTGGTACTCCTCTGAGCGCGGACATTACCGTGTGCCTCAAAAAACTTGGCTTTATCAACTCGAGCGGCGGTGCGGGATCAAACTTTGGCGGCGGCCGCACCAGCTTCAGCCATCGCGGAGGCGTTCCCGGCGCGCTCGAACTCACGCCACATGGCTCCATGCATGACGCCGTCGGTGGAGACGATGGCTGGATGGAATCCTTTGAGACTGCGGCGCTCGATCCGATCTTCTGGTGTCATCACTCCAACATTGACCGGCTCTGGGAAGTGTGGCGTCACCGCGATCCCAGGCACACCAATCCAACTCTAGCTGCGTGGCTCTCCAGCATTGACTTTGATTTCCATGATGCCACTGGAAAGGCCGTTACACTCAAGGTGAACCAGGTACTTGATACTACTAGCCCATTGTTGGACTATGTATATCAGGACGTTTCTGATCCACTTCCTGCGGCCCACCGCCTGGCGGAGAGAGAGGCAGCTCCTATGGAAATTGAACGCATTCCGGAGATGGTGGGCGCTACTGATAACAAAGAAATCAGTCTTGGCGCACAGCCCAACTCCATTGAATTTACTGTAAAGCCTCCTTCTGGCCCGGCTGCGCAAGCGCGCCATGCTATCAGGGCAGCGCCCCCTGAGGTCCACCTCAATCTGGAGAACGTAACCGCTGAAGGCAGGCCCATCCATAGCTATGTGGTTTACGTGAATTTGCCAGAGGGTGCCAACGCGTCCAATTATCCCCAGCTTGTTGCCGGCTTGCTACCCAAGTTCGGAATTGTTGAGGCTTCGCGCGAAAGTAAAGAGCACGCGGGTGATGGCATGAATTATTCTTTCGACATTACTCATATCGTCTCCACGCTTCAGGCAAGCAAGTCTTGGAACCCTGAGCGGCTTCGCGTGACCTTTGTGCCTCACGTGCCTGAAAGCAAGCGCACAGTTACTCCAAATACCAAGCCGGTTAAAGTTGGGCGCATTAGCCTCTACTACGCCTGATGAATGCTGCCTTAATATTTCCATATTCCCGATGGCGTCTTTTTCTCTGGCGCCATCCGGAATCATTGGTAATGCTGCTCAGCGCGGCAGCGTGGCTTTTTCTTGTGGCCGCAAGCGCCATGAGCACCATGGAGATGTCGCCGTCATTGAGTGCTCCGCTTCATGCACACAGTGCCGATGGAAGCGTCTCATTCCATCCATCCATGAACATCTGGGGGGCTGAAGGATGGCCTGCCTTCTTACTTCACTGGGCAGCCATGATTGTGGCCATGATGTTTCCTTCTCTGGCTTCTCAACTCCGCGTAGTTGCTGCCCGCAGCTTTTGGTCGCGGCGCACTCGCGCCACACTTCTTTTCTTGTTTGGATACCTGGCTCTCTGGTTGCTCTATGGAGTGATTGCAGAAGCATTCCTGCAACTGGCTCATCAGGCTTTGCCTGCCGCATCCACTTTTCTTGTCCCATTCAGCTTGCTGATTGCAGCCGTTTGGCAACTCACTCGGCGTAAACAGAAAAGTCTTGTGTCCTGCCATTTCACCATGCCCATGTCGCCCTCAGGATGGCGTGCTGATCACGATTGTTGTCTCTATGGCGCACGAACTGCAGTTCAATGCTGCATAAGCTGTTGGGCCTTGATGCTCATCTGCGCTGCTGCAAGCCATGCGCTTTGGGCCATGCTGGTTGTAACCACAGTTTTCTGGATAGAACGATTGCTTCGCCGTCCGCGTCAGCCCTGGCTGGCATCTGCTCTCTTCGCTTCTGCACTGTTGGCCTTCTGCTGCCTATAATGTTTCTAGAGGGCTTCGTAAGAATGCACAGTCACCTGTTCACAATGGCGTTCGGTATTGGCATTGTCGCTGGGCTTCGATCTTTCACTGCTCCGGCCGCCGTAGGTTGGGGCGCATACCTGGGAAAATTAAATCTGCGAAATCTATTCATCAGCTCTGGTGTGGTTGTTGGCTTGCTCTCGCTGCTTGCCGTGAGCGAATACATTGCTGATCTGCTGCCAAAAACTCCCAATCGTACAGCTCCCTGGCCTCTGCTTGTGCGGATTATCACCGGAGGCTTCTCCGGTGCACTCATCTGCCTTTCGGCAAATCAGTCTGTAGTTGTAGGTGCATCGTTAGGCGGAATTGGTGGCATAATCGGCGCTTTTGCCGGTTATAACGCCCGCAAGCGGCTGGTAGAGGGGCTGAAAGTTAAAGACGCAGTCATTGCTATCCCTGAAGACCTTATTGCTATTGGATTGGGATATCTGATTGCCATTGGCTAACTGCGCAGCGGTGGTTCGCGTTGCATTATATTTCTAGACCAAACACGACATTGCGACTTCCGTCATACATTTCTCTTCTTATCAAGTTGTTAGGTGTCGAACGCGAAGGTGTACAAGAACTCCTGCGACATGCCTCTTTCAAAACAATGATGGATGGGCAGGCTGTGGGGCACTAAACGATAGGCGCCGGCGGCCAGGTGTAATTAACCTTGCTCCAACAGCTATTTAGTTGGTGCCGAGAGGGGGACTCGAACCCCCACAGGCCTTTCGGCCCTGCGGATTTTAAGTCCGCTGCGTCTGCCAGTTCCGCCATCCCGGCCACGGGACAATTCCATTTTAGCGTATGTAGCGCAAACGCTCCTTTAACAACGCTGTTCTTCTAACATCCTGACTCTTCGCTCTTCGTAAATAACTCCGTCCTCACATAATAATGTTTGATTCTCTACGCCGACGGGTGGCCACAACTGTGCGATTGAAAATGAATGTTGAACGCATCGGCAACCGACAAAACATAGAAACGGCCGCCTCAAAAGACGGCCGTCAGTATTCAGCAATTTACTTTTTATTTACAGCTGAGGTGGAGTTGAGCTTGGTGTAGACGGTTGAACCGTGTTCGGCATGCTGCTTGGCGTCGGCGGATTGGACATCGGGCTATTGGTTGAGCCTGGCCCAGTCGCGCTTCCCGGTGTACATGGCGTGCTGGATGGCGCGCCCGCTACCGTCGTTGAAGTTCCTGCCGGCTGTGATGGCGTGCTTCCGGCCACAGTGGAGCTTCCTGTGCTAGTCGTGGAGCTTCCAGTCGTAGAGCTGCCTGCTGTCGAGCTTGGGCTGGTTGAACTGCCGATGCTGGTTCCGCTATTGGCCGGAGTGCATGGCGCTGGTGATGCCACAGTCGGAGTGGTTCGCGTTTGATTTGGCGATTGCGTCCCTAACGTTCCACCAGTTACGCTGCCAGCGGTTCCTGCGGTGCTCGGCGTGCCTTGCGTGGCTGAAGGTGTCCCCATTGTGCTTGAGCCCGGCGAGGTCGTCGTAGTTGAAGTAGATGGTGTCGTGCTGGGCGTTGTCGGGCTGGTGGTCTGTGTGCTGGGGCTAGTAGTCTGCCCCATGCCAGTGCTGGGCGTTGCTGTCCCGGTTGTTTGCGCTGAGGCCACACCCATAGCCAGTGCGAACACTGCTGACGCTAATAAAATTTTTTGCATAGAACATGCTCCTTGTCCAGAATTGCTGCGGCTAGATTTTTACCGCGCGTGATATGCGTCTTGTTTCTTATAAGATGCGCTGGGCCTTGCGGAAGATGGCATAAGCAGGGTTGCGGACCTATTGATTTCTCCCTGGCGGAATTGCCGGTATATTGCTGATCCGCCACTACCTACGTACCAAGATAGACAAATCCGGGAGTTTGCTTCTATTCTTCAGCTGTACCATACAATAAAATCTTAGTAATGAGAGTCTCTGCCGTAAGCTGCACAATCGTTCGTTTGTGTTTCGGGTTTTCATTGCATTGATTCGAGGGGAAAAGATTTGAATTCATCGCTCATTCCTCGCTGTCGCCGGGTCTTGCTGTTGGCATCGCTGGTGTTCAGCCTTATGTTTGCTGCAAGGCTGGTCGCTCAACAGGACCAGGACACGGAACTTTCCGCTGACCAGATCGTTCAGATTCTGCAAGAAAATCCTGACCTGCTGGCGAATGCCAAAAGCCAGATTGTCGCCCAACTCCGCAATCGTGGCTATGATGTTTCTGAAAAAGATGTTACTGACGACCGTCTCTTTAGTGAGATCCGCTCTGATGATCGCGTGCGCCAGATGGCCAGCGATTATTTAGAAGGCGCCGGTTTTGGCCCACAGCAAAGCAACGAGGAAGCTTCGCCGCAAGAACAAGGACAGGAGCAGCAAACCGGCCAGCAAGATCAAAACCAGAATTTGGGCCAGGGACAAACACAGGAACAAAACCAGGGTCAGTATCCCGGGCAGGCATCGCCAACTCCTACTCCCTCCAACCGGATTTTCAACCAACTGCCATCACGCAATAACCAGACCGGACCGTTTGGATCACGCATGCGGCAGCAACAGCAGCCAGAGTCTGGAAAGCAGAAGCCCTTTGGCCAGAAGCAGGAGCAATATCCTCTGCGCAACCTTCCCGCCTTGCGCGATCTTTATACCCAGGCGCTCCCGGATGAAACCAAGTTGGAGCGGTTCGGCGCCTCTCTCTTCCGTAACAGCACTGCTTTTGCTGAACGAGATAAATCTCCGCTCAGCATTCCGGTTGGCCCGGATTATGTTCTGGGCCCCGGCGACGAGCTGGTGATCGATTTTTGGGGCTCAACCACGCAGCACGTTCAACGCGCGGTGGATCGTGAAGGTCGCATCGCTCTGCCTGAAGCAGGCACGTTGGTTGTAGCCGGTCGTACTCTGGGCGAAGCGCAGCAGATGATCCAGCGGATGCTTTCACAGCAGTTGCGCGGCATCAGCGTGGATGTGACTTTGGGCAAGCTGCGTTCTGTGAGGGTGTATGTGGTTGGAGATGTCAAAAACCCTGGCGCGTATGACATCAGCTCGCTTTCCAGCGTGTTAAATGCACTCATCACCGCTGGCGGCCCTACAGATAGTGGCTCATACCGCATTGTTAAGCATTATCGCGGGAAAGCATTGGTGGAAGAGGTTGATCTTTACGATTTGATGTTGAAGGGCGTGAGCGGCGGAGAAGTCCACATTGAATCTGGTGACAGCATTCTGGTACCGCCTGTAGGCGCACAGGTAACTGTCTCCGGCAAGGTGCGCCGCCCGGCCATTTATGAGCTTCGCAATGAGCAAACCCTGGATCAGGTTTTGGCTCTTGCCGGCGGAGTTCCCGTTACCGGCGAGCTGAGCCAGATCAAGGTAGAGCGCGTTCAGGCCCACGAGCGCAAAGAGATGCTCAGCGTCAACGTAAACATGAGCAAGGGAACTGATGGGCGGGTGCAAGTGTCTGATAGCGCATCAGAAGAAGCCTTCAGTCGCTTCCACGTCCAGGATGGAGACGTGGTCATAGTCGCGCCTATTCTTCCTTACAGCAATCGCACCGTCTATTTGCAGGGACACGTCTTCCGTCCGGGAAAATATCCTTATAAAGATGGATTCAAAGTTACCGATCTCATCAGCTCATTTGACGACTTGCTGCCAGAGCCAGCAGACCGCGCGGAAATCATCAGGCTGCATCCACCGAGCTTTGCGCCTGAGGTAATTCCTTTTAACCTGCATGACGTTTTGTCCAAGACCGTTGAAGCCCCTAGCCTTGAGCCTTTTGATACCGTGCGCGTCTTTGGCCGCTATGAGGTGGATGCGCCCAAGGTTTCAATTTATGGCGAGGTTCTGCGGCCGGGAGAATATCCGCTGGCAGATCGCATGACGGCCGCGGATTTGTTGCGCGATGCCGGTGGCTTTAAGCGCAGCGCTTATCAGCAGTCCGCCGATCTCACCAGTTATTCGGTTATTGATGGCGACCATGTAGAGCTTGAGCACCGTGAAGTTCGTATTGATCGCGCTCTGGCCGGTGAAGCCGATACCGACGTATTGCTGAAGCCGGGTGATGTTCTTACCATCCGCCAGATTGGCGGCTGGCCTGACATTGGTGGCGCAATCAATGTGACAGGTGAGGTGATGCATCCGGGACGTTATGGCATTGAACGTGGTGAGCGTCTCAGCTCCATTCTTAAACGCGCCGGTGGGTTTTCTTCGCAGGCTTATCCTTACGCGGCCATTCTGGATCGCGCTGCTGTACGTGAGGCCGCAGCTAAAAGCCGACAGGACATGGTATCGAGAATTCAAGACCAATCCATTAGCGCACCTGGCGTAACGCGCACACAAATGCTGGCCAACCAGCGCGAGCAGCAACAGCTTTTAAACCGTCTTAAACAGATCCAGCCCAGCGGGCGCATGCTCATCCACATTACTGAACCAATTGAAAAATGGGCCAATACCATTGCTGATGTTGAAGTCAGGCCGGGCGACGCGATCTACATTCCCAAGAAACCAAACTTCGTAATGGTGGCAGGGCAGGTTTATAACCCCACTGCCATCACCTTCAGCCCGGGCAAGCATGCCAATTGGTATTTGAAGCAGGCTGGCGGGCCTACCAGTCTGGCCAACAAGAAAGACATTTTTGTGGTTCGTGCAAACGGGACCGTTGTTGGCCGCGGATCAGGCGAATGGTGGTCTGGCAACGTTCTTGGCGCCACATTGCAGCCAGGAGATACAGTTTTTGTGCCAGACAAGGCCGGTGGCGGCAGCTCTCTTTTCAAAAATTTGAGCCAGTCAATGGGGCTGCTTTCTGGCGCCGCAGTAGCGGTAGCAGCGATCAGAACGTTCTAACCGAAGAGAGTTGACGTAAATGCGACAGTGCAAGCTTGCTTTCATACTTCTGTTTTTTGCTGCTACAACTGCTTCCTGGGGACAGGCCACCGACGGCGCGCAAGGTTCTGCTCCGTCTCCCACGCCTACACCCGACTCTTCCGCTGGCGATAATACGCACTACGCTAGTGCCAATCCGGTAGAGTTCATGCGCAATCTGGCGCGCGATCAGAGAGACATCTGGACCAGCCCCTTCAAAGTGAAAATCCAGGATTTGAATTGGCTGGTTCCGATGGCGGGTTTGACGGCAGGGATGCTCAATGCCGACTCTGAGCTGTCTTCGCGTGTTACCAGCACCAACACATTTTCAAAACATTCCAGTACTCTCTCCAACGCTGGGCTTGGCCTTGCAATTGGCGGTAGCGGCGGGCTTTACCTGCTGGGAAAAATTCATGGTGACAGCCACCAGCAGGAAACTGGAATCCTGGCCATTGAGTCCGCCACAGACAGCCTGGCAGTTACAGAGGCCTTCAAGCTGGTGACGCAACGCGCGCGGCCAACGGATGGAAATTTTCGCGGCGATTTCTTCAATAGCAGTTCTATCACCAACTCTTCTTTCCCCTCTGCCCATGCCATGCTTACGTGGTCTGTGGCAAGTGTTTTGGCGCATGAGTATCCGGGGCCGCTCACCAAGTTCCTTGCTTACGGATTGGCCACAGGTGTAAGCGCGGCCAGAATCGCAGAGCGTGCTCACTTTCCCAGCGATGTTTTGGTGGGCAGTGCTGCAGGCTGGCTGATTGGTCGTCAGGTTTACAAAGCTCACCATGATCCTGATCTTGGCGGCGCAGGCTTCGGCACCTTTATCAGCGATCGTCCGATTGAAGGCACCCCATCTGAGCGTGCCTCTGCCTATGTCCCCATGGATAGCTGGGTTTATCCCGCATTTGATCGCCTGGCGGCTCTGGGCATAACCAACAGCGCTATTGTTGGTCTCCGACCCTGGACGCGCAAAGAATGTGCGCGCATTCTTGAGGAGATATCGGGCGAAGTGGATGAATCTGATCCAAATGAGCAATGGCGGATTTACTCCACGCTGGCGCGCGAGTTTGCCGTGGAACTGAACGGTGAAGATCGCGACAATATCGCTCTCGATTCTGTTTATGCCCGTGTGACTTCAATTTCCGGGCCGCCGCTTACGGATGGCTACCACTTTGGCCAGACGCTTGTGAATGATTTTGGGCGGCCGTTTCAGCGCGGCACAAACGATCTGACTGGGTTTACAAGCAGCGGCGCAGCCGGCGCCATAGGCTTTTACGTTCGCGGAGAATATGAGCATGCGCCTGGCGCTCCTGGCTTCAACCAGGTGCAGCAGGATGCAATCCAAAACGCCGACTTCAAGAACCTGCAGCCTGCTTCAACCATTCCTGTATTCAACCAATTCAGGCTGCTCGATAGCTACATCTCACTCGATATCAATGGATGGGAAACCTCATTTGGCAAGCAGACGCTTTGGACGGGGCCCACGCAGGACCCGTTTCTTTGGAGTGATAACGCTGAGCCCATGTACATGCTCCGTGTTGACCAGACACATCCTTTGCGATTGCCCAGCATCCTGAAGCTTTTGGGACCGTTGCGTACGGAATTTTGGGTTGGCAAGATGACCGGCCAGCACTGGGTTCAAACTCAGGATCCAACTATTGGAAATTTTGGACTGCTTTCCACCCTTGGCCGGACATTGAACAAACAGCCCATGGTGAACGGCGTGAAAATTAATTTCAAGCCCACGCCTAATTTTGAATTCGGCGTAGGCCGTACCGGAATATTCGGCGGGGAAGATTTTCCCATCACGCTAGGCTCTTTGAAGCATGTATTGTTTTCCACCAGCAATGCAGTCGGGCGTGGCCATGACCCGGGCGATCGCCGCTCCACTTTTGATTTCACCTACCGTATTCCCGGCTTCAGAAACTGGCTGACGCTATATGATGACTCCTTTGTTGAAGATGAATTCTCGCCAATTGGTTATCCGCGTCGTGCCGCACACAATCCTGGGCTTTATCTCTCCCAGGTTCCGGGAATACCTCATCTTGATGCCCGGGTTGAAGCTGCATACACAAACCTGCCGGGGTTGATCCAGACTGGAGAAGGCGGCTTCTTTTATTGGAATGTCCGTTACGTGGATGGCTACACCAACCAGGGCAACATCATTGGCAACGGGACGGTGGGACGGCAGGGAATTTCTCTGCGAGCGCAAACCACGTATTGGGTGGCCTCAGATAAAACGATTCAGTTCGGCTATCGCAATGAAATTGCCGACAATGAATTTCTCCAGGGCGGGAACCTGCGTGACTTGACCTTGAAATCTGAGTGGAGCTTCAGCCCACGTGTATCTCTTTCCAGTTTGTTCCAGTATGAATGGTGGAACTTCCCACTGCTCAGCGCCGGTCAGAAGCAGACCAACTTTACGGCGCAGGTTCAAGTGACATATTGGCCGCACTGGAAACTGAAGCGCGAAGAGTAAGGAAAGGGATCAGGGATCTTGATTCGGCGAGTGCATGTTAGGTGTTAAAGCGCCTTTTATCCACAGCAGAGGGGACACACAAATCATCGAATGCGGGCCTTGATCACCGGAGTAACGGGCCAGGACGGCTCATATCTAGCCGAGTTGCTGTTGGAAAAAAGTTACGAAGTCTACGGCATGGTGCGCAACTTGCGGCGCCAGTCAGACCGACGCCTGGCGGGTGTGGAGAAACGCATCAATTTTGTTGAAGCCGACCTCACCGACCAGAGTTCGCTTGATCGCGTAATGCAGCAGGTCCACCCAGATGAGATTTATAACCTGGCCGGACAGACTTTTGTTCCTCTCGCATGGAGCCAGCCGCTGCTCACCATGGAGATTACCGGCATGGGCGCGCTCCGATTGTTGGAAGCCATGCGCAGGCATTCCCCAAAGACAAAGTTTCTCCAGGCCTCAAGCTCAGAGATATTTGGGCGAGCTGAAGGCGCGATGCAAAATGAGAACACGCGCATGCAGCCCAGCAACCCGTACGGTGCAGCCAAGCTGTTTGCTCACCACATGACCATCAATTATCGCGAGAGCTATGGCATGTTTGCCTGTTCTTGCATCAGCTTCAACCATGAATCGCCGCGGCGCGGGGCCGAGTTTGTTACCCGTAAAGTAGCGCAGCAGGTTGCGCGCATCAAGATGGGCCAGGCTGAGAAGCTGAAGATGGGCAATCTGGAAGGCCGTCGCGACTGGGGCTTTGCCGGCGATTACGTGCGCGCGATGTGGCTGATGTTGCAGCAATCTCAGCCGGAAGATTTCGTCGTTGCCACAGGCGTAATGCATAGCGTGAAAGAGCTTCTGGAGATCGCGTTTGCTTATGCCGGTCTGGATTGGAAAGAGCATGTCGAAGTTGATCCGGCGCT
>Ga0070741_10016520_pt1 | contig 12289 bp, 14 predicted proteins | sample Coa_R1_4_FD_66440 | JGI IMG/M metagenome (GOLD analysis project Ga0070741, IMG submission 66440) | Surface soil microbial communities from Centralia Pennsylvania, which are recovering from an underground coalmine fire - Coalmine... | ecosystem: Environmental > Terrestrial > Soil > Unclassified ...
TTAAGGAAAGAAAAGAAATAACCCAGCAGCTCCCTTGACAATACCCATAGCAGGGCGCGTCACTCCGTGCGCGCCGACGGCGGGCAGAGGACTGCCCGCCCTACCGGGATAGGTTCTAAAGAAGGTGTATTAATGAGATCAGGCGGAAGATCGATAAAGGTGGACGCGCTTCGGCAAAAGCGCGTTGACAACGCGGCTCGTTTAAGGAATCCTTAAAACAGTGAAAGACTTGGACACAATGACGGTTTCCAAAGTAGGTCAAGGCACGTTGCCCAAATGGTGGCGGGACGCCTCGGGCCTGTCACAGGGAGGTGTGGTTGAAGTTCGTCCGGCGCACGACAACAAGAAAAGCATCATCCTGACACCCAAGGCGATCAAACGACGTGGAGCGGTGGGGCTGCTTCGGCAATTTGCCCGTTGCCCGAAACCGATTGAACCGCCGGAGCGCCACAAATTGCCTTTCAAATGAGTTTCCTGGTCGACACGGATTTGCTGTCGTTGCTCGAACGGCGGCGAGTGCCGCCGAAGCTGGCCGCCTGGGTGCGTGGGAACGAGGCGGAGATTTTCCTGAGTGTCGTCTCCTTTGCCGAACTGCAGTTTGGACTTGATCAGGCACCAGCCACGCACCGACCCGGTCTCGCCGCCTGGCTTGCCGAGACGCGGCGCAAATTTGTTCCCGCAACGGAGGAACTGACCGAACCGGTGTTGGTGCGCTGGAAGGAATTACTGGCCGATCTCAAGCGAAGAAATCGCACGATGACGTGCGAGGATTCTTTGATCGCGGCAACGGCTCTTTTTCATGGACACATTCTCGCGACGCACAACAAACGGCATTTCGAGCCAGCAGGATTGCAGGTCATTGATCCATTGGCTTGACGATTTTTTCCTGTTCCTCGTGCGGCCGCAGCTTCTGATAACGAAGCTCATCTGAATCCCTGCTGGCGCATCCTCATTGAAAGTGCGATGATAAGCCGTTGGAATTATCCGTGACTCCACTATGAAAATAGGCATTGGCAGCGATCATGCGGGTTTCCGGTACAAGGAAATGATCAGGCAATTTCTCCAGAAGCTCGGGCACGAGGTCCGGGATTTTGGGACGCATTCGGAGGAGATGGATGATTATCCGGTGTTCATCCGCCCGACGGCTGAAGCGGTCGCGCGCGGCGAATGCGAGCGGGGAATTGTGCTCGGCGGCTCTGGCAATGGGGAAGCCATTGTGGCCAACCGGGTCAAGGGCATTCGTTGCGCTGTTTGCTGGAATGTGGAGTCCGCCCGGCTGGGACGCCAGCATAACGACGCCAATATGATTTCGCTCGGCCAGCGGATGATGCCACCCGAAACGGCGCTGGAGATTGTGAAGACTTGGCTGGAAACGCCCTTCGAAGGCGGACGGCATCAGCATCGGATTGAGATGATTGATCAGTAAGGGGCGTTCTCTTGAAGGCGGGTGGACGGGATGGACGGGGACGTTCCCACCGCCATGATAAATCACCAATGCAGCGTGTTTTCGTGGCAGAGCTTTTGGTAGGTGTGACCAAGGGGTTTCATTTTGCGAGGCAGTTTTTCATCGGCGAAATCCACGGCCACGAGGCCGAATTTTTTGGCGTAGCCGAATTGCCATTCGAAATTGTCCAGCAACGACCAGTAGAAAAATCCGCGCACATCGACACCGTGGGCGATGGCGCGATGCAACGCGACCAGGTTTTCCTTGAGGTCGCGGGCGCGAAACTCATCGTTGCCGGAAGCCGAACCGTGTTCGGTCAGATAGATGGGCAGGCGGTAGCGTTGATGCAATCGTTTCAGGGCCAGTTCCATGCCAGTGGGGTGGCGTTCGAACATATCGTCGCAAACGACGCCCATTTTGGCCAATCGGGTGGGACAGAAGCCGTTTACGGGGACCAGCGCGCGACCGTTCGCGAAGCGGACGCGGCCGTAGTAATTGAGCCCGAGAAACGTGGATGAGTCCTGGCGGCGTCCGCCGAGGAAGGCCCCGAGGACGTACGGATTGAAAATGGAATGACACAGCCCCGCGAGGCAATGGTCCCAGGGCGCGGTTTTTCGAAAGGGGTGGAAGAAAGTCCAGTTCTTGGAAAAGCCGACTTCCACGGGGCCGACATCGCTGCCTTCGCGACGAATGATCCGGCACACGCGGTCGTGGGCTTCGCCCATGTTCGCGATCACGGTACGGAACGAATGGAACCGCCATTTGAGGAAGGGGGAAATTCACCGAGCAGGTAGGTGTTGCTCGCATAGGTGTCGGGTTCGTTGAAGGTGTTCCAAAGCCGGACGCGATCGCGCAAGGCGGCGACGAGTTTGCCGGCGTAATCCGCGAAAGCGCCGACGGTGGCGTAGTTGAGCCAGCCGCCGGACGCGGTGATCCAGGGCGGATTGGAAAAGTGGTGCAGGACGACCATGGGCTCGATGCCGGCCTGTTTAAGCCGCTCGAGGAGATCGCGGTAACGGTCGAGTTCCTTCTGGTTAAGCGGCGCGCCGGGATGGGATTGAAGTCGGGACCATTCGATGCCGACGCGGTAGGCCTTGACGCCGAGTTTGACGAGCCACTCGACGTCTTCCGGGTAACGATGATAGCTGTCGCAGGCGAGCCGGCAGGTGTTGCCATCGCGCGCCACGACGTCCGTCCATTCGTTGGAGACGTGGCCCTCGATCTGGGTCGCGGCGGTGGCCGCGCCCCAGAGGAAATGGCTGGGAAAGCTCAGCGCCTGACCGCGTTCGACACACGGGAAGCCGTCGCGGCGGACGGCGGTCAATGATTGCATGGTCGAGTTCAAAGCGGAAACCAGGTTCGCTGCGGTAACGTGGGTTGTGCGGCGGGTAATGTCAATTCTTCACGCGTCGCGGGGTATTTACCGTAGAGACAACGAGGGGCCGCTGGGGTAGCCTTGTGTTCGATGAAGCCCGATGATCATAGCCCGGCCCAAGGACCGTTTCTGGACGAGAATTCCGGCCTGGTCGTTCCCAACGAGGCTGCCCTTCCAGGGGAGGATCGCGTCATTCGGCAGATTGTGAAAGGGGCGACCAACGCTTCGGCTGTGTTGGAGTCGATTGTGGATCAGTGGAACTCGTATCAGCACGGCGGTATTAACGAGTGAGTCGAGTGCGTGGAGTTGAGTAAACTTCGCCGAGGCACTTAAGATCACAGCGGACCCGGGGCTTCCTTCGTTCTCGGGTCTTTGTTCCGGGAAGGACCGAGGACGACGACGAGGACGAGCACGATGCGAACGCGGGAAACCGACAAAAATAATCCCGTTATTTCAGAATTCAGGGCTTGCAAGGCTGCGCGCTTAACCGGAAAGACCGCGCAATTCTACCCGACATTCCATTTCAACACTTTGACGCCGCCCTTCTGAAGGGCGTAACCGCTGATGAAGGTGTTCACGGCTTTGGTGTTTTCGTCGCGGGTGACGTCGGTGGCGAACCAGAGCCAGTTCTGATATTCGGTCACGGCAACGATGGGGCGACGGGCGATTTTTTGGAGGCTGGGCAGGGCTTGAAGAGCGGAGGTGGCGGGCTTCGCGAGGGTGCCAACGACGGGAGCTTTGGGACGGTTGACCTGGTCGAGCGCGAGGTTGAGGGTTGGGGCGGTAAAGGTGGGATCGGCGAGAACGGTGACGTCGCTGAGCGCGGTTTGGTTTTCGCCGGCAACCACAAAGGTGGATTTCGGTTGGTGCGTGGCGCAACCGGCGGTTGCCAGGAACAAAAGGAGAATCCAGTAGTTGAGCGGACGCCGCGCGGGTTGGTTGGATCCGACTTGGGGTTCGGGAATTTGGCTATTTCTGCGGAAAAAATTCAAGGCGCTGTGTTCCCCGGATTCGAATTGGGATCGATTGGAGGAGGCTAGTTCCACTCGGAAGAAGCCCCCTCCCACTATGCATGACACCACTGGTATGAGAAAGTTTCGAGGGTTTGTCCAGAGGAAAGTGGGGGCGCTGTGTAAGTGATTGGCCATGAGCAAGTTGCGAATGCGTGTTCAGTAGTTTTACGGTTGTTCCAAGCTGTTTAAACCCCGCGGGTCGTACGCTATGCTGAGCTATGCTGAACTATGCGGTGACAAAATCGACGCGATGTGAACGCCGGAGGTTGTTTTGGATCTGAGCGGAGTGAGGAATTAGGCTTGGCGTTGTCCATTAGGGAGAGCATGAACAACCGGATTGGATTGAATTGGATGGGCGGAAGGTTTCGCGTGGCCTTGGCGTCATTATGAGCCGGGGGTATGCCATTGCGCGTGAAGTGGCGCTTCTGGGGGCGGGAGCGGTGTTGTTCGGATGGTTTGTCTGGCTGTTGTTGAAGAAGAGTCGTGATCCGAGTTTGTTGTTGTTCCGGATGATCTTTACCGGGGCGGTGGTGGGTTGGCTGTTTTGGTACGTGCATGCGGCCAGTGGTTTGGAGCTGGCAAGTGGACTGTTGGTGGCCTGGCTCTGCGGGACGGTGCTGGCGGTGGTTTGGGTGCCGGTCATTGTAGACGTGGTGGGCCGGGCATTTGGCAGTCTTTACGATGGCGGGGATCAGGAGGTTGATCCGCAGCCGTTTTATTCGGCGTTCCAGGCGTTGCGGGCCAAGGGGAAATATCAGGAGGCGCTGATGGAAGTTCGGCGGCAACTGGCGAGGTTCCCGATGGATTTTCAAGGCATGATGTTGCTGGCGGAGTTGCAGGCCGAGAACCTCAATGACTTGCCGGGAGCTGAAGTAACGATGGAGCGGTTTTGCAATCAGCCGGGGCATGCGCCGCTGAACATCGCCTACGCGTTGAATCGCCTGGCGGACTGGCATCTGGAGATGATGAAGGATCGCGACGCGGCACGACGGTCGTTGGAGCGGATTATCGAATTGCTGCCGGATACGGAAATGTCATTGCAGGCGGCGCAACGCATCGGGCGGCTGGCCGATACGGAAACGTTGCTGGCGCCGCTGGAGCGGCGTCGCGTCACGGTCGAGAAAGGCGTGGACAACCTCGGCTTGCTGCGCGAACAAGCTTCGCTCAAGCCGGGCGAGGCGGACCCGGGATTGATGGTGGCGCAATACGTGAAGCATCTCGAACAACATCCTTTGGACGGGCATGTTCGCGAGCATTTGGCGACGCTTTACGCCAATCATTATCAACGGATGGACCTGGCGGAAGATCAACTTGAACAACTCATCCGACAGCCCCGTCAACCCGCCAAGCAGGTGGTAAAATGGTTGAATCTTCTCGCCGATTTGCAGGTGCAACATGGGGCGGAGCCGGACAAAATTCGCGGGACTCTTCGACGCATCATCAATCTGGATCCGGGCGTCGCGGCCGCCGAGAACGCGAAACGGCGGCTGGATGTGTTGAATATTGAGATCAAGGCCAGAAAAAACCAGAACCAGGCCGTGAAGCTCGGCGTCTACGAGCAGAACATCGGGTTGAAGGGAAGAGCGAAAACGGCGGAAGGCCCTTGAAGCAGGGCCGAGCGTCCAACCTTCAAGCGGCGGAAACGCGCAAAATTCCCCGCAGTTCAGCGCACCAACGCCAGGGCAATTTCCTTCTCAATCTGATGGGCGAGATCGATGTCCGTTGCGCCTGCTTTGGTCCGTACCTGGACGGTGACAGCGGAGACTGGTTTGGCGGGATCGATTTCATCGACCCGGACAAAGACCGAAGCCTGGTCCACCTTGGCTTCCACGGAGTTGTTGATACGGTTCTCAGCGGTCAGGACGCCGTCGTGAGCAAGCACGGTTTTGGCGGCCTCGAATATCTGCGGAACAGTGCGATCATAACGGCCTTCAACACTGTCTTTGATAAACGGCACACCCGCGTGCGAGCGGCCATCGACTGTACTGACGCAACCGGAAAAAAGCCCCGCGAGTCCAGCCAGGGCGGACAATGCGAAAAATTTCGTTTTCATCGCCGCTATCCAAACACAACTGTGCTTTGCGTCAAGCATTCAATGGGCTCCCGCACTGGTTGAATGCGTTGCTAATTATACCCGCCAGATGCCCACGTCGGTTCCAGAAATCCAGTCTTGGACTCCGCCAGTCCAGACTGGTATAAAAGATCGAAGATCGTTTATGTCATGATTGTTGTGACGCTCGTCATTGCGGGTGCGTTTTTTGTCCTCGACCTGAAGCTCCCATCAGGCGTGGGTGAATGGGGATTCTACTTGTTTCCACTATTGTTGACGGTCCGGGTTCGAGCGGCTTCGTACCCGTTCATCTTCACTGGGATTTGCAGCGTGCTTTTGGTCGTGGGCTTTGCTTGTTCTCCCTTCTTGCTGCCCTGGCGGTTGCTGGCGCTGGATCGGTTGGTGGGCATTGGCGCGCTCTGGGTCACTGCCGGGCTGCTGGTCCAACGCAGGCGCACGGAACAGGCGCTCCAATTAAGCGAAAGCCGGTTACGGGCCATCCTGGATCATTCGCCCCTGAGAATTTTCGCCAAAGACCTCCGCGGGCGTTACATCGAGTTTAACCGGCAATGCGAGATCAGCCACAATCAGACCCGGGAGAAGGCGCTGGGCAGGACTGACACGGAACTCTTTCCAAAGCCGGTGAGCGACATTTTCAGGATTACCGACCAGAAAGCATTGGAGGCAGGCGGGGCGGTAACGACCGAACTTCAAATCCCCCGGGAAAATGACGTCCGCACGGTATTGTCCATCAAATTTCCGCTGCTGGACGTGGATGGAAAATGCAACGCGATTTGCGGCGTGTCCGCCGACATAACGGAATTGAAGCAGGTCGAACGAGCGCTGCGGCAAAGCCAGGAGCGGCTGGCGCTGCTGGCGCGGGTCACGGGCGCAGTCGTGGGCGCAAGGCCGCTGCAGGAAGAAGGCCGAAAGCTTGCGGAGCACGTGCGGAAGGCCTTCGGAGTCGATGCTTGCGTGATCCGCATTTTGGAAGGAGAAGATCTTATTTTGCTCGCGAGCGCGGGCATTCCGGAAGGCCAACTTCAACCGCGGCTGCCGGTCGGCCTGGGCATAGCCAGGGAGATGATGTCAGCGCGCAAAGCCATGTTTATGGCGGACGTGCGCGCACATGACTCCTCGGCCCTGTGCCGGAACCAATTGCCCGAGGAACATCGTTATATTTCGTATGCCGGCGCGCCCCTGCTCGTGCAGGATCGGGTGGTTGGCATTCTCGGGATTTATTCGCGCGTTCAATTGGACCCGCTCCCGGAAACGGATTTGGAGCATCTGCAAATTGTCGCCAACCATATTGCCGTCGCCATTGTCAACGACATGCTGTTCCGCGAAATTGAAACCCAGAAGAACCAAATGGAGGAGGAAGTCGGCGTTCGCAAGCGTATGGAGGAGGCGCTGCAAACGCTCTCGCGCCGGCTGCTCGAATTACAAGAGACGGAACGCCGTCATCTGGCCCGCGAGTTGCACGATGAAATTGGCCAGGCGCTCACCGCGCTCAAGATCAACTTGCAGACGGTGCAGCGGTTGGACGACGCGGCGGCTTTTGTCCCGCGCCTGGTCGATAGCATCCGCATTGTGGACCGCATTCTCAGGCAGGTGCGCGACCTTTCGCTGGATTTACGGCCCTCGATGCTGGACGACCTGGGCTTGTGCGCGGCGTTGCGATGGTATGCCGACCAGCAGGGGCAGCGCGCGGGGTTGCGTATTCAATTCGCCGGTGGAGACCTGGCCGAGCGCGTGGAAACGGCGGTCGAGACAGCATGCTTTCGCGTCGCGCAGGAAGCGCTGACCAACGTCGTGCGGCACGCCCGGGCTTCGAAAGTCCTGGTGCAGTTGGAAATCGACGGTGCGGCCCTGCATCTGGCGGTATGCGACGACGGGGTCGGGTTCGACCCGGCGCAATTGCATCGGCGCGCGGAACCGGGCTCGAGATTGGGATTGCTGGGGATGGAAGAAAGAGCTTCGCTGATCGGCGGGAGGATCGAGTTAAAATCCACGCTGCGTCATGGGACGGAGGTGCATGCCTGGTTTCCGCTGGCGGAAGCGGCACCGCCGCATCCTGAATCCCCTGAACTGGTCGAGAAGCCATGAGCATTCGTATTCTGCTGGCGGACGACCACAACTTGATGCGCGCGGGCATCCGGTCGTTGCTGGAAAAGATTGTGGGGGTGGAAGTGGTGGGGGAAGCATCTGACGGCCGTGAAGCGTTTGAGTCGGTGAAGGCGCATGCGCCGAACATTGTATTGATGGATATTGCAATGGCCGGGTTGAACGGCCTGGAAGCCACGGCGCGGATCATCAAAGAGTTTCCCCGGGTGCGCGTCATCATCCTTTCGATGCATGCGAACGAGGAGTATGTGGTGCAGACTCTGCGGGCTGGCGCGGCGGGCTACCTGCTCAAGGACGCCGCGACCGCAGAACTCGAACTGGCCATCCAAGCTGTGGCGCGCGGGGATACTTATTTGAGTCCGGCCATTTCCCGGCGGGTGATCGAAGATTACCTGGGGCGGACCAGCAACCAACGAAACCCCGGGGAACAACTGACCCCGCGGCAGCGGGAGATTTTGCAACTCATCGCCGAGGGAAAAAGCACCAAGGAAATCGCTTTCGTGCTCAATGTAAGCATTAAAACCGTCGAAACACACCGCACACAGTTGATGGATCGCTTGAATATCCATGACATTCCCGGCCTGGTCCGTCAGGCAATGCGGATGGGCTTGGTACCGCCCTGACGTCTAAGGTTTTTCGCCATCCAGCCTCAGGATTTCCCTGATACTCCCAAGCTGTCGATTCGTGGTAGTACTCCCTCTGACTCCAAGCGAACATCATTTAGAAAACGAACCGTTGCCTCGGGAATCGCGCGATGGCATGAGCGAGCTGAAGATTCTGTTGGCCGATGACAATCCGGAATTTCTGGAAGTTGCGGGCCGCTTTCTTATGGATCACGCCGGAATTCGGGTGGTCGGTTCCGTCCATTCCGGCCAGGAGGCGATTGAAAAAGCCCGCGAACTCGCGCCCGATATCGTTCTGATGGATCTCTCGATGCCGGGCTTGAACGGACTCGAAGCGACCCGGCGGATCAAGGCGTTTCCGCAACCACCCCAGGTAGTGATGCTGACCCTCTACGATGCGCCCGAGATCCAGTCCTTTGCCAAGGCGGCGGGTGCGGACTACTTCATCACCAAGTCAGAGTTCGGGGCTTCCCTGGTGCCGCTGCTCGAACGGCTGTTTCCCAAGCTCCTTCCCGACCATGCCGCTGCATGCGCCCGAACGGTTTGAATCCATGAACAACCCGCTACGCGTTTTAATGGTCGAGGATTCCGAGGACGATGCCTTGTTTGTTTTGCGGGAGCTGCGCCGCGGAGGGTTCGAACCAGCGGCGGAACGGGTGGAAGATGAGGCTGCGTTCAGCGCGGCACTGACCTCTCGCGAGTGGGACCTGATCGTTGCGGATTACTCTTTGCCCCAGTTTAACGCGTTGGTGGCTTTGCGCATCGTGCAACAGCACGGGTTCGACCTGCCTTTCATCATCGTTTCCGGCGCCATTGGCGAGGAAATCGCAGTGGCTGCCATGAAATCCGGCGCCCAGGATTACATCTTAAAAAACAATCTGGCCCGGTTGGTGCCCGCGGTGGAGCGGGAATTGCGCGAGAGGCAGGTACGGCGCGAACGGCATCGGGCGGAAGAAACCTGTTTGCGGCTGGCGGCCATTGTCGAGTCGTCCGGCGATGCGATCATCGGCAAGGCGCTGGATGGAGTGATTACCAGTTGGAATCCCGGCGCGGAGCGCCTTTTCGGTTACCGCGCGACGGAGGTGCTGGGTCATTCCATGCGGCTGCTGCTGCCGTCCGACCGGCAGGAGGAGGAGGATGTCATCCTGGAAAAGCTCAAGCGCGGGGAACGAATCGCGGCCTTTGAGACGGTGCGGTTGCGCAAGGACGGCCGGCGCATCGACGTGTCCGTCACGATTTCACCCATCTGCGATGCAGACGGACGCGCGGTGGGCGCGTCGAGCATTGCGCGCGACATCACCGAACGCAAGCGGGCGGAAACCTGCCTGGCCGCCCTGTCCAAGCTGGGACAGAACTTGAGCGCAGTCACCAACCCACGCGAGGCGGCTTATCTCATTGGGAACATCGCAGACGAGCTGTTCACCTGGGATGCTTTCTCGCTGGATCTCCACGACGCGGAGGCGAATACCATGTTTACAGTGTTGAACGTGGACACCCTCAACGGCCAGCGACAGGAAGTGCCTTCATCGTATATGAGCCTGGAGCCGAGCCCGACCGCCGGCCGGATCATCGAACATGGCGCGGAATTGATATTGCGTGACAAAGAGGCGACGATGCTGCCTGGCGCGATTCCTTTCGGGGACGTTGCGCGGCCTTCAGCATCATTGATGTTCGTGCCCATCCGGAACCATTCGAAGGTGATCGGCCTTCTGTCAGTTCAAAGCTACCAGCACAATGCTTACGAGCGGAGGGACCTGAGCACCCTGCAGGCCTTGGCGGATTATTGCGGCGGCGCGCTGGAACGAATCCAGGCGCGCGAGGAACTGCGCAAATCGCGCGAACAATTGCGGGCATTGGCGGCACATTTGCAATCGGTTCGCGAGGAGGAGCGGAAACGCATCGCCCGGGAGATCCACGATGAACTCGGCCAGTCATTGACGGGTTTCAAAATGGACCTCGCCTGGATGCGCAATCGCCTGCAAGGCTCGGATGACGGGCCGGCATTGCGCCAGCTTTTGTTGGACAAAATCAAGGCCATGGGGACGCTCCTGGACGAACTGGCCGGCTTGATGAGAAAGCTGTGCACCGACTTGAGACCCGGCGTGCTCGATGACCTGGGCTTGCCGGCGGCGGTTGAATGGCAGGCGCGCGAGTACCAAAACCGCACCGGGATAGAGTGCCACCTGGACGTTGAGTTGGGTGAAACGCGCGTTGATCCGGAGCGATCCACTGCGTTGTTCCGCATTTTTCAGGAACTCCTTACCAATGTGGCGCGCCATGCCCGGGCCAGCCGGGTGGAAGTGCTGCTCGAACGGACGGGAACACATTTTGTGCTTGAGGTGAGCGATAATGGTTGCGGAATCAAGGAAAGTGAGAAGGCGGGGGCCAAATCCCTCGGCCTGCTGGGTTTGCGTGAGCGCGCGGTCATTCTCGGCGGGGAAGTCGAAATTGAAGGGCGAACGGGCAAAGGCACCACCGTTCGCGTGAAAGTGCCGGTGTCAAATGCGGCTGCGGCAGCAGACCCCAGCGACACCGAGGAAGTCCCTCCGGTTGCATCAACCACAGTCAACTAGAAAGGAACCTACCCATTGAACACTCCAAAAACTGACTCAACGCGAAGCGCGCCGACGCCCGCCCACAAGCCGGCGGCGCGCATCATTCGCATCCTCATCGTTGACGACCATGCGATCATCCGGCAGGGCTTGAAACAACTGTTGGCGGATGCTTTTCCAGATGCCGGATTCGGCGAGGCGGACAATGGCACGCAGGCTCTTGAGCAAATCTGGAAGCAGCCCTGGGACGTCGTGCTGCTGGACATCACCATGCCCGGCAAGAGCGGCCTGGACGTGCTCAAGCAGATGGTGGAGGCACAACCGAACGTTGCGGTGCTCGTGCTAAGCATGCACCCCGAGGACCAGTATGCGGTGCGTGTGCTCAAAGCTGGCGCGGCCGGTTATCTCACCAAGAACACCGCCTCGGAAGAAGTTGTGGGCGCAGTGAAGAAAGTTCTCTCCGGGGGCAAGTATGTGAGCGCAGCCCTCGCAGAAAACCTGGCCACGGGCCTCAACACTCGAACCGAACACGAAACCCTTTCCGATCGCGAGTACCAGGTCTTGCGCCTCATCGCTTCCGGCAAGAGCGTCAAGGAAATCGGCTATGACTTATCCTTGAGCGTGAAGACCATCAGTACCTATCGCACCCGCATCATGGAAAAGATGAGCTTCAAAAGCAACGCCGATATTATTCGCTATGCCGTCCACCATAAGCTGGTGGATTGACATCCAACGCATGGGTTGAATGGCAGCAGGTGTGCCATGCCCCGACGAAGCGACGGGCGGCGCAATGCGCCGTCCCTGCCAAATATGATAACGGTGCCGAGATACACCCGCCCGCCCTGCCCGTACCATCACCCAAATGAGTGATTGCATACAAAGGCCAGTTGATATATATAAGTTCCCAGCCCAGAGCCCAGGATCCGGCATTGCCGGACGTTTTGCACTGAATGAAAACATCGAATACAGCTAGCAAGCAGGACCGTCGCGGTTTCACCCTCATTGAATTGCTGGTCGTCATCGCCATCATCGCCATCCTCGCCGCCATGTTGTTGCCGGCGCTCTCCAAGGCCAAGGCCAAGGCCCAGGCGATCACCTGCCTCAACAA
>Ga0070741_10016521_pt1 | contig 12289 bp, 15 predicted proteins | sample Coa_R1_4_FD_66440 | JGI IMG/M metagenome (GOLD analysis project Ga0070741, IMG submission 66440) | Surface soil microbial communities from Centralia Pennsylvania, which are recovering from an underground coalmine fire - Coalmine... | ecosystem: Environmental > Terrestrial > Soil > Unclassified ...
CCGTCCTGACCCCGCCGTAGCCTCGCCCCTGCCGATGGCCGAAGAGCGCAGTTCGGGTGGCGCGCCACAGGAGCGCTTGCCGATGCACCTGCAGCGCGAGCTGGGCGCCTTGAACCGCCGGATCCGGGAGGGGGACCCGCTCTGGCCGGCCCAGGTCGCCGTGGGCCTCGCGATCGTCCTCCACCTCACCCTCTCCGACAAGCTGGTCATCGGGCCGAAGTGGCTGATCCCCGCGGTCGAGGGCGTGCTCCTGGCGACCCTGATCGTGCTGGCGCCGGCCAGGGCCTCGGGGATCCGCGGCCGCCACCGACGGGCGCTGCTGTTCGTGATCCTCGGCCTGGTGACGCTGACCTACCTGGTCTCACTCGGCCTGCTTGTCCACTACCTGGTCACCGGCGGCAACGCGGGCGGCCGCGCGCTGATCGGATCGGGCCTGGTGCTCTGGGTCACCAACGTGCTGCTCTTCGCGGTCGTCTACTTCGAGCTCGACCGTGGTGGGCCGCTGGCGCGCTTCGAGAGGAGGAAGAGCTGGCCCGACTTTCAGTTCCCGCAGATGGAGAACCCCGAGTTCACCCCCCTCGGCACGCGCTGGATGCCGAGCTTCCTCGACTACCTCTACATGTCGCTGACCAACGCAACCGCCTTCAGCCCTACGGACACGATGCCGCTGACCCAGCTCGCGAAGGTGCTGATGGGGACCCAGGGGACAGCGGCGATCGTCACGGTCGGGCTCGTGGTGGCCCGCGCCGTCAACATCCTCAGCTGATAGCCGGCCTCAGCGCGGCCCGCGCGCGCTCGACCGCCTCGGCCAGCTCTCCGTGGTCCGCGGCGGGATAGGCGTAGGCCGGTGACTCACCGTCCTGGACCAGCCGGTCGGCGAGGATCACGCCGCGTGGATCGAGCGCCGGGAGCTCCTCGAGCTCGCGCGCCAGCGTCAGGATCAGCTCCTGGTTCTCTCTGATCGGGAACCGCTGAACCCGCAGGTTCGCGTTGAAGAACGAGGGATGATCCCGGCCAGCCTCCTCGACGAGCTCCCGCAGCGCCTTCGCCGTCTTCGCGCGATGGCGCTCGCTGACGAGCTGCTCGGCCCGCGCCTTGCCCTCGCCGGTGTCAGGGGAGAGCCTGCCCTCGAGCAGCCGGTCGTCGACCGAGTGCTTGCGGAAGAGATCGGTGAGCCGGCCCACTACGCCAGGTTCGCCCTGCGTGGGTAGACGACCTCGGGATCGGTGAGCACGTTGACCAGCGCCGGCTTGCCCGAGGCGAAGGCACGGCCGAGCGCCGGGCGAAGCTCGTCGGGCGAGCGGACCAGCTCGCCGTGGCAGCCGAGTGCGGAGACGACCTCGTCGTAACGGGTCTCGGGCCGCAGCTCGGCGGCGAGCGAGTAGCCGTAGAGCAGCTTCATCGGGTGGTGCTCCAGCGCCCAGATCCCGTTGTTCCCCATCACCGCCACGACCGGCAGATGGTGGCGCGCCATCGTGTCGAACTCCATCCCGGAGAAGCCGAACGCGCCATCGCCCAGCAGCAGGCAGACCTGACGCTCGGGATGGGCCAGCTTCGCCCCCATCGCCTGTCCGGGCCCGGCGCCGAGGCAGCCATACGGGCCGGGGTCCATCCACGTACCCGGCTCCCAGGTCTCCCAGACGCGACCCGCGAAGCTCACGAAATCGCCACCATCGCCGACGACGATCGCATCGCGGTCGAGAAAGTCCCCGAGCTCGCGCAGGACGCGCATCGGGTGAAGCGGCGAGCGGGAGTCGTCGAGGAGCTCCTGCTCCTCGGCCCGCTTCTCGGTCTCGGTGCGGCGGAGCTGCTCGATCCAGGACGTGGTGGGCGCCGCCTGTCCGTCCGCGGCCTCGCGAATCGCGGTGAGCGACGCGCCGATGTCGCCGTGCAGGGCGAGATCCGGCTGGCGGGTCTTCTCGAGCCGCGAGGGCGCGAAATCCAGCTGGATCAGCTTCGCGTCCTCCGAGAACGCGGCGCCGAAGCCGAGCCGGAAGTCGAGCGGCACCCCGATCACCAGCGCCGCGTCGCAGGCGCCGAGCCCGCTTCCGCGCGCCCGGGAGAAGTAGAGCTCGTGGTCCGGGGGAAAGCAGCCGCGACCCATGCCGTTCAGGAAGACCGGGATGCCGAGCGCCTCGGCGAGCTCCCGGAGCTCGGCCTCGGCCTGGGCCCAGTAGAGGTTCGACCCGGCCATGATCGCGGGGCGCTCGGCGCCGGCGAGCAGCTTCGCGGCCTCCTCGACGCCCTCGGCAATCCGCTCGCGCACCGCGGGCGGGTCCGGGACCTCCGTCTCGGCCTCCATGAAGACGACGTCGAGCGGATAGTCGACGAAGGACGGGCCGAGGGGCGGTTCGAGCGCCGTATCGATCGCCTCGGCGGTGGTCCGGGCGATCTTGGCCGGCTCGTGCACCGTCTGCGCCGACTTGACCAGCGGCTTGACGAACGGCAGGTGATCGATCTCCTGGAGCGACCCCATTCCCCAGCGCAGGTCGGGCGCGCGGCCGCCCAGCGTCACCAGCGGCACGCCGTCGGCCTCGGCGGAGGCGATCGCGCTCATTCCGTTGGTCACGCCGCAGCCCGCGGTGAGGGCGCAGACGCCGGGCTCCCGCGTCGCCTTCGCCCAACCGATCGCCGCGAAGGCGGCCGACTGCTCGTGGCGGGTATCCACGACCTCGATGTCCTCCTCGCGGCAGCCGTCGTAGATCGAGAAGAGGTGGCCGCCGGAGAGGCTGAAGAGCTTGGAGACGCCGCGGCTGCGCAGCGCCCGCGCGACCAGCCGGCCGCCGTGGACCGCCCCCGTCGCGCTGCCGGTCTGCTCCGCCTGCTCAGTGGCCATCCCGGCCGAGACTACTCGCTCATTCGCCGAGCGAGAGGCCGCTCGGTTACGGAGAAATACGGACCCGCATGCAAAGTTTCCCGAAGTTATCGGTAGAAAATTCGGGCACCGACTGCCGATGAATCGCCCATCGATTGTCGCAAGGACGCGACATGGAGAGGGGACATCGGATGAACCGGATGAGGAAGAAGGAGAAGCTCCTGCTGAGCTTCCTGCTCGTCGGTGTGCTCTGCGGTCTCGCCGCGTTCGGCATCTTCGCGGCCTTCAGCAGCACCACGAGCAACGCAAACAACAGCTTCGACGCCGGGACCGTGGCAATCGGCGACAACGATGCCAATTCGGCGCTCTACAACGTCACGAACGCCAAGCCCGGTACCAGCCAGTCGAGCTGCATCAAGGTGACCTACACCGGCTCGCTGGCGGCTGACGTCCGCCTGTACACGCCGAGCACTGTCGGGTCGGTCGGTCAGTACATCGACCTGACCATCACGCCCGGCACCCAGGCCGTCTCGACCTTCCCGAGCTGCACGGGCTTCGTCGCGGACGCGACCGGGCCGATCTACAGCGGCACGCTTGCGAACTTCGCGAGCACAAAGAACTCATACGCCAACGGAATCGCCACGTATCCGTTCGGTACGACGAGCTGGGTGAACAACAGCTCTGACGTCTACCAGTTCACGGTCACGCTGCAGTCCAGCGCACCGGACTCGGCACAGGGTCAGAGCACCGGCTCGCACGCCTTCACCTGGGAGGCGCGCAACCAGTAGGTAGCCGAAGCGCAAGAGGCGTCCGATGATCACGGTCAGAGGCCTCGGACCGCCACGGCTTGCGGGCTTCCTGCTCGGCGCGGCACTGGCGGCCACGCTGGTGCTCGCCAGCCGGCCGGCCTCCGGCGGCCAGGCGGTCGGGGCGACGCTCAGCTTCTCGGCCGAGCAGACAGGAGAGCTGGCGGTCGACCCGGCCGCCCCCGCCACCTTCATCGAGGCACCAGAGCTTCGCCCGGGAGACCTGGCACGGGGGTCCCTCCGGATGCGAAACCAGACGGGCCGCCGCGAGGCGGTCCGTCTGCGACTGGTTCCGTCCTCCCACGAGCTCGACCGGATCCTCCGAGTCGAGATCCGGTCGGGGAACCAGACGATCGCCTCGGGGCCGCTCGGCTCGATGGCCGGCGGCGCCGGCGACCCGATCGTGCTCGCGCCGGGCGCGCAGGCCGGGGTGCGCATCGCGGTCTCGCTGCCGGCCGACTACTCCGACGCCGAGGCGGCCGCCGAGCTGGTCGAGGTCGCGGTGACCTTCGAGACCCGGACACCGCAGACGAGCGGAGCGGTCGCCCGATGATGCTCCCCTGGCGGCTCCACAAGGTGCGTCTCCGAGCCGGCGCCTTCCTCACCTGGCTGGTCGTCGGCTTCGTCCTCGCGCTGCTCATCGTGGCGGTGGCGCCGCTCGCCATCGGACTGCACACCTATGTGGTGCGGTCGGGCTCGATGACCCCCACGATCCGGACCGGGGACCTGGTCATCACCCGGGCGATCTCCCCCTCTGAGGCCTCGATCGGCGAGATCGTCGTCTTCAAGGATCCGGAGGGCAGCGGCAGGCTCTACACGCACCGGGTTCGCGCCGTTCACGAGCGCAACGGGCGCTTCTGGTTCGTGACGCGGGGTGACGCCAACACCGGCTTCGAGCGCTGGAGCGTTCCCGCCGACGGCAAGCTCGGCGCCGTCGTCTTCCGCATTCCCGCGCTCGGCTTCGCGATTGCACCGATCGCAAGCGGACCCGGTCGGTTGCTGCTGATCGTCCTCCCGGCGCTGCTGCTCTGCGTGACCGGGCTGCGGCGGATCTGGGCCGCCGACGAGGAGGCCGAGCAGGTCTCGGAGCGGCGAGGCGAGCGTCGCCGGGGGCGGCCGCGAATCGCGCAGCCGGCATCGCAATGACTTCCCGGCGGACGGTTCCGGCGCTGGCGAGCATGATGCTGGTCGGACTCGTGGGCGTGACGCTGCACGCCGCCGGCGTGTTCGGCGCCTTCACGGCCAGCAACGGCAATCCCGCGAACTCCTTCTCCACGGCCTCGGACTACCGGGCGCCGACCGCGGGTCGCTCCGTGATCGCGAAGACGCAGGGGGGCACGCCCGGCTACATCAGGGCCGGCGGCACGTACTACGTCTACGCGGACGTCACGGACACCGGCAACCCCGCGAGCGGCGTCTCCACCGTCACCTCGAACACCTCGACCCTCACCGGACTGGGTACGTCGACCCCCCTTTCATCCGGATCCTTTTCGATCGGCGGCCTCTCCTACGGCTACCGCACGGCCAGCCTGACGGCGACGAGCTCGCTGGTCGAGGGCACGTACGCCTACACCCTCACCTCCACCGACGCAGCCGCCAACAGCGGGACCCAGAGCTTCTCGGTGGTCGTGGACAACACGGCCCCGACCGCCGGCGACGTCCAGACCGCCAACGGCAACGGCGGGACGCCCGGCAGAGCCGAGGCGGGGGACACGATCACGCTCACCTACAGCGAGCCGATCGACCCGAACTCGATCATCTCGGGATGGAACGGCTCCGCGACCAACGTGGTGGTCCGCCTGATCAACGGGATCCTGCTGCTCGGCGACGACGCCCTGCGCGTCTACGACTCGACCAACACTAACCAGCTGCCTCTCGGCACGGTAGACATGGGCCGAGGCGACTACGTCGGGGGGCTGCTCGGCGGCGAGACCGCCCTTTTCGGCGCGACCGGAAGCCCGTCGACGATGACCGCCAGCGGCAACTCGGTCACGATCACCCTCGGAACCGCCTCCGGACAGGGCGCCACCACAGCCGGCGGCAACGGGACGATGTCGTGGACGCCATCGGGGACCGCCACCGATCGCGCCGGCAACGGTGCCCTCACCACGCCGGCGAGCGAGTCCGGCAGCGCCGACAAGGATTTCTGACCGCGGTCTGGCGGCGCCTCGTGGCCTGGGGCATCGCTCTGAACAGGGATTACCGAATTGCGGGGTAGCGCGAAGCGTGCTGCGTCACTCATATTGCGCGTACAGCGGCCGCGGGGATCGATGCCTAGGGGGTTTGTGGGCCGCCGCCTCCCGGATGGGCGGCGGCCCACTGACTTCGCCGCGCCCGCTCCGAATCCGCAAACAACCTCACTTCTGGGTAGCGGGTGCTCCCCCAAGTGGCCGATATCAGCGCATCGGGCGATCCCAACTCCCACGCCCGGGGGAACCGACAAGGAGGGCACACCGGATGCGGCGCAAGGAGAAGATTCTGTTGAGCTTCCTGCTCGTCGGCGTGCTGGGTGGGCTCGCCGGCCTTGGCGTTTTCGGCGCGTTCTCCAGCACCACGAGCAACTCGAACAACAGCTTCGCCGCCGGCACCGTGGTGATCGGCGACAACGACTCGAACTCGGCGCTCTACAGCGTCAGCAACGCCAAGCCGGGCCAGAGCGTGACCAGCTGCATCAAGGTCACCTACACCGGTTCGCTGGGCGCCGACGTCCACCTCTACACCAGCAGCACGATCGGCTCGCTGGGCCAGTACATCGACCTGACGATCACGCCGGGCACCCAGACCGGTACGCCGACGTTTCCGAGCTGCACCGGCTTCACGGCGGACAGCGGCGGTGCGCTCTACACCGGCACGCTCGCGAACTTCGCGAGCACCAAGAACTCCTACGCTAACGGCGTCGTCGACTACCCAGGCTCGACCACCGTCTGGAACACCAACGACTCGGTCGTCTACCAGTTCACGGCGACGCTCCAGTCCACCGCGCCCGACACCGCGCAGGGGACGAGCACCGGCTCGCACGCGTTCACCTGGGAGGCCCGGAACCAGTAGCCGCCCAGGGCCGCGGCCAAGCACCGCCATGGCGGCGACTTCGGGCATTCGGATGGCACGCCTCGCCGGCCTCTTGGCCGGCGTGGCGCTTGCCACCGGCGTGATCCTGGCGAGCTTGCCCTCTTCGGGCGGCGCCGCGGTCGGCGCCGAGGTGACCTTCTACGCCAACCAGACCGGCGAATTCGCCGTTTCGCCGCCGGGACCCGCGACCTTCATCGACGACCGCGCGCTGCACCCCGGCCAGACGGTGAGCGGCTCGTTCCGGATCGCGAATCAGACCGGCGTTACCAAGTCGATCCTGCTCTCGGCCGAGCCCTCCGCCAGCGACCTCAACGCCACGCTCAGGCTCAGACTCGCCAGCGGCGGCGAGACCCTTCGCGAGGGACCGCTCGATCGGCTGGGCACCCCGGGCGGGAAGCCGCTCGTGGTCGCCCCCGGGGAGAGCGCGACGGTCGACCTGGCGGCGCACCTCGAGACCGCCGACGGTGACGGGGCGGCGGCGGCGCTGGTCCAGGTCGCGATCCAGTTCGAGGCGGGGTCGAAGCGGTGACGCGGGGACACGGTCCGGCCCGGAGGCTGATCGCGGCCGCCTTCGCCTGGGCGGCCGGCGGCTTCGTGCTCGTCCTGTTCGGCGCTGCGCTGCTCCCGCTCGCCTTCGGCATGCGCACCTATGTAGTCCAGTCCGGCTCGATGACACCGGCCATTCGCACCGGCGACCTCGTGGTCAGCCAGCGGATCACGCCCGCCGAGGCGCAGATCGGCGACATCGTCATGTTCAAGGATCCCGGCGGGACCGGTGAGCTGATCAGCCACCGGGTCCGGGCCGTGCACCTGCACGCTGGACGGGCCTACTTCATCACCCGGGGCGACGCCAACACCGGCTTCGAGCACTGGAGCGTCCCGCAGTCGGGGCGCATCGGACAGGTCGTCTACCGGCTACCGAAGCTCGGCTACGTGATCGGGGGCGTCAGCAGCCCCTCCGGGAAGCTGCTCTTCATCGCCCTCCCGGCTCTGGCGCTGCTTGCGCTGGGGCTGATCCGTATCTGGCAGACCGGGAGGCCCGCGGTCGATCCCGTCGATGGGGGCGCACCATGAGGAGTACGGGGAGAATCGTGCTGGTCTCCGTCGCGATCGCCCTGATCGCCACGGCGACCCCATTGATCGGCCAGACCTTCGGCGTCTATACCTCCACCACCTCGAACAGCGGCAACAACTTCGCTGCCGCCACCGACTACAGGGCGCCGACCCAGAACCGCTCGGTGATCGCGAAGTCCGCAGGCGGGACACCCGGCTTCATCAAGCAGGGCGGCACCTACTTCGTCTACGCGGACCTCATCGACACCGGCAGCCCCGCGAGCGGGATCTCCTCAGTCACCTCGGACAGCTCGTCGGTCACCACCGGTGCCACCGCCACCGCCCTCTCCTCAGGCGGGTTCAGCGAGAACGGGGTGAGCTACAGCCACCGCACCGCGAGCCTGACGGCCAACGCGACGCTCGCCGCCGGGACCTACACCTACACCGTGACGGGCACCGACGCCGCCGGCAACACGAGCACCTCGAGCTACACGGTCACCGTTGACAACACCGCTCCCGGCGGCTCCGACATCCAGACGGCCAACGGCGGCGCCACGGCGGGGCGGCCCGACCAGAACGACACGATCACCTACACGTTCAGCGAGCCGATCGACCCGAACTCGATCCTGGCCGGCTGGACCGGCTCCGCGACGAGCGTCGTCGTCCGGGTCAACAACGGCGGCCTCGGGAACGACACCGTGACCGTCTTCAACTCGGCCAACACGACGCAGCTGCCCCTGGGCAGCGTGAATCTCGCACGAATCGACTACACCACGGCGAACATCACCTTCGGCGCAACGGGTACGGCGTCGACGATGACTCAGAGCGGTAACAGCATCACGGTCAAGCTCGGGACGCAGTCGGCGGCCGGGACCACCGCCCTGGGCACCGGGACGATGATCTGGACGCCGTCCGCGACCGCCACCGACCGGGCGGGCAACGCGGAGTCGACGGCCAACGTCACCGAGACCGGCGCGGCCGACAAGGACTTCTAGGGCCGGCTCAGGGCCCGGGCAGCGTGTGGGTCTTGCCGAGGCCGCCGTCCTGGCGCGAGCCGGCGCGGCCGACTCCGGGACCGGGGCGCGACCGGCGCCCGAGGCCGTCGCCCGGGACCGGCGCGCGGCCGAGGCCGCCGACCGTCGGATCGCCGAGCGGGTCGTTCACGTCGCTCCCCGGGCCCGTCTCGACCGCGGTCGGCACCAGCGGGGCGAACAGCTCGACGGCGCGGTCGTAGCCGCGGAGCTCTCGCATACCGCGGGATTCGACCTCGATCGTCTCGGAGAGCAGGGCGCGCGTCCCGGCGGTGATCAGGACCGGGTCACCGGTGTCACGGGTCGCGGCCTCCACCCGGGCGGCCAGGTTGACGGCGTCACCGATCACGCTGAAGGAGAGCCGGCCGGCGCCGCCGATCGCCCCCGCGACGACCTTGCCGGAGTTGACGCCGATCCCCACCTCGAAGCCTCCCGGCCGACGGCTGTTGATCGTCCTTGCCAGCTCGACCGCGCACTGCACCGCCCGGTCGGCGTGCTTCGGGATGCGCTCCGGCGCGCCGAAGACGGCCAGGGTGGCGTCCCCGATGAACTGGTCGATGTGGCCGCGGTGCCTGGCGACGATCGGGACGATGCACTCGAAGAGCTCGTTGAGCCGGCCGACGATCTCGGTGGCGTCCGCCTCGGCGGCCGCCGTCGTGAAGTCGCGGACGTCGACGAAGACGAGCGAGACCTCCACCTCCTCGCCGCGCGGCTCGAAGTCCTCGGAGATCAGGTGCTCGGCCACCTCCTCGTCGAGGTAGGTAGCGAAGGCCTCGCGCAGCCGCTCCCGCTCGGCGAGGCCGTCGACCATCTGGTTGAACGACGAGGCGAGCTCGCCGAACTCGTCTGAGGTCGTGACCGGCACGTGCTCGTCGAAGCGGCCCTGGCGGATGCGCTCGGTGGCCGCCTCGAGGTCCTCGATCGGGCGGAGGATCGAACGCGAGAGCAACACGACAAGCTCGAAGCTGATCGTGAAGGAGACGAACAGGGCGATCAGCACGGTGACGCCGAGCGCCGAGGTCCCGCCGCCTCCGGAGGTGAGCGCGGCGACGACGACACCGGTGATCACGTTGATCAGGGGCAGCGAGCCGAGCAACTTGATGCGGAGCGGCACCACGGGCCGGTCGAGCCGAACAGGCCTGTTGAGAGCCGCGTTGATGTCGAAGAGGACCGGACGCATGGCGAGCTCGAGCGCGAGGTAGTGCAGGATCCCGGCGTAGCCGACGGCGACGAAGGCGGCAAAGGCGATCGGGAAGAACGAAAGCCAGTTGAGCCCGAGCACGACGACGGACGCAATCACCGTCGGCACGGTCACCAGTACCGGGACGAACCAGTCCCGCCGGACCAAGAGCATCGGCATGTTCACGGCGAGCTTCCAGGCGCGGACGGTCTCCTCGGAGGAGCGGGCTCCGCCGATCCACTCCTGCAACGGCCGCAGGCGCCGGAGCACCCTGACCAAAACGGTCGCGATCCCGACGGCGGTCAGGCTGAGGGCGATCGCGAGCACCTCGAAGAACTCCCTCTTCGAGAGCGAGTAGTAGAAGCTGAACAGGGCGACCGACATCGCCGCCACCACCAGCGCGTTGGGCAGCTCCAGCGAGACGAAGACCGCCGGGTAGCGCCGCCCCAGCTTGCGGTACATCCATGTCAGGGGACGCGACATGAGGTCCCTAATTGTCGCCTACAGCGCGGCCAGGGCCTCCGCCACGGGCGTGTCGCCACCGAGCAGGTCGAACGCCTTGCCGATCGTGTTGTCGGCACGCAGGCACTCCGCGAGCACGAGGGCTACGTCGTCGCGGCTGACCGAGCCGCCGGTGTCGAGTTGCTCGGCGACTTTCACCATTCCCATGCCGGGCTCGTCGGTGAGGCGGCCAGGCCGGACGATGGTGAAGTCGAGGCCGCTCTCGGAGAGCAGCTTGTCCGCCTGCGCCTTGGCCTCGTAGTAGGGCCGCATCTCGTCCGACCAGCCCTCGGGGTGGTTGGCGCCGATCGCACTCACCATCAGGTAGCGGCGGATCTCGTGCTGGGTCGCCGCCTCGATCAGCTCCACGGCGCCGCCATAGTCGACGGTCCGCTTCCGCGCCGGCCCACTGCCGGGTCCCGCGCCGGCGGCGAAGACGACGGCGTCCGCGCCGGCCACCGCGTCGCCGATCTCGACGTTCTCGATGTCCAGGACGATCGGCTCGGCCCCGATCGCCTCGAGGTCGTCCGCTTGCTCGGTCCTGCGGACGATCCCCCGCGGGCTGTCGCCCCGCTCCGCAAGCAGCTTCTCGAGGCGCATCGCGACCTGGCCGTGGCCGCCGACGATGACGACGTTCACGGCGCGACCTTACCCGCGATCGGTTGCGGGCAGACGGCCGCGGGACATAGGATCGGCTGACTTGGGGGCATCAGAGCGAGGAGAAGAAGATGATTCTTGCAACGGCACGATTCGAGGACCTCGACCGCTTCACGAACGCGTTCCAGAACGAGGGCGGTCCGCTCAGGAAGCAGCACGGATCGCGCGGCGCGCAGCTGTTTCGCGACCCGAACGACGCCAACCGCGCTTGGGCCGTGTTCGACTGGGACGACGAGGGATGGGAGAGCTACGTCAGCGACCCGGCGGCCGCCGAGGTGTTCCAGGACGCCGGGCTCGAGGCGCCGCCGGTGGAGGCCGTGAGGATCCTCGATCACGAGGCATAGCTGAGCACATGGCAACCGCCGACCTGACGGTGATCGGCCTGGGTCGCCCGGACCCCAGCGCGTCGGAGTACGTCGCCGAGATTCAGCGCCGGCTGGCGGCTCAGGACAAGGTCGGCTATCGACTCCACGCGATGGGCACCGAGCTCGAGGGCTCGACCGAGGACATCCTCGCCGTGGTCGGCGACCTCCACGGGATCCCCTTCGAGCTCGGCCTGCCCCGCGTCTACTCGGTGCTCAAGCTCGATGAGCGCCGCGACAAGGAGCAGACGCTCGACGACAAGGTTCGATCCGTGGAGGATCTGCTGGGCCGGTAGTGCCGGGGGTGGGATTCGAACCCACATGCCCAAAGGGCCATCGGGTTTAAGCCGATGTGCGTGTGCCAGTTCCGCGACCCCGGCGCTGGCCTGATCGTAGTCCGAGACCCCGCTTAGTGCCCCCTTTAGGCGGGTCGGCGAGGATCACGGCCCGGTAGGAGGGAAATCCCCGCAAAAAGCGGTTCATTTGCGCGCTTGGCCCCCACATTTGGAGGGGATTAAGCGGCTAACGAGCGCAACGGACCCGCTGCTACGGTGTTCCCGGAGCAGGGAGATAGCTGCCCCGAGCTACCTCGTCTTGGAAGCCTCAGCCCTTACACACGCACAGCGCCGCGGGCTTTTCGCCCGGCGCTCCCCCCTCCTCCGCTTCCAGGACGATGAGAAGCTCGTCTCGCTCACCCGCCGGGGCCATCAGCACGCCTTCGATTCCCTGGTCGAGCGCTACCAGTCGCGACTGCTGGGCTTCTGCCGCCAGATGCTCGGCTCGACCGAGGACGCCGAGGACGTGCTCCAGGAGGT
>Ga0070741_10016522_pt1 | contig 12288 bp, 10 predicted proteins | sample Coa_R1_4_FD_66440 | JGI IMG/M metagenome (GOLD analysis project Ga0070741, IMG submission 66440) | Surface soil microbial communities from Centralia Pennsylvania, which are recovering from an underground coalmine fire - Coalmine... | ecosystem: Environmental > Terrestrial > Soil > Unclassified ...
CGCGGCACGGCGTCCGCTACACCGTGCAGCCCTCGCTGTGGAAGGCGCTCCGCTCGCACCACCGCCACGTGCGTGCCCTCGGCCGGGTCGGGATGCCGGTCGAGATCGAGATGGGCTAGTGGAGGGTTTGGCGAAATAGTGGCTCTGTCGCAGATGGTGCGCTGGATCGGCGCGCTGCTGCGTCCTCGGCCGCGTGCGTAGTGAAACTACGAACGCGGCCTGCGTCCTTGCATCGCATCCGACCGGCGCATCCCTGCGACGAGCACCATTCCGCCAAACCCTCCTAACCGCGACCCCGCCCTGATCTCGTAGGATGCGCGCCTTGACCAGCGTCGTCGTATCGAACATCAAGGGCGGGGTCGGCAAGACGACGACCTCCGTCTACCTCGCGGCGGCGGCCCTCGAGCGGGGCTACGACCCCGTCGTCCTCGTCGACGCAGACCGGCAGGGCTCCTCGGCCGAATGGCTCGAGGCCCGTCCGCTCGAAGGCATCGAGGTGGTCGAGGCGCCGTCCGAGCGGACGGTGAAGAAAGCTCTCGGCCGTGACGACGGACTCGTCGTCGTCGACACGCCGCCCGGCGACGAACGGCTCCTTGCGTCGGCCTCGAGCTTGGCCGACGCGGTGGTGATCCCGACGCGGGCCGGCGGGGTCGAGTACTCGCCCGTGCTCTCCACGCTCGAGCTCATCCCGGCGCGGACGCCTCGCGGCGTCGTCATCTGCGCCGCCCGGCTCGGCACGAACGACCTCGAAGAGGCGATCGCGTGGTGGAAGTCGCAGTCCGTTCCCGTGTGGGGCGTCATCCCGGAGCGCGTCGGCATCGCATCCGGCCCGGAGGGACGGCTCTACCGCGAGGGCCTGAACGAGTACGACGCCGTGCTGAAACGCGCTCTACGCGGTACGCGCTAAGCCGCTGGACTGAGCGCTGCGATCTCGCGCTGCCCCGCGAGCCGCTGCAGCGCCTGAATCTCGATCTGCCGCACGCGTTCCCGCGTGATGCCGAGCTCGCGGCCGATCTGCTCGAGCGACTTCGGATCGGGATCGCCGTCCATCCCGTAGCGGAGCTTGATCACCTGCTTCTCGCGATCGGGAAGCTTCTCGATCGCGCCCCGCAGCGTCTGCTCGCTCAGCCCGAGCACGACCTCTTCCTCGACGTCGCCCGAGCCGTGCGCTACGAGGTCGCCGAACGCGGTGTCGCTGTCGCCGCCGAGCGGCTTGTCGAGGCTCGCCACCGTGCGCGCCGCGTGCCGCACCTCGCGTACGTGCTTGGGCGCGAGCCCGGCCTTCTGCGCCACCTCGTCGTCCGTCGGCGACCGTTCGAGCTGCAGGGTGAGCTCCCGCTCCGCGCGTGCGATCTTCTGCTCGCGCTCGACGATGTGCACCGGGATGCGGATCGTGCGCGACTTGTTCGCAACACCGCGCTGCACGGCCTGCCGGATCCACCACGTGGCGTACGTCGAGAACTTGTAGCCGCGCCGCCAGTCGAACTTCTCCACGGCGCGGATCAGTCCGATGATCCCCTCCTGGATGAGGTCGAGCAGCGACAGCCCGTGCCCCTGGTACTTCTTCGCGATCGAGACGACGAGTCGCAGGTTCGAGTTGATCATCCTGTCCTTCGCTCGCTGGTCTCCGCGCTCGATCTTCTTCGCAAGCTCGACCTCCTCCGCCGCCGTCAGCAGCGGATAGCGCCCGGCCTCGTTGAGGAAGAGCTGCAGCGAGTCGGTCGTCATCGCCGCGACCTCGTCGTTCGCGTAGTGCGCCTCGTGCTCCTCGGCGTCCGGGACCGCGCAGTCGTCGAGGAGCTCGATCCCACGCCGCTCGAGCTGCTCGTAGAGCGACGCGACCTCTTCGTCGTCGAGCTCGAGCTCGACCGTGAGCTCCTCGAGCTTGGACACGTTGACGCAGCCCTGCTCCTCGCCGTGCTCGAGCAGTGCCCGGAGCTGATTCTGGCTCATCCCCCCTCCCTTTCCAGAGTTAGGAGGGTCGTAACCCGGGTAAGCTTTCCGGCGGTGCGTGGGCCGGATTCGGTCTGGGAGATCGTGTTCCTGATGGTGATCCTGAAGATCCCCATCGTGTACCTCTGCTCGGTCGTCTACTACGCGATCAAGGCCGAGCCGAAGCCCGAGGAGGGAGCGGGGGTGACCGCCGCCATCGGGCCGGACGACTCCGGGCCCGGCCGGGGGCGCCGCTCCAGGATCCGGCCGCGACGGCCGCACGGCGGGCCCGTACGGTCCTATCCACGGACAGTCCACGCGCGCGCGTACGCTGAGCGGCGATGAGCGCCGAGCCCTTCGCCGACGTCGAGGCCCAGCCGGGACCGAGCCACGCGACCGAGCTCGTCGCCGGCTACCTCGCCTCGCTCGCGATCTTCGTCAGTCTCATCTCGCTCGCGTGGCACCCGATCAGGCTGCTCGCGCCGGCAATGCTGCTCGCCCTCATCAGCGCCGGCATGACCGGCCGCGGCAGGCGACTGCCGCTCATCGCGGTGCTCACGGTCGCGGTCTGCTTCTTCCTCGGGATGATGATCACCGTCATCACCGGGCGCGCGCTCTGGTAGCGGGGTTCCTCCTGCTACAACGACTCTGATGGACGGGCTGAACACCGGGTACGCGGCCCTGCTCCTCGAGCAGTTCCTCGACAACCCGACTGCGGTTCCGGCCGAGTGGCGCGAGCTCTTCGAGAGCGCGCCGCCCGAGCTGCTGCGCGCGCAGCCTGGGCTCGCCACGCTGCTGGAGCGCTTCGGGAACGGCCACGCCGCTCCGGTGACGGTCGCGGCACCCACGCCACCGCAGGCGCCGGCCCCGGCGCCGGTCCGCGACGTCGTCGTCGACGAGGAGCTCGTGGGCGGCGTCGCCGCCGCGATGGCGCTCGTGAAGGCCTTTCGCATGCACGGGCATCTCGCCGCGCATCTCGATCCGCTCGGCTCGGAACCTCCGGGCGATCCGGCGCTCGAGCCGGAGCGGCTCATCCCGAAGCTGACGCCGGAGCTGCAGGCGCGCATCCCGGCCTCGCTCCTGCGGCTGCACGTGCCCGGCGCCACGCTCGCCGAGGCGCTGCCGCACCTGCGCGAGACGTACTGCGGGACGATCGCGTACGAGATCGAGCACATCTCCGACCACGAAGAACGCGTCTGGCTGCGGCAGGCGATCGAGTCGGGCCTGTACCGCCGGCCGCTCGACAGCGACGAGCGCATCGCGCTCCTCGCGCGTCTGGCGCGCGTGGAGGGAATGGAGCAGTACCTGCGCCGCTCGTTCCTCGGGCAGAAGCAGTTCTCCATCGAGGGCGTCGACGTCATGGTGCCGATGCTCGACGAGGCGATCGAGCTCGCCTCCGCCGGCGGCGCGCACGAGGTCGTCATCGGCATGGCCCACCGTGGCCGCCTCAACGTGCTCGCTCACGTCGTCGGCCGTCCGTACGAGGTCATCCTGCGCGAGTTCGAGGGCGAGCGGACGATCGACGCCGTCGTCTCCAGCGAGGAGGGCGGCACCGGCGACGTGAAGTACCACCTCGGCGCCGAGGGAACGCGGAAGACGGAGGCGGGGGAGATCACGGTCACGCTCGCCTCCAACCCGAGCCACCTCGAGGCCGTCGACCCCGTCGTCGAGGGCCGCGCGCGCGCCGAGCAGACCGACCGCTCCACGCGCGACGGCTACCACGACCCGACGATCGCACTGCCGATCCTCATCCACGGCGACGCGGCGTTCACGGGCCAGGGCGAGGTGGCGGAGACGCTCAACCTGCAAGGGCTCGACGGGTACTCGACGGGCGGAACGCTGCACCTGATCTCGAACAACCAGGTCGGGTTCACGACGGATCCCGAAGACGCGCGCTCGACGCGCTACTCGAGCGACCTCGCGAAGGGCTTCGACGTCCCGATCATCCACGTCAACGCCGACGATCCCGAAGCGGCCGTCGCTGCGGTCCGGCTTGCGAACGCCTACCGCTGGCGGTTCGGCCACGACGTCGTCGTCGACCTCGTCGGGTATCGCCGTCACGGGCACAACGAGCAGGACGAGCCTGCGTACACGCAGCCGCTCCTGGCTGCGGCCATCGCCGGCCATGCGACGGTGCGCGAGCTGTACGCGGCCCGTCTCGTCGCGGAGGGCGTCGTGCCGGAAGAGCGCGCGGAAGAGCTCGTGCGCGAAGTGCATGCCGAGCTGAAGGCCGCGCACGAAGAGCTCAAGAGCACCTTCGGCATCGAGCCCGAGCTCTCGCCCGTCGAGCACCGGCTGCCGGCGACGAGCAGCTCGACCGTCCACACGGCCGTTCCGGCGGAGCGCCTGCGCGATCTCAACGAGCAGCTCCTGCGCGTTCCCGACTGGTTCACGCCGCATCCGAAGCTGATGAGACAACTCGAGCGGCGGCGCGACGCGCTGGACGACGGGGGCATCGACTGGGGGCAGGCCGAGGCGCTCGCGTACGCATCGCTGCTCGTCGACGGCATCCCGATCCGCATCACCGGGCAGGACACGGAGCGGGGAACGTTCGCGCACCGCCACGCCGTGCTGCACGACGTGAACACGGGCGCGACGTTCACTCCGATGCAGCACCTGGACGACGCAGTGGCGTCGTTCGAGATCCACAACTCGCCGCTGTCGGAGTACGCGTGCGTCGGGTTCGAGTACGGCTATTCGGCCGCCGCGCCGGAGGCGCTCGTCCTGTGGGAGGCGCAGTTCGGAGACTTCGTCAACGGCGCCCAGATCGTCATCGACCAGTTCATCTCCGCCGGCCTCTCGAAGTGGGGCGAGACGTCGCGGCTGACGCTGCTGCTTCCTCACGGTTACGAGGGCAACGGCCCCGAGCATTCGAGCGCCCGCCTCGAGCGCTTCCTCCAGCTGGCGGCGCAGGAGAACATCCGCATCGTCAATTGCTCGACGTCGGCCCAGTACTTCCATCTCCTCCGCAGGCAGGCCCTCGACGCGACCGCGCGGCCACTCGTCGTGATGACGCCGAAGGGCCTGCTGCGGCTGAAGCAGGCGTCGTCGACGCTCGACGACCTCTCGGCCGGCGCGTTCCGGCCGCTCCTCGACGACGCATCGGCCGACCGCGAGCGCGCGACGCGACTCATCCTCTGCTCGGGCAAGGTCTACTACGACATCGCAGGCCACGAGCGGCGCAGCGAGGCGGAGGGAGTCGCGGTCGCACGACTGGAGCAGCTCTATCCGTTCCCGGTCAAGGAGGCGGCGGACCTGCTGCGCGGGTACCCCAACCTGCGCGAGCTCGTGTGGGTGCAGGAGGAGCCGCAGAACATGGGACCGTTCCGCGCCATCCGCCACCGTCTCGAAGAGGCGAAGCCGGACACCGTGCCGCTCGTGTACGCAGGCCGGCCGTGGCGCGCGAGCCCGAGCGAGGGCTATCCGACCGCGCACCTGCGCGAGCAGGACCGCATCGTTCGCGCGGCCCTCGGCTTCTAGCTCTTTCTTCCTCCTACTTGCGCCGGCGGCGAAGCTCAGTGGCCTTTGCCGCCACCGTGGGCCCATGGCGGCGGACCATGGCCATCACCTGGCGACGCTGCTGCGGCGACAGGCGCTTCCACAGGTCGAACAGGGCGACGGTCACCGCTATCGGGCCGGGGCGGAGCTTGCGCAGACGGGCCATCCTGGGATCCTAGTGGAGCGGGTGCGGACGGCTGGTCGGTCGGCGCGGGCGCAGCGGGCGCGATCGCGATGACCCGGTCGCCCTTCTTGTCGTGGCCCTTGGCCTTGCCGTTGCCCTTCGTCGTGTCTGCGGGCACGACCTGTGGTGGTGGTGGGGCCGGCGCAGCGACGACGACGGGCGCAGCAGCGGGAGCCGGAGCCGGCGTGGGCGCCGGCGCCGGCGCCGGCTGCAGCGCGACGGGGTGGGGCACGATCGAGCGGGGCGTCGTCCGGATGACCGCGATGGCCGGGGCCGGGCGTCGCATGAGCGGCGCCACGACGATTGCCGTCCGCACCGTCTGGACGACCGGAGCAACGTGGAGGGGAGGCGCCGCGGGCGCGTGGACGATGGCGGGCTGGGAGGCCGCCCGAGGAACGGCGAACGTCGGTGTTTGCCCTCCGCCGGGGCCGGCGAGGAGTCGCGGGAACGCTGACGCGCCCGCCACCGCACCGGCGAGCAGCAGTACTGCGACAACCCCCCTCGTGATAGCGCTCATGGTTCCGACCCCAAATGCCGATGGCATCACTCGAACGAGGTATCGGCAGGTCGGGACGAGGGCTTGAGGAGTGGAGGGGGTGCCGGTTTTGGGCAGCTTCAAGATCAAGCTCGCGCTCTATTTCATCCTTCTGACGCTCGTGCCCGCGGGCGCGGCCGCCTGGGCGTTCTCGTCCGCCTCCGTCCAGAGCGAGGAGCGCCGGGTGGACACGCGGCTCGAGGCCGATCTCAGGCTGAGCTTGGCGGTCTATCAGGAGCGCGCCGACGCGGCTCAGACCCAAGCGACGCAACTCGCCCGCAACCCGACCTTCCAGGTCGCCCTCCAGCGCCGTGACCGGGGCGCGCTCGAGGCGATCCTGCGGTCGAGGCCGCACCTCGCCGTGCACGCGGACAGCTTCCGCGTGGGGCAGGTGCCGACCCGCGCGCTGCACCGGCAGGCCGACGTGATCACGCGCAACGGTCTCGCCGGCGTCGTCGTCGCGTCCGTCCGGCTCGACGACACGTTCGTCGACACGCTGCGCCGGCACGCAGGCCTCCCGAAGGACGACCGGCTTGTGCTTCTCTCCGGCGACCGGATCCTCGCCGCAGCGCCGCCGCTCGCCGGAACGCTTCGGCTCGGCGCCGGGCGGATCGCCGTCGCGCGCGTCGCGGGCACGCGCTATCGCGCTCTCGTCGCCCCACCGCTACCCGGCGTCTCACTCGCCGTGCTCACCGAGCAGTCGAAGGTCGACGCTGCCAACGCGTCCGCGCGCGACCGCCTGATCCTCGCGCTCCTCGCAGCGGTCATCCTCGTTGCGGGCCTCGCCTTCTTCGAAGGCCGGTCCATCGTCCGAACGTTGCGCGCTCTCTCCGAGGCGGCGCGCGGGATCGCAGACGGCCATCTCGGCCGGCGCGTGCCCGTCCGGGGCAATGACGAGCTGGCGACGCTCGGCTCTGCGTTCAACGCGATGGCCGACCAGCAGCAGAAGCGTCTGGCGGAGCTCGACGCGGAGCGCGGCCGGCTGCGGATCGCGGTGGCGCGCATCGGCGAGGCGCTTGCGGCGACGAACGACGTCGAGCAGCTCCTCCGGGTCGTCGTCGAGACGGCCGTCGAGGCGACCGGCGCCGTCGGCGCCACGATCCACAGCGACGGCCTCGCCGCCGCCGCCGGAAACCAGCACGCGCCGGGGGCCCGGATCGAGCATGCGCTCACCGTGGGAGGAGAGCGGCTCGGGCGGCTCGTCCTCATCGGCTCGTTCGACGCCGAGGACTTGATGACGGCGGCATCGCTCGCCTCGCACGCCGCTGTCGCCCTCGAGAACGCACGGCTGCACGCGATCGTCGAGCGGCAGGCGCTCATCGACGGGTTGACCGGAATCGCGAACCGGCGCGGATGCGAAGACGCGCTCGCGCACGAGATCGCGCGCTCCGACCGCATGGTCGCTCCGCTCACGCTCGTCGTCGCAGACTTGGACGACTTCAAGCAGATCAACGACAGGTACGGCCACGACGCGGGCGACGACGTCCTGCGCGAGTTCGCGAGCGTCCTGCGCCGCACCCTGCGCGAGTCCGACCTCGCCGGGCGCTGGGGTGGGGAGGAGTTCGTCCTCCTCCTTCCAGGGACGGACGAGGAGGGCGGCGCCAGGCTCGCCGAGCGCGTCCGGAGCGCCCTCCGAGAGCGCTCGTTCCACGGCCGCGATGGAGCCTCGTTCGGGGTCACCTGCAGCTTCGGCGTGGCCCAGCATCGGCCCGGCGAGGAGGAGCGCCAGCTCTTTAGCCAAGCCGATCGCGCGCTCTACGAGGCCAAGAGGCGGGGCAAGGACCGGATCGAAAGAAACGCAAAGATCCGTGCCTTTTAGTAGTCTCGGCGCGAAAATCAGCCTGAAAGCGGGCTAGACTGACCAGTACGGGGGCCCCGAACGGGAGGAACGAATGCCGGTTGAGACACCGTCGTATTTCGCGCAAGTCATCAAGGATCACCTGGAGCTGAAGGAACGGAACTCCGCGCTCGAGCACATGCCGATCGATCGGTACAAGGCGGACGATCCGTTCGACAACCACCCGTTGTTCAAGACCGAGGAGCAGGCGCGCCTCGAGGAGACGATTGACGGCGAGCCCGCCTTCGTCGCCCATCAGAGCCTGCCCTGGCCCGGCGAAGAGACCGCGGAGAACGCGGTCGCGACCGCCGACGTCGACGACTCGGAGTCCAACGGATTCTGGTCCGTCGATCGCGCGCGCGACTTCGACTGGGGCGACTGACTCTTCGGGTACCTGGCTCCGCCCGCCGGGCGGTGCCAGGTACCGGCCGTTCGCCGTTACGACAGCACGCCCGCCACGAGCCGAAGGTCCGCGATGAACGCGGCCAGCTCACGGTGCCGGTCCTCGTCGGTGCGCTGACGGAGGATCGCGCTCGGATGGATGGTGGCGGTGACGTGCTCGGCAAGGTCCGACTCGATCCACATTCCACGCTGCTTCGTCACGCGGAACTGGCGGCCAAGGATCGCCTGGGCAGCTGTGGCGCCGAGGCAGACGAGCACTGTCGGGCGTACCGCTTCGAGCTCGCCGTCGAGCCACGGGCGGCACGCTGCGATCTCCGACCAGGCCGGCTTCGCGTGAATGCGCCGCTTGCCGCGTGCTTCCCACTTGAAGTGCTTCACGACGTTCGTGACGTAGGCGGACGTGCGGTCGATCCCGGCCGTCTCCAGCGCCTCGTCGAGCAGCCGCCCCGCGAGGCCGACGAACGGCCGGCCGGCCCGGTCTTCCTGGTCGCCGGGCTGCTCGCCGACGAGCATCACGGTTGCGCGCGCACTTCCCTCGCCGAAGACCGTCTGCGTCCCGGTCTCCCACAACGGGCACGCGCGGCAGCCGGCCGCCGCCTCCCGGAGCGCCTGCAAGCTCTCCGCCACGACACGCGGTTACCCGGCCTCGGTTCCCTCAACCGGGGGACGCTCCGAACGCGTAACGCGACGATCCTGGGTATCTCCAACCTCGACCAGGAGGCTTGGCCCTGCGGCTGGTCGCACCTGTACTGAAGAAGGCCGAGTGGTAGCGCGCCCGGTAGCTCGACTCGAGCTCCTCCCTGATCGGGAGGCGGGCTCCGGCGTGCCCGAGATCGAGCTGGTGGAGTCCTACCGACGGCTCGCGGACGTCTTCCACGAGGTGCTCGCCGAGCAAAGCCTCGATGCGCTGCTCGTGCGCATCGCGGACACGCTCGCCGATCTCGTCCCGCACGAGTCGGTGACGATCTACGAGGCGGACGAGGCCCAAGGGCTTCTCAATCCCGTCCTCGCCCGTGACGACTGGGCCGACCAGGTGATGCAGAAGCTCGTCCGGTTCGACGAGGGCGTCACCGGCTGGGCTGCGCGCCGGCGTGAACCGGTGCTGCTCAACGAGGCGCACCTCGATCCACGCGTGCGGACGATCCCGGGAACGCCGCTCGAGCCGGAGGCGCTCATCTCCATCCCGCTCGTCGCACGCTCACAGATCAAGGGCGTCTTCAACCTGTACCGCGCCGGAGTGGGCGTCGGCTTCACCGACGACGAGTTCGAGCTCGCGAAGCGCTTCGCCGATGCCGCAGCGCTCGCGATCGACAACGCGCAGATCCGCGCGCGGCTCGAGCATCAGGCGCAGACCGATTCGCTGACCGGACTCTTCAACCACCGCAGCTTCCACGAGCGGCTCCGCGGCGCACTGCAGGAGGCGAGCATGACGCACAAGCCGGTCGCCGTGCTCATGCTCGACATCGACGACTTCAAGCGCGTGAACGACGTGCACGGCCACGGAATCGGCGACGAGATGATCAAGCTCCTGGCCGACACCGTTCGCGGCGCCGTCCGGCCGGACGACATCGTCTGTCGGCTCGGCGGCGAGGAGCTCGGCGTCATCATGAGCGCCTGCGACGGCCGCCAAGCGTCGCAGGTCGCCTCGCGGATCGCGGAGCGCCTGGGTGAGCTCGATCCGCCTGGCGTCGGCAGAGTCACGGTCTCCATCGGCCTCGCGCTCGGGCCCGAGCACGCAATGAACCCGCGCGAGCTCGCCGCCTGCGCAGAGGCCGCGATGATGACGGCGAAAGCCCAGGGCAAGAACCGCGTCGTCCTGTACGAGGAGGACGCGACCGAGCGGCCCGACACCCCCGCCGTGCTGCGCGACGTCCGTTCGCTCGCACACATGAAGATGCTGCAGAGCCTGAGCGGCAAGCTCAACCGCCTCACCGACGTGCACAGAATCGGGGACGAGATCACGTCCGAGCTCCGGTCCCTGATCGACTATCACAACTGTCGCGTGTTCGTCGTCGACGGCGACGAGCTCGTTCCGGTTGCGTTCCGCGGCGCGCTCGGCGCCGACACGGTCGCGCTGCCGCTCGAGCTTCTGCGCATCCGGATCGGCGTCGGCGTGACCGGGCAGTGCGCGGTGCGCGGCGAATCGCTGCTCGTCGGGGATGCTGCCAACTGCGAGTTCGGGCACCGCATCGAGGGCACGCCGCTGATCGAGGAATCGCTCGTCGCCGTGCCGCTGCGGTACGGCAGCCGCGTCGTGGGTGTAATCGTCGTCTCGAAGCTCGGCCTCGAACAGTTCGACGAGGACGACGTCCGTCTCCTGGAGGTGCTCGCCGGCCATGCGGCGGTTGCGGTCGAGAACGCGCGCCTGTACGACTCCGCGAAGCGCGAGGCCGAGAGCGCGACCTCGCTGCTCGAGTTCAGCCGCGAGCTCGCGTCGTTCTCCAGCCTCGATGACATCCTTCAGCGCGTCGTCGAGCTGACCTCTGCGCTGCTCGGCTCGCCACGCACGTCGCTCTGGATCGAGAACGACGACGGGTGGATCGTCCCGCGGGCGCTCTTCGGTCACAACCCCGAGGAGCGCGAGAGCGTGTCCGCGCGGCGCTACGAGGCCCGGACGATGAGTCCCGCGATGAGCAACCGTGAGCCCTTCGTCCTCAACGCGGGCGAGATCGCCGAGATGGTCGACGATCCGCTCGATCCGGCGATGTCGTACGCCATTGCACCGCTCGACGTCGAGGGCCGAGGCGCCTTCATCGTCGCCGCACTGCCGGACGAAGGCCATTACGGAGACCGCGAGCTCCGCCTGCTCGGCGGCCTCGCGCACCAGGCGAAGCTCGCGATCGCGAGCGCGAGCAACTACGAAGGGCTCGAGCGCACCTTCGTGACCACCGTCGAGGCGCTCGCGAACGCGCTCGAGGCGAACGACGAGTACACCTCGACGCACGCGCGGTGGATCTCCGACCTGTCGTTGCGCGTGGGTCGCGAGCTAGGCCTCGACGAGCACGCGCTCAAGCAGCTCGAGCTCGGTGCGCTGCTGCACGACATCGGCAAGATCGGCGTGCCGAGCACGATCCTCCTCAAGCCCGGCCGGCTCAGCGCGGCCGAGCGCGCGATCATCGAGATGCACCCGGTGCTCGGCGAGCGGATCATCGCCCCCATCGACCGTCTGCAGGAGGTGCGCGGCGTCGTGCGTCACTGCCACGAGCGTTGGGACGGGGGCGGCTATCCCGACGGTCTCGCGGGCGAGGCCATCCCGCTCGAGTCGCGGATCATCTTCGTCTGCGACGCCTACCACGCGATGACGACCGATCGGCCGTACCGCAAGCGGCTGAGCCATCCGGAGGCGATGCGCCGCCTGCGTGCCGGGGCCGGCTCGCAGTTCGACCCGCAAGTCGTCGAGGTATGCCTGAAAGTGCTCCGCAGAGGCGCCTGAAAGTGCTTTGCACTTTCAGGCGTTGAGGGGTCCCGCTTCGCGGGAGCGCTCGCGGGCGAAGCCCGCGAGCTCTTAAGGGTCGTCGGCGACTGGATGTTCTGCGCGCGCGGTGGCGGCTGCGCCGTCCCCGCCCGCTAGTCCGCCTGCGCGTAAGCCGGCTCCGCCCGGCTTACGCTCCGGCTTTGGTGAGCGCTCGGGAAGGGAGGTCTACTGCCGTACGCGTCGCGCCCATCTCGACCATCCCGGGCCGGAGCGAACGCGAAGCGTTCGAGCCGGCCGCACGAGCGTGCGGGGATGGGCGAAGCCCACCACCGCGCGCGCAGAACCGAACCGTCGCCAACACCGATAAGAGCTCGGCGGCTTCGCCGCCGAGCGCTCCCGCGAAGCGGGTACCTCTGACCCGAACAAAGTGCGAAGCACTTTGTTCGGCTTCGCGCGAAGCGGGACCCTTCATCGCCTGAAAGTGC
>Ga0070741_10016523_pt1 | contig 12288 bp, 8 predicted proteins | sample Coa_R1_4_FD_66440 | JGI IMG/M metagenome (GOLD analysis project Ga0070741, IMG submission 66440) | Surface soil microbial communities from Centralia Pennsylvania, which are recovering from an underground coalmine fire - Coalmine... | ecosystem: Environmental > Terrestrial > Soil > Unclassified ...
GGACCGAGGAAGCTGATGCGGAAGTCGTCCACCAGTCCACCGTCGCGGTCCACCGCCTGTGCGCGCACGCCTGCCGGGGCGCGCACGAGGTCCGCGGGCGTCAGGTCGGGCACGTAAGCGCGCGCGGCCTCGGTGAAGGCGCGCTTGGACAGTGAGCCGTACATCTCGTGCGCGCCCATCCGCCAGTGCTTTGCGAACAGCCGCAGCGCTCCCGGCCAGGTCAGCGTGGCGATCAGGTCGCGCGGATTGACGTCGCGGCGCCGGTAGGCCTCGCGGGCCAGGGCGAGCACCGCGTTCGGGCCCACGTCGACGCTGCCATCGATCCGCGGCGTCACGTGCACCCCGAGGAACGGGTAGGCGGGATCGGGCACCGGGTACACCAGGCCGCGCACCAGGTCGGCGCGCTGCGGCATCAGCCGGAAATACTCGCCGCGGAAGGGAACGATCGCAGGTCCCTTATGGTCACCGGCGCGCCGGGCGAGGGTGTCGGAATGCAGTCCGGCGCACAGCACGAGGTGGTCGAACACGTGGCGCTCGCCCGCGCCGCGCCCCTCCGCGTCACGGTGTTTGTCGTCACGGCGTTTGTCGCCGCAGTACACCGCGACGCCGCCGCCCTCGGGCCTGATGTCCGTGACCGACTGGCCGAGCAGCAGCTTTCCGCCGCCGGCGGCCAGGTCGTCGGCCAGCGCGCGAGCGATCGCCCGGTAGTCCACGATCGCGGTCGTCGGTGAATGCAGCGCCGCCACCCCGCGCACGTGCGGTTCGATCTCGCGCAGCGCTTCCGGTTCCAGCCAGGCGATCCCCGGCACGCCGTTGGCCTGCGCACGGGCTTCGAGATCGCGCAGCCGCTCGACCTCCCGGGCGTCCCGGGCGACCACGACCTTGCCGATCTCGCGGTACTCCAGATCCTTCTGCGCGCAGAAATCGCGCAGCAGCTCGACCCCGCGCCGGCACAGCACCGCTTTGAGCGAGCCCGGCTTGTAGTAGAGCCCGGAGTGCACCACGCCGGAGTTGCGGCCGGTCTGGTGGGTGGCGACCTCGGTCTCCTTCTCGAAGACGGTCACCTCGTCCCCGCACACCTCGGCCAGCCTGCGCGCCACCGCCAGGCCGACGATCCCGGCCCCCACCACGCCGACCCGCCGCCGACCGCCGTTCGGTCGCGGCGCGCCATTCCCTGGAATCAACGCCTGTTCTCCTGCCCTGTGCCCGCGGCGGTGTGCTTGCCACCAGAGTAGGCGTAAGCAGCCGCGTGGCGTGCGGTGATCTCGGCTTCGCGCGGGATCGACGGGATCGCGCCCGGCTTCTCGACGCTCAGCGAGGCCGCGGCGCTCGCGTACTGCAGCGCGGTCTCGAGCGGGCGGTCGGCGGCGAGGCAGGCGGCCAGCACTCCGGTGAACGTGTCGCCGGCGCCGGTCGTGTCGACGGATCGGGCACGAGCCGCGGGGAGCTGATATCGGGCGCCGTCGCGACTGGCGTAGCAGACCCCTTGCTCCCCGAGTGTCAGTGCGACCCGTGGCGTCAATTCGAGCAGTTCTCCGCATCGCGCGAGGGCGGCGTCGCGCGCGGCGCCACTGAGTTGGAGGGCACCGGGTTCGACGGCACCGAGCTCGAACCCTGCAATGGTCGCCGCCTCGATTTCGTTGACCACCAGCAGGTCGGTTACCGCGAGAAGTTCGGCGGGCAAAGGCCGCGCCGGGGCGGCGTTGAGAATCGCCATGCCGCGCCCGGATTCGCGGATGGCGGTAAATGCGGCATATACCGTCTCCACCGGAATTTCCAGCTGCGCCAGCACTACCGCGCATTCGCGGGTGCGCGTTAAATCGGTCGCACAGAGGCCCAACAAAGAGCCGTTCGCCCCGGAAACCACCACAATTGTGTTCGTGCCTGCCGGATCCACGGTGATCAGCGCCGTTCCGGTCGGCACGCCGCGCAACTCGCGGACCAATTCGGTGTCCACGCCGTCGCCGCGCAGGACGTCGCACAGACGTGCGCCGTATTCGTCGGCCCCGACCGCGCCGAGGAAAGCGCAGTCCGCCAGCCCGGACCGCGCGACGGCGATCGCCTGATTCGCCCCCTTGCCGCCCGGCATCGCGTCGAAACTCTGCGCGAACACGGTTTCCCCTGGTCGCGGCAGTGCTTCGCAGCGGGTGACGAGGTCCATGTTCGCGCTGCCGACGACGAGGACCCGCGGCTGGCGCCCTGGCTTCGACATGAGGCCAGTATGGCGGGCGGGCGCTTTGTTCGATCTCCGAGAGCGCTGCGTGATCTCTAAGAGCGCGGGCCTTGACCTTGGAGTGCGCTCCCAGGTTTACCGTCGTGTCATGGGTACGACGACGCAGGAACACGCGCGCTGGACGGTCGCGGACGTGGCGCGGGAGGCGGGGGTCTCACCGGACACGGTTCGCTACTACGAGCGCGCGGGCCTGCTGGAGCCCGCGGGGCGCAGCGCGGCCGGGTATCGGCAGTTCGACTCCGGGTCGCTGGACCGGCTCAGGTTCATCCAGGGCGCGCAGCGGCTGGGCCTGCGACTACGGGAGATCCGCGACCTGCTGGCGGTGCGCGACACGGGGATCTGCCCGTGTGAGAGCGCTGAGACGCTGCTGCGCCGCCGGGTCGCCGAGATCGAACGGGAGATCGCGCGGCTCACCGCGCTGCGCGGGGACCTCGAGCAGATGCTCGCGGGTATTCCGGGGCCCGATTGCCCGGATCCGGAGCCGGGCACCTGGTGTCCGGTCGTGCCCGAATTCGCCGAGACGACTGGGGCTGGGAGAGGAGGTGGATGCGGATGATGGAAGAAATCGACGTGCTCGCGGCGTGCGACTGCTGCGACGATCCGGAATGTGACTGCAATTGCGGCACCTGCTGCTGAGGGGCAGTCAGTGCCAACGCGAGCGGCGCAGTAGGAATGTGAGCGACGGTTCAGTTGCGCGGAACGGGGGCGTGACTGTTGACGTCCATCGCTGATCGGCAGGTCAGCGCCAGGGACGTCACAGATGCGCAGAAGAGGGCACGTGACTGCCAACGCTCATCGCTGATCGGGACCGCGGCCCGGTCAGTCCCGCGCGGGGTGACCATCGGGAATTCTTGACACCTTGCCGACCTGGTGCTTTCCTGCCCGTGGGCGGTGTGACAACGTTGTCAAAGATCGCGAGTCAGCAACGTCGTCGCAGCAGCCTTACCCACCGCACGCACACCCGCACTCGAACCCACACCACCCACGCGCGGCGCGGCGCAGCCGCAGGCAATCCCACGAGGAACCGCCATGAGGAGAATCCTCTTCGCGGTCGTGGCAGTCATCGCCGGAACGGGGCTCGCCGCCGCCGTCCCGACGAGCGCGAGCGCCGCAACCACGACCAGCGTCAGCACCAGCAGCACCTCGAACACCAATCACACCTCGACCGCGCCGACCACCAGCCAGCACGTGACCACCAAGCACGCCTGCTCGGCACCGCTGCACTCCGGCGGCCCGGTCTGCTACGCGCTGATCCGCACCGATATCGCGCAGGTCCGCGCCAGTGCCCTCTCCCCCGACGCGACCCCGTCAGGGTACGGTCCCAGCGATCTGCAGAGTGCGTACAACATCGCCGCAGCCTCTGCGTCGAACGGCGGCGGAGCGACCGTCGCGGTCATGGAGGCCGCGGACGATCCGAACCTCGAATCCGACCTCGGGACCTACCGGGCGCAGTACGGGCTGCCGGCCTGCACCACCGGGAACGGCTGCTTCCGCAAGGTCAACGGCTCCGGCCAGCAGGGCAACTACCCGCCCGGCGACACCGGCTGGGGCGGCGAGGCCTCGCTGGACGTCGACATGGTCTCCGCGGTCTGCCCGAACTGCCACATCCTGGTGGTCGAGTCGCAGGACCTGGAAGGCGCCCAGAACGTGGCCGTCTCGCTCGGCGCCCGCTTCATCTCCAACAGTTGGGGCACCGGCGACGGCTCTGGTGACGCCGGCGCGGACGGCGACTTCAACCACTCCGGCGTGGTCGACGTGGCCAGCTCCGGCGACAGCGGATACGGCGTCAGCTACCCGGCCAGCTCGCAGTATGTGGTGGCTGTAGGCGGCACCAGCCTGTACCGCGCTTCCAACTCTCGCGGCTGGTCGGAGTCCACGTGGTCCGGGGCCGGGGCGGGCTGTTCGGCCTGGGAATCAAAGCCCTCATGGCAGACCGACTCCGGCTGCGGCCGCCGTACTGTCGCAGACGTCTCGGCGATTGCTGATCCGGGCACCGGCGTGGCGTTCTACGACACCTACGGCTCCGGCGGCTGGGGCGTGGTCGGCGGCACCAGCGTCTCCTCGCCGATCATCGCGTCCGTATTCGCGCTCGCCGGGGCGCCGTCCAGTGCGGCCGCTTCCGTGCTCTACGCGCACTCGGGCGCCCTGAACGACATCACCTCCGGCTCCGACGGCTCGTGCAGCCCGTCGTATCTGTGCACCGCACAGCCCGGCTATGACGGACCAACCGGTCTGGGCACGCCCAACGGCCTCGGCGCCTTCAACGGAACCGGCTCGGGTGGTGGCGGAGGCGGTGGCGGCGGCACCGGACCGATCGTGTCAGGGGTCTCCTCCGGCCTGTGCGTGGACGACAGCAACTCCAGCACCACGGCCGGCAGCCACATCCAGATCTGGTCCTGCAACGGCACCGGGGCGCAGAGCTGGACCGTCGGCTCGGACGGCACGCTGCGTGTGCTCGGCGGCTGCATGGACGTGACCTCGGGCGGCACCACGTCGGGCACCAAGGTCCAGTACTGGCCGTGCAACGGAACCGGCGCGCAGCAGTGGCAGCAGGGTGCGAACGGTTCGCTGGTGAACCCGCAGTCAGGGCTCTGCCTTGACGACCCGGGCTCCAGCACCACGGCCGGGACGCAGCTGCAGATCTGGAGCTGCAACGGGACCGGCGCGCAGAACTGGACGCTGCCGTAACCGAAACCGAAGCCCAGTCCGGTCGCTACAGCCGGCGCTGCGCGGGCGGCGTCGGCTGTACCAGACCGGTCTGGTACGCGATGACGACAAGCTGCGCGCGGTCGCGGGCACTGAGCTTCATCATCGCGCGCTGAATATGGGTCCTGGCCGTCAGTGGGCTGACAAAGAGCTGCTCGGCGATCTGCGAGTTCGAATAGCCCTGCGCGGCCAGGACCATCACCTCGCGCTCGCGGGCGGTCAGTTCGGCGAGGCGTTCGGGCGCGGCGGCGGCGCCGGGCTCGGGCGCGGCGAGGAACCGGGTGATCAGCGTGCGGGTCGCCGTCGGGGAGAGGAGCGCCTCGCCGGTGGCCACGGTCCTGATGCCCGCGAGCAGGTCCTCGGCGTCGACGTCCTTGCCGAGGAAGCCGCTGGCGCCGGCCCGCAACGCCGCGGCGACGTACTCGTCGATCTCGAAGGTGGTCAGGATCAGCACCCTGGTACCGGCCAGCCGCGGGTCCGCGCAGATGGCCGCGGTGGCGGCCAGTCCGTCGGTGCCGGGCATGCGGATGTCCATGACCACGACGTCGGGGCGGTGCACGCGGGCCGCCTCGATCGCCTGCGCGCCGTCCGCGGCCTCGGCGACGACCCGCAGGTCGTCGGTGGAGTCGATCAGGATCTTGAAAGTGGCGCGCAGCAGCGCCTGGTCGTCGGCGAGCAGGATGCGCAGGGTCACGGGAGGTCCTCTTCGGCTCGGATCACGGCTGCAACGGCAGTTCGGCGGCGACTTGGAAGCCGCCTTCGGGTCGCCGACCGGCTTGCAACTGGCCGCCGACGGAGTTGGCGCGCTCGCGCATGCCGATCAGCCCGAAACCGCCGCCGGGCGTCTTCGCGGCGGTAGCGGCGGCGGCTGCTGGAGCCGGCCGGCCGGCGCCGTCCTCGTTGTCGGTCACCGTGATGGTCAGCCGGTCGTGGCCGTAACCGAGCTGCACGTACGCGGTGTCGGTCGCGGCGTGTTTGGTGACGTTGGTCAGCGCCTCCTGCACGATCCGAAACGCCGTCAGGTCCACTCCGGGTGAGAGCGGGCGGGCCGTTCCTTCCGTGGTGACCACCACCTTCAGCCCGGCCGAGGCGAGCGAGGCGGCCAGGTCGGGCAGTTGCGCGAGGCCGGGGGCGGGTTGCAGCGGGGCGTCGGGATCGTCGCTCTCGCGCAGCAGCCCGACGGTGGCCTTCAGTTCGCGCAACGCGGCCGAGGTGGTGCTGGTCAGCTCGGCCAGGATCTCGCGTACCTGCTCGGGTCGGGTGCGGGCGATGTGTGCGGCGGTGCCGGCCTGCGCGTTGGCCAGCGCGAGGTGATGCGCGACCACGTCGTGCAGCTCGCGGGCGATCCGCATCCGCTCCTCGGCGACGCGGTAGCGCGCCTCCTGCTCGCGGGTCTGCTCGGCGAACTCCGCGCGGGCCTGGACCGCTTCCAGATAGGCGCGCTTGGTGCGGGCCGTGGTGCCGAGGGCGAGCGGCAGCAGCAGGAAGGCGATCGGCATGACCACGGTCAGCGCGAGCGTCTCGCGCGGCAGTCCAAGCGGGGCCGCGAGGGCCACCGCCGCGATGATCCCGAAGGCCGCCGGGTTGGCGACCCTGCGCCCGGTGCGGTCGGCCAGCGTGAACAGCGCGATCATGAGCGGTCCGAGCATCAGCGGCGAGGGCAGGAAACCGAGCCCGGACGTGACGATCGCGCAGGCCGCGGTCACGCCGGTGACCGCGCGAGGGTGGCTGCGGCGCCAGCTGAGCGCTATGCACGCCGCACCCACGAGCGGCACACCGATCCACCATCGGTCGTTCGCGAGACTGCGCTCGGTCCCAAGGAGCGTGCCGGGGAACGCGTTGGCGAACAGCAGCAGCGCCAGCAACGCGTCGAGGACACGCGGGCGTTCGCGCTGGTACCGCTGCCAGAGGGTGATCATGAGGGGTTTCCTGTCGGGTGTTGTGACCATAGTGCGGGATATCGCCCGATGACACCGGCAGGGCCGCCCGTTCTCGCCCGGACGGCCCCCCGGTGATTCAGTACCTCGGTGTCAGACGGCTGCCGGCTGAACGTCGCGCTCGGGCTCGGGCTCGTCCGCGTCGTCGGCAGTGTCATCGTCGGCAGCAGCAGCGTTGTCAGTCCCAGCAACCTCGCCGCTGACGCTGCGCCTGCTGAGCGCCTCGCCTTCCACGTCGACCCGCGGCAACACCCGGTCCAGCCAGCGCGGCATCCACCAGGCGGCCTTGCCGAGCAGCGCCAGGGTGGCCGGGACCAGCGCCATGCGCACGACGAACGCGTCGAACAGCACCGCCGCCGCCATGCCGAACCCGATCATCTTGATCAGCGCGTTGTCGGCGCCGATGAACCCGGAGAACACCGCGGTCATGATCAGCGCGGCGGCCACCACGACCCGGGCGCTGGCCCGGAACCCGGAGACGATCGCCGCACGCGGCGCGTCGCCGTGCACGTACGCCTCGCGGATGCGGGTGGCGATGAAGACCTCGTAGTCCATGGCCAGTCCGAAGATGATGCCCACCATGAAGATCGGCATCAGGGTCATGATCGGCCCGGTCTGGTGCACGCCGAGCAGGTTCGCCAGCCAGCCCCACTGGAAGACCGCGACGACCGCGCCGAGCGCCGCGAGCACCGAGAGGATGAACCCGAGGGCCGCCTTCAGCGGGACCAGCACAGAGCGGAACACGAACAGCAGCAGCACGAAGGCCAGCCCGACGACGACGGCCAGGTACAGCGGCAGCGCGTGCTGTACCTTCGCCGCCGAGTCGATGTCCAGTGCGGTCGCCCCGGTCACTGCGTAGGTCGCGCCGCTCGCGGCGTCGATCTGCGCCCGCTCGGCACGGATCGCGTGCACCAGGTCGACGGTCTTGGTGTCACTGGGACCGGTCGACGGGATCGCGGAGAAGACCGCGGTGTCCCCGGCCGCGTTGAACCGCGGGGCGGAGACCGAGACCACGCCGGGGGTCGCGCTGATCGCGTGCTCGATGGACGTGACCGCCGCCTTGGAGTCGGTCGTCCCCTTCGCGTCGACAACGATGGTCAAGGCGCCGTTGAAGCCGGGACCGAAGGCCTTGGCCAGGTCGTCGTAAGCACGCCGCTCGGTGTTCGAGGTCGACAGGGTTCCGTTGTCCTGGCTGCCCAGGTGCAGTCCGGTGGCCGGCAGGGCGATGACGCCGAGGCCGAGGACCGTGAGCAGCAGCACCGGCACCGGACGCCGCAGCACCCACTTCGCCCAGCGGGCGCCGCCGTTGAGCTTCGCCCCCGAGGCGTTCCCGGCCGCGTCGGCGACGGCGTGGTGTCCAGCGGTGTGCGCGGCGCTCCGGCCCTTGCGTACCCGGCGCGAGAGCACCGCGTTCGGCCAGAAGCCCAGCAGCGCCGGCACCAGCGTCAGCGCGACCAGCACGGTGACCACCACGGTCGCGGCCGCCGCCAGGCCCATCTTGGTCAGCATCGGCACGCCCACGACCGAGAGCCCGGCCAGGCCGATCACCACGGTCAGGCCGGCGAACAGCACCGAGGATCCGGCGGTGCCGGCCGCGAGCCCGGCGGCCTCGCGCGGCTCCCGGCCGTTGGCCCGCTCCTCCCGGTAGCGCGAGACGATGAAGACCGCATAGTCGATCCCGACCGCCAGGCCCAGCATGGTGGCCAGCGCGGTGGTGGTCTCGGAGAGCCCGAAGGTGCTGCCGACCGCCAGGATCCCGGCGCTGCCGATGCCCACGGAGAGCAGCGCGACCAGCAGCGGAAGTCCCGCGGCGGCGAGCGCGCCGAAGGTGACCAGCAGGATCAGCGTCGCGGCCGCGATGCCGACGACCTCGGTGGCGCCGCCGGCTGCGGGCGTCTTGGTCATTGCGTTGCCGCCGACCTCCACGCTCAGCCCCGCGGCTTTGCCCTCAGCCACGGCGTGTTCGAGCGCGTTCTTGCTGGCGTCGGTCAGGTTGTTGGCCGTGACCTTGTACGTCACCGGCGCGTACGCCGTCGAGGCGTCCTTGCTCACGGTGCCCGCTTGGAAGGGGGTGGCGGCGCTGGCCACCTGCGGCCCGGCGGCTACCTCGGCCACGATCCGCTCGATGGCAACCTTGTCAGCGGTCGCGGTGACCTGCTGCCCGTTCGGCGCGACGAACACCAGCTGGGCGACCGCCCCGCCGCCGCTCGCGCCGCCGAAGCGCGACTTCATCAGGTCCGAGGCCTGCTGGGATTCGGTGCCGGGCATGGCCAGGCCGCTGTCCGAGCCCAGGTGCGCCCGCGACGCCCCTGTCCCGACGCCGGCCAGCACGCCGATCCATAGCACGACAACGAGCCAGCGCCACCGAAAGGCGCCGCGGCCTAGACGATAAAGCAGGGTAGCCATGTTGCGACTCCAACAGTCCGAGGTTGTGGGAACTCTCCTCAGACTCCCGTCGCGACGCCCTGCCGTCGTCGTGCGCGGGCAGACAATCCGGCCTACTCAGAATGCAGTAGACGCCGCCTCCCGGCGGCACACCGGAAGCCGGTCGATATCACACGCGGCGCTTATTCACAAGGGCCGGTGCTTCGTCACTACCGAAAGAGGCCCCGATTTCATTCGAACATATGTATGGAGTATTTTGCCGTTTCCGGAGCGGCGTTCGCCAGGCTTGGCAACCTACTGACATAGGAGCTTAAGGTAGGCGAATAGATACGGCGTCTCCGATAATCTCAGTGTCCGTCCGCCAATACGGCCTCATCTGACTCTTATGAGGGCCCTGTTGGCCGCGGCGACAAATGAGGGTAAATTATCCGAGCACTTAGTCATGTGTGTCCTGTGATTCTCATAGAGTTGGCGGCATGTCTCGCTCCTTCCATCATCTCGCCCGGACGGTCCTCGCGTGACGGCGACTCAGGATACTCACGAGCCGGTGACCGCCGCCCGGGACTACGCAGGCGACCGCCCTGCCTCGAGGCACCGCGCGACCGGCGCGGCGCCCGGTCGCGGCCGCGCCGCGCTCGGCAGGCAGCTGACCGCCCTCGCCGTGGTGCCCCCGGCCTGCGCCGCGCTGCTCGGCATCCTGGCCTTCGCAGTGCTCTTGCACGCCTCGCACCGGTCCCAGCCGCTGCAGGGCCGGACCCTGGCGGCGGTGCTGGTGCTCGGCCTGCTGCTGCTGGTCGTCGTGGTGGGCGGGTTCGTCTGGGCGGGACGGGTGGCCAGGTCGGCGAACGCCGCGGTCGAGATAGTCCGCGTGCCGGTTCCGGTGCCCGCGCCGCAGCCGGCTCCGGTCGCCGCGCCGCCCGCGCCGATCGCCGCCGCACCGGCGCCCGAACCGGTCGGCGCCGACAAGGGCGTGTTCGTGCACCTGTCGCACCGGCTGCAGTCCCTGGTGCACCGGCAGATCCAGCTGCTGGACACGCTGGAGAACGACGTGGAGGAGCCCGATCTGCTCAAGGGCCTCTTCGGCGTCGACCACCTGGCCACCCGGATGCGCCGGCACGCCGAGAACCTCGCCGTGCTCGGCGGGGCGGTGCCGCGGCGGCAGTGGACCAAGCCGGTCTCGGTGATGGAGGTGCTGCGCTCGGCGGTCTCCGAGACGCTGGACTACGCGCGAGTGCAGGTGATCGCGCGCACCCCCGGATCGCTCAACGGCTACGCGGTGGCCGACGTGATCCACCTGCTGGCCGAGCTGGTGGAGAACGCGACCACGTTCTCGCCGCCGGACACGAAGGTGGTGCTGCGCACCCAGGCGGTCACCGCCGGCCTGGTCATCGAGATCGACGACCGCGGCCTCGGCATGTCCCAGCCGGAGTACGACCGGCTCAACGCCCTGCTTCGGGAGCCCGCCGAGATCAGCGTCAGGGAGCTGCTCGAAGGCGCCCGCATCGGCCTCTACGTGGTCGCCCAGCTGGCGCGTCGGCACCAGATCGCGGTGAAGCTGCAGACCAACATCACCGGCGGGACGCAGGCGCTGGTCGTGCTGCCGAAGTCGCTGCTGGCCGCGGACCCGCGGGAGATCTCCGCCGGGCTGTCGGCGCCCGCATCCGCCGCGCCCGTCCCGGCTCAGGCTCCGCCTCCGGCGCAGGCTCCCGCCCAGCCCGCCCGCCCGACGCCGGCCCCGGTGCCCGTAGCCGCAGCCGGCGAGCCGCGCCAGCAAATCGAAATGCGCCAGCCGATGGAGGCGGCGCCGGCTCAGAACACTGCCCATCTGACGGCAGACCTCGGCGACGCTCCCCCGCCGACCGGGCGGCCGGTGTACGGCATCGACGGTGCCCTCCCCGCCCCTCGACGCGCCCCCGGCACGCCGGGCATGAACCCTGCGCAAGCCAACCCTGCGCAAGCCAGCCCAGCGCACACCAACTCTGCGCATGTGAACCCCGCGCACCTGAACCCCCAGCAGGGGCAGCCCCGGCCGGCCGCCTCGGACCCGCAGGGGTTCGGCGCGCCGTCCGGCATGCTGCCGATGGACTCGATGCGGCCGGGTCAGCAGCCGCAGCCCGGCATCTCCGGCTACGGGCCGTCCGGCTCCCCGGTGTCGTCGGTACCGGACCCCCGCCGGCCGCCGCTGCCGAGGCGGCGGCCGCAGGAGCACCTCGCCGCCCCGCTCTCGCAGTCCGCGTCGAACCCGGTCGACCGCGTCGGCGAGGGCCTGACGCCGAACCTGATGGCGGACTTCCGCCGGGGCCTGGCGCTCGGCGCCACCGATCCACAGAACACCGCTGATCCGCGCAACGCCACCGAACCGCACAGCGCCACCGAACCGCACGGCGGGCGACCCCACGAACACCCACCGACTCAGGAAGGCCACTGATGACCAACGAGGAAAGCACTCACCAGCTGAGCTGGTTGATCACTGGCCTCGTGGAGCGCGTGCCCCAGGCCCGCAGCGCCCTGTTGCTTTCCGCCGACGGCCTGGTGCGGGCCCGCACCCCGGACATGAGCAAGGACGACGCCGACCACATGGCCGCGATCGCCTCCGGGCTGTGGTCCCTGGCCAGCGGCGCCGGCCGCAAGTTCGCCGGCAGCGGCGCGGTGCGGCAGGTCGGCGTGGAGATGGACGGCGCGCTGCTGTTCGTCGCCGCCGCGGGCTTCGGCACCTGTATCAGTGTTCTGACCAGCGACTCCGCCGACCCGGGCCTGATCGGCTTCGAGATGGCGCAGCTGGTGCGCAGCATGCGCCCGCATCTGGAGACCGCGCCGCGCGCCGATCACGCGGCGGCCGCGGCGGCTTGGTCACAGGCGCAGCCGTGACGGACGACGACTCCGACGTACGGTTCGACGAGGACGCCGGCCTGCTGGTGCGCCCCTACACCGTCACCGGGGGCCGCACCCGTCCGGCGGCCGAGTTCCACCTGATCACGCTCGTCGCGGCGACGGGCCGGGCCCTGGGTGAGGTCACCCCCGAGCACT
>Ga0070741_10016524_pt1 | contig 12287 bp, 10 predicted proteins | sample Coa_R1_4_FD_66440 | JGI IMG/M metagenome (GOLD analysis project Ga0070741, IMG submission 66440) | Surface soil microbial communities from Centralia Pennsylvania, which are recovering from an underground coalmine fire - Coalmine... | ecosystem: Environmental > Terrestrial > Soil > Unclassified ...
CGTGGCATCCAGACTCGCTCCGTGGCGGATAACGACGGGGCGGGGACATGAGCGGGGTGGCGGCAGTCGCTGTTGAATCGAACGACGAGGCGGGGGCGCCGAGTGTCGAGTCGGTCGCCACCGAACCTTCAGAATTGGCCCAGCTTGTACTGCAGGCATCCGGCGGGGACCAAGACGCGTGGAATGCCCTCGTCGACCGATTTGCCGGGATCGTGTGGGCGATCGCCCGAGCTCACCGCCTGGACGAGGCGACTGCGGCTGACGTGTCGCAAACGACGTGGCTGCGGTTGGTCGAGCACCTTGACCGCATCGAGCAGCCTGAGCGGATCGGGGCATGGCTGGCTACGACGGCGCGGCGGGAATCGCTCAGGGTCCTCCGTGCCGCCAGCAGGTTGGTCCCGACCGGGGAAGAGTTCGACCTGATCGTGACGCCGAGTGGTCATTCGCTTGACGTTCGGATGCTCGCCGAGGAGCGGGACCGTCTCCTCGCCGACCTGGTCCGGCAACTGCCGTGCCGGTGCCAGTCAATTCTTGCTCTACTCAACGCCGAGGAGCCGTTGAGCTACAAGAAGTTAAGTGAAGTTCTGGCGATGCCAGTCGGCAGCATTGGGCCGACGCGGGCTCGCTGTCTGGAACACCTACGCCGCATCGCCGAGCGCGCAGGCGTCGCGCTGGGCGACGCCATCGCCTGAGAGTTCGAGCGGCGCCCGCTCACTCCGCACAACCCGGCACGACGAGACGGTGCGTCGTCAGTGCACGCCCTGCGCGCAACTCACGCCATGGCCTTGGGAGAGTCCTGATCCCAACGCGTGCAGAACGCGTGACCGACACAGGATCACCGAAAGGAAGCGCAGTCCAGCATGCGCCGCAGCAACAGAGCTCCGGCCGCGAAGTTAACTGCGATGCTGACGGCGTCCGGGCACGTCCGGAGAAACGTCAGGTACCGCTTGCCACGGGGGCACCGCGAAGGAGTGCCCCACGCCGACCGGTGAGACAGATGATCGCCACCCATCCCATCCCAGTAAACGCCCAGTAGCTGACGAGCCGATACACGAGGACGGCTCCCAGGGTGCTCGTGGTTGGCGTTCCATAGATAGCAAGCGTGGCCGCGAGGCCCCCCTCCACAATGCCGAGGCCCCCCGGGGTCAACGGGACACGGCTCGCGAGCTGACCCACACCGTATGCAACGACGAGCCCGCGCCACGGGACGTTCTGGCGGATGGCGACGAAACTCAAGGCGAGGCAACCGCAGTCCGCGACGAGCGAGAGGCCGGCAAGGCCGACTGCGGCTACCCAGCCCCGGGCACTCGGGCGGACCGCGCGCAATGCGCCGGTGACCGCCGTCAGGCGACTCGAATTAGCACCACGGAGCAGCAGCGAGAGGAGTGCGCCCCCGACGACCACGAGCAGCCCAACGCCAACGCCCACCACCAGACGGCGGTGTCCGTCGTGGACCCCCGCCAGCAGGCCGATGCCTGTCGCGAAACCGAGCACGCCCAGGACGAGTGTCCCCTGGGCCACGACGACCCAGGCGGCGACGGCCTGACGGGCCCCGCACTGCCGGAACTGCGAGTACGCAAAGACCGTCGACCAGGCCGACCCCGCAGGCAGGGAGTTCTGGAGCGCGACGCCACCCAAGGGGATGCCAAACGCACGCCCCAAGCCAAGACGGACGCCCGCGGCAGACAGCAGGCCCCGCTCGAGCAAGCAGAACGCGCACACAGAGGCAACCTCAGTCACCATGACAAGGCCCATGACCTGCACGCGCACAACCGACAAGTCGTGTACGGCGCGAGCGAACTCATGGCGACGGCCGAGAAGCACAATGAACGACGCAGAGACGACCGCCACCGTAAGGACACCCCGGAGGAGCGGGTGACGCAGGCGCGGACGGGTGAACGCACCGTCAAGTGGTGTGTCGGGTGCCAAGCGCCGCGCTCGATCGGCCCGACCCGAAGGTCGCATCACGCGCCGGCGACCCGTAACACCAGCGTCGCCTGGTCGCGGAATACCACTGACGCGGGGTGCAGGCGCACGTAGGCGTCAACCTGGTGCAGGTCAAGGATATCACTGGACCGCGGAAGGAGGACAAACGACACGCCGTCTTGCTGTGCAAGACGAAGGCTCGCCGGGTCAGGGAACACCTGGGAGAATATGGCGTTAGCGAGCAGTGCCCGTCTGCGCTCGTCAGCGTAGTTCAGCCACTGCAGTGGCGAGGCAATGAGCGTGAGGCGGTGTCCCATGCCCTCGACCCACCAACCGGTTGGTGCATTCCGTATGGGAGGGACCGCAATCACCGCGGTATGTGGTGTGTCCCGCTCGATCCATCTGATAGCGGTGACCAGCCCGGGGTCCAGAATCATGTAGTACCTGCGCTGCGCATCAAAGAGACGAGCACCGGTCATGACCTGGATGGCTAGAGCCACGGCCAGTGCTAGCGCCAAGCCGTTCTCGACACGCCGGAAGAACCGGCCATGGTGCCGGCCCAGCTCTTCGAACCACGCTGCAAGGGCAAGGACGATCGCCGTCGGGAGGACGTACAGGAAGCGGTCCTCACGGAGCACGATCGTGATACAGGCCGAGCTAGCAATGAGCGACGTCGACACGACCCAGAGGGGTTGTCGACGGCGGTCCGCGAGGAGCAAGGGCGTGACCAGGGCCACCATCAATGCGATCCGCCAGAACGAGGTGAAGTCCCGGTACAGGAAGTCAACATGACCGGGGAGCGAGCCGAGCGGGAACCGGGCCGCGGCAGGGCGAGAGCCCAGGCTGTGCAAGACAGCGTTGCCGAGGTGCGCGTACAGGGGGACGAAGCTGAGGCACGGGACGACTAGTGCGATCGCCCCTATGCACCACCGGGACGCTCCAACACCGTTGTTGCCCGTGCGAGACACTGTGGCGCGCAAACCGAGGAGGACAGCGGCCGCGACAAGCGCAGCGCCGGACACAATGTCGGACGTTGCAAGAATGCCCATGAGAAGCGCACCGGCGAGGAGGCCGCGGCCCGGGCGCCCGCTCGACACCCACTTATCCACGGCTATCAGGAAGAGGGGCAACAAGCCCAGCCCGATCAGCTGCGGGAAGCCGCCCCACGCCGCTGCTTCGCCGGTCGACCCGACGAAGAGCAGCAATCCGCCGAGGGACACCGAGGACCATCGGCCACCTGCCCATCGAAGGGCAAGGAAGACGCCAATACCGGGGAAGATGGCGGCAGCGGCAGCGACGGCGGACACGCCCCTTGTTGCGCCGAGCGCGGCGACCGCGCCAGCAACGAGGACCGGCACTACCGGTGGATAGACGATGCTCGACGACCGGATGTGCTCCCCCAACAGGGCGTGACCAAAGGCCAGCCAGTTGCCGGCGTCGATAGTCGGAGGGGCGTGGTGGCCGACGAGGTCGACGAAGCGCAGTACGAACGCCACCGAACAAAGGACACCGAACGTGGCCGCCATCGGGAGCGGCCTCGGTCCCCCACGCCAAAGGTGGCTCGGGCCGTCCGCCTCACGGATAACCGCCGGTCGAGATCGTTGCGGTACGCTCCCAATGTTCGTCGTGCCCGCATCCACGTCGACGACACTTCTCACGGCAGCACATCCACGGGTCGGGCTAGAAGTGCTCCGTCAACATGCACACCGCTTGTCGCGACGGCCCCTCCGTGCACCCAACCCGACACCTGGTAGGTGCCGGGCGCGACTTTGAGCGGCAACGCGACGTCGACAGTGGACTGGCTTCCGGCGCGTACGGAAACCCGAATGGGGGGGGTCGCCGAGACTTCGCCCACCCAGGGCTCCTGGCTACCCACCGGCCCGAGAATTGCGAAGACGCTCCCTGAAGCATCCCGATCGCTCAGGTTGGTGATCGTCATCGTGACCGCGGCACTCCGACCCTCCACGAACGCCGCCCCCGACGCCACTTCGGTGACAGCGAGAGGCCCGGCAGGTGGTGCGATGCGCACGATTCCCGTCGTCACCACAGGGGTCACGCCGATCGTCCCTGTGACAAGCACGTCGTCGAGAGGCGCAGCGACAAGGGCGGTGGCCGTCCCGGCGTCAGAGGGGTCCAGGGGCGCGGGAGCCGCGACTACCTGAACGCGAACGTCGTACTCGCCAGCAGGCATCAAGGACGCGCCGCTGATGTTGAGTTCGGTTAACCCCGGTGGCGCCGTCAGCCATCTAATCCCCCCCGATGGCACCAGTGCTCGACGGGCCCACGCGGTCACGTCAGCCGGCGCAGCCGGCACGAGTCCCCACCTGATCGCGATCGCCGATACGGCACCGCTTTGGTTGTCGACGCCCCCCGACAGCACAATGGTCGAGGGGTCTGCCTCGGACGGCTGGGCCACGACGTTTCGGAGGGCAACCCCGCCCGGTGGCTTGCTCCTTAGAAGCGCCGCCGTGCGCTCCATTCTGAGGGGAGTGCGCGTGACCCGCTCCTGGGCGGAGCCAACCCATCCAGAACCCGACGGCGTCCTCATCCACAACCAGGCCTCGTAACGCCCCGCCGGGAGGTCGAGCTCTATGGTCCATGCCCCCGTCCATCGCTGCCCGGGGAGCACCTTCACCTGCTCGGCTGGTCCCTCGAGCACCCTCTCGTTCCACGCCTGCGTGGCCCCACTCGGGCTGAACGAGATCTGGACCTGAGCGACAAGGAAACGGCTCGAGCGGTTCCGGAGGGAGCCTACGACCCTCACCGAGCGCCCGTCGCGGGCCAGCTTCACCGCTCCGCCCAGCTGCGGCGTGGTCGAGCCCACCAGGATCCCTAGCGACGCGTGCGCCCAGACGAAGCCCAGGCCCGCCGCGATCATGACCGCGGCCGCAAATCTCGCTCGCCCGCGCTCAGGACGCCGGAGGTGGCGTGGTTGGTAGATGGGTGACCGGATCGAGACCACGGGTGGGCGCCCGCCCCGAACGGTCAACTAGGCGCGACGGCGCCGAATGTTGAGGATCATCAGGCCACAGATGAGGGCCAGCGCAACAACTCCCGCGCAGACGTATGCGGCATTGGCGCCCGTGACCGCAAGGCCGCCACCCGATTCCTTCGACCCGACCGTGATCGGCGCACTCAGCGTCGACGTGCCACCGGCGATGGCGGGACCGGTCGCCGTTAGCGTGTGGTTCCCCGGTGGGACGCTCGCAGGCAGCGCGACCGACACGGAGATCGCTCCGTTCCCATCGGCGGAGGTGGTCCCAATCAGGACCGGAGTCGATCGCACGTAAAGCGAGACGACGGAGTAGGGGGCAAATCCGGACCCCGAGATCCCGACGCGACCGCCCCGAGGCACCGACCGAGCGGACACACCGAGTGCTGCCGAGGAATTGTCATGATTGTAGGGTTGCGCCGCGCTCGGCCCAGCCGAGGTCACCAGGACGAGTAGCCCGATGACGGGGGCGACGGCCAGCATGACGGCCACGACGCTCGTTCGGGTTGCGGTCCGCACAATCAATCCTCCTGTCCGCACCTGACCACTTCTTCCTGCGACCGGGTCCGGCGCCAGGATCGTACCGGGTGCTCGCTGCGCAGCAGGGGCAGCTGCGGCTGGCCGGGACGCCACGCCGACGCACGTTGCTATCGGCGCGCGGGCACCGGGATTGAGGGTGGGATAAATCGGACGAATAGGTACTAGTCAGAACGCAAGGTGCCCGGACGGGGTCATGGGGGCGGCTCGCGCAACATTCAGTTCGGCTCCGGCTGGCTACGGACAAGCCCGTGGCGTTCCAGCGCCTCCGCAGCATCGCGTATTGCGGCAAACGGCAGCCCGGACCGGTCTGCAATGTCGAGGAGCGACGCACTCCCGTCTGAGAGGTTCAACACCCATAGCAGGGCGAGCTCCGCTGACTTCGAATCAATACCACCGCCGAGAGGGCGGTAGAGCCCGCGACGTCCGAGCTGGGGCTCGCAGCGCGGGTTGAGGTTCACGTACCGGCGGTCGTGCTCGAGGATGTCGAGTACCTCGACAACGACCGACAGGCTGTCGACGAGCGACTCATCGCGGACAAACGAAAGGTCGTCAGCGGAGGTGTGGTACTCGGGGTACGTGCCGTACACTGACCGGCTGATCCGCCCAACCGGGAGGTTAAAGCCCGGCGAACAGAACTGCCGTTCGTCGTATCCGTAGGGATCGAAGTCCAGCAGAGTGTACGGCTGACCGGACCGGCCCAGGACATGCGACATGGCGTGGTCTATGACCGCGGACCCTCGGCGACTTCGCTTGTAGCTCACAGGCCCTGCATCACCAACCCCGGAAACGACAAGACCGTGACGGATTCTCGCCACCTGCTGCGCATTGCGCGCGAGCCACGTAATGGACCCGATTGTGCCGGGGATGAACAACAACCGGTAGGTGTACCGCATATCACAGCGACGGAGGAGTGTCCCGAGGTAGAGGACGAGGGCGATCCCGGACAGGTTGTCGTTGCACAGGGACGGGTGGCAGATGTGGCACGAGAGAAGCACCTCGCCCGCCTCCCGCCCGGGGATGACGCACTCGCCGTATGTCAGCGAACCGTTCTCAAGGGTGGAGTCGATGAAGACCTCATACTGCCCGTCCTCCAAGCTGAGAAGCCGGGCGTGCGCCATGCAGAAGCCCCAGGCCTCGACGTAGTAGGAGGTCCGGTACGGAACCAGCTGCGGGCGGTCAGGGAGTGTGAAGAGGTGCCGCTGCAGCTCCGCTAGGGGTAGGGTCGCGTGCACGGGCACGCTGTAGCTGACGACGTGCAGATTCGACTGCGCGAAGTCGACAACACGCTCGCCTGAGGGGCCGACAATCCACGCATCTCGGATATTCCATTCCTTGGGCACTGTCCAATCGAACACTTGGGTGCCTGATGGGATCTCGTGAACTGCAATAGGAAGGTCTTCTTGCAGACGGTCAAGCGTCCGGCGGACGCCTTCGCCGGTGATACTGCGACAAATGGGGTAGAGGTCGGCCATGACCTTTCGCATCCGATCCCGCGCATCGTCGAGCGAGATGTCGCGCAGCCGGCTCCCTGCCATCATCCGCCCGAACGACGGCAGCCACCCGCGCCATCGCCAACTCCGGCATCTAATGCACTATTTGCCCTAATTTGTCTAGAAGTCCTCATACCGGTCGCCACGTCGTTCCGTACGGTACTGCTGCCCGGCCGGACTGACCTCGAGATCCGTGATCGGCGACGCAACGGCCTCGTGCGACGACCCCTGCACGTGACCACCGCGCCGGAGGGGCCTAGCCTAGACGTATGGATCTCACGCCGGACCGTGTGCGCGACGTGCAGTTCCACGCGAAGGTGCGGGGTTACAGCCCCGTCGAGGTCGACACCTTTCTGGCAGATATCGCCGACGGCCTGGAAACGCTGCTCAATCGACTTCACGCGCTCGAAGCCGCAGAAGTCGGGCGCATGGGCAGATCGACGAGCGGGGGGCCGGTCACCGAGGAAACGCTCGCCCGGGCCCTGCTCATCGCGCAGAGAACCGCCGACCTCGCCATCGCGGAGGCGGAGGACGCCGCGATCGCCGTCCGTGACCAAGCGCGCGCCGAGGCGACGAGGATCATCAACGAGGCGGAGACGCACGCTGCTGCGGTGGCGGCCGCCGCCCGCGCGGCGGCGCTCGCCGCAGTCGCCGACCTCAGCCAGCAGCGGGACGCCCTCGAGGAAGCCGTACGCCTCTTGAGGGGCCGGGCGATCAGGTACCGGGAGACACTCAAGGAACTGCTCGCGGGGCATTCCCTCGCAGTTGATGACTGGCTGGTCCACCATCCCGCCGGCGATCTGGACGGGCCGGGGCGCGAGTCCACTCTCGTGTCAGCGGAGCACTTGTCATCGTCCGACGAACCACCCCTCGACATTGCCGCTGTGGAACGCGAAGCGGCACGAGCGCCGACCCCCGTCACCGACATCTTCCAGCCCGCCGCTTGCTGGGAGCCAGTCGAGGGAAGCGACGGCCTGCTCAGGTAGTTGCGTGAACGGCCTGGCCGAGAGGTGTCGTCCGCGGCTTGGGGGAAGTCCCCACCAGCGCGTTCTCGACAGCGCGTGAGACCTCACGAGCGCTGATCACCACCGAGTGCTCGGGACCCGGGGTGCGCGGGCGCAGCTCGACGGTGCGGTCAGAGTCCGTGCGCCCCGGCGCGAGGAGGTAGTCGGCGATGCGCTGGGCGTCGTCATCAGCAACACGGGCACCCCGCTCGCGGAGCAGGCGGTGGACCGCGAGTGCGGCCGGCGAGAGCGACCTCCGCTCCCCCCGGGCTGGGATGTCCGCCGTGGCACGATCTCGCCCGGACGTCGACGCCGCAGGCGTGGCGCCCATAGTCGGCGGCAAGGCGCCGGTCGGCGGGGGCGGTGGCGACACTACCGTCGCAAGCCGGAGGCGCTCGAGGCAACGATCGACGTCGGCGGTGCTGTACCCCCAAGGTGCTCGCCGCAGTCTCCCGGCGGCAAGGGCAATCGATGGGGAGATCTCCGCGTCGAGCAGGTCGGCGACGATGCCGAGCAACTGGTCGACGTCGCTGAACCGATACCCGACTAGGGCGGGCCTAAAGGTGGCCGACCTGACGTCATCACCCGTCACGTAACGTCTATTCGGCGCGAATGCCCCAGGGCCTTAGCTGCGGGCCACCAACCCTCCCTCGTCGAGGTTCTCGAGTGTCTCGGCGTCGGAGGAGTCCTTTGTCGCCGTCCGCCGCCGCGCGGCGAGCGACTGGCCGAGAGGAGCCGCCGCCCGGTGAGTCCCGCGAGCGGGCGGTCCTTGCGTGAGAAGGTGCTGAGGGTGGTACGTCGCGAAGCCCCCGAGCCGGGAACCCCACGTCGGCTTGCTGCCCTCTGCCCAGATGGGCTCACACCGGGCCAGGTCAGCGCCACACTGCGAGCAGCGGGCCGCCCAGACAGACTGGGGAGCTTCGCACGAACGGCAGCGGACCATCTCTCGATGGGCCGGTTGGGGCGCCGGCCAGCCGCGGCGGCTCCGCGCAGGCCGGTCGCGCGCCTTGTCACATTCGCCCACAAGTTCCCACAGCGGCCCAGAAGGGAGCGGCCCACCACCCGCCGGCTGCTGGCGCACCCAGTGACGCACCGATGCTGCACTGGCCGCGCCTACCAGGATGCCAACGCAGATCGACAGCCACAGCAGCCCGGCGAAGCCGAGCGGCAAGGCGAACACGAGGGCCGCCCCACCACAGAGCGTGCCGGCGAGGAGGGCGCCCTTGGCGTGGTGACGGCCCGCCCACGCGACGAAGCCGGGCGCCTCCGTGACCGCGAACGCCCAGATCGGGGACACCTCGCGCTCGCTGAGCACGCGAGCGTCGCTCGTCTCTGACGCCTCAACGGCGGCAGGGCGGCGATGGCCTACCACGACGGATCGCATGAGCACGACCATGGTGGCGACCGTCGCGCCGGCGATCGCCACGATGGTTGCCATTCTGTCCGAGCCAAGGAGTGAGTGGAGCGTCCCGGCAGCAGCAGTGGGATACGCGATGTAATGAAGACGTCTCCATGATCGCCTGCACCAGCGTCGACTTGCTGCGGTCATCGCGACGAAGACGGCCCCCCACAACGCAACCGCCCCAGTCCCCGCAGCGAACCTCCGGACCGGCGATGAGAACGGCGCCAGCACGGCGTAGGGAGGGACGTGGTGCCGATCGAGCAGGGCGGCGGCGACGTGGGCCACCAGGGTGGCGAGAGCGAACCATGTCAGGCGGCGGTGCGATCTGGCCTTGTTGCCGGTCCCCCGCGCCGTTCCGTGTGCCAGCCGCAGGCCGAGCCCGACGACGGCCATGATGGCCACGATGGCCACGATGCCGGTGACGCGGGCCATCGCCCACCACGGTTGGGAGTGCGCAACTGTTGCCATAGGAGCGTATTAAGAACCCATTATTCTATCTAGGACTGAAAACGTGTTTCATCCCATTCGGGACCGGCGGCACCAGTCACGATCGCGCTCCTCGGCACAGCGTGCAGATGCTTGAGCGGTCAAAGGCGGGAGGCTTCCGGTGGACCGCCACGGAGCCCGAAGGAGGACGGGCGATGCGGAAGACGCCGAGCCGCGCCACACCCACAGCCATACCTCACCGGAAGGTCCGAACGCCACACGGCAAGGGTCCGCGCGGGCGCCGTTCTCGTCACAGAAGAATCTGACGCGACGCTGACCACACAGACCATGGGTCCGGCCTTGCGCGGTGCACGACGCGTGCGCACGGCGATGAGAGCTACCCACGACACGCTCCAATCGCTTGTCCCACTGCGTCACGTGCGCTGAGTTACCGTGGAGGCGGTGATGACGCGGGAGGAGCTCGTCGACGTTACCCGCCTGGCTCGAGTCCACGCGAAGCGCGCGGTACGCGCGATATCGCGTGCCCGGCGAGCGGAGTTGACGCATGCAACGCTTCGCAACTGCATCATCCTTGGGTCAGGTAGGAGCGGGACGAGTATGGTGGCGGGGGGCCTCAGATTCGCGGGCTACTTCATGGGCGATGACCTCCATCGTGGGACGCCTGGGAACCCGAAGGGCCTGTTCGAGGACTACGAGATCAACCGCATCAACGAGGATCTGATGGCACGGGGCCTTCCCAGTCTCAGTTTTCCACCTGGGACCGGATGGGCCGTGGACGTTCCCGCCAGCGCAACCCTCGTCGTTCGTCGTTCGCTCGAGCGCCGGATGGTCGCACAGGCCACCAAGGCTCCCTTCTGCTTCAAGGACCCGCGTTTTTGTTACACCCTCCCCGCTTGGCGACCATACCTGGGTGATCCCGCGTTCGTGTGCGTCTTCCGAGAGCCGGCTCGAACTGCGCGCAGCATCGTCCGCGAGCTTCGTGAGCCGTACTACTCCGGTGTCGATATTGATTATGGGCGCGCCATCCGCGTCTGGGTCTCTATGTACGAGCGCGTCCTCGAGCAGCGTAAACGGGGCGGGGACTGGGTGTTCGTGCACTATGACCAGGTCATCGATGGTTCGGCTGTGTCTGCGATCAGTGCCCTCGTTGGCGCGGAGTTCGACGCGAGCTTCCCGGACGCCCGACTGCAGCGCGAGGTCCGTGGCGGCGACGTCGGACGGGACGCGCTCCGGCTCTACGCGGAGTTGTGCTCGCTCGCCGGCTTCCGTCCTCAAGGCACCGAGCCGGGTGGCTAACGGCATGCCCTCCAGCTTGGGTGCATGCTGCACACCCCGTCCTCGGGACCCGAGAGCGTGAGCAGTACGCGAGTTCGTAGGACTGCCCTCGCGGCTGTGCTCCTGAGCGCGACGTTGGTCGCGGCCTCGCCGCCTGGAAACGCGAGCGGGCCTGTCGTTCGCAGGCTTGCCGGTGCTGACCGGTTCGCCACTGCGGCTACGGTCTCGGTCTCGACATTCCCCGCAACGGTCCCCGTGGCGTTCCTTGCACGGGCGGATGCATTCCCGGACGCGCTGGCCGCAACCCCCGCGGCGACCGCTGATCGTGGGCCGGTGCTCCTCGCGACACATGACACGATCCCCGCGTCTACCGCCGCTGAGCTGAGCCGTCTCCATCCCGGACGGATCGTTGTACTCGGAGGGCCTGCGGCGGTGTCAGACACCGTCTTGACTGCAGTCCAATCGTATACAAGCGGCAGCGTGATGCGACTCGCCGGAGCCGATCGTTACGGCACAGCAGCGGCGATATCGGCGGCAACGTTCCCCCCCGGAGTCGCCACCGTGTTCCTTGTCACAGATGCCGGCTACGCGGACGCGCTCACGGCTGGTGCAGCCGCTGGAATCGCGGGTGCACCGGTGCTCATCGTCCAGCCAGGCAGCATCCCACCCGCAACCGCGCAGGAACTCCACCGCCTCCAGCCGCGGTCCGTCGTCATCGTGGGGGGGACGGCAGCAATCTCCGATGCGGTGAGGGCCGCGGCCGGCACGTATACGACTGGTGCGGTGACCCGCGAGGCCGGCAACGATCGGTACGCGACAGCCGTCGCCCTGTCGCAGGCCGCCTTCGCGGCGGCGCCGGCGGCGGCCGCATACCTCGCAACCGGAATGAACTTCCCCGACGCGCTCGCAGGAGGGGTCGCTGCCGCCCTGGCGCCCGGCCCGCTCCTGCTTGTCCCAGCGACCTGTGTCCCGAGCGATGTGCGGGGTGAGATCGCGAGGCTCGGAGTGTCAAACCTCGTGGTACTGGGCGGCCCCGCCGCAGTTGATCCAGCAGTTGAGTCACTCGCGCCTTGCCCGCCAGCGGCGGCGCCGACGTCGGGGTCGGGCTGCGTGCTTTCCGGCGGTGCTGCGCCGGCGTTCTGCGACACCTTCGACCAGCCCATGGGGACGGGGAACCGCTCGGGCCAGCTCAACGGCACCGTGTGGGGCGT
>Ga0070741_10016525_pt1 | contig 12287 bp, 11 predicted proteins | sample Coa_R1_4_FD_66440 | JGI IMG/M metagenome (GOLD analysis project Ga0070741, IMG submission 66440) | Surface soil microbial communities from Centralia Pennsylvania, which are recovering from an underground coalmine fire - Coalmine... | ecosystem: Environmental > Terrestrial > Soil > Unclassified ...
CCCGCCCGGGCAGCCCGCTCCACGTGCTCCACCGTGCGCTCCAGCCCGAGCTTCGGCGAGCAGGTGATGGTCACCGTGGTATCCCTGGCCAGGGCCAGTACCTTCTGCTCCGCGCCCTTGAGCGGGATGATCTCGATGTTCGCCGAGGCGACGAGATCACGGACTACCGCGTCGGCCGACGGACCGGCGTGCGATGTGCTCACTGAGCGATTCCTTCAGTAGAGACGATGGGAGCGGTCGGACAAGGTGAGCCGGGCATTCACGCAACCCTCGTGCAAACGCCACGGAGCGACCCTGAAAGTGCGCGTACCGGAACTGTGCATCGGGTCGGACTCGGCGATTCCACGGGCCGCGTCCAGCGATTCCGCCCGCAATATGATCAGACCTCTTCCGACGTATTCGAGCGAGTCCGAGAGCAGCGGTCCGGCGATGAAGATGTCGTCCTCGTGCTCTTTCAGCCAGGCTTTGTGCGCCTCGAAGTGCGTCGATATCGCCTCCGCCGCGTCCGGGCCGACGGGCTCGGTGAGACAGGCGTAGAAGAGGGGCGCGTCGGTGCTCATCCGCGACGCCTCAGACCAGCGGGGCGGTGTGCAGGGTGGCCCGGATCGGCTGTTGCACGTGCCGTTCCACGGTCGGCTTGGCGGATCCGCCGTTCTCCTCGCCGATGATCACGGTCACCTCGGTGCCGTCGACCGCGTCGGTCTCGTCGACCATGGCCAGCGAGGCGAACGAGCCGATGTTCACCGTGTACGCGGCGTTGCAGGAGACCCCGATGAGACGGTCGCCGAGCAGTACCTTGTCGTGCGGGCCGGCGGTGTAGTTCGCCACCGGCAGGTCCAGGTACTTGGCGTGCCCGCCGCTGCCGTCCGCACAGCCGAACAGGCTCTCGGTGATCACCCGCCCGGTGTCCTTCTGGTTCCACCGCAGCCACACCTTCCTCCGGTGCGGCTCACCGGCCAGCTGCTCGAGCGCCGCACGGCCGGTGAAGTCGTGGTCGAACCGCACCAGTCGGCCGTAGCCCAGGTCCCACGGGGTGCAGTAGTAGTCCTCGATGGAGTCGGAGACGAAGCTTCCGCCGATCGAGGCGTTGGCCTCGAAGCCGCGCGCCGGCAGCCACTCCCGGTAGGCCTTGAGGTTCTCACCGGTGTAGATGGCCGGCACCGGGGACGGGATCCAGCCCGACTCGACCGCCGTCGACGGGTACGCGCGGCCTCCCCCCAGCTTCAGCCCGAACTCCTGCCCGGCCTCCACCAGCGCGTTCAGCACGGCTTCGCCGTGCTCGGACGGTCCCATCAGCTCCAGACCGGTCATCTCCAGACCCGGCACACCGGCCATGGTGTGGTTCAACGCCCGGACCGGGGCGCCGGCGATCTCGAAGCGGCCCATGGTGAAGAACGGGATCCGCCGCAGGGGGCCGCCCACCGCCTTCTCGATCACCTTCTGCGCCAGCGGGCCGTTGAGCTGGTAGCGGAAGGTGAGCCGGCGCCCGCCGTTCTCCACGCTGCGCTCGTCGCGGGTGACCGTGACGTCGTAGTCACCGGTCTCGGCGTGGAACGCCACCCAGTTCGGCACCACCGGTCGGCCGACCAGGCTGAACTCGTCGTCGTCGAAGGCGAACAGGATCGCGTCGCCGACCACGTACCCGTCGTCGTTGCAGGCCACGAACTGCTTGGCCTTGTCCGCGCCGAACGTCGCGAACGAGTTGACCCCCAGGCTCGAGATCAGCCGCAGCGCATCGGGGCCCTTGAAGTACACGTCGGTCATGTGGAATGACTGGTCGAACAGCACGCACGTCTGCTTCCAGGAACGCTGCTCGTCGCGCCAGTTGGTCCACTCGCTGCGCATCGGGTAGTCGTAGGCGCCCATCTGTGCGTTGCGCAGCATGTCGGCGACAGATCCGTCGTGCGCCTGGATCCTGTCTTCGAGTGTTCGGATCATCCGTTCGCCTTTCAGGACTTCGCTGGCCGATAAGTGGGATATCGGCGGAAGAATTAGGTGCAGCGGGTCCTGAACAACGGATTGCGACCCGGCATCCGCGGATTACTCTGGTGGTGATCCGGTGCCGGGTCCAATACCTCTTTCAGCCCCCGTCCATACCAGGCGACAGCCCGGCACCGGTCAGGTCCGAGGCATTTCCCGGATCACTCGCGGACGCCGTCCGGCTGTCCAGGAACGCTATGAGCAGGTTCAGGGTCGGCGACCATGAGTCGGCGCGGTAGATGCAGGACAGCTTCGCCGGTTGGGCGTCGACGATCGGCAGGAACACGACGTCGTCGGCGCGGGTCTTGGTGGCCGACTCCGGGACAACCGCCACCGCCGTGTCGATGCCGACGTGCGCCAGGCAGGAGACGACGTCGAGTGCCTCCACCGCGATGGTCGGCGCGAAGCCCGCACTCAGGCACATGTGCACCACCTCGTCGGCCGAGTCCGGCCGGGTCTTCGGGTACACCACCAGCGGCTGGCCCCGGAAGTCGGCGACGCGGATCGGCTCGGCCCACATCGGCGCCCGCATCGAGCTCACCGCCAGGTACATCCGCTCGGTCAGCACGGTGCGGCAGACGATGCCGGGCTCGTCCGGGTAGTGCCGGCCGAACGCCACGTGCATGACCTTGTCCTGCACCAGATCGACCTGCATCCGCTTCTGCACCCGGTCGAAGCCGATGGTCACGTCCGGGTACAGCAGCCGGAACTCGCGGAACAGTGTCGGGATGCCGTGCAGGATGGCCGAGTCGTAGTAGCCGACCATGAGATGGCCCAGCGTCCCGGCGGTGCTCTGCCGGGTGGTGTTCAGCGCCCGGTCGCTGAGCTCGATGATCCGGTAGGCGCGCTCCAGGAGGACCGCGCCCGGCTCGGTGAGCTCCATCCCCCCGGCGGTGCGGCGGAACAGCTGCGCGCCGATCTCCTGCTCGAGCCGGTGGATCCGGCGGGTCAGCGGTGGTTGCGCCAGGTGCAGCCGCGCCGCCGCGCGGCTGAGGTTGCCCTCCTCCGCGACGGCGACGAAGCACTCCAGCTGGCGGGGGTCCAGTGCGGCCACGACGGCGCACCTCCGGTCTCCGGCTGCCGGTAACCAGCACTAGCCTGCCGGTTGATTCTCCCTCGCGGTACCGAACCCGACGCCGGTGCGTTCTCCCGGCACCAGCACCAGGTCCCGCTCCAGTTCCCAGAAGGGCGTCGACCGCCCCCGGGTGGCCAGCGCCGCCGGGTCGTCCACCCGGTCGTAGTGAACCACCAACGACGGCTTGACCCCGAACACCGCGTCGTCGTTCAACCACGGGTCGTCGTCGGTGTACAGCTCGCTGACCACGGTCCGGTAGCCGTCGGCGGACACGATGACGTGCAGGTGACCGGGCCGCATGTTGTGCCGCCCGGCCGCCCGCAGCAACTCCCCCACCGGACCGTCGTCGGGGATCGGGTAGCTGACCGGCTTGACCGTCCAGAACTCGAAGCACCCCTGGGCGTCCGTGCGGAACCGCCCGCGCAGGTTGAAATCCGGCTGCGACGGGTCCACGTTCTCGTAGAGGCCCCCGTGATTGGTGCCCCAGACGTCCAGCTCGGCACCCGCGATCGGCGAGCCGTCCAGGTCCAGCACCCGGCCCCGGATCAACGCCGGCTCCCCGTCGTCCTCACCCCGGGCGATGTCCGCGCCCGCCAGTTCCAGCGGGGCGTCGGCCCGGTGGAAGGGACCGAGCACGCTGCTCTCGAACGCCCCGTCGGGCGCCTCGGCGGCCAGCGTCTCCGCCGCCATGGTGATCCCGAGGACGTCGCCGAGCAGGATGAACTCGTGCCGGGCGTGGTCGCTGATGTCGCCGCACGCCCTCAGGTACCGGGCCGCGTCCATCAGCTCGCCCGGGGTCAGCCGGACCGCCCGCACGAAGTCGTGCGCGTACCGGACGAGCTCGGTCAGGATCTCCCGGGTCCGGGGGTCCGGTGCACCGCTCATGGCCTTGAGCACCTGCTCGGTGACGTACTCGCTGGTCACCGCCCTGCCGTGCGGGTCGTCCACGGTGGTCACCTCAGACGATCGACTTCGACAGGCCGCCGTCGACCTCGACCAGCCCGCCCGACATGTACGAGGACAGGTCCGAGGCCAGGAACACCACGGCCCTGGCGATCTCCTCCGGCTGCGCCCACCGGCCGATCTTGATCCCGGCGCCCGCGACCATCCCGGCCCGCACCTCGTCGGCGGTCTTGCCCTGCGCGGCGGCCATCGCATCGTGCTTGCCCAGCCAGCCCTCGGTCAGCGTCATGCCCGGGCTGATGGCGTTGACCAGGATGTTGCGCGGCGCGGCCTCGGCGGCCAGGTACTTGCTGAACGCCAGCACGGCGGCGTTGGTGATGCCGGTGACCCCCGCGTTCGGAACGAAGGTGGAGGCGGTCTGCCCGGCCACGTTGATGATCCGACCGCTGCCGTCCTCGCTGATCAGCGGCAGTGCGGCGGCCGCCACCCGGTGGAACCCCAGCAGCTTGACGTCGAGGTAGTCGCGCAACACGTCGGTGGCGGTGTCGCCGAGCGCGGACGGCATGAGTTGCGGTCCGGCGTTGTTCACCACGATGTTCAGCCCGCCGCCCCACTCGTGCACCCGGGTCACGGCGGCGGCCACGGACGCGTCGTCGGTGACGTCGGCGCTCAGGCTCAGGAAGCTCGTGTCGTCGGCGCCGAGCTCGGCGGCCGCCTTGGCCAGGCCCTCGGCGTCACGGGCCAGGCCGGCCACCCGGGCGCCCTGGGCGTGCAGCGCGGAGGCCACCGCGAACCCGATGCCCCGGCTCGCTCCGGTGACGAGCGCGACCCGTCCTTCGAGATCAAGCGACATTTCTCTCTCTCCTTCAGTCACGATCGGTTGGATGCTTTTTCACTGTCGGTATATTCACTGTCGGTGTATTCACCGTCGTCAATTCACTGATGGTTTATTCACTGATGGTCACAGTGCTGGTGTACCGGCGTTTCTTGTTCCGGTGGGAGAAAGATGACGTACGGCTTCCGGTTGGAGTCCAGCCGCAGGCTCTGGTACATGATGAACGTGTGGTTGACCGCGAAGGTCTCCACTCCGCCGAGGCGACCGCTCCATTTCTTCAGCACCGGCTGGGCGGCCTCCGCGGCGGCGGCGTCGTACATGGTCTTGAAGTAGACGTACAGGTTCTCCCGGCCCACCTGCTCACGGGCGAGGTCCCGCTTGACCTCGGTGAGCTCCAGCGCGTGCTGCGCGGCGTCGGCGATGTCGGCCATGTACTCGCGCTGGACCAGCACGTCCTCCCGGGTGCCCAACCGGGTCAGGTGACCGGTGATCATCTTCTCGAAGTCGAACTCGAGCGTCTTGTCGTGATGGTCCATGAAGCCCGGGATGTGCTTGGACATCGCGATGTTGGCGAACGGCACCCAACCCGGGTAGATGACGTCGACCAGCATCAACACGCGGTGTTCGGGCAGATGGATGAAGCTGTTGCCCGGCGCGTGGTTGGCGCCCTTGTAGTGCAGGTCGATCGTCTGGCCGCCCACCTCCAGCCGCAGGTGGTCGGCGAACGTGACGTCGGGCGGCCGCCGCGCCCGGTCACCCAGCTCCTCCAGCAACGTATGGGTCTCCTGCTGGCCGATCCGGACGGCGTGGTCCGGGAACTGGTCGGTGGTGCCGATGTGGTCGCCGTGGTAGTGCGAGTAGACGACGTGGGTGATCGGCTTGGCGGTGACGTCCCGGATCGCTCGGGTCACCAGCGGGCCGAGCGAGGGCGGTGCGTCGATAGCCACGACCTCGTTCTCACAGACCACGAAGGCGCACTGGTACCCACCGTCGGTGACCCAGTGGACGCCGCCTCTCACCTCCTCGACGAGATAGCCGCAGGGTGGCACCTTGGGGCCTCGGGCACCGTCTGGAATGGGCGGTACCTCGATCGCCGGGATCGTGCTGTTCTGTTCCACACCTGCTCCTGGTTCTCGGTTCTGCTCCTGGGTTCTTCGATCACATTTCCGGTCATGTCCGGTCATTTCCGGTCATTCGTGCCGGGCGGCGGGAGGGAACCGGTTCGGCGCCGGGGTCGCCCGCGCCACCCGCACCGCCAGCACCGATCCGCTCACGTCGTGCACCCGCACGCAGAAGACCCCGGCCCTCGCCGCCAGCACGGATACCGCGGCTGTCGCGGCGTCCAGTGACTCGGGCGTGGGATCGTCGCCGGGGTTGCGCAACCGCCGCAGGAACGATTTGCGCGACGCCCCCACCAGCACCGGCAGCCCGGTCGCCACGAGCACCTCGAGCCGGTCCAGCAGCCGCCAGTCGTGCTCGGGGCGCTTGGCGAACCCCAGCCCCGGGTCGATCACGATCCGGTCGGGGGCCACCCCCGCGCCGACCAGGGCGTCCACCCGCGCCCGCATCGCATCGACCACCTCGGCCACCACGTCGTGGTAGCCGGCGAACCGGTGCATCACCGCGCTCGGCGCCCGCCAGTGCATGGCCACGTACGGCACCCCGGCGGCCGCGACCACGTGCCCCATGGCCGGGTCCGCGAGTCCGCCGCTGACGTCGTTCACGACCGAGGCACCGGCCGCCACGGCCGCCTCGGCCACGACCGCGCGGGTGGTGTCGACGCTCGTCACCACACCGGCCGCCGCCAACTCCCGGACCACCGGCAGCACCCGCCGCAGCTCCTCACCGATCGGTACCCGCCCCGCCCCGGGCCTGGTCGACTCCCCACCGACGTCGACCAGGTCGGCCCCCTCGGCGGAGAGCGCCAACCCGTGGGCGACGGCCCGACCGGTGTCCAGGTACCGCCCACCGTCGGAGAAGGAGTCCGGGGTGACGTTGAGGATGCCCATCACGAGGCAGCGGGAGCGGACCGGCAGCCCGGCGACCACCGGCCGCGCGGGCCCCGGACAGGCGGTAGACGATCCGCTGCGCAACGCCGCGCCGGGGCTCACGCCGGCGCCGATGTTCTGACGGTGGCCCGGATGCCGACCTGCCGGTGCCGGGGCAGGAACACCTTGGACACCCCGCCGTCCTCCTGGCCCCAGACCAGGGTCACCTCGGCGCCGTCCACCGCGTCGACCTCGTCGACCATGCCCATCGAGCTCACCGAGCCGAGGTTCACCGTGTACCCGGCGAAGGTGGAGACCCCCACCATCCGCTCCTCGCGCATCAGCCGGTCGAACTGGAAGTGCACGTAGTTCGCGTTGGGCAGCCCGATCGGCATGGCCCGGTCGGAGCTCCCGTCACCGCCCCCGCATCCGAACAGGCTGGCGCGCATGGCTGCGGCGGTGTCCTCGTCGTCCCAGCGCAGCCACACCTTCCGCCGATGCGGGCGGTCGGCGGCCCGTTCCAAGGCGTCGCGGCCGATGAAGTCGTGGTCGAAGCGCACCATGTTCCCGTAGCCCAGGTCCCACGGCCGCACGTAGTAATCCTCGACGCGGTCGCCCCGGTAGCTGCCGCCCACCGACGCGAAGCCTTCGAAGCCCAGCCCGGGCAACCACTGCCGGTAGGGCTTCATCGCCTCGCCGGTGTAGATGGCGGGCAGCGGGTTGGGGATCCAGCCGGACTCGTACGGGGTGCTGGTGTAGGACAGCGCACCGCCCTCGCGCATGCCGAACTCCGCACCCGCCGTGCGGAGGGCATCCAGCACCCGCTCACCGTGCTCGGCCGGACCCACCAGTTCCAGCCCGGTCATCTCGCGCCCCGGGACACCGGCCATGGTGTGGTTCAGCGCGCGCATGGTGCACCCGGCGATCTCGATCTCGCCGAGCTTGAAGAAAGGGATGTGCTCGACCGGTCCGCCGCGGGCCTTCTCCAGGATCGCGTGGGTGGCGGGACCGTTGAGCTGGTACCGGAACGTCAGCCGGCGGCCGCCGTTCTCCACCGTCCGCTCGTCACGGCGAACCTCCACGTCGTAGCCACCGGTCTCGGCGTGGAAGGCGACCCAGTTCGGAGCGACCGGGGTGCCGACGAGGCTCCACTCGTCGTCGGCGAACCCGAACAGGATCGCATCGGAGATGACATACCCGTCGTGATTGCAGGCCACGAACTGCTTGGCCCTGCCCCTGCCGAAGTTCTTCATCGTGTTCACGGCCAGATCGGTGAACAGCCGCCGAATGTCCGGGCCCTTGAAGTAGACGTCGGTCATGTGGTGCGACTGGTCGAACAGGACAGCGCTGTCCTTCCACGCCCTCTGCTCGTCCCGCCAATTCGTGTACTCGGTCCGCATCGGCATCGCATAGGTAGCGGCCGGGATGTTCCACAACATGTCCAGCGGACTCGGGAACTGGCTGAGACGGTCCTCGAGGCTCATTGTCTGCATGACGGTTCCTCCGAATTCACGAGGGGACGCGTGATCGCGCGACGCGGTTCCTCGTTTCACCGTTCATTCGACGCTTCGTCGAGCCCCACTCCGGTGCGCGGCGGTGCCGCCGGCAACTCTGGTGGAGGCCCGACGACGCTGTCCAATACCCTTTCGGAGGGCTAGGGATACCGATACTGACGTCTCGCCGGCCGCTGCCGGACGCTGTCGGTATGACCGGTGACCGGAGCCGGTATTGGACCCACCCACCGAGGGCGGCCCATGCTGGCCGGCGTCACCACCGGCGAGGAGATGTTGCGTGCTCGACTTCGTGTACACCGCGAACCCGGTGCGGGTCGTGTTCGGTCCCGGGAGCCTGGACCGCGTCGGCGAGGAGGTCGCCCGGCTCCGGCACAGGCGGGCGCTGGTGCTGGCCGGCCCCCGCCTGGATGCCGTCGTGGACCGCATCGACGCCGCGCTGGTCGAGGCGGGCGCGGACGTCGGGGTGGTGGGACGGTTCGACGGCGTGGCCATGCACACCCCGGTGGAGGTCACCGAGGACGCGATGAAGCTGGTCGGCTCGGTACACCCGGACTGCGTTGTCGCGGTGGGCGGCGGGTCCGCGATCGGGCTGTCCAAGGCGATCGCGGTCCGCACCGGGCTGGACCAGGTGGTCATCCCGACCACCTACGCCGGCTCCGAGGTGACCCCGGTGCTCGGCGAGACCGACGCCGGCCGCAAGACCACCCGCTCCTCCCCCGAGATCCTCCCCGAGACGGTGATCTACGACGTCGAGCTGACGCTGGGGCTACCGGCTCCGCTCAGCGTCACCAGCGCGGTGAACGCGATGGCACATGCCGTGGAGGCGCTGTACGCACCGCAGGCCAACCCGGCCGTCGACGCCTGGGCGCAACGGGCGATCGCCCTGCTCGCGGCCGGCGTGCGCCGGATCGGGGTCGACCCGGCCGACCTGGACATGCGCTCGGACCTGCAGGTCGGGGCGTGGTTGGCGGCGACCTGCCTGGGCTCGGTCGGGATGGGGCTGCACCACAAGCTGTGTCACACCCTCGGCGGCTCGTTCGGGCTCCCCCATGCGCCCACGCACACCGTCGTCCTCCCGCACGCCATGGCCTACAACGCCCCGGCGGCGCCGGCCGCGATGGCCCAGGTGGCGCAGGCGCTGGGAGTGCCGGATGCTCCGGGCGGGGTGTACGACCTGGTCGCCGAGGCGGGCGGGCCGCTGGCGCTGCGCGACCTCGGTCTGGCCGCCGGGGACGTACCCGGAGCGGCGGAGATCGCCGGTTCGGCCGCCTACCCGAACCCGCGCGAGCCCGACCGGCGGGCGCTGACCCGGCTGCTCGAGCAGGCCTGGGCCGGCCGCCGCCCCGGACCGGCGGAGGAGTGTGCGTGACCGCCGGTCGAGGAGCCTGGAGACGCGTCTTATTCATTCGCCGGGAATCCCGTCACGCCGCAGCCATTCTGCACCGAATAAGCGACATACCGGAATACCGACCCTCCAGGGAGCAGTCGGCCGTCGACACCATACCGGCGTCGGTCGAGCTCCATACTTCTTCCGAATCAATGCATCCGCCGAGTTGACACCGGAATTCCAGCTACTTACCGTCGAATTCGCTGACGGCGCCGTCGAACCCATTCCCCGGACACGCCGTCGAGAATATTGCCGAACGGAGTTCTTCCATGGCCGCGCCGACGGTTACCACGATGCCGACCGAGGAACTGGTACTCAGCCTGTCCTGCCCGGATCGGCCCGGGTTGATCTACGACATCTCCCGCATGCTGATCGAGCACCGGTGCGACATCGTGGAGAGCAACCAGTTCAGTGACCGCTCCGCAGGCGGCTTCCACCTCCGGGCGCAGTTCCGTCCGGCCGACGGCGGCGCCGTGGACACCGTGCGGCTACGGCAGGCGCTGGGGACGCTGGCGCGGGCCGAGGGCATGTCCTGGCGGTTGTCCAGCACCGCCGAACGGCCCCGACTGCTGATCATGGTGAGCCGGGTCGGGCACTGCCTGAACGACCTGCTGTTCCGCGCCGACACCGGTGACCTCGCGGTCGAGGTCGCCGCCGTGGTGTCCAACCACCCCGACCTCGGTGCTCTCGCGGACAACCACGACGTGCCGTTCCACCACATCCCGGTGACCCCCGCGACCAAGCCGGCCGCCGAGGAGCGGCTGATGGAACTGGTGGAGCTGCTGGACATCGACCTCGTGGTGCTGGCCCGGTACATGCAGATCCTCTCCCCCCGGCTCTGCAAGCACCTCGAGGGGCGCGCGATCAACATCCACCACTCGATGCTGCCCAGCTTCAAGGGGGCCCGGCCGTACTTCCAGGCGCACGACCGCGGCGTCAAGTTGATCGGGGCGACCGCGCACTACGTGACCGCGGAACTGGACGAGGGGCCCATCATCGAGCAGGAGATCGCCCGGGTGGATCACATGATGACCGCCGAGGACGTCACCAAGCTCGGCCGTGACAACGAGTGCCTGGCCCTGACGCGGGCGGTGCGCTGGCACACCGAGAACCGGATCCTGCTCGACGGTCACCGCACCATCGTCTTCAGGTGACCCCGGCAGGGCTCATGACGAGGGCTCGGCGCCCGCGCCCGTTCCGGGCTCCCGGGCGGCCGAGTCGAGATCCTGCTCGAACGCCGGCTCGTCCGGCACGTCGTCTTCATGGCGTTCCTGGTCCACGCGGTGCCCCACGACCCGGTCCTCCAGGTCGTCTACCACCTGCTCGAGGTGGTCGGGCTGGACCGGACTCTCGCCGGCGGCCGTGTCGGCACGGTCGTCCTGCTCGGTCATGAATGAACCCCCTAGGCCGCTCGGGGGATTCCCGGGACCGCCGCGATCCAAACCGCGGGGAGGGGCCTCCGGGGGCATCGCCCGACGCGCCGGGCGGTCCGGGGCCTGGTGTGCTGCCGACCGGGCTGGTAACCAATAGTCTCCGGTCCAGCAGCGTGGCCCGCGTCGGCGCGCGGGCCCGGGTGAGCGAGGAAGAGTGGTCGAGCGCAGTGGGCCCTGGCGGCTGGCACTGTCGAACGCGCTGCGCGACGGGCTGTTCGTCATGGACCCGACCGGAGCCGTGGTCGAGATCAACCACGCGTTCACCGAGATCCTGGGATTCGGACCGGAGGGCCTGCCCTACCGGCAGCCCTGCCCGTGGTGGCCCGATCCGGTCACCGACCCGGCGGCCCACGAGCAGATGGTCGCGGCCACCGCCGAGTCCGAGGCGGGCGGTCTGGCCCGGTGGGAGGTGCCGGCGCGACACCTCGACGGGCGTCGGGTGTGGGTCGAGGTCTTCCTGGACCCCGTGCACGACCCTGACGACCCCGGCGTCGCGGTCGTCGGAGTGCTCCGTGACGTGACCGTCGAGCACCGCGCCCGGACCCGCGAGCGGGTGCTGGCCGAGCTGGGGCGGCTGCTGGCCGGGTGCGGGGCGCTCGACGAGCGTCTCGCGGGCTTCACCCGGAGCCTCGCCGCGGCGACGGGTGACCTGGTGGTCCTCACCCGTGCACAGCCCGACGGATCGCTGCGGGTGACCCACGCCGCGCATCCCGAGCGTCCCGAGCTGGCGGAGTGGGCCCTCGGTCTGCCTCCCCGACGGATCCCCGAGCTGGAGGACGGGGCGCCGCTGCGGGCCGGCGACGCAGTGGTCGTGGACCGCGTCTCCACGGCGCTGCTGGACCGGTTCGTCGAGGTCCGGTCGGGGAGTCCTCCGGGGTTGTTCGCCGGTGCCGTCGCGCCGATCCAGGTCGGCGGGCGGCTGCTCGGCGCCGTTGGCGTGATCCGGAGCCGCCCCGACCGCGGCTTCGACGACAGCGACGTGCGGTTCGGGGAGGAGCTGGCGCGCCGGCTCGCGGGCGCCATCGAGGCCGACCGCGTCGCGGGCAGCGAACGGCGGCTGCACGAGGCGACGGCGGCGCTCGCCGGGGCGGTCACGATGACCCAGGCCGCCGCCGTGCTGGCCGGCGTCATCGCGGAGGCGATGGGTGGCGCGGTCACGTGCGTGTACGCCC
>Ga0070741_10016526_pt1 | contig 12286 bp, 14 predicted proteins | sample Coa_R1_4_FD_66440 | JGI IMG/M metagenome (GOLD analysis project Ga0070741, IMG submission 66440) | Surface soil microbial communities from Centralia Pennsylvania, which are recovering from an underground coalmine fire - Coalmine... | ecosystem: Environmental > Terrestrial > Soil > Unclassified ...
TCGCGGTCTTCGAAGGCGAGCATGAGCTTGCGCAGAAGGGCGTTGAGGCGCTTCAGCTCGTCACGCGTGAGCGCGGAGGCGAAGAACGCCTCCTTGCGCGCCTGGATGTCGACCGTCGAGTCGTAGGCGTCCTTGCCCTCCGGCGTCAGCTCGACCAGCACGCCGCGGCGGTCGGACGGGTCGGGCGCGCGCCGCACGAGCCCGGCTTTCTCGAGATTGTCGAGCCGCGTGGTCATCGCGCCGCTCGAGAGCTCGAGCTTCGCAGCAAGGTCCCCGGGCGAGGAGCGGTGCCCCTCGCTGAGGCGGAGCTTCCCGAGCACCTGCCACTCCTGGTGGGTCAGCCCGCGCTCGGCGAGCGTCGACTCGAGCGCCCGCTTGATCCGGCGCGAGATTCCCGCGATCCGGTCGACGAGCCCCTCGACCTCGAGGTCGAGCGGCTCGACGTCGCGCGAGAGGCCCTCGAGCTCTCTCAGGAAGCGGTCGACGTGGTCCTCGCGCATGAACGGATGGTGACAGGGATTTTACTTGACGTCAAGATGTTTCCGACTGCTACTCTCTTGATATCAAGATTTTCGAGATCGAGCCTTAAGGGGGTAGAGAGATGAGGCTGTCCGACCCCGTCACGACCAAGATCCTGACCGACGCCCACATCGAGGCGCTGCGCGGCCGGCGGCTCCCGCGCCGGCGCAGGTCGGCGCGCTCGAACTAGAGCGCGCCGTCCTCCTCCGGCCAGAAGCCGTCGATCGTCTCGCCGTCGGCGCGCGGGTCGTCGATCCGCCTCGAGACGATGATCAGCTCGGCATCCTCCGGCTCCTCGTTCCACACGCCGCGCACCGTCTCCGGCGGCACGCGGACCGCCTGGTGCCGGCCGAGCTCGACGATCTCGTCGCCGAACTTGAACTGCAGCTTCCCGGAGATGACGAAGTAGATCTCCTCCAGCGTCCTGTGCCGGTGCCCGTACGAGCCCTTGCTCCCAGTGTGCTGTGGCATGCGCCGGTAGGTGAGCGCGACCTGCTCGGCGCCGATCGCGTAGGTGATCCCGCGCATCTCGCCGGGGTAGTCGCCCAGCCAGTCCTCGACGTCCTCGAGCTTGACGACCTGGTACTCCGCCATCGCCTGCCTCCTTCGGTCTCGAGCTTCGAAGCCTAAAGCCCGGCTCGTCGGGACGCCTCGCAGACGATTGGACGGCGTCCCGCCGATTCTGTGCTCAACTGTACTACACTGTGGTCACTGGAAGGAGGCTGCTGGTGGGGAGAGGCAAGAGACGGCATATGTCCCTGCGGGTCGACGAGGCGGCGGCGGTCGATCTCGAACGGGCGGCCAGGCGGCGCGGCATCTCACGGAACGAGCTCGCCGAGCGCTACCTGATCGAGGGCGCCGCCCAGGACGAGTTTCCGCAGATCGGCTTCCGCGACGGCGCGCTCGGCCGGAGGGCAACCCTGCTCGGGACGGGCCTCGATGTCTGGCAGGTCCTCGAGACGGTGCGCAACCATGGAAACTCTGTCGAGGAAGCGGCCGAGTATCTCGACGTGCCGGCCGAGCGGGTCCGGACGGCCGTCCGCTACGCGGCGGCACACACAGACGAGATCGAGGAGATCGCCAGCCGCGAGATCGAAGCGGCAGTGCGAGCGGAGGAGCTCTGGCGCGCCGAGCAGGAGCTCCTCTCTTCGTGAAGCTCCTGCTCGACGAGCTCTACTCGAAACAGATCGCCGAGCAGCTCCGGGAGCGCGACCACGACGTCGTCTCGGTGAAGGAACGCGACGATCTCGAAGGCCTGCTCGACTATCAGCTCTTCCCGCTGATGCCGGCCGAGGAACGAGCGATCTTGACGGAGAACTGGGCCGACTACAACCGGCTGATCCAGCAGACGGCGTCCGAGGGAACGACCCACTACGGCGTCGTCTTCAGTTCCCGTCGGAAGCTTCCGCGCAGCCGCGAGACGATCGGCCTCTACGTCCGCGTTCTCGACGATTTCCTCAACCGCCACCAAGCCGTCGACGCCCTGCTCAACAGCTCGCGCTGGATCCCCGATCGGCCGATCTAAGCACCCAGAACTGGCCGTCCGTCCCGTCGGACATCTCGCGGCCGGCCCTGTCGTCCTTCTGCGTTCCACGCACGTTCGTCTGCGGCGCCCTCGGCCACGGCGAGGGCATGCGCCAAGATGAGGTGCCTGTCGCCGACGGAACGCAACCGGCTCGTCCTCGTGGCCTGCATCCTCGGCTCGGTCGTCGTCTTCGTCGACTCGAGCGTGGTCAACGTCGCCCTGCCCGCGATCCAGCGCGACCTCGGCGGCGGGCTCGCGCTGCAGCAGTGGATCGTCGACGCGTACCTGCTGACACTCGGCTCGCTGCTGCTCGTCGGCGGCTCGCTCGGCGACCTGTTCGGCGGGCGGCGGATGTTCCTCATCGGCATCCTCGCCTTCGGCGCGACGTCGCTGCTCTGCGCCGCCGCGCCGGACGGGACGGTGCTCATCCTCGCGCGCGGCCTGCAGGGGATCGCCGGCGCGGTGCTCACCCCGGCGGGGCTCGCGGTGATCGCGAGCACGTTCGACGGCGAGGAGCGCGGCGCCGCCGTCGGCACGTGGACCGCCTGGACCGGGATCGCGTTCGTGATCGGGCCGCTCGTCGGCGGCTGGATCGTCACGAACGCGTCCTGGCGCTGGGTCTTCGTGATCAACGTGCCGTTCGCGCTCGCAACCGCCGCGCTCGTCGTCTACGCCGTGCCGCAGCGCGAACGTCAGGGCGTGCGGCCGCGCGTCGACGCAGTCGGCGGCCTCCTCTGTGCGCTCGGCCTCGGCGGCCCCGTGTTCGCGCTGATCGAGGCGCCGCGCCGAGGGTTCTCCGACCCGCTCGTCGTCGCCGCGCTCGCCGGCGGCGCGGCCCTGCTCGCGGCGTTCGTCCGCTGGGAGCACGTCGCGCGCGAGCCGATGCTGCCGCTCGGCTTCTTCAAGCGGCGGAACTTCGCGTTCGCAAACGTCGAGACGCTCGCCGTCTACGCCGGCCTCTCGACGCTCACGTTCTTCCTCGTCCTCTTCCTGCAGCAGCTCGACGGCTACACCGCGCTGCGCAGCGGGCTCGCGCTGGTGCCGATCACGATCGTCATGTTCGTGCTCTCGCCGCGCGTCGGCCGGCTCTCGATGCGGTTCGGCCCCCGCCTCTTCATGGGCGTGGGGCCGCTCGTCGCGGGCGGCTCGCTGCTCGCGCTCGTGCGGCTCCGCCCCGGCTTCTCCTACTGGCTCGAGCTGCTGCCGCCGGTGCTCGGGTTCTCGGTCGGGCTGTCGATGATCGTCGCGCCGCTGACGGCGACCGTGCTCGCCGACGTGCACGAGAACGACGCAGGCATCGCAAGCGGCGTCAACAACGCGGTCGCGCGCGTCGCCGGGCTGCTCGGGATCGCGGTCGTCGGCGCCGCCGTCGCCGGCAGCTCGAACCGGCTCGACCAGTCCGGCTTCCGGCTCGCGATGACGATCACCGCGCTGCTCGTCGGCGCCGGCGGCGCGATCGGGCTCGCGGGGATCCGGAACCGCGCTACGGCAGGCGGCCCGCCGTCAGCCGGGCCGCCCCCAGCGACAGCAGTGCGAGCAGAGCCGCCGCGCCCACGAACCACGACGTGACCTCGCGCGTCACCGTGCGGTGCGCGATGCTCGCGCCGAGCGTCCGGTAGATCGAATCGACGCTCGACGCGCTCTTCGCCCGGAACGTGGTGCCGCCCGTGTCCTTGGCGATCGCCGCGAGGATCGCCGGGTCCGGCTTCACCGGAAAGCCGCGCGGGCCGAGCCCCTGGAAGCCGAACGAGCCGAACGCCCCCGCGGGGAGCACGCCGTGGTCGGTGCCGAGCGCCACCGTGTACACGCGGATCCCCGCCTGCTTCGCCTTGTCCGCGCCCTGCAGCGGCGACAGGGAGCCGCGGGTCTGGGCGCCGTCCGAGAGCAGCACGATCGCGCCCGGGATCTTCCCCTCCTTGTTGCGCGGCGCGTGCGGGCCGAGCGTGGCGAGCACTGTCTGCACCGCCATCCACAGGCCGTCGCCGATCGCCGTGCCCCCCTCCGGCTCGAGCAGGTCGATCCCCTCCTGCAGCGTGTTCCGGTCGGTCGTGGGCATGACGAGGATGTTCGGGTCGGACGAGAACGAGACGAGGCCGATCCGCACCTGCTTCGGCACCTTGGCCGCGAACACCGACATCGCGTGCGCCGCCGCGTCGAGGCGCGTCGGCTTGATGTCGGCGGCGCGCATCGACCCGGACACGTCGACCAGCAGCACGACGGTGGCGCGGTCGGAAGGCACCGACGTGTGAGCGCGCGGCCGCGCGAGCGCCGCCGACGCCGAAGCGAGGGCGAGCAGGAAGAGCGCGAGCGGCAGCCATCGCCGCCACGACCGGGGCGGCGAGGCGACCTGGGCGAGCAGCTCGAGGTTCGTGAACGCGACCGCGTAGCGCGCCCGGCGCCGCTCGAGCAGCAGCGCGGCCGCCAGCACGAGCGGCACGAGCAGCAGCGAGAGGAGCAGCCACGGCGTCGCGAACGTCACGGCAGGCACCCCACCCCGGTCTGGACGACGGCATGGTCGTCGATGTTGAGCGCGTCGGTGGCGCTCGCGGTCACGACGGCCTTGCCCTTCACGACGACGTAGCCGGCACGCACGTAGTTCGCCTCGGAGAGCGGCGGCGGATTCTTCGTGCGGAACGCGAGCGACTGCCAGGTGTCGGCGAGCTTCTCGCCGGCCGGGCAGCCGATCCGCCCGAAGCGGGTGGCGCCCGGCCCGACGACGGTGATGCGCGCGACGAGGTCGAGCGCCGGCCCCGGCGCGGTCACGCGCGCCGACACCGTCGAGCGGCCCCCGCCGCCGGCGACCGGGATGCAGCCGAGCCGGGGCTGGAACGCCTGCCGCTTCGCCGACGTCGAGACGGCGTGGAAGAGGGCGTAGCGGGTCGTGGTCACGCCGGGCTGCACGGGCGCGCCGATCCGCCCGGAGAACGACACGGTCACCTCGCGCGAGGTGGCGAGGGCGTCGAGCCCGCCGACGACGCTTCGCCCCTGCGGGCACGAGAGGAGGTAGCGGACGCTGCCGTGCGCCGGCACGACCACCCACGGGCCGGCGACCGGGATGCACCGCTGGATGCCGTTGCACTCGCCGGTCGCTCCGCCGGCCGGCGCGGCGACCGCGGCCAGCGCGGCGACGGCGGCCGCGGCGAGCACGACCCTCACGGCACCCTCCGGAACCAGAGCCCGCCGAGCAGCGCTCCGGCGAGCATGAACGCGAGGCCGCCCGCCGCCGCCGCGGCCGTCACCTCGACCGTCTTTCGGCGCGTGCCCACCCGTGAGCCGAGCGCCCGGTAGACCTGGCGCGGGTCGACGGCGGCCGGCGAGGAGTGGTAGCGCCCGCCGCTGCCGGAGGAGATCGCCTGAAGCACGGTCGGCTCGGCGGGCACCTGGATCCGCTCGCTGTAGCCGCCCTGCAGCTTCTGGGTGACGACGCCGCCGGGTGTGCCGACGAGGACGGTCGCAACCGGGATGCCGGCCCGGCGCGCCGCCTGCGCCGCCTGCTGCGGCGTCACGCGGCCGGCGGTCTGGCCGCCGTCGGAGAGCAGCACGACGACGGCGGGCGGGCGCTTCGACGAGCCCGGCGAGCCTTTCACCGACTGACCGACCTTCACCGCCCGGACGACCGCGTCGGCGAGCGCCGTGCCCTGCGGGCCGGTGCGCGCGGCGGCGATCGCCGCGCGCACGCGGGCGAGGTCGTGCGTCGGCGACGCGACGACCGCGCTGTGGTCGGAGAAGCTGACGACCGCCATCTGGTAGCCGTGCGGCAGGTCGCGGACGAACTCGTCGGCGAGCAGCTTCGCCCGGGCGAGCCGCGACGGCGGCGCGTCGCTCGCGGCCATCGAGCCGGAGACGTCGAGCACCACGACGAGCGTCGCCTCCTGCGTCGAGACCGTGAACGACGCCTTCGGGCGCGCGAAGCCGACGAGCAGGATCGCCACCCCGACGAGCAGAAGGGCCGTCGGCAGATGCCTCCGCCACGACGGCGGCCGCTCGACCATGTTCGGCTGCAGCGCGGGCGGCGCCCACGCCGCCGACCGGCGCGCGCGGGCACGGTCGAGGGCGCGGTAGGCGAACGCGGCAGCAGGCACCGCCAGCAGCAGCACGAGCAGGACCGGCGCCGCGAAGCTCATCTCCGCCGCCGCTCCGCGCGCAGGAACGCGGCGAGCGGCCGCAGCCAGTCGCCCTGCGTCGAGAGCGCCACGTGCCGGGCGCCCGCGCTGGCGAGCGTCCTCGCGAGCATGCGCCGCTCGCCGTCCGCCGCGGCCGCGAAGCGCTCGCGCAGCCGGCGGTCGGACGTGTCGACGCGCAGCTGACGGCCCGTCTCCGGGTCGACGAGGCGCAGCTCGCCGACGTCGGCGAGCTCCTGCTCGCGCGGGTCGCGCACCTCGACGGCGACCACCGAGTGGCGCGCGGCGAGCCGCAGCAGCGGCGCCCGCCAGTCGGCCGGGCCGCGGAAGTCGGAGACGATCGCGACGAGCGCCCGCTGGCTGATCACACGGTCGGCGAGCTCGAGCGCGCCGCCGAGCGTCGCGGCGCCCGCGGCCGGCAGGTCGCGCAGCAGCGTCAGCGCGTCGAGCAGGCCGCGGCGGCCCTGCCGCGGCGGCTCGACCGAGGCGGCCGCGCCGAACGAGATCGTGCCGAGGCGGTTCCCGCGCCGCGTGGCCGCGTAGCCGATCGCGATCGCCGCGCCCTCGGCGACGTCGGCCTTGCGCCGGTCGCCGGTGCCGAACGCCATCGACGCCGACGCGTCGATCACAAGCCACGTCACGAGCACCCGCTCGGCGAGCTCGACGCGCACGTGCGGGACGCCGGTGCGGGCGGTGACGTTCCACTCGATCCGGCGCACGTCGTCGCCGGGCTCGTACGGCCGCACCTGCCACAGCTCGCTGCCGATCCCCGCGAACGACGAGCGGTAGTCGCCGGCGAGCAGCCCGTCGACGCGCCGCGCGATCGAGAGCTCGAGCGCGCGCAGCGAGGCGGCCGAGAGTGGTCCCGGCCCGGGCCGCTCCGGCGTCCGTGCGGGGAGCAGCATCAGGCGACGCGGCGGCCCAGGTCGATCTGGGGCAGCGGCACGGCCGCCAGCACCTGGTCGAGCACGGTGTCGGGCGCGACCTCCTCGGCGAGCGCCCGGTAGCTCAGCACGAGCCGGTGGCGGAACGCGTCGCGGACGAGCGCCTCCACGTCGGCGGGCACGACGTAGTCGCGGCCGCGGATCAGCGCCAGCGCGCGCGCCGCGGCGACGAGGCTGATCGGTCCGCGCGGGCTCGCCCCGTAGGACACGTACTCGGCGACCTCCGCCAGCCCGTGCTCGACGGGCCGCCGGGTGGCGGTGGCGACCGAGACCGACCAGCTGATCAGCGCCGGGTCGACGTAGACGGCGGCGGCCTGCGCCTGCAGCTCCGTCAGCTCCTCGAGGGAGAGGACCTGCGCGAGCTCGGGCGGCGCCTCGAGCGACCGGGCGACCACGGTCAGCTCCTCGTCGTGCTCCGGGTAGTCGACGAGCACCTTGAGCATGAACCGGTCGACCTGCGCCTCGGGCAGCGGATAGGTGCCCTCCGACTCGATCGGGTTCTGGGTGGCGAGGACGAGGAACGGCTGCGGCACCGGGAACGTGTGGTGGCCGATCGTGACCTGGCGCTCCTGCATCACCTCGAGCAGCGCCGACTGCACCTTCGCCGGCGCACGGTTGATCTCGTCGGCGAGCAGGAAGTTGCAGAAGACGGGCCCGAGCTCCGTGTCGAAGTCGGTCTTGTCCGGCCGGTAGATGCGCGTGCCGACGAGGTCGGAGGGGACGAGGTCGGGCGTGAACTGCACCCGGTGGAAGGTGCCGCCGAGCACGGCCGCCGTCGTCTTGATCGTCAGCGTCTTCGCCAGGCCGGGGACGCCCTCGATCAGCACGTGGCCGCCGGCGAGCAGGCAGACGAGCACCCGCTCGAGCATCCCCTCCTGACCCGCGATCACCCGCCGGATCTCGAACAGCGCCTGCTCGAGCTTGCCTGCCTCAGGCTCCATGTCCCCCTCCTTGGGTCGCTCCTGCCCTACAGCATGCCTCTTCGACCTAAGAGATTCCGGTGGACGACCTCGATCGGTTCAGCGCGTCGCGCCACGCCGCGCGCAGCACGCCGACCTCGTCGGCCCCCCGCGCCGGCTCGTAGACGGCGCCGACGCGCACGCCGGCGTCGCGCCGCGCGGCGAGCGCGGCGGCGCCGAGCGCGGTCGTCTCGCGCTCCGCCGCCACCTCGACCGGGATCCCGAGCAGGTCGGCCTGCAGCTGCATCAGGAACCCGTTCGCGCTCGCGCCGCCGTCGGCGCGCAGCACGGTGGGCGGCTCGGGCAGCGCCTCGACGACGTCGCAGACCTGGTGGGCGATCGCCTCGAGCGCCGCGCGGACGAGGTGGGCGCGCGTCGTGCCGCGGGTGATCCCGGCGACGAGCCCGCGCGCGCCCGCATCCCACCACGGCGAGCCGAGCCCGGTCAGCGCCGGCACGAAGACGACGCCGCCCGTGTCGGGCACGCTCGCCGCGACCGCCTCGCTCTCGGCTGCGCTGGCGAGCAGGCCGAGCCCGTCGCGCAGCCACTGGATCGCCGCCCCGGCGACGAGCACCGCCCCCTCGAGCGCGTAGCCGTCCGCCGCCGCGGTGCGCAGCAGGCCGCGCGGCGGCGGGCTGCAGTCGCCGCCCGTGTGCACGAGCACGAAGCTGCCGGTGCCGTAGGTGGCCTTGCCCTCGCCGGCGTGGTGGCAGCCCTGGCCGTACAGCGCCGCCTGCTGGTCGCCGGCGATCCCTCGGATGCGCACCGGCCGGCCGCCGAGCTCGCCGTCGCCGAGATCTTCGTCGGAGGCGACGATCCGCGGCAGGACGGCCCGGTCGACGCCGAACAGCTCGAGCAGCCCGTCGTCCCAGTCGAGGCGCTCGAGCGAGCAGAGCATGGTGCGCGACGCGTTCGTCCGGTCGATCACGTGCTCGCGGCCGCCGGTCAGCTTCCAGACGAGCCACGAGTCGACGGTGCCGAAGCAGAGCCCGTCCTGGCCGCGTCCGCGCAGGAGCCACTCGAGCTTCGTCGCCGAGAAGTACGGGTCCGGGACGAGCCCGGTGATGCGCGTGATCGGCTCCGCGTCGAGCTCGGCGCAGCGGGCGGCGGTGCGGCGGTCCTGCCAGACGATCGCCGGCGCGACGGGCCGGCCGGTCGCCCGCTCCCAGACGATCGTCGTCTCGCGCTGGTTCGTGATCCCGACGACGCCGCCCTCGAAGCCGGCGTCCGCGGCGGCGCCGGCGACGCTCGCCCAGATCTCCTCCGGGTCGTGTTCGACCCAGCCGGGACGCGGGAAGCGCTGCGGCAGCTCGCGGTAGCCGCGCGCGCGCACGCGCAGGTCGTCGTCGAGAAGGAGGCAGGTGGTGCCGGTGGTGCCCTGGTCGATCGCGAGGATCACGCGGCGTGGGCGGCGACGAACGCGAGCGTACGCCGCCACGCGTCGTCGGAGGCCTCGGCGAACTGCTCCTGCTTGCGGTCGAAGAAGCTGTGCGGCGCGCCGTCGTAGACGACGAGCTCGTGCGCGACGCCGGCCTCCGTCAGCGCGCGCTCGAAGGCGGCGTTGTCGTCGGCGGTGATGCCCGGGTCGTCCCCGGCCTGCAGCGCGAGGATCGGGCAGGCGATGTCGCGGACGCGGGCGATCACGCTCGGCCCGCCCCGCTCCCTGGTCGGCGAGCCGTAGAAGCCGATCGCGCCGGCGAGCCCGTGGCCGGAGGCGGCGCCGACCCACGAGGCGCGGCCGCCGAAGCAGAAGCCGACCGAGAAGACGGAGGCCGCGCCGGCCTCGCGCAGCCGCTCGACAGCGGCGCGCGCGTCGGCCTGCACGCCGGCGTCGGTCGTCTGGTCGACGTGCGGCATGTACTCGAAGTCGTCGCCGCGCTTCCCGGGTCCCAGCGTGCGGCCGAAGTAGTCGAAGGCGATCGCCGCATGGCCGCGCTCGGCGAAGCGGAGGGCGAGCTCCTCGTAGAAGCGGTAGAGGCCGCGGACGTCCGGGTAGATGACGACGCCGGCCGCCGCCGGCCCGTCGGGCGTCGCGAGGAAGGCCGAGAAGCGGTTGCCGTCGGCGGCGGTCAGCACGAGGTCGTCGTGCGAGACGGCGGCGCCGGCGATCACCGGGATCGGCGGCGCCGAGTCGACGTCGAAGCACATGACGTGAGCCTAGTTGCGCGGGCGTATGCTCGCGCGCATGGCAGACACGCTCCGCACGCTCGAGACACCCGACGGGCGCACGCTGGCCTACGCGGTCTGGGGCGACCCGGACGGCTTCCCCGTCCTGGGCCTGCACGGCACCCCCGGCTGCCGGCTCGAACGCTGGCCGCACGAGGAGCTCTACGCCGAGCTCGGCGTCTGCTACGTCACGCACGACCGGGCCGGCTACGCGAGGTCCGACCGCCGCCGCGGCCGCAGCGTCGCCGACGAGGCCGACGACGTCCGCGCGATCGCCGACGAGCTCGGCTTCGAGCGCTTCGCCGTCACGGGCGCCTCGGGAGGCGGCCCGCATGCGCTCGCCTGCGCGGCGCTGCTGCCGGATCGCGTCACGCGCGCCGCCTGCGTCGTCGGCGTCGCGCCGTTGGGCCCGCCCGGCCTCGACGAGGCGGCGTGGCTCGCCGGGCAGGACCCGGAGAACGTGAAGGAGTTCGGCTGGGCGAAGGCGGGCGAGGAGGTTCTGACCGCGGAGCTCCAGAAGCTGCTGGCACAGCTTGCCGAGCGCGTCGAGGGCGACCCGTCGTCGATCCTCGCCGAGTTCGAGCTGAGCGACGCCGACCGCGCAGCGCTCCGCACGCCCGAGCGGATGCAGGTGATCCGCGAGTCCGTGCTCGAGCAGGCAGCAGGCGGCGTCGGCGGCTGGGTCGACGACGACCTCGCCGTCATGCGTCCGTGGGGATTCGACGTCGCCGCGATCACGGTGCCGGTTCTCGTGCGCTACGGCCTCACCGACGTGCTCGTGCCGCCCGCCCACGGCGAGTGGCTCGCGGCGAACGTCCCCGGCTGCGTCGTCACGGTCAACGGCGAGGCCGGCCACCTGGGCGGCAGGGACCAGGCCGACGAGATCGCCGAGAACCTCCGCTGGCTCCGTTCAGGCCAGTAGCTCGCGCGCCGCGCGGGCGGCGACCGCATCCTCGCGCGCGGCGACGACGCGCACCTCGAACGGCGCGAGGAACGCGAGCCGCGCGACCACGTCGCCGCGCACGCGCGACGAGTGCTCGCCGATGCCGCCGCTGAACGCGACGGCGTCGAGGCCGCCGAGCGCGACCGCGCAGGCGGCGGCGGCCTGCGCGACGCGATAGGCGAGCACCTCGAGCGCGAAGTCGCCGCGCGGGTCGCGCTCGAGCTCGCGCACGTCGCCCGAGAAGCCCGAGAGGGCGGTCAGCCCCGACTCCTCCTCGAGCACCCGTTCGAGCTCGTCGACGCCGAGCCGGCGGGCGACGTGCAGCACGCCGCCCGGGTCGACCGACCCGGAGCGCGTCGCCATCGGCACCCCCTCGAGCGGCGTGAAGCCCATCGACGTCTCCACCGAGCGGCCGTCCAGCACCGCGGTGACGGAGCAGCCGCCGCCGAGGTGGCAGACGACGAGCCGCGGCACGCGCACCCGCTCGGCGACCGACTGCACGGCGAGCCCGTGGAACCCGTAGCGGCGGAGACCGAGCCCGGCCGGCACCGCGTAGGTGGAGGCGACCGGCGGCAGCGTCGCGTGGAAGGCCGTGTCGAACACCGCGACGTGCGGCACGTCCGGCAGTGCGCGGCGCGCGTCCGCGAGCGCCCGCAGCGCCGGCGCGTTGTGCAGCGGCGCGAGCTCGACGAGCTGCTCGAGCTCGGCGAGCACCGCGTCGTCGATCACGACCGGCTCGCGGAAGCGCTCGCCGCCGTGGACGATCCGGTGCGCGACCGCGTCCGCGGCGACGTCGTACGACTCGACGGGGCGCGACTCGCCGCCGTCGACGAGCGACAGCTTGAGGCTCGTCGAGCCGGCGTTGACGACGAGGATCAGCCGGGCCACGTGAAGCCGGAGACGACCGGGTCGTCCTCCCCGTGCTCGCGTGTGTACGCCCGCGCGCGCAGGCGCGTGTCCTCGAGCTCCTGCCGCAGGTGCGCGGCCCTCGTCGCGAGGCCGGGCACGCGGTCGATCACGTCGATGACGAGGTGGAAGCGGTCGAGGTCGTTCAGCATCACCATGTCGAACGGCGTCGTCGTCGTCCCCTCCTCCTTGTAGCCGCGCAC
>Ga0070741_10016527_pt1 | contig 12286 bp, 11 predicted proteins | sample Coa_R1_4_FD_66440 | JGI IMG/M metagenome (GOLD analysis project Ga0070741, IMG submission 66440) | Surface soil microbial communities from Centralia Pennsylvania, which are recovering from an underground coalmine fire - Coalmine... | ecosystem: Environmental > Terrestrial > Soil > Unclassified ...
GTTGGTCAGTGCGCGGAGCCAACGCGATCATCGCTCTGCGCTGCTGCATCCTTTCCGGCCGCTTCGAAGATTTCTGGGCTTCGCGCGCCCGATAAATCCCACTTTTATCTCGTCCACCCGTGCCGGCGCTAAATGCCCAGCCGAAGGCGGCGAGGCGCGGCCAGAGCCCGGATCATCGATGAACCGTGCCCTATTTCAATCATTGCGTTAAACTGAATTAAAGGTATTCGTTGGTTCAGCGTGAGTCTCCCCATCCGCAAACAAAACCCTCCTGGTTGGTCGCACTGGACCGTTCCCAATTCACATGAAGAAGATTAAGAACCGGACCCGCTCGGCCGCCATCACGCGGCGTGAGTTCCTGGGCCGAACGTTAGCGGTCGGGATTATCAGCGGTGCGCCCGCGTTCCTGCGCGGGCAAAACCTGAACAATAAATTAAATATCGCGCTCATCGCCTGTGGCGGTCGGGCCAACGCGAGCTTGGCTGAACTCACCGTCGTCCCCGGTCGAAATCGAGACGAAGGCAACCGGAAGGCCGACGCCGCGGCCGGGCCGCATCCGGATGAGAATGTCACCGTTCTCTGTGACGTGAACGAGCAGGCCCTGGACTCCGCGTCGCGGCTTTATCCGCAGGCCAAAAAGTTCACCGACCTTCGGCGCGTTTTTGATCGGCCGAATGACTTCGATGCCGTGGTCGTGTCCACCGCGGAACACACGCACGCGTTTGCCACTTATCTGGCGCTGACGCATGGCAAGCACGTTTATTGCGAGAAGCCGCTTGCCTATAATATTTGGGAAACCCGGCTGATCCGCGAAACGGCGGCGAAATATCCGAAACTCTCCACCCAAATGGGCAACCAGGGGCATGCCTCGCCCGCGCGGCGGATGATCCGGGAGCTTCTCAACACCGGCGTCATCGGCCCGGTGCATGAAGTGCACGTTTGGGCGGACCGCGCCTGGGGTTTGCAGGACGCCGCCTCAGCCGAAAGGTTTGACCAACCACACGGGTTCTATAACGGCATTCAGATCGTGGACCGATTCAAGGAGGAGATGCCGATCCCCTCGAATATGCATTGGGATCTGTGGCTCGGCCCGGCGCCGGAGCGGCCGTACCATGCAACCTATTTCCCAGGGCCTCGATGGTATCGTTGGTGGGATTTTGGCAACGGCACAATGAGCGATCTCGGCAGCCATGACAACGACGTGCCCTACACCGTGCTCGACCTGTGGCGGCCGGACGGAAAAACAGGGCGGGTGCTGGCGCCCCTCTCGGTGGAAGCTGTTTCACCTAATGTCCCGGTCCCGCACAAGGAACTCGCGCCGGCCACCATGATGGCAACGTACCATTTCGCGGCCGTCGGCGCGCAGCCCGCGCTTAAGCTGGTCTGGCATCAGGGCGACAGTAAGCCGCCGGGCTGGGTTCCTTCCTGGGGTGGGCGCTCGTGCGTGTTCATTGGCGAGAAAGCGATGCTCCTCGGCAACGGCAAACTGCTGCCCGAGGAGAATTTCAAGGATTTCAAAAATCCGCCCGAGTCGCTGCCTCGCTCGCCGGGACATTGGATAGAATGGGTCAACTATGCCAAGGGCAATGGTCCGGTGCCGGGATCAAATTTCCAGTACTCGGGTTGGACGACGGAAGCGAATCATCTGGGCAACGTCGCCTACCGTACGGGAAAGAAAATCGAATGGGATTACCGGAAGCTGCGGGCCACCAACGCGCCAAAAGCCGCACCCTTCATCAAACGACCGGTGTATCGCAAAGGCTGGGATGATATCCTGAAGGCATAGTTTTGAGGAAACCGGGGAAATGTAACCGAGAGTCATGTTATGAATCGACGATCCTTTCTGCAAAAAACGATGGCCGGCGCCGCGGCCACGGTATTGGCTTCAGCCGCCTCAGCCACGCCGAAACGGAATCTGCGCAAGGCCATCATGTATGCCACAATCGGCCTGGACGGTTCGGTGCTGCAGAAATTCAAAGCCATGAGAGAAGCGGGATTCGAAGGCGTCGAACCGATGGGCGGCATGAATCGAGACGAGGTCCTGGTTGCCTTCAAGGAAACCGGCCTCCAGGCCGCCAGTGTTTGCGACCACATCCACTGGGTCAAACCCTTGTCCGCTTCCGACGAGCCAACTCGCAAGTTGGGCTTGGACGGACTGCTGCAGAGTTTGCAGGATGCGCACTCCTATGGCGCGGGCAGCGTGCTGCTCGTGCCCGGGATTGCGCGCGATGGCGTGAGCTACCAAGAGTGTTGGCAGCGGTCGATCGTCGAAATCAAAAAGGCAATTCCGGTGGCAAAGGATCTCGGGGTCAAAATCTCGATCGAGAATGTCGGCAACAATTTTATCACGACTCCCGAACAGGCAAAGGACTTCCTCGACGCCATCAATAGCGAGTGGGTGGGCTGGCATTTTGACATCGGCAACGTGGGCCGCAAGTACGGTCCGGCCGAGCGTTGGATTCAGGTGCTCGGCAAACGAATCGTGCGAATCCACGTCAAGGATTTCAGCACCAAGCCGGGGGTCCCGGGCGCGAGCGGCGAGCGCCCGAAATTGCTCGATGGCGAAACGAATTGGCCGGCCGTGATGAATGCCTTGGACCGCGTCGGCTACCAAGGCTGGGCGATCTCGGAGCAACCCGCCAGCCAGGCTGCCGACGTTCAAACGGCCCGTGATTTGGCCGAGCGGATGGATAAGATCTTTGCCTCCTGAGACGCCCGCGCGAATCACCTTTACCCTCCGGAGACGTTTTCGGAGTTGGTCCGACTCTGGTTGGGGTCGTGAAGGGAGCCCGGCCCGACCTGATGAACGGCAAACGCGTGAACATCGCCCGGGAGCCAAGAGGCTAACTGCTCATTACGGAATTCTAAGGAGAGCAGTCGGATCGCGGGAGTTTCTGCAATCGGGGAAATCCCCCTCTGTCTGCGGGCGCCCCCGGCTGTAAGCTGGAGCGAAGGTATTGTGGGACATTCGGACACGAGCGAGCAGCAGATTCTTTTGGTTGAAGACAACCAGGACGATAGCTTGCTCATCCTGCGGGCATTCCAACGGGCTGGTGTTAAGCGTCGAGTTCAAGCTGTTACAACCGGGATGGATGCCATTGCCTATTTAAATGGCGGCCCTCCGTTCTGCGACCGAGCGAAACATCCGCTCCCCAGTTTGGTGCTTCTGGACATCAAGCTGCCAGGAACCGACGGTTTCGACGTGCTCCGTTGGATTCGTCGGCAGTGGGAATTCTCGCACCTCTGCGTTGTGATGCTCACCTCCTCCGACCTGATACGCGACGTCAACGAAGCTTACCACCTCGGCGCAAATTCGTTTCTGGTTAAGCCCCTTGATTTTCAAAACGCAGCCGAACTGGCGCGGTCGCTGGACACGCTTCTCGCGAAGGAGCGACATTAGCAGGAACACTCGGTTTTTTCCCAGGCCAACTCGTCCAACCGTGCGGCTTTCGCGGTGACGGCTCCATTACCTCGCCGGCTTCTATTCGGACAGAAAAATCAGCGCTGCGCGTGGCGACCCCGCAAGGAATTATGCCGCCGCCCGGTCAATCCGCCGCTTGGGCTGGCGTCTCATTCCCCCGAGACGGTTGCTCAGCGGGTCGGCAAAATGGACGTGCAAACCTCGACGAATTCCTCCGGTTGGTCGGGCGAAAAACCGATGCGTTTAAAGACCCCCGACTTTTTCGTCAGCAACACGTGGCGGCACAAATCGCAATTATCGAGTTTTATTCCCCACGTGAAGCCCTTATCGCTGCTCAAAACGGACGGGCGAACCTCGACGGCCTGAATTTTGTCTCTCGGGACGACCAGGGTGTGCAGGAGAAACCAGGACTGCAGTTCAAGCCGGTCGCTGTAAATACGATACTGCTGCCAAAGGCTTTTGCCGGTTCGCTTCGATGCATAAAGCGGCATGTCGTTCATAACGGTTCCTTTCATGTAGGCCAGTGTGGTATTGTATAAGCGCCCCCACAAGTCCAACGCAATCCAGAAGCCCATTTCCGCCTCTGGCTTGCGTCCGCCAGTGCCCACCCATCCCCCTGTTCTTTGCCCTCTTTGTCCACCCGGACCATCAGATCAGACCATCAGGGCAAACGCATCTAATTCTGGCGGTAGGGATGGTGCGCTGCGCCGTCCGCGCCGCGTTAGCGGCGCAACGTTGGATGTGGACGTAACTCCTCTCGCATTCGTTCCGCCCGCTAAACGCACTCGTTCCGCCCGCTAAGCGCGGGCGGGGACATCGCAGCGCGATGTCCCTACCTCAGGGCGCTCTTTTCAAGGGATTTAGCTGCGTTTGCCCTGTAAGAACCATCATATCACGTTGACAAATGAACAGAATTAGCATAGAAAATCTCTTATTCCCTGAAGTCAAAATAACTCTTTTATGAGAATAAACCCGCCCAACGTTTGCTGCCTTATCGCCAGCCTGATTGTGAGCTTCGCCATCCCCACCAAAGCGCAAATCGTGCGAATCGGAGGTGGGTTGCGGCCCGGTTTTGCCAGGCCCCCCCTTCACCTCAATCTCAACGCGCACGACGCAACCTCCAACTATGGGCCGTATTCTCCCGCGCAAATTCGCCATGCGTATGGGGTAGACACGCTGCTTGGCGCGAGCGTCACTGGCGCTGGACAGAAGATTGGGATTGTAGATGCCTATGGCGACCCATCTATCCAGACAGACTTGAACAATTTCTGCAATTACTACGGAATTCCTACGACGACCGTTCAAATCCTAGGCACATCCACAAGCAATAGCGGGTGGGGTTTGGAGACCGCCTTGGATGTGGAGTGGGCTCACGCGATGGCGCCCGACGCCACGATCATCCTTTCGGTGGCGCGCTCGGCGAGCCTGAGCGACCTGCTCGCGGCCGTTGATGCCGCAGTCAATGCGGGTGCTACTGTTATCTCGATGAGTTGGGGGGCGCAGGAATCTCCCGGGATAAACGCCTATGATTCGCATTTTCAGGCTTCGGGCGTGACCTACGTCGCCTCGTCCGGTGACAGCGCCGAGCTGGCGGCGCCGAACGAGGTGGAATGGCCGGCTTCGTCACCTTTCGTTGTAAGCGTTGGCGGGACCACCCTTTACCTGGACGCCGCTGGTAATCGGATCAGTGCCGGTGGTGGAGCGTCTTCTGAAACGGCCTGGTCGGACAGCGGCGGTGGCATCAGCGGTGTCTATGGTTCGGTGCCGAGTTTTCAAACAGGCTGGCAAGCAACGGGTTGGCGCACGGTGCCGGACGTGAGCTATGTGGCGGATCCGAATACGGGAGTGGGGGTTGCTTATGGACGATATTTGTATGAGGTTGGGGGCACCAGCGCCGGCGCGCCGCAATGGGCAGCTTTGATCGCGCTGGCCAACCAGTCCCGCACATCCAAGCTCAGCGGCAATTCGGATATCTATGGCGTGGCGGGCTCCGCCCCGAGCCTCAACCCGGCCAATTTCTTCGACATCACTTCCGGGAGCAATGGGACCGACGGTGACGACGCTGCTGGCACGGGTTACGACCTGGTGACCGGGTTGGGCTCGCCAATGGCCAACAATCTGGTGCCGGCATTGGGATCGCCGAGCCCGGATTTCGCTGTGTCTGTCGCTCCCGGGTCGCAGAGTGTCGCGCCGGGCGTGACCGCCAACTACACAGTGACCGTTGGTTCGTTAGACGGCTTCAGCGAAGACGTCACCCTTAGTGCAAGCGGTGTGCCCAGCAGCAACGTCTCCTTCGATAGCAGTACGGTTACCGGCGGGTCCGGCTCTTCCGGGCTGACCATCTCTACAACCGGATTGGCAGCTGGCGCCTACACCGTAACCATCACCGGCACCAGCACATCCGGCAAAACCCACACCGCGAGCGCGACTCTTGTCGTAGCTCCTCCGGATTTCTCCCTTTCCGTCACACCTGGCTCAAGGTCCGTCAGACGTGGAAACAGCACTACCTACACCGTCACCGTCGCGGGTTCAGCCGGCTTCAATGGAACTGTCTCCTTGAGCGTAAGCGGTTTACCCAGGAACGTGCGGGGCACTTTCAATCCTTCCAACGTTACCGGCTCGGGTGCCTCGACGCTGACAATCAGCACTCAGAACAACACCCCCAGAGGGACTTCTACGCTGACAATCACCGGCACAAGCGGTTCCCTGTCGCATAGCGTCAACGTATCGCTCACGGTGAATTAGCGATCGGGTTGTGGCTCACATTGGGAATGGCAACAAGCCCCGGCGGGCTGGCTGTTCGACGCTTACCGTCAAAATGAGGTCGCCATTTTGGCGGGCCAGGACTTTTGACGGTGGTCGTGTGGCTAAGAACCTGTTTTAGAAATCGGTTAGGAGTCCCGCCTTTAGGCGGCCCGGCGCCGAAACCGCCTGAAGGCGGGACTCCAAACCCAGGCGCCCACGCCCCAGGCCGGTATTTTAAAACACGTTCTAAGCCTGTGGAAGCAACGAAGAAATAAACAGAATCAAATGGCAGGCACCATCCGAAAGGCATCGAACCAATGCCAGAGATTCCCTGCCTTGATTCACCTCAACCTTGGTTATTCAGCAGGTCCGGACGCGGGCGGAAGCGCCGAACATGCCGCCGGCCGGATCGAGCAAATCGTGAAAGGTCGACGGTCAAAGTTTACTTCGGTTTGTCGGCGCAGTTGATGCTCATGACGCCCCCCAGGAGATTCACGATGCCAATGTTGGTCATCCCCAACTCGGTCATGAGTGCGGCGACTCCCCTTTGCGCTGGATAATGTTTAAGTGATTCGAGGATGTAGGCGTAGGCGCTGGAACTGCCGCAAAAGACACGGCCCAACACAGGAACGAATGCTTTTAAATACGTAAAATAGAGGCTACGCCAGAGCGCATTATCGGGTTTCCCAAAATCCAGCACCAAGACTCGCGCGCCGGGTTTGGCTACCCGTTTCATCTCGCGCAAGCCAAGCTTCACATCGGCGAGATTCCTCAACCCGTACGCAACGGTTACAACATCAAACGACTCATCGGGAAAGGGCAACGACAGTGCATCTGCTTGAACAAATTGGGGAGCGTCTGGCAACATCTCCCGGCTCCGGTCGCACGCGACCGCCAACATCTCCGCGGTGAAATCTGCACCGATTACTCTGGCGCGGCGATCGCTTAACAGGAGAGCCAAGTCGCCCGTACCGCAGCACACGTCAAGCGCCACGTCATTGGGCCCCGTGCGCGCCAGGGCAACCAGACGTCGCTTCCAATAACGATGTAAGCCGAAGCTCTGAAGGTCATTAACCAGGTCATACCTGGGTGCGATTCGGCTGAACAGGTCCTTGACTTTGTTCCCCCGCTGCTCGCCCGGATCGTAGAATTCATTCACGATCACTTAAGTGCGATATGCCATGGCCTCATTTTGCCCGAGCCTTTAGCTGAATACCTTTTTGAGGTAAGCCAGGCTTTGGCTGGCAATCGCCTCGGCACCCTCGTCAAAGTTAAAAACCTCAACCGAGACGAAGCCGTTGTAGCCCACTTCCTTCAAGGCCTCGGCGATAGGTTGGAAATCCACATTTCCGAATCCCGGCCCTTTGAGATTCGGATCGTTGGCGTGGAAATGGGCAAAGTGCGGCCAGGATTCATGGATGATCTGAGGAATCGGTTTCGCTTCGGTGCTCATCGCTTTCACATCGAGAATGATTTTGAAATGGAGCGAAGGCTGGCGTTGAACAAAGCTGATCGCTTCCTCAGCGGTATTGACGAAGTTAGTTTCCGCCGGTCCTAAAGGTTCGAAGCAAATCGTGACCTCGCGCGCCGCGGCTCGTGCCACTGCATCATAAAAAGTTTCCGCGGCCCAATCGCGAGCTTGCTCGACGGAAACATTCGGGAGCACATTGCGTTGCTTGGGCGAGCCCACAATCATCCGGGTGCCGCCGATATCGGCGCAAAAATCCGCCAGCTCGCAAAAATAGTCCGCCGTGCGTTCACGAATCGCGCGGTCCGGATGGTTGATGTAGAGGCCTTCGGGTTTGACCAACACCCAATGGATCCCGGCGATCTCGATGCCCTGTCGGGCCGCCAGGTCACGCAATCTTTTCCGCTCGGTCTTGCGGATATCGAGGACTGAGTTCGCCAGGGTAAAGGGGGCAATCTCCACTGCGTCATAGCCCAGCTTGGCGACATAAGAGAACACGTCCTCGATCTTCCACCCTTGGAAGATCTCATTGCAGATGGCGAACTTCACCCACCCAGAGTTTGCGGCAGACCAGGAGACATCAAGCTGAAACTGGGAATCGGATCGCCGGCCGCCGGCCCGGGCGTATCGGGCAGCTCAAGGCGAGATACTCTGCGGCGTCTTTAGCCGACTACAAGTCGGCGCTCCGCCAGGGATTTGGAGCATTTGTGGCGCGGAACGACGCGTGTTTTTCACGCTTTTTGCGTGCCCTTCACGCGCCCAGGAGTCCGTTTTGTGCTATTTTGGAGGTCAGAAAGTTCTCGGCATTGTTAATGCTCAAAGAATTTTTGGCATGAGAGCCACTCGTTCCAGAACCCAGGTCGAGGCGTTCACCTTGATCGAGTTGCTCGTTGTCATCGCGATTATCGCCATTCTGGCGGCCTTGCTGCTGCCCGCCCTCAATCAGGCCAAGGGCCGCGCCAAAAGGATTCAATGCGTGAGCGACCTGAAACAAACGGGCCTGGCTTTCCACGTCTTTGAGAACGATCATAATGGAAAACTACCAACGCAAGTCTCCACCAATGACGGCGGTTCGCTGGAATTTGTCACTTCCGGTTTTCAAGTCCGCGGCCACTTTTACTATGCCTTTCAACATTTTCTACCACTCGCTGGGGCCTTGACCACGCCCAAGCTCCTCGCCTGTCCGGCGGATTTGGAGCGCTGGGCGGGAACGAATTTTAATGAGTTTAACAACTGGAATTTGAGCTATCTAGTCGGTCTGGCGCCGAGTGCCGATCTTCCCGACGCTATTCTCGCAGCCGACCGAAACTTCCCGGTCTGCCGTCACACTCCGCCGGGTCCCACGATCGGGTATTTTATTGCCATGACCAATCCCCCTCCGCGGTGGCTAACGGGTTTGCACCAAAATAAGGGCAATGTGCTATTCGCGGATGGTCGCGTGGATGAATCCTATGACGCGATTTTGCCATCAGAATGTTCCGTGACCGAATATATGGTTTACCCGGATGTGAAGGCGTCCCCACGATATTCGCCACCGGGCGACACCATCAACATGCCGACGCTTGATAACCCAAAGAATCCAGTCGCCACCCCGCCAGACAGAATTCCGTCTCCGCCGGTTATCGGCAAACAGAGTTTTCCCAACCCGGCCGGCTCGGCTAATCTAAGCCTACCCGCACCCTCTCCGTCCCCCGCCACCGGGCCGGGCATTACTTCAACGCGCCCAGTCATTCAAGCGGGAACGTTTCCTGCCGAATCGCCGCAACAAGTTATCACCAACACCAAAGCCGCGACACCGGCCAGGCAAACCACCAATGGACCAGCAGCCAAGCCGGGTTCCGCAGAGGAACCCGGCTTCTCGATATTCCCTACCGAACTGAGCACCGGCGTTGTGAGCGTTACCAAAAAGGGGCTTTGGCTTCTCTGGCTGTTATTACTGCTGCTCGCGGCTATTGCCGTTTACGCTCGGAGCCGCATGGGGTCTTCAAAGAGTCCGAAGTCGTCGGTTACTCCCGACGAAATGGACTGAGCGGATCTCTATTCCCTGAACCGTGCATGCGAAAGGCCTCCTTTCCCCCGGCCTCTCCTCCCAAACGAGGAGAGAAGGCTTTGCCGTAATCGGTCTGCGACCATCCGGCTCCGTTGCCCCGCGAGGACCGAGTGGTAAGAGGGGCGAAGGCCAAAGGAGGCTGTCATGACATTGTATGTGGACTTCCCCTCTCACCGGCGGACAGCTTTCACTCGGGTTGAACTCGCAGCCATCCTTGCAATCTGTTTCCTGATTGCGGCTCCGTTGTTCATTTCCGCTTCCAGTCGCGCCAAAGCCCGCTCCCAGAGAATCGATTGCGCCCGGAATCTTCAAGCTCTGGGACTGGTCTTCAAAACCTGGGCTTTGGACCACGGGGACCAGTTCCCGATGAGCTTCCGCAACAAGCTTACGCCAGCTCCTCCGGCCTTTGAGTTCTTTCAGGTACTCTCCAATGAGATTGCCAAACCAAACATTCTCATTTGTCCGGCTGATGTTCGCAGACCAGCCCAGAACTTGTCGGATGGATTTTCCAATCTCAATCTAAGTTATTTTGTGGGGCTGGATGCAACCGATTCGAATCCACAGATGTTTTTGTTCGGCGATCGCAACCTGAGCGACGGTCCACTCCCAGCGACTCGGATTCTGATTCTCAATACCAATTACCCATTAGGCTGGACGCGGGAAATGCACTTTCCCCAGGGCAACATCGGTCTCGCTGATGGCAGCGTGCAGCAGTTCTCAACCGCTCGACTCAAAAAAGCCTCGGTCAACGGGGGTCGGCTCGCCATGCCTTGAGAGGGAAGGTAGTCCAGCGTGGCGTGGTGTTCTCGGAACTGGATTTGTTTACAAGTTCTGCTCTCTCTGCCCTCCAAACCACTTGCAAGCATGTTTGTCGCGACCTACATTCCGCCCAATGTTTGATTCCATTCGAGCTGAACTGACGACCGCGGCGGACAAGTTGGCGCACCTGCGGAGGTTTCTTTGACGTCCCGGGCGCGCAGAAACGTCTGAGCGAGCTCAATGCTCTGATGGCGGGCGAGAGTTTTTGGAATAACCGCGACCAGGCGCAAAAACTCATCGAAGAAAGCAATTCCCTCCGCAACAAAATCGAGCCGCTCCTGAAAGCGGAAAAAGAGCTCGAGGATTTCCGGGTAATGGTCGAACTCGGCGAAGCCGAGCCTGAGGATGCCCAGGAAAAAATCCAACAGGAGCTTGAAAAAGACCTTGCCCGGTATTTCAAAGAGCTGGATTCGCTCGAACTAAAGGTTTTTCTTAACGGGCCGCATGACCGCAGCAATTGCATCCTGAGCATCAACGCCGGAGCCGGTGGGACCGAGTCCTGTGACTGGGCCAACATGTTGATGCGCATGTACCAGCGCTGGGCCGAGTCGCGTGGGTGGACGGTCGAGGTGAATGATGCGTTGCCCGGTGAAACCGCCGGCATTAAGAGCGCTACCTTGATGCTCAGCGGCGAAAACGCCTACGGATTCAGCAAAGCCGAACGGGGCGTCCATCGTTTGGTGCGCATTTCGCCGTTTGATTCCAATAAACGGCGTCACACCAGTTTTGCCAGTGTCGATGTGATTGCTGAAATTGAAGAGACCTCTTCGGACATCGCGGTTCCGCCGAGCGATTTGCGCGTCGATACTTACCGCTCGGGAGGCAAAGGCGGCCAGAACGTCAATAAAGTGGAAACCGCGGTGCGCATTACCCATATCCCGACGGGGACGGTGGCCGCGTCGCAGAACCAGCGTTCGCAGCATCAGAACCGGGCGACGGCGATGAAGCTGTTGCTCTCGAAGCTGTACGCCCAGCGCGTCGACGAGCAGCGCGCGGAGATGGAGCGGTTTTATGGGGAGAAAGGGAGCATTTCCTGGGGCAACCAGATCCGCAGCTACGTGTTCCAACCGTACCGCATGGTCAAAGATTTAAGGACGGGTGTCGAAACCAGCAATGTGCAGGCGGTGATGGACGGCGACCTGGACCCGTTTGTTAACGGTTGGCTCAGGGCGGGCTGTCCTCTCAAACGAATGCAGGGCGTTAAAGATGAAGACGAATAGCGAAAATCTGAAGGCCCCTGTAAGAAGCCTGAAGGCCGAAATCCGAAGGCCGAAAGAAGCCCGAAATTCGAAATCCGAAATCCGGGGACAGCTCCCGAGATTTTCCTGTTGGAGGGCTGACCGTCTAAAGCCAGGCGCGGCTGAAATTCGGATTTCGGATCTCGGGCTTCTTTCGAGTTTCGGCCTTCGGATTTCGGATTTAGCCTTGTGACAATCCTGGAGACTATTGTTCAAGAAAAACGGCACGAGGTCGCCCGTCTGCCTGACAAAGCAATCTCGAGTTCTGACCTGACAACGGCGATTCGCAAGCGCGGTGAGAACAGAGATTTTCTGGCCGCATTACGAGCGCCCAGGAGGGGATCGTTAGCGCTGATCGCGGAGGTCAAGAAAGCATCACCTTCGGCCGGGGTGATTTGCCCCAACTTCGATCCGGTTAAAATTGCGCGGCAATATGAGGCTGCCGGTGCCAGTTGTTTGTCCGTGCTCACGGACGAGAAGTTCTTCCAGGGTTCCTTGGAGTTCCTGCGCGCGATTCGGCAGGCGGTGAGCCTGCCGTTGCTGCG
>Ga0070741_10016528_pt1 | contig 12285 bp, 7 predicted proteins | sample Coa_R1_4_FD_66440 | JGI IMG/M metagenome (GOLD analysis project Ga0070741, IMG submission 66440) | Surface soil microbial communities from Centralia Pennsylvania, which are recovering from an underground coalmine fire - Coalmine... | ecosystem: Environmental > Terrestrial > Soil > Unclassified ...
CCGAAACTCGACCAGGTCCGTCATATCAACTGAAACCGTGACGAAAAAGTGCGGCGTCGTCGTGAAGCTCCGGGTGAGCCGCTCTGCGATAATCTGGCGCATGTGGCTCATTGGCTTCGGGCGTTCCGCAATTGCAGTCTCAACATCAGCCACCGTAATCCGGCCCGAATCCCCACGGCTTTGGAGGGTCAGGATGTCGATCTTCTCTCGTGCCGCGAGTTTTCTGGCGCTCGGGGTGATGCGACGCCGCTCGTACCCTTGGGTCTTCAAATACTCCACCACGTCACGTTCAACAACCCGCCCGTCGGGCCCTGTCCCAACAATGGGCGTGGGATCGATGGCCGCCTCTTTGGCCCGCAGGGCAGCGCGCGGACTGATTCTGAAAATCGCCCGTTCGTGCACAGGAGCGGGGCGGCCTGAAGGCGCGGGCATCGTCTGCGCCCGAGGCTGGGGCGCTTCCCGCCTTTCGGTGCGGGGCCTCGAAGGAGCTGGAGTCGTCGTGGGTTGCGCTGCTGCCGGCACTGGGGCCGCAGGGGTCTGGGACGGTGCGGCGTGTTCCGAAACTGCGGGGATCACATCACCCGGATCACCGATGTAGCCCACCGTTGACTGGACGGGAACGGTTTCACCTTCCGCTACCAGAATCTTGAGCAGGTTTCCGCTGAAGAAACTCTCCACCTCAAGCAGGGCCTTGTCGGTCTCGACTTCAAAGATGATGTCACCTTTTTGGACCGTGTCCCCTTCCTTCTTCCGCCATCGAACAATTTTGGCCTCTTCTTCTGACTGGCCCAATTTGGGCATGCTGATCGGTCGGACCATCTTGGCAATCCCTTCTTACAGAATGGCCTTCACGGCCGTCACGATGTCGCTGGCTTTCGGAAGGAAAACCGCTTCAAGCACATGCGATTGTGGAGCAATCCCATTCTTGGCGCCCACGCGCATGATAGGGGCATCGAGGTAGTCAAACACGTTCTCCTGGATTGTCGAAATAACCTCCCCCATGTAACTGCCGATGGTCACGCATTGGCTCGCCACCACGCAGCGTCCCGTCTTCTGGACTGAGGCGATGATCGTCTCCGTATCCAGGGGCACGAGGCTTCTGAGGTCGATGACTTCGGCAGCCACTCCGGATTCGGACTTCAACTGGTCGGCGGCTTTCAGCGCGTCTTTGACCGCCGGTCCCCAGGCTATAATGGTCAGGTCACTCCCGACGCGTTTCACATCCGCCACGCCGATCGGAACCAGGTACTCCTCTTCCGGAACAACTCCCTTGTCGCCATAAAGCAATTGCGATTCGAGGAACATGACCGGGTTGTTATCGCGGATGGCGGACTTCATCAGACCTTTGGCGTCATACGCCGTGGCGGGGTAAATCACGTACATGCCCGGAATGTGCGCGACCATCGACTCGAGCGTCTGCGAATGCTGCCCCCCGTACCCTTTCCCGCCCCCCACCGAAGCACGAATGACCAGGGGGACCTCGACCTGGGCACCCGACATGTAATGCCACTTGGCGCCCTGGTTCGACACCTGGTCACCTGCCATCAGCAGAAAGTCCATGTACATCAGCTCGACGACAGGCCTCAGGCCGATCATGGCCGCGCCCACCGCGGTTCCGCAGATGGCTGCCTCCGAAATAGGAGTGTTGAATACCCGCTCACGGCCGAAGGCTTCGAGCAGCCCCTTGCTCAGCTTGAACGCGCCGCCATACTCCGCCACGTCCTCGCCGTAAAAGATGATGCGTGCATCGCGCTTCATCTCTTCCACCAACGCTTCCTTGATCGCATCGCGGTAGGTGAGCTCGCCTTGAGGCGTCCGCTTGATCTCCGGCAGTTTCTCAACAATCTTCACCTTCCGGAACTCCTCCGGGACCTCCTTGACGTAGGTGTCGGTGTACATGTACTTGATGACGTCTTTAGGATCAGGATCGGCTGCGTCTGCGGCACGCCGCGCGGCTCGCGCGTTGCGTTCCCGCACCCGCTTCTCCAGGGCGGCAATTCCGTCCTCATCCAGGATGCCGCAATCCAGAAGCTGTTTCGCAAAGCTCGGGATCGGGTCGACGGCCTTCCAGGCGGCTTCTTCCTCGCGCGTCCGGTATTCATTGCGAGGGTCGCTTAAGGAATGGCCGTAGTAACGGTAGGTGTTCACGTCGAGAAGGTACGGACCCTGGCCGTTCCGGCAGCCGCGCGCCGCTCGCGTCGCCGCGTCGCGCACCGCCAGCACGTCCATGCCGTTCACGATCTCGGCATGCATATTGCAATCGGAAAATCCCGCCGCCCGCCTCGCCAGTTGGGAAATGCCCATAACCTCGTTGAGGGCGCGGCCCGTCATCCCGTAGTGATTATTCAGGATCAGGAAAATGATAGGTACGCCAAAGGGGTGATCGCCGGCGAATTCGTTCGTAAATTGATATTGCGCGGCAAAGTTCAGCGACTCCAGCACGACGCCGTTGGCATATGCCCCGTCGCCCGCAAAGCAGCACACCACGCCGCCATTGCGCAGGTAGCGCGCGCCAATGGCCGCTCCCGTCGCGATCGGGACGCTGCCCCCCACGATGGCGTTCGCCCCAAGGTGGCCCACCGTGAAATCAGCGATGTGCATGCTGCCACCCCGGCCTTTGCAGTAACCATCTTCCTTGCCGAAGAGCTCGGCGATCGTCCTGTAAACGTGATCTTCCAAAACCGCCTCGAGAAGCTCCTCGTGGGACGAGCCGACAAAGTGCGGCACGCGTTTCCGTAACTGCGCCTCGCTCATGAGCCGGATGGCGCCGCAGCCGCGGGCCATGCTGTCTCCGTGCCCGCGATGCGTGCTGGTAATGTAGTCTTTGAGCGTCAGCGCGGCGCAGGCCCCCACCGAAGCACCCTCCTGCCCGATCGAGACGTGCGTGGGCCCGCGGTAGTTAAAGTCGCGAATGGGCTCGTAGGCTCCAGACCGCAGCTTCACGATCATCTCTTCCATCTCACGGATCATGAGCATGTCTTCCAACAGGTTCACCGCCGTCCTGGCGTCGATGCTCCCGGAATCGAGTTCGCTCTGAAGATCGCCCTGGAAGCGATAGGCCGTAATCTTCCCGCAATCCAGTTCGAATGGAGTGAAATCGGGCCGTAGATTACTGAGATGACTGACTGCCATTTTTGTGTTCCCCAACCTCGCCCCCCTCAATCTAGGCTCTGACGACTTCAATGCCCTTCTTTCGAAGTTGACTCACGAATTTAGGCTCAACCTGTTTATCCGTCACCAGTATTCGTACCTTTTCGATATGTCCTGCGCTTGTAAAAGAGACCTTTCCGACCTTGGTGTGGTCGGCCAGCAGGATGACCTCCCGCGCGTGGTCCATTACAAATTCCTTGGTGTAGGCCTCGCTGGGATCGGTGGTCGTGAGTCCCTGCTCGAGCGTGAGCCCAATCGTGCCCATAAAGGCCTTGTCCACGTGCAGGTCTTCCAGCGTCAACCGGCTGAGTGGGCCTACCAGAGTCTGGCTCAGGCGACGCAGCTCGCCGCCGATGAGGATGAGGCGCGGACCCCGCGAGGCCAGCTCCATGGCGGCGCGCAGGGAATTGGTGACTACTGTGACGTTCGAGCGGTCCCTGATCAATCGTGCCAGTTCGAGTACGGTGCTGCCTCCGTCCAGATAGATGGTATCGTTCGGCTCCAGCAATCTCACTGCCGCCCTGGCGATGCGCTCTTTTTCGCGCGCCGCGATGGAAGTCTTGGCATCGAAAAAGGGCTCCTCCAACCTTCCCTCGACCCCGACGGCCCCGCCGTGGACGCGGCGGATTTCGCCCAGGCTCTCCAGTTGGTCCAAATCCCTCCGAATCGTGGCGACGGAAACTCGCAGTCGCCGGGAGAGATCGTCGACTCGTACGACGTGGTCCTCCCGCAGGATACCACGTAACAGCTCCTGGCGTTCCGGAGCAAGTTCTCGATGATTGGTCCTTTCCGCTCTCGCCACGGGCATGATTGATCGTGAGCGATTGTAGCACACATGTGAGTGAATTCAATCAAATTCCTTCAAGGTCATGATGGCTCCGCGTGGGGAAGATGTTCGCTCGGTTGCGGAAGGCCCGGAGGTGGAAATTTCGCGAATCGCGTGCCGGACGGAAGCAAATCCTGCAAATCACACCCATCGCAAGGGGCCCGATCGCTGCAAGACCATAAAGGCGATTCGGGGTGTCCGCGAGTGAGCCCGACCTCGGGCTTGCCGCGCTCTGTCGCGCGCACCCTTCTCCGGCAAAGAGAGAAAGCTCAATTGCACCGGATAGAGATTGCGGCAAACTGCTATAATCACACCTCCGCCTGCACGCGGGTTTTTCATTCGCGTCGCGCTCGCGAGGGAACGGGTCCATCATGTCGGGAATCATCGGTTACATCGGAAACAAGCGCGTGGTACCTGTAGTGCTCGAAGGTTTGCAGCGGCTCCAGTACCGCGGCTATGACTCGGCGGGCATTGCCGTGATCCGCGACGGGGAGTTGAGTATTCGTCGCACCAAGGGCCGGCTGCACAACCTGGAAGAAGTGGTCCGCCTGAGGCCCATCGATGGGACGTACGGGATCGGGCATACGCGCTGGGCCACGCACGGGGCTCCCACGGAAGAAAACGCCCACCCGCACACTGACTGCCACGGCACGGTGGTCGTGGTGCACAACGGAATCATCGAGAATTACCTGGAGCTCAAAGCGGGTCTCGAGACCGAAGGTCACAAATTCACCACCGAGACCGACACGGAGGTGATCGCCCACCTGATCGAAAAGCACCTGGACAGCGGGCCGCAGGGATCAGCGGGAGCGCGCACGGTGAGCCTGGAGGATGCAGTCCGCGCGGCTGTCCGGCAGCTCAAAGGAGTTTTCGCCCTGGCCATCATCTCCACGCGGGACCTGAACAAGATCGTTGCCGTGCGCCAGGGGCCGCCGGCGGTCATCGGTCTGGGCAAAGATGAGTATTTCGTGGCCAGCGACGTCCCGGCCATCCTTTACCATACGCGCGACCTCTTCTTCATGGCCGACGGGGACGTTGCGGTCCTCTCGCCCAACGGGGTGAAGCTGACCGATTTCAACGGCCAACCTGTTACCCGGCGGGTCCACCATATCACCTGGGATCCAATCCTGGCGGAGAAGGGAGGCTTCCGGCACTACACGCTGAAGGAGATCTACGAGCAGCCGCGCGCCGTGCGTGACACCATGCTGGGCCGGTTCTCACCGGAATCAGGGCAGGTGTTCCTGGATGAGATGGACATCAGCGAGGAAGACTTCCGATCCTTTCGTGAAATCAAAATTGTTGCTGCCGGCACTTCGCGGCACGCTGGCCTGGCGGGAAAAATCATGATTGAGCGCCTGGCCCGGGTGCCCGTGGAAGTGGACTACGCCTCGGAGTTCCGCTACCGCGATCCACTGGTGAGCCCGCAGACCCTCACCGTGCTGGTGACACAGTCCGGCGAGACCGCTGACACGATCGCCGCCCAGCGCGAGGCGCACGCCAAGGGTTCGAAGACGCTCGCCATCTGCAATGTTCTGGGCAGCATGGTGCCGCGCGAGGCCGATGGCACGATCTTCACCCACGCGGGCCCGGAGATCGGCGTGGGATCGACCAAGACCTTTACGGCCCAGATGACCGCGCTCTGCCTTCTGGCCGCATACCTGGCGCAGACGCGCGGCCTTCTCTCAGCGGAGGACGCCAAGCCCTTCCTCCGGGACCTCGCGGCCCTGCCCAAGCAGCTTGAGATGGTGCTTCAGAAAGATGAAGAAATCGAAGAGCTCGCTCGCCAGTTCTACCGCTCCTCCGATTTCATCTTTCTGGGCCGGGGCGTGCACTTTCCGGTCGCGCTGGAGGGTGCGCTGAAGATGAAAAAGGTCTCCTATATCCACGCGGAGGCGTACCCGGCGGGCGAAATGAAACACGGTCCCAACGCGCTGATCTCCGAGGGCCTGCCCGTCGTGGTCATCGCGACCTGCAACTGGCTGTCGCCGGCCTCGCGTCAGCGCTACGAGCGAACGATCTCGAACATTAAGGAGGCCAAGGCCCGAGGAGCCACGATTATCGCGCTCGTGACGGAAGGCGACCGCGAAGTCCGCGCCATGGCGGACCACCTGGTTGAGCTCCCGCACACACGCGGCATGCTCTCCACCATCCTGGAGGTGGTGCCGCTCCAGTTGCTGGCCTATCACACGGGCGTTCTGCGCGGCTGCGACGTGGACCAGCCGCGGAACCTGGCGAAGTCGGTGACGGTGGAGTAGGCAGTGGCCGGTGAGCCTTCCCGCAGCATGTCATTCCGGGCAGAACGAGGAATCTCTTTACGAATCTGGGAGCTTGGAAGAATCTCTGAACGACACACCAAAGTCTTCTTCAGTCCATGGCTGGTATGCAAAACCAACGCGGACTTCGGCAGCGGCTGGGAGTTAAGCTGAAATAAATCCAGGGCAAACGCACCTTGCGAATCCTCTATGCAGATCAATACGACCTGAACCTCGGCGATCATGTGTTCCCCTCGATGAAGTATCGCCTGGTCAAAGAGAAGTTGCTGCGCGACGGGTTGTTCCGGCCCGAGGATTTCATTCCTCCTGTTGCACCGCCGGATGACGACATCGCGCTGGTCCACCACCGCGATTATATCCGCAAGCTCCACACCGGCAAGCTCAATTACCTCGAGATCCTGCGCCTGGAAGTCCCGTACTCGCCCGAGCTTGTACGGGCGGTGTGGCTCGCGACCGGGGGTTCAATCCTGGCCGGTACCTACGCGCTCGAAGACGGGACTGCTGTTAATTTGAGTGGGGGCTTTCATCACGCCTTCCCCGACCACGGCGAAGGGTTCTGCGTGCTCAATGACGTTGCCATCGCGATTCGCCGGCTGCAAAAGGCCAAGGCCATCGAGCGCGCCATGACGGTCGATTGCGACGTCCACCAGGGCAACGGGACGGCGGCCATCTTCGCGGGGGATCACAGCGTCTTCACCTTCTCGATCCATCAGCAGAACAACTACCCCTACCCGAAGCCTCCCAGCAGCCTGGATGTCAATCTGGAGGATGGCGCGGACGACGCGCGCTATCTGGAAGCCCTCCATGAGGGTCTCGACCGGGCGCTGACCGAGTTCCGGCCACACTTGATCTTCTACGTGGCCGGAGCGGATCCCTACCGAGAGGACCAGCTAGGGGGCTTGCGTGTGAGCCTGGAAGGGCTGGAAAAGCGCGACCGGCTTGTATTCGAGAAAGCAAAGAGCAAGAACATTCCCGTCGCTGTAACGCTCGCCGGCGGTTACGCCCGCCGCGTCGAGGACACCGTGCAGATCCATGCCAACACGATCCGCGTGGCCAGGGAATATGCCTCGCGGTGATGCAATCTGCCGGGAAAAGGCGCAACCCCGAGAAATTGCCTTGGACATCCAAGCGGAGGCCGAAACGTTAAACTTTCGTGGCGAGCTGGACCAGGTGGGTGTTCAAAGATCCCGTGCGATAGCCTTCGAGGTCGAGGGTGACAAACGCGAAGCCGAGTTCCTTGAAGATCTCGACGAACTTGCGGGCCATTTCGGGCGTGAGCGCGCGAGGCAGCTCGTCGGGAGCGATCTCAACCCGAACCAGTTTGTCGTGATGGCGGACGCGGAACTGGCGGAAACCGAGCTCCCGCAATGCCTCTTCCCCTTTCTCGACGACGGCCAGCCGGTCCGGCGTAACCTCGATGCCGTAGGCAATTCGTGAGGAGAGGCAGGCGGAAGCCGGCCGGTCCCACACCGGCACATCCGCGCGGCGCGCCAGCTCACGGATATCAGCCTTGGTGAGCCCGGCATCCAGAAGCGGCGTCAGCACCTTGTGCTCGCGCGCGGCGCGCTGCCCGGGGCGCCAATCGCCCTGGTCGTCGACGTTGATCCCATAAGCGACGGCCGAGAATCCACGCCGGGCCACCAGTTCGTCAAGCCTGTCAAAAAGCTCATCCTTGCAGAAGTAACAGCGGTCAGCGTTATTCGCGCGGTAGGCGGGATTCGAAAGTTCGTCGGTGTTGATGAATTCGTGCGGAAGGTTAAAGCGCTTGACGCAAGCCTCCGCTTCCCGTCGGTCGCGAGCGGAATAGCTGGCGCTGAGTGCGGTCACAGCCAGCATCCGCTCGCCCAACACGCGGTGCGCCGCATAGGCCAGGTAGGCCGAATCCACTCCGCCCGAGTAAGCGACCACCAGCGAGGGAATCCTGCCCAGCTCCTCGTACAACCGTTGTTCTTTTGTCTCCAGTTCGCCCATTCGTCCAAGCTAAGAATAGCGCGGATGAAAGAAAGACTCAACCGGCACCACGCCCCGCGCCACACCCCGGCGGCGTGCTCTCACTGAATCAGCGCGCCCTGCACCGGCTCGCCGTTTCCGTTGGTTTCACTGCTCACGAGACACACGGCGGCCACCTGGTCGCCTTCCTCGAGGTTAATCAGCCGGACGCCTTGAGCCGAGCGGCCCGACTCGCGGATGGTGCTGGCGTCCAGCCGTGTGATCTTGCCCTGCTGGCTGATCAGCATGACTTCCGATTCCTCCGTCACGCTGAGCACGCCCACCACTTTCCCGTTGCGCTCCGTCGTCTTGACGTTGATGACGCCCTTGCCCGCCCGGGATTGCAATCGATACTCGGTGATCGGCGTTCGTTTCCCGTAGCCCTTCTCCGTCACCGACAGAATCAGCTCCTTTTCGCCGACGATCTCCATGCCGACGATGTAATCGTCCTTTTCGAGGTCCATGGCATAAACCCCGTAAGCGGCGCGACCCATGTCGCGGACGTCGCTCTCGGGGAAGCGAATGGCCATACCCTCGTGGGTAGCAAGGAAGATCGTGTCGCGCCCGGAGGTGAGCTTGGCGGCGATCAGTTCGTCGCCCTCCTCGATCTTCATGGCGATGATGCCGCGCGAGGTCGGATTCGAAAATTCCGCCAGCCGCGTCTTCTTGATCAGGCCGAGGCGGGTCACGAGGGTCACATAGCCCTCCGCGGCGTAACTCTCTCCTTCGATGGTCACGTCCCTGGGCTCATCGGGCAGCTCTTTCACCGCCGCGAAGGCGGCTACTTTCTCCTTGGAATCCAGGCTCACGAGGTTGACGATGTTCTTCCCCCGACCCGCCGCGCCCACATCCGGAATTTCGTACACTTTCAGCCAATACATCTTGCCGGTATTCGTGAACACCAGGATGTAGCTGTGGGTGGAGGCAATGAAAAGGTGCTCGACAAAGTCCTCCTCACGGGTCTTCATTCCCAGGCGTCCTTTGCCGCCGCGACCCTGCTGGCGGTAGGCGCTCAGCGGGGTGCGCTTCAGGTAGCCGGCGTGGGAAACCGTAATCACCACGTCTTCGTCGGCAATCAGATCCTCCAGCTTGAATTCCGCCTGTTCCTCAATAATCTCCGTGCGGCGAACGTCTCCGTATTCCTTTTGAATATCCCTGAGTTCATGAATAATGACTTTCTTAAGCGCCTTCTCGCTGGCCAGGATTTCCCGGTATTCGGTGATCTTCTTCTGGAGCTCGTCGAATTCCTGCTGGATCTTCTCCCGTTCGAGAGCGGTGAGGCGTTGCAATTGTAATTCGAGGATGGCCTGCGACTGACGGTCGGTGAACTCAAAACGCGCCATCAGGCCATCTTTGGCTTCTTTCGGGGTTTTCGAGGCTCGGATCAATTTGATGATGGCATCAAGGTTGCCAAGCGCCTTCAAAAAGCCTTCCAGGATGTGTGCGCGCTCTTCCGCCTTGCGCAATTCGTAGGCCGTCCGCCGGCGGACCACGTTCACCCGGTGGTCGATGAATAGCTGGATGGCGTCCATGAGTGAGAGCGTGCGCGGCTGGCCATTGACAATGGCCAGCATAATCATGCCGAAGGTCTCCTGAAGCTGCGTGTGCTTGTAAAGGTTGTTCAGGATGACTTCGGGCTGCTCGCCGCGCTTCAGCTCCACCACGATGCGCATGCCTTCCCGGTCGGACTCGTCCCGAACGTCGGAGATGCCGTCGATTTTCTTGTCCTGCACCAGTTGTGCGATGCGCTCGATCACCTTGGCTTTGTTGACTTGGTAGGGAATCTCGGTGATGACGATCTGCTGCTTGTCCTTGGTGGGCCGCTCGATGGCCGCCTTGGAGCGCATGGTAAACTGGCCACGCCCGGTGGCGTAAGCCGATCGGATGCCGCTCTTCCCGTAAATGTAGGCGCCCGTGGGAAAATCGGGCCCGGGGACCAGTGAAAGAACTTCGTCGATGGAGGCGCCGGGCTTGTTGATGAGCAGGATTGCGGCCTCGATAATCTCCGTGAGGTTGTGCGGCGGGATTTTCGTGGCCATTCCCACCGCGATGCCGTCCGAGCCGTTGATCAAGAGGTTCGGAACGCGCGTGGGAAGAACGGTCGGCTCTTCCGTAGACTCGTCGAAATTCGGGACGAAATCCACCGTCTCCTTTTCGATGTCCGCCAGCAGTTCTTCTGCAAGGCGTGCCAGCCGGCATTCTGTGTATCGATAGGCTGCGGCAGGGTCTCCGTCAATCGAGCCGAAGTTCCCCTGCCCGTCGATAAGGGGATAGCGCATGTTGAAATCCTGCGCCATGCGCACCAGGGTATCGTAGACGGCGGCGTCGCCATGCGGATGGTATTTCTTGATGACCTCGCCCACTACACCGGCGCACTTGATGTAACGTTTGTCGGAAGTGATTCCTTCCTTGTACATGGCGTAGAGGATGCGGCGGTGCACGGGTTTCAGTCCGTCGCGTACGTCGGGCAGCGCGCGGCCGATGATCACGCTCATGGCGTAGTCGAGATACGACTTGCGCATCTCGTCTTCGATGTTGACGGGAATTTCTTGCGTCGGCTTGATCAGTTCCTGGTCGCCCATGAATTATCTCTTCGAGCTCCTTTGTTCACATGCAGATCTTTCCGGCAGTGGAAAAGGGCCGCTGGTAGAGGCATCAAGCTTGGCGTCATTGGGGTGCGGCGAGATGAATTGGATCCCTGCGCCCGCATTGATAGCCCGGACCAAGCGGTTTGGTCCGGCTCATGCCACTCTCTATTGTAACGGATTTCACGCTCGATCGGGGCTAATGATTCTCGCTGCGCCCTGACTCAATTTTCTGAAGCCGCCTAGACCTGCACGGCAACCGTTGTTTCGGTGCGTGTAACAGGGCGGTAAACAGTGTCGCGCTCGACAGGCTCATGGCCGGCTTCGCGGATGAGCCTGATCAATTGCTGGCGGGTCAAGGACTGGGGAGTTCTGGCGCCCGCGTCGTGGTAGATCTTTTCTTCGACCACTGTGCCGTCCAGATCGTCCGCGCCAAAGCGCAGCGCCACCTGCGCCACGCGGGGCGTCATCATGATCCAGTAAGCTTTGATGTGCGGGAAGTTGTCAAGCAGAAGGCGCGCCACCGCGACATTCTTGAGGTCCATAAAGCCGCTGGTCTCCGTGTGCGGGACCAGTTTTCCAAGCTCGGTGTTAGCGGGGTGAAAAGCCAGAGGAATGTACGTCTGAAAGCCGTGCGTTTCATCCTGAAGCTGACGCAGTTCGAGGAGATGGTCCACGCGATCCTCGGCCGACTCGATGTGTCCGTAAAGCATCGTGGCGTTTGAAGGCAACCCCAGTTCGTGCGCGATGCGATGCACCTTGAGCCAGGTGTAGGCCCCAATTTTATGATCACAAATGACCCGGCGAACCTTCGGGGCGAAGATCTCCGCGCCGCCGCCCGGCAGGGAGTCCAAGCCGGCGTCCTTGAGGCGAACGAGAATTTCACGAATGGGAAGTCGGGTGAGGTGCGAATAGTAACCGATTTCTACGGCCGTAAATGCTTTAAGGTGCACGCCGGGGAACCGCTGCTTCAGGCCACGCAAGAGATCGCAGTAGTACTCAAACGGCAGATCAGGATGCAGACCGCCGACAATGTGGAACTCCGTGACGGTCTCCGTCCAGTTCTCGCCGGCGATGCGGAACACCTGTTCGAGCGCCATGGTGTAAGCCCCGGGAGCATCCGGCTTGCGGCCGAAGGCGCACAGTTTGCAGCTCGCCACGCAGACGTTGGTCGGGTTGATGTGGCGGTTGACGTTGAAGTAGGTTCGCCTCCCATGCATCTTCTCGCGCACGTAATTGGCGAGATACCCGAGTGCCAATAAATCCGGGGAATTGAACAGCGCGACGCCATCCTCGAAGCTCAGGCGTTCTCCGGCGAACACCTTGGCGGCCGCCGATGCAATGCGGGAATCCTCTATTTTCAACTCGGTTGGGAACATGGCGAATCCAACAGAGCCGCCTTGAGGGCGTTGCCCTGAGACATCATTCTAGAAGCTGACTCCAACGAATGCAACTCGAGCCC
>Ga0070741_10016529_pt1 | contig 12285 bp, 11 predicted proteins | sample Coa_R1_4_FD_66440 | JGI IMG/M metagenome (GOLD analysis project Ga0070741, IMG submission 66440) | Surface soil microbial communities from Centralia Pennsylvania, which are recovering from an underground coalmine fire - Coalmine... | ecosystem: Environmental > Terrestrial > Soil > Unclassified ...
GCGTACATCCGACGCTGGAACGCGCACCCCACGCCCTTCATCTGGACCAAGGACCCGTCCGAGATCATCCGCAAAGCGGTGCGCCGCAGCGTTAACAAGACTTCGCGGACGGAACACTAGCATGATCGCGTGGTCGGCCTTCCGCCGCGCATCCAGCTCGTCGAGGTCGCGCCGCGCGACGGCCTGCAGGCCGAAGCGCGGACGCTGCCCACCGAGGCGAAGCTCGCGCTCATCGAGAAGCTCGCCGGCAGCGGTCACACCGTCATCGAGGCCACGTCGTTCGTCAGCCCGAAGGCCGTGCCCCAGCTCGCCGATGCGGAGGAGCTGCTGCGCGCGCTCACGAGGCGTCCAGGCGTGCGGTATCCGGTGCTCGTGCCGAACGAGCGCGGGCTCGAGCGCGCGATGAGCGCGGGCGCGCGTGACATCGCGGTCTTCGCGTCCGCGTCCGACTCGTACTCGCGCAAGAACCTGGGCCGCTCGCGCGACGAGGCGATCGCCGGCTACGCCGCGGTCGTCCGCCGTGCGAGGGACGCCGGCCTCGGCGTGCGCGCGTACCTCTCGATGGTCATCGCCGATCCCTGGGACGGGCCCACACCGCACGCGACGGTGGTCGACTGCTGCCGCCGGTTCATGGACATGGGCTGCGACGATCTCTCGCTCGGCGACACGAGCGGCGTGGGCGCGGCCGGCGACGTCGACGCGCTCCTCACCGCGCTCGCGGCGGCGCGGATCCCGTTCGAGCGCGTCGCCCTGCATTTCCACGACACCTATGGCCAGGCCCTCGCGAACGCCGTCGTGGCCATGCGCCGCGGGATCACCACCTTCGACACGTCGACCGGCGGCATCGGCGGCTCGCCCTTCGCGAAGATGGCCGGCGGGAATCTCGCGACCGAGGATCTCCTGTGGCTCTGCCGGGGGAGCGGGATCGCGACCGGCGTGGACCTCGACGCGATCGTGGCGACGAGCGCGTGGCTCGCGGGCGAGCTCGGTCACGAGCTCCCCGCGCACGCGTCACGCGCGCGTGCGCACCGCGTCGGCTAGCCCCGCCTCCGTGGCGCGCGCGATCGACGCGAGCGCGCGGATGAACGTTGGGTGCGTGTTGGGCATCGCGATGCGGTGATACGCGAGACCCGCCTCGCCGGCCTGCGCCGCGGCGGCGACGTCGAGGTCGTACAGCACCTCGAGGTGATCGGAGAGGAACTGCACCGGTACGACGAGGATGTCGCGCGCGCCGGACGCCGCGATCTCCGGAAAGAGCTCCACGAGGTCCGGACGCAGCCACTCCTCCCGCGTGTGGCCCGCGCTCTGATAGGCCCAGCGGCAGCGTTCGGGCGCGAGCCCCGCGGCGGCGGCGGCGAGGTCGCCCGTCTCGCGCAGCTGCGCGATGTATCCGGGCTCCGCCTCGAACACGCGCTTCGGCAGGCTGTGCGCGGTGAGGAGGACGAACGGATCGTCGAGGCCGTCGAGGGCCTCACGCATCCGCTCGGCGAGCGCGTCGATGAAGAGCCGCTCCCGGTGCCAGGCGCCGGCGATCGCGACGGGAAGCCCAAGGCGCTCGCCCGCTTCGCGGAGCTCGCGCTCGTACCCGGCCATCAGCAGCGGGGACCACTGCGGCGACATGCAGATGCCGGCGATCCGCGTCGCGCCGCGTTCGGCGAGCGACGTCGCGCCATCGGATATCGACGGAGGCGAAAACCGCATGCCCGCCGCGCACGCGTAGCCGGCGCCGAGCTCGCGTTCGAGCGCGCCGGCCTGCGCGATCGTCCGCGCGACGAGCGGAGAGCCGCCGATGGCCGCGTAGCGCCGCGCCATCTCCGTCACGAGCGCGGGATCGGCGGCGCGGCCGCCGCGGACGGCCGCGAGGTAGCGCGGGAGGTCGGCATCGCCGTCCGGCGCGCCGTAGGTCATGAGGAGGACGCCCGTCATCACGCCGCGACCGCCGCGCCGCGCTCGTGCACGAGCGCGGCGAGACGCGCGAGCACGTCGGCATCGGTCTCCGCGAGCACGCCGTGTCCCAGGTTGAAGACGTGCCCCGGCCTGCCGCCGGCACGCCGCAGCACGTCGAGCGCGCGCTGCTCCACGACCTCCCACGGCGCGAGGCAGACCGCGGGCTCGAGGTTGCCCTGGATCGCCTTGTCGCCGATCGCGTGCCACGCGTCGTCGAGCGGGGCGCGCCAGTCCACGCTCACCGCCTCGCAGTCCACGGACGCGAGGAGCGGGAGCTGCGCCGGATTGCCCGTCGCGAAGTGGATGCGCGGCACGCCGGCGTCCGCGAGCGCGGCGAACAGGCGCCGCGACCACGGCAGCACCGAGCGCTCGTAGTCGGCCGTCGACAGCGCGCCGGCCCACGAGTCGAAGACCTGCACCACGTCGACGCCCGCGGCGACCTGCGCGCGCAGGTAGCGCGAGAGGACCTCCACCAGCGTGTCCATGAGGCGCGCCCACGGCACCGGCTCGGCGAGCAGCACCTGCTTCGCGCGCGCGTGGTCGCGCGACGGGCCGCCCTCGATGAGGTAGGACGCGAGCGTGAACGGGCCGCCGCAGAAGCCGACGAGCGCGATCTCGGCCGGAAGATCCGCACGCAGCGCACGGATCGTCTCGAAGAGATACGGCGTGGCCTCGTGCGCGTCGATGACGCGCAGCGCCGCGACGTCCGCGGCGGTCCGCACGGGGCGCTCCACGATCGGACCGACGTCCGGCTTGATGTGGAACGGCACCCCCATGCCGTCGAGCGGCAGCATGATGTCCGCGTACAGCACCGCCGCGTCGACGCCGAGGCGGTCCACAGGCATGCGCGTCACGCGCGCGCACAGCTCCGGCGTCTTCGCCATCTCGAGGATGCCGTACCGCTCGCGCAAGGCGCGGTATTCGGCGAGGCAGCGGCCGGCCTGCCGCATGTACCAGACCGGCGTGCGCTCGACCGGCTCGCGTCGCAGGGCGCGCACGATGATCGGATCGGTCACGAGCCCGCCCCGACACGCGCGGCCGCGCCGTCGATCTCGTCCAGCGCGCGCGCGAGGGGCATCCTCGCGCCGACGAAGATCGGCGTCTCCTTCTCGGTGTACGCGGACGACTCGGTCTCGCGCAGGTCCGCCACGAGCGCGAGGAACCGTCGCACGTCGGGGACTTCGAACGCGACGACGAACTCCTGGTCGTCGATGCCGAAGCAGTACGCGGTGTGGATGCGGATGTCCGGGTAGCGATGGCCGACCGCGAAGTGTCCGCCCATGATCCGCGTCCGCTCCTCGTGCGGGAGCGCGTACCAGGAGCGTTTCTTCGTCATCGGATAGACGACGACGTACGGCGTGTCGCCCACCGGCCCGGCCTCGGCGCGCGCGTGCTCGCTGCCGGCATGCGCGTGCCCGCCGAGGTACGGCGAGCGCCGGCGCGCCGCGAGGTACGCGTACGGACGCGTCGCGTACGACCACAGGCGCGTGGACGCAAGACGCGTCTCGAGCTCGCGCAGCTGCTCGAGCTCGTCCGCGACGCACCAGAGCAGGAGGTCCGCGTCGGCGCGCGTTCCGACCAGCGAATACGCGTGGACGCGCACGTCGCGATGCTCGGCCGCGCGCGCGAGCTCGCGCTTCTGGTCCGCCCGCTCGGCCTCGTCGAGCCGCCGCCACTCGGGTGTGACCGCCAGCGTGAGGTAGCGATAGAGCTGATCCACCTATGCGATCTCCTTCAGGGTCGACGCCGCCGCGGACACGATCGCGTCGAGGTCGGCGTCGGTGTGCGCGAGCGAGAGGAAGAGGCATTCGAACTGCGACGGCGGGAGCAGCACGCCGCGACGGAGCATCCCGCGATGGAACGCGGCGAACCGCGCGAGGTCCGAGGCGCGCGCGTCGTCCTCGTTCCGCACGGCGCGCTCGGTGAAGAAGAGCGTGAGCAGCGAGCCGACGCGCTGGACCCGCGCGGGGACGCCCGCGGCGCGCGCCGCCCGCGCGAGACCGTCTTCCAGCACCGCTCCGGCCGCCTCGAGCCGCGCGTAGGCCCGCGCGTCGAGCAGATCGAGCGTGGCGGCGCCGGCGGCCATCGCGAGCGGGTTGCCGGAGAGCGTTCCGGCCTGGTACGCGGGGCCGAGCGGCGCGACGAGCGACATGCGCTCGCGGGAGCCGCCGTACGCGCCCACCGGCAGTCCGCCGCCGACGATCTTCCCGAGGCAGACGAGGTCGGGCCGGACGCCGGTGCGCTCCGCCGCGCCGCCGCGCGCGACGCGGAAGGCGGTGATGACCTCGTCGAAGACGAGGAGCGCGCCTGTCTCGTCGCAGACCGCGCGCAGACCCGCGAGGAAGCCGTCGTCGGGCGGGACGCAGCCCATGTTCCCCGCGTACGGCTCGACGATGATCGCCGCGAGCGGCGTCTCGCGCGCCACGCGGCGCACCGCGTCGAGATCGTTGTACGCGACGGTGATGGTGTCGCGCGCGGCCGCCGCCGACACGCCGGCGGAATCCGGAAGGCCGAGCGTCGCGAGGCCGGAGCCGGCCTTCGCGAGCAGCGCGTCGGAGTGGCCGTGGTAGCAGCCCGCGAACTTCAGCACGCGGTCCCGCTTCGTCGCCGCGCGCGCGATGCGCAGCGCGCTCATCGTCGCCTCGGTGCCGCTCGACACGAAGCGCACCATCTCGACGGGCGGCATCGCGGCGCTGACGCGCTCGGCGAGCGCGACCTCGCCCGGCGTGGGCATGCCGAACGACGTCCCGCGCTCGGCCTGCGCGACGATCGCCGCGACCACGGCCGGATGCGCGTGGCCCGCGACGAGCGGACCCCACGAGCAGATGAGGTCGACGTACTCGTTCCCGTCGGCGTCGCGCACGCGCGCTCCCCTGCCCTCGACGATGAACGGCGGCTCGCCGCCGACGGCGCGGAACGCGCGCACCGGGCTCGACACGCCGCCGGGCATGAGCGCGCGGGCGCGCTCGAGCAGCTCGGCGTTCCGCGACGTCCGCGGCGTGCTCATTGGCGCACCCTCATGCGGCGACCCGCTCCGTCTCCAGCAGGCGGGTGGCGGCGGCGAGTCCCTGCGCGATGCAGTCCGGCACGCCCGAGCCGCGGTACGCCGCGCCGGCGAGGACGATCCGCGGGTGCGCGGCGAGGCCCGCGTCGACCACGGCCAGCCGGTCGAGATGGCCGACCGTGTAGCGCGGCATCGCCGCGGGCCAGCGAGCGACGTGCGCCATCGCCGGCGATCCCGAGACGGCCATCGCCCGGGCCACGTCGCGGTGCGCCGCCGCGATGAGCGACCGGTCGTCGCCCGCGAGGACGCGCTCGTCGCGGATGGTCGCCCGCACCAGGACGCTCCCCGCGGGCGCGCGTCCCCGCCACTTCGCGGAGCTCCACGTGCACGCGGCGATCGCGAGCGCGCCGTCCGGCACGACGAAGCCATGACCCGCCGGCGGCGCGTCGAGCTGCCGCGTGGCGTAGCCGAGCGACACGGCCGCGGTGCCCCGGTACGGGAACGAGCGGAGCGAAGCGCTCGTGCTTGGCGCGAGATCCTCGAGGAGCGCCGCGGTCACCGGCGCGGGCGTCGCGATGACGAGCGCGTCGGCCGAGACCTGGGAGCCGTCCGAGAGCGCCACCGCGTAGCACGCCATCGTGCGCGCGACACGCCGCGCGCCGACGCCCGTCCGGACATCGACGCCGCGCAGGCGCGACGCGAGCGCGTCGACGAGCGAGCTCATCCCGCGATCGGGCGCGACGAGCACCGCATCGGCGCGCGGTCCCGCGCGGCGGCGCGCGCGCAGGCCCGCGAGGATGAGGCTGCGCTGCGTCCGCTCGGCCTCGCGCAGGCGCGGCAGGAGCGCGAGGAGGCTGAGCTCGTCGACACGCGCTCCGTACACGCCACCGATGAGCGGCCCGGCCAGGCGCTCGACCACCGCGTCGCCGAAGCGCCGCCGCAGAAACGCGCCGATCGCCTCGTCGGCGTCGGCCGATCCGGCCGGCAGGACGACGTCGAGCGCGGCCCGCAGCTTCTCGCGCGGCGAGAACAGCGCGCTCCGCGCGAAGGGCAGCACGCGCGTGGGGATCCCGAAGCCGACACCTTCGGGAAGCGGGACCAGGCGGCCGGCGTGCCATACGTACACGGCGTGCGGCTCCCGAGGCGCACGCAGCTCCGGCGTGAGACCGAGGTCCGCCAGGAGCGAGGTCACGGCCGGGCTCGCCGAGAGCATCGCGTCGGGACCGCGCTCGACGAGGAATCCGTCGACGCGGTCCGTCCCGATCTTGCCGCCCAGGCGCGTGTCCCGCTCGACGAGCGTGACCGCCGCGCCACGGGACGCGAGCGCGTAGGCCGCCGAGAGTCCGGCGATGCCGCCACCGACGACGACCACGTTCATCCGGCGACACCCCACACGGCGCTCGCCGGAGGCGGCTCGTACGGGCACAGCGGATCGCTCGCGAGCGGATCGCCCGCCGACGCATACGCTCGCGCGCGCGAGCCGCCGCAGATCAGCCGATACGCGCAGCGTCCGCACTTCCCGGTGAGCGCATCCGCGTCACGCAGGCTCGCGAAGACCTGGCTCGACCGATAGATGTCGACGATCGACGACGCGCGGACGTTCCCGGCGTCGAGCGGAAGGAAGCCCGATGGGTAGACCGCGCCATCGTGTGCGATGAACGCGATGCCGTTCCCGTCGCGCACGCCGAAGCCGCGGCCGACGGGGGTGCGGCCGATCGCGGCAGGGTCGAGTCCGGCCGCCTCCATGCGCCGCACGGCGACCCTGCGATAGTGCATCGCCTCGGTCGTCTTCACCTGGAAGGGGACCCGCTCGGCGAGGTCGAGAAGCCAGCGGAAGAGCCGTTCGGTGCGGGCGGGCGAGACCTCGCGCAATCCACTTCCCCGCCCGACGCGGATCAGGAAGAAGAGGCTCCAGCGCATCACGTCGAGCGGCGTAAGGAGTCGCGCGATCGCTTCGAGATCGTCGACCGTGTCGGCGGTCACGAGCGTGTTGATCTGCACCGCGAGACCGGCGGCCCGCGCGTCGCGCGTCGCCCGTAGGGTCGCGTCGAAGGTCCCCGGGACGCCGCGGAACGTGTCGTGCCGCTCGGCGCTCGAGCCGTCCAGGCTCAGCGAGATCGCCCGCGCGCCCGCCGCGCGGACGGCACGAAGCACCTCCGGCGTGAGATCCACCGTCGCGCTCGGTGCGAGGGAGGCGCCGATGCCGCGCGCCGTCGCCGCGGCGATGAGCGTGATCAGGTCCGGCCGGCGGAGCGGGTCGCCTCCCGTGAACACGACGTGCGGCAGCGGCTGGCCGAACTCGCGGATCCGGTCAAGGACCGCGAGGCACTCCGCCGTACCGAGCTCGAGCGGATCGCGGGCCGGGATGGCCTCGGCGCGGCAGTGGCGGCACGCGAGGCCGCAGGCGCGCGTGAGCTCCCAGTACAGGAGCATCGGCGCGCGCCCGTACACGAAGCGTGCTGGGCGGACCGACCCGATCGGAACGGGCGCGCTCGCGGAAGCGTCGACGGGCCCGAGTCCGGCGAGCGCCACGTCGGCGAGCGCGGCGATGAACCGCGGGTCGTCGTTCATGGCGCGAGCGCGCTCCAGCCGCGCGCCATGCTCGGCCGCGACGGCGCGCGCCTCGATGTCGACGTCGTACAGCACCTCGAGGTGGTCGGCGACGAAGCCGACCGGGCACACGACGATCTCGCGGACGCCCGCGGCCGTCACGCGCCGGATCTCGTCGCGGAGATCCGGCCCCACCCATTCGTCCCCGGTGCGGCCCGCGCTCTGGAACGCCACGTCGCAGCGCGCCAGACCGAGCCGTTCCGCGACGAGCGACGCGGTCGCGAGCACCTCACGAACATAGGGATCCGTGCCGCTCGCGAGCCGCACCGGAAGGCTGTGCGCGGTGAAGAACACGTGCGCCGTCGAGGGGTCCGCGCATCGCGCGAGCGCCTCGGCCGTCGCCGCGGCGAGCGCGTCGATGAGGCGCGGCTGGGCATGCCACGAGCCGACGACCTCGAACCGCGGCGCGCGCGCTCCGAGCGCCGCGGCGGCCTTTTCGATCATCGCGCCGTACGTCCACACGTTGAATGTCGAGTGCTGCGGCGCGAGCGCGATGGCCGCCGCTCGGCCGACACCGTCCTCGGCCATGCGCGCGACGGCGTCGCGGATGAACGGGGCGATGTGCTTCATCCCCGCGTACACGCGGGCCGGGCGTCCGCGGCGCGCGAGCTCGGCCTCGAGCGCCGCGCGCTGCCGCTCGACGACGCGCGAGAGCGGCGAGCCGCCGCCGATCGCCCGGTAGCGGGAGGTGAGCTCCCTGAGGAGCGCCGGCGGCGGCGCGGTGCCGCCGCGGATGTCCGTGTAGTACGCCTCGACCTGGTCGAGCCGCGCCGGCGCTCCGTACGCCATGAGCAGGACGCCCTCGCTCATCGGGCCAGCCAGTCCGCGGCGTCGAGCGCGAAGTACGTGATGATCACGTCGGCGCCCGCGCGCGCGATCGCGGTGAGCGACTCCAGCGCCGCGCGGCGCAGGTCGATCCATCCGCGCTCCGCGGCGGCGTGGAGCGAGGCGTACTCGCCGCTCACCTGGTACGCCGCGAGCGGCACGTCGAAGCGCGCGCGTGCGGCGGCGATGACGTCGAGGTACGGGCCCGCCGGCTTCACCATCAGCGCGTCGGCACCCTCGTCGAGGTCGCTTCGCATCTCGCGGAGCGCCTCACGTCCGTTCGGCGGATCCATCTGGTAGCCGGCGCGATCGCCGAACGACGGGGCGCACTCGGCAGCCTCTCGGAACGGGCCGTAGTACGCGCTCGCGAACTTGGCCGCGTACGAGAGGATCGCGATGTCCGTGCCGCCCTGGGCATCGAGCGCCGCGCGGATCGCGGCGACGCGGCCGTCCATCATGTCCGACGGCGCGACGGCGTCCGCGCCCGCCCGGGCGTAGGCGGCCGCCGCGTCCGCGAGGAGCGGCAGCGTCTCGTCGTTGTCGACCCGCTCGCCGTCGAGCACGCCGCAGTGCCCGTGCGACGTGTATTCGCAGAGGCACACGTCGGCGATGAGGACGAGCGGCGTCTCGCGCTCGCGGAGCGCCCGGAGCGCCGCGGGGACAGGGCCGGCGGGATCCCACGCGCCGCTGCCCCGCTCGTCCTTGTCCGCCGGCAGCCCGAAGAGGAGGAGGCCGCCGACGCCCGACGCCGCGGCGCGCGCGGCGATCTCGCTGACGCGCGATGCGGGCCAGCGCATGTGTCCCGGCAACGAGGCGATCGGCTCCGGCGCCACCAGGCGCGCGTCGACGAACACCGGGAGCACGAAGGACGCGGGGTCGAGCCGCGTCTCGCTCACCAGCCGGCGCAGGGCGGGCGTGCGCCGCAGCCGGCGGTGGCGGGCGAACGGGAGCGACGTGCGCTCAGTCGTGAGCGGCATGGGACACCTCCTCGTCGCGCGGCGTCGTCGTGACGCGCGTGCCGAGCCGCGCGCGTACCGCGGCGAGGGTCGTCGGGCCGGAGACGACGAGCTGCGCCCGCGCGACCAGACGCGGCTCGACCGCGCCGAGCAGCCCCTCGAGGGCGCTCGGCGACGAGACGAAGATCACCACGGTCCCGTCCGCGGCGAGCGCGGCGCGCACCGCGGCGACGTCACCGTCGGCGACCGGCGCCGCACGATACGCAACGACCTCGCGCACGTCGAATCCCCGCTCGCGAAGGATCCGCGGGGCATCGGCGAGCGCGCGATCGGATCGCGCGAGGACCGCGACCTCTCCGCGCGGCAGCTCCCGCGCGAGACAGGCGCCGGTCGCGACGCTCGGCACGAACGCCACGGCGATGCCGTGCTCCGCGAGACGTGCCGCGGTCGACGGACCGACGGCCGCGACGGGCGAGCGCGGCGCGCCGACGCGTGCGACGGCGTCGGCCCCCGCGGGGCTCGTGACGGCGAGCCAGTCGCGCGGGCCGAGCGGTGCGATGGCGCGCGCCAGCGCCGAGACGTCGGCGAGGCGCTCGATCCGGACGCAGGGAAGCTCGATGACGCGCGCTCCCGCGGCCCGCAGACGGGACGCGAGGTCGTCGTCATCGCGGCGTGCGTGCGTGAGCACGACCGTGGCCCCGGCGTAGCGTTCACGCATCGGCGAGCTCGAGCAGCGTGTCCGCCGCCGATCGCGCGACCGCGAGCGGGTCGTCGCCCTCGGCGTGCGCGCGAGCGATCTCGCCGCCCGACCCGAGGCTGGCGTCGAGCACGACGGTCCTGCCCTCGTACCGCGCCCAGCAGCCCAGCGCGATCTCGCAGCTCGCGCCGAGGAGGCGCAGCAGCTCGCGCTCGGCGGTGACCGCCTCGTGGGTCGCGCGGTCGTCGAGCGCGGCGCGGAGGCGCTCGCGCACGCGCTCATCGTCCGCGCGCGCCTGCACGGCGAGCGCGCCCTGGCCCGGCGCGGGCGGGACGATGTCGAGCGCGAGCGCCTCGTGCTCGGCGAACGCTATCCCGAGACGGCGCAGGCCCGCTGCCGCGAGCACCACCGCGTCGTACTGGCCGCTCCGCACCTTCGCGAGCCGCGTGTCGACGTTCCCGCGTATCTCGACGCAGTCGATCCCGGGTACGAGCGCCGCGACGAAGGCGGCGCGTCGCGGGCTGGAGGTCCCGACGCGGGCGCCCGCCACGAGCTCCTCCGTGCCGCGGCGACCGCGCGCCACGAGGACGTCCCGCGGATCCTCGCGCTCGGGCACGGCCGCGATGACGAGGTCGGACGGCTCGGCGGTCGGAAGATCCTTCAGCGAGTGGACCGCGACGTCGATCTGGCCGCGTCGCAGCGCGTCCTCGATCGCGGTCACGAATACGCCATCGCCGAGCTCGCGGATGGGACGCGTGCCGTCATCGCCGACCGTTCGGATGACGACGAGCTCCGCGTCGGCGCCGAGGGCGCGCGCGACGATCGCCGCCTGCGCTCGCGCCAGGACGCTCCCCCGCGTCCCGATGCGGATCACTGGCCGCGCTCGAAGAGGGCGCGCGCGGCCTGCGGGTCCGCCCGCTGCTCCCGGAGCGCGACGGTCGGCTCGTGCAGGAGCGCGTTCGTGATCGTGGTGGAGAGGGCCTCGACGACACGACGATCGCGCTCGCTCAGATGACGGAGGCGGCCGAGGGCGCGATCGACCTTCGCGGCGCGCACGCGCTCGGCGAAGGCTCGCAGCGTGCGGATCGCCTCCACGCGCTCAGGCGACCGCTCGTTCACGAATCGCAGCGCCTCCGTCTCGCAGCGCGCTCGCGCCGCCACGAGCGCCTCGGACGGCACCCGCGCGGCGGCGCCAGGCAGGTCGTCCACGCTGCGGTACGCGGTGCCCAGCAGCGCTCGCGCGGATGCGTCGAGGCTTCGCGGCACGGCGACGTCGACGACGAAGAGAGGACGATGCGAGCGCATCCGCTGGGCGAGCACGTCGTCGGTGAGCAGCGCGCCGCGCGTGTCGGCGGCCGAGATGACCGCGTCGACACGCTGGAGCACGCGGGGCACTTCGTCGAGCGGGATCGACGACGCGTCGTGCGCCGCGGCGACGGCCGAGGCCCGCTCGCGGTCGCGGTTCGCGACGATCACCTGTCCGACGCGATGGACGAGGGCGCGTACCGCGAGCTTGCCCATCTCGCCGGCGCCGACGACGAGAGCCGTCGCTCGGGCGGGATCGGCGAGCTGCGCGACTGCGCAGTCGACGGCGAGCGATCCCACCGAACGGGCCGACCCGAGGCCGCTGGACGCGCGCACCTCGCGTCCGACGTACAGCGCGCGCGCGAACGCCGCGACGAGGAGCGCGTCGAGGCCGGCGGCCTCGCTGTAGGCCCGGCGTACCTGCGACAGGATCTGCGGCTCGCCGGCGATGGCGGAGTCGAGGCCCGCCGCGACGGTGAAGAGATGGGCCAGCGCGAACGCTCCCACATGGATGGTCGCGTTCGCGAGGTCGGCGGTGCCGATCCCGAGCGCGACGGCCAGCTCGGAGGGGTCGCTTCCCGCGGGCGCGACGGTGTACAGCTCGACGCGGTGACAGGTCGCGAGGACGACCCGATCGGGACCGGCCGGCAGAGCGGAGAGCAGGCGCTCGCGCGCGTCGATCGACGACGTCCGCTGATGCCAGGCGAACGCGACGACCTCTCGTGCCACTCGCGGCACCGTAGGGTCGGAGCCGTGTTCGCACGAAATCCGACCCCTAGTTTTTCCGAGCTTCTCCGATCAGTGCCGAGGACCGCCTGTGCCTAGTGTTCCGTCCGCGAAGTCTTGTTAACGCTGCGGCGCACCGCTTTGCGGATGATCTCGGACGGGTCCTTGGTCCAGATGAAGGGCGTGGGGTGCGCGTTCCAGCGTCGGATGTACGC
>Ga0070741_10016530_pt1 | contig 12284 bp, 10 predicted proteins | sample Coa_R1_4_FD_66440 | JGI IMG/M metagenome (GOLD analysis project Ga0070741, IMG submission 66440) | Surface soil microbial communities from Centralia Pennsylvania, which are recovering from an underground coalmine fire - Coalmine... | ecosystem: Environmental > Terrestrial > Soil > Unclassified ...
ACGGCGCTCGGGGGCATCGGCGAAGGAGCGCTGCTCGTCTGGCTCATCGTTCGCGGCGTCGATGCGGAGCGCTGGCTGGCCAGCGCCAAGGTTAGCTGCTAGCGCCGGCGATAGTGCAACGCCACGATGCCCGATTTGAGCCGTGTCGCGGCCACGAACTTCAGGCGCAATGATGGCTGCAGGCCGGAGAACAAGTAGGGACCGTGCCCGGCCACCACGGGATGGACCACGAAGCGATACTCGTCCACGAGGTCCAGGCGCTGAAGCGCGGCCGAAAGTTTCGGGCTACCCACCAGCACTCCGCGCGGCGTCGCCTTCTTCAACGCCTTCACCGCCCGGCTCAGGTCCCCTTCGACGTGATGCGTGTTGCTCCACGGGAAGTCGCGGCGCGTCGTCGAGACCACGTACTTGGGCATCGCTTCGAGCTTCTTCGCCCAGTTCCGGTTCGCCGGTGTCGCCTTCGGGTCTCGCGCCACCTGGGGCCAGGCGTCCTCCATCATCTCGTAGGTCACGCGCCCGAAGAGCATCGCTCCCGCAGCGTCCATCACACGCGTCCAGTAGCGGAGCATCTCGTCATCGGCGACCCCTTCGCGGTGGTCGCAACACCCGTCCAGCGTCACGTTGAGCGCAAAGGTCAAGAGCCCCATGGCGCCGACTCTCTCCCAGGCTGCATATCGCTTCAAGCCTGGGCGAAAGCGAGCCCCCGCCGACGACGCACTCACGAACCCGCCGGCCACTACAGGAACGCTCGTGACCGGCGCGGGCAGCGGAGGACGGGGCGCCGCGCTCCTCGAACGAGACCGCTGTCGCGAGCGCCGACAGCGTGGCGTCGCAGCTGTGCATGAGCGCTGCTCGAGCCAGAGCCACCGTGCTCGGGCGTCTGAAACCGCTTTCGCGGCCGGGCCGGCTCAGAGCGGCTGGTGGATGCAGAGGATGTTGCCCTCCGGGTCCTTGAACCAGGCCGCCTTCTCCGATCCGAGGACACACACCTTGTTGACGGTCTTGAGGCCTGGATAGTCGTAGTCCTCGAACTCGACACCACGCCGGGTCAGCTCCTTCACCTCCGCGGCGACGTCGTCCACCTCGAAGCTGACCGCGGTGTGCTCGGCCTTCGTCGGCAAACCGCGGGGGAACAGTGCAAGGAGCGCTCCGCGGCTCTCGTACACGAACTTGCCGTCGGGGCGGAGCCCTTCGGGCGTGAGCCCTAGCACCTCCTCGTAGAAGCGGCGCGCGCGCGCCATGTCCACGACCGGCAGCATCGTCGTTACCCTTCGGCCTTTGAGCATGGGTCCCTCCTGGGGCAGGCGGATCGAAGCCCATTCGGGAGGTGCAAAGCAAGCGGGCCGCGCTTCCACGCCGTGGCCTCGCTCGGCGGTGGTCGGCCACCGGCAAGCTGCTGCGCAGCGGGAGATTCTCCGTACTATGCGCGGATCCCCGCGCGGCTCAGTCGTTCTGGTCGGATACGCTGCCAGGTCCGACGATTCGTTTTCTCGACACTCCACTTCCCACGAAGATGTCCGCCAGCGCTGGCTGGAACTGGTCGAAGCGGTTGTCGATGAACGCGGTGTCCGTGGGCAACCCGCCGCGGAACCCATACATCGCCAATGCGGATCGAGCGCGCCCGCGAATCGTGTTGCGCCGGATCACGACACCGCGGGCGAAGCCCTTGACGTTGATTCCTGCGCTCGAGTCGCCGGGCACCGTCCCCGGCAGCGGCGACATGAGTACTTCATTGTCCTCCACGACCGCGTTCTCCATGGGCCATTCCGCGAACTGGCTGAACACCGTGATGCCTGCCGAGTTCGGCCACTTGCACTCGACCGAGTTGTTCGCCATGAGGAACGAGCCGCCATTCACCAGGCGCACGGCGTCGCCGCCTCCGTTTGCGACCTCGTGACTCGTGCTGAGCCTGTTCCCCAGCACTCGCACGCGCCCGTCGACCCGCCGGATGTTGATCATCGATTCGGTCGTGTTCCTGACGGTGTTTCCAATGACGTCCAGGTCCACCTCCGCGCCTGGAGATTGCCCCGCCGCGAATGCGACGATTCCCATCGTGTACGCGTGGGCCGTTCCACCAACTGCGTCGATGTCGTTGCGGGCGACGAGGAGGTGTCCAGAGATGTTGTCGGGCTTTCCCGGATTCGTCGGCATGGGGATCTCGCCACGCGTATTGATCGCGATTCCCTCGCCGCCGCCCGCAAACGGCACCACGCCTTCGATCTTGCAGGAGGCGATCTCCAGGCCGCGGACGGCAGACACGAGGATCGCGGCCGCGATCGGCCGGACGAAGCGCAGACCGCGAATCGTGACGGGCTGTCCTGGGGCTTCCACGTAGAACGGGATCGTGCCCCCCTCGATCGTGGTCATCTCGCCGTCGGCGCTTCGCACACCGGAGATGCTCGCTTCCCTGGCGACGAGGACCTCGGCCGCATGCGGGTACCAGCCCGAAGCGAGCAGTGGGGCGACGGGCTTCGTCGGAGTTCCAGCGAAGGAGAAATGCCCCCTGAGGACGATTGCGCCGCCCTGGTCAACGGCCGCCTGCACCGCGGGAACGTCGAGGGCAGCGTCGCCCGTTCCCGTGACGACGACCGGGGCGACACCTTGTTGCGCGCCTTGCCGCGCGCTCCTCCGATAGGTGCTCGCAACTCCCGCGCCGAGGAGCGCCAGGAGACCGGCTGCAGCGATCATCCTGAGATGCAAACGACGCGACGACCCGGAACGCCGTTGCGCGGACGGCCCGGCGCCGCTTGCAGCGGCATCGAGCACGGCGATGAGCTCCGCACTTGAGGCCGGCCGGGATTCCGGCTCTTTCGCCAGGCAGCGCATGACGATTTCAGCCAGCGCCACCGGCACTGCGGGCGCGACCTCTGCCAGCGGGCGAGGTGTCTCCCGCGCGTGCGCCGCTGCCAGCTCATCCGGACTCCTGCCGTCTCCGAACGGGTGGCGCCCCGCCAACAGCTCGTAAGCCACGACGCCCCACGCGTACAGGTCAGCGCGATGGTCGAGTCGTTCCCCCCGAGCGGCCTGCTCAGGAGCCATGTACGCAGGCGTTCCCACCGCGCTCCCGAGCTGCGTAAGTCTCCGGCTTGCCGTGGCGCTGGTGGCCTCGCCGGTCGCCTCCGGCGTACGAGAGGCGAAGACTGCTTTGGCGATTCCGAAGTCCGCGACCATCGCATGATCGTGGGAAAGGAGGATGTTTTCGGGCTTGACGTCCCGGTGCACGACGCCATGCCGGTGGGCGTAATCGAGGGCATCGGCGACCTCTCGCAGCACGCGCACTGCTTCGGAGACCGCGACAGGACCTCGGGTGAGGCGAGCGCGCAAGGACTCCCCTTCCACGTAGGGCATCACGTAGTAGGGGCGTCCGCACAGGGGACCCGCCTCCGGCCCGAAGACGCCAGAGTCGAGCAGGGCGAGGATGTGCGGATGTTGCAGCCGGGCGGTGACACGGATCTCCTGCACGAAGCGGTCGGCGCCGAGGGTCGCGGTGAGCTCTGCATGAAGGACTTTGACGGCGACCCGGCGGTCGTGCTTCGCGTCGCGCGCCAGATAGATCGTCGCCATGCCGCCACTCGCCAGCTTTCGCTCGAGCTCGTACGGGAGGCCGGGCTGGGCAGGTCCGGCATTGAAGGTCGACGCGTCTTCACCGCTGGCGGCCTTGAAAAGCGGGGCGGCGAAGACGAAGGCACCCGAGTCGAGAAAGCTCGGCGCCCATGAAGCGGCGAGCAGCGCTTCGATCTCGGCCCGCAGCGCCTCGTCTCCTCCGCATGCTTGTTCCAGGTACCGGGCCCGGTCTGTGGGATTGCACTCGAGCGCCGCGTCGATGAGCGCGGCGACACGCTGCCAGCGATCGGCGGCATCCGGGAGCATCCCGGTTACTCCTGGAGCGCTCGCTGCAGCCATCCCTTCGCCTTCGTCCAGTCGCGTCGCACCGTGCGCGCGGTCACACCGAGTGCCGCCGCGGTCTCCTCTTCCGTGAGACCAGCGAAAAAACGGCACTCGACGACGCGCACGAGCCGCGCGTCGAGGGCTGCCAGCGCGTCGAGAGCGTCGTCGAGCGCGACGAGCACGTCCGCACGCTGATCGGCGGCTGCGATGTTCTCCGCTGGGGATCCACTCTGTGTCACCGCGGCGGCGTCGTCGACCGGCAACCGCTCGTCCGGACCGCCGCGCTTGGACGCGCGGTGACGTCGAGCCGAGTCGATGAGGATGCGCCGCATCACGCGCGAGGCGATCGCGAAGAAGTGACCCTGGTCCTGCCACTGCGTCCGCCGCTGATCCACGAGACGCAGATATGCCTCGTGGACCAACGCCGTGGTGCTCAGGGTGTGATCGCGTCTTTCGCGATGGAGCTGCCGGTGGGCGATCGCCTTGAGCTCGGCGTACACGACCGGGATCAGGCCATCCCATGCGGCTGGATCGTTGCTCTCCCGCAATGCGAGGAGCTGCTCCGTGATCTCCTGCTGCGCCCCCATGACTCGCGGCCCCTTCGGCGAGTGCATCGCCTGTCCGCTTTCCGCATGCGCCTACGCGTCTCCTTCTGGAGGGCCGCGTCGGTCGACCCAAGCCTGTCTACTGCCTGAGGGGGGCCCAAGGCAATCGCGGCGACCCGCCTTTCCGCGACCCGGCGCCACGGCGTCGCACACGCAATTGTCCAGGAGGAACAGTGATGAAGACTCATTCCAGAATACGCGTTGGTTTACCGTTGGCAATCGGCGTGATCGCGGCAGCGACGCAGGCGCTGTCAGATCCAGGTCCGTACCACCGACATCGGCAGACGAACGACGGCGTCGTCGCCATCACCTCCATCGGCCAGCGCACCGGCGAGTATTGCGCGCGTGACCGGGCGCTTCTCTTCGAAGACCCGACCGGCGTGAGGGTGCTCTACGATCCGGGCGTCACCGTCTCGGGGGGTGGAGATCCTCGCCTCGGCGTCGTACACGCGATCCTGGTGAGCCACAGCCATTTCGATCACATCGGGTACCGCAAATTGGTCCAGAACCCGGACGATCCTGCCGCCGTGTGCGATCCAATTCCCGCCCCGTACACGGCGCCCACTGCAAACACCACCGCCGCGGAGATCGCAGCGGCGAAGAAATCAGCCGTGCTGGTCAACGGGAGCATGGCTCAGTTCCTCGCCCAGAGGATCCAGGGCCTCACCAGCAGTCTCACGGATACGTGCCCTCCGCAGGGAGTTGCAGTCGGGGCCGGCCCGGACGAGATCGTCGTTCCGCTCGCCCGCCCGTGCACGGAGGGCCTGGGCTTCGGCTCCAGCATTACTTTGACGACGTCATCGGGCACCCCGGGCGTGCGGATCAACATCGTCAACGCCGTCCACAGCGATAGCCTCTTCAATCCCAAACTGCTGTTCACTGCGCCGCTGGCGCAGTACATGACCGACAACGGCCTGACCGGCTTCGACGGGTCCGCTGCAGGGTACGTGCTGACGTTCACGAACGGCCTGACCGCGTATCTCACCGGGGATACCGGCCTGATGAGCGACATGAGCCTGTTCCGCAGGTTCTATGAGCCGAATCTCGCGGTCGTCAACGTCGACGGGGTGAACGTGATGGGTCCCGAGGATGCTGCCTTCGCGGTGAATTCGCTGCTCAAGCCTGCGTCAGTGATCGTCTCGCATGCTGAACAGGCCGTCACCACCAACGGACAGATGAACCCGAACACGCGAACTGCCATATTCGCATCGCTGGTCCACGACTCGCCTGTCTACTTGCCGCTGAGCGGCGTCACGATGCAGTTCAACGGTGCAGGGCGATGCGTGAATGGGTGCACTCCGGCCCGCTGAACCTTCCACTGACGCGGTGCCTCCGCTGTAAAGCACGACGTTCGAGCTCCACGGCTCGGCGTTGGCCGCTGAACGGCCGTTGCGCGACTGACCGCTCGGCTGGCGGTTGCCGGCGGCTGGCGGCATGCCTTGCAAGATCGATCGTCGTGCCGAAGTTGCGCTCCATGAAGACAGTTCTGCCGCTGCTGATCTTTGCGATGGCTCCAGAATTCACACAGGGTAGCGTGGTCATGACGACTGCCGGGACATCTCAGGCACCGCGACATGCGGAAGCGAAGATTGCTGTCCATGATTCTCAAGCCGAGCCTTACGACCAGGGCCCCGGACCGGTCCTGATGGAGATCCGCCTGAGCGAAACGTTCAGCGGAGATCTCGATGGCGAATCGACGGTTCGGGCTCTACAGGTCCGACGCGACGATCGATCGGCCAGCCTCGTGAGTCTGCAACGATTCCGGGGAAAGCTCGGCGGACGCCAGGGCACGTTCGTGCTTCAAGGTTCAGAGCTCGTCGAGAACGGCAAGATCAAGGCGACATGGGTTGTCGTTCCCGGGTCGGCGACAGGCGATCTTTCCGGGCTGCGTGGTAACGGCGGCTTCGAAGGCCAGTTTGGAAGAGGGTCACAGGGAACACTGGATTATTGGTTCGAATGAAGTGCCCTACGATCGTGATCAAGGCGATCGCTGCGTTGCCCACATCCACGCGAGAACGGCGCGAACGTTCAAGTTCGTGTGCACTTCCATAGAGCATTGGAATATTCGTGAGGGCGGGTGTTATCTGGCAGTGAGTGTTCCTCGTCCGGACGCGGGGAACCATGAACCCGCGTTCTTCGGTCCTTCGGCTCGCCGGGCAGGAGGAGACATGCCATTTCGCAGCCTGTATCCCGATATCGCGATCCCGGAAGTCGCTCTCGGCGAATTCGTGCTCGCGCGCGCGGCGGCGCGCGGCGACAAGCCCGCGCTGATCGACGGTTCGAGCGGGCGTACGATCACCTACGCCCAGTTGCCGGCGCTGGTGGCGCGCGCCGCGGCGGGACTCGCCGCGCGCGGCTTCAAGAAAGGCGAGCGCTTCGCGATCCTCAGCCCGAATCTGCCTGAGTACGCCATCGCCTTCCATGCCGTTGCCTCGCTGGGCGGCCTGGTGACCACCGTCAATCCCCTCTACACCGCGGGCGAGGTGGCCAAGCAACTGCAGGATTCGGCGGCGCGCTTCCTGCTCACGCTACCGTCGTGCCTCGCCACCGCGCGCGAAGTTGCGGCGCAGGCGAAAGTGGATGAAATCTTCGTCTTTGGTGAAGCAGAAGGAGCGACGCCGTTCGCCACGCTGCTCGCGTCAGGTGGCGCGCCCCCCGCCGTAGCGATCGACTCGCGCAAGGACCTCGTGGCGCTGCCCTACTCCAGCGGCACCACCGGCCTGCCGAAGGGCGTCATGATCTCGCATTACAACATGGTGGCCGAGCTGTGCTCGATCAAAGGGGTCACCGATGCCGCTCTGATCGAGCCGCAGGATACGGTCCTGGCGTTCCTTCCCTTCTTCCACATCTACGGCATCGTCGCCTTCCTCAATCTCGCCCTCGCCCAGGGGGCGACGGTGGTCACGATGCCGCGCTTCGACCTCGAGCAATACCTGCAGCTCGTGCAGAAGCACGGCGTCACCATCCTGCACGTCGTGCCACCCATCGCGCTCGCGCTCGCCAAGCATCCAATCGTCGACAGGTTCGACCTCTCGAAGGTGCGCGGCGCGTTCTCGGCCGCCGCGCCGCTCGGCGACGCAGTCGCCAATGCGCTGTACGCGCGGCTCGGCTTTCGCGTTTCGCAGGCCTACGGCATGACGGAAGTGAGCGGCGCCAGTCACCTCGGGCCGACGACGCCCGACAAGATCAAGCCCGCCTCCGGCGGGCGCCTGATGCCCAACATGGAGTGCAAGATCGTGGAGGTGGGCAGCGGCGTCGAAGTACGTACCGGCGAACAAGGCGAGATCATGGTGCGCGGACCGACGGTCATGCAGGGCTACTTCGGCCAGCCCAGCGCCACCGCGGCGACCATCGACGCGGACGGCTGGCTGCGCACCGGAGACATCGGCTACGTGGACAGCGACGGCGATTTCTTCATCGTCGACCGCACGAAGGAGCTGATCAAGTACAAGGGCCTGCAGGTCGCGCCCGCCGAGCTCGAGTCGGTGCTGGTCGGCAATCCGGCGATCGCCGAGGCCTGCGTCATCGGCATCCCCGACGAGGAAGCGGGAGAGGTGCCCAAGGCGTTCGTGGTGAAGAAGGGCGAGATCAGCGCCGAGCAGGTGATGGCCTGGCTCGCCGAGCGCGTATCGGCGCACAAGAGGGTGCGCGCGGTCGAGTTCGTGGACCAACTGCCGAAGTCTGCCACTGGCAAGCTGCTGCGGCGCGTGCTCATCGAACGCGAGCGCGGCAGGGCGGGGCGCTAGGAGGGCTCCCGTATCTACGGACACCCAGACACTTCGGCGGATCCGCCGGCACCCCGATCCGCACACGAACAGCCGGAGGCAGCCAAGCCCGTTCGGATCAGCCGCCGACCCCCGGCACAGGTGTGGTGATGGGCGACTGCACCGGCATCTTGCCCAACTCGACCTTGTGCGCCGTCGAGAAGGCGAGAAGATACGTCTTCACCTCCGGCGTTCCGTCGATGAGATTCGACAGCGCGTTCAGGACGTCGGGGTAAGCGGATCGGCTGTACTTGTCGGCATCCGCTTGCGACTCCCAGATGCTCACCGCGAGCACCTCCGGCCCGCCCGGAGTGACGAACAACAGCTCGTCGCGGAACCCGTGCTGCTCGCGAAGGATGGGCAGGACGGTGTTCGCCAGCGCGTTCGTGAAATCCTGACCGGCGTTCGGTTTCAGCGTCATCGATACGAACCGGCTGAACATGAGGTGTTCCTCCTGGAGCAGTGTCCGCGCCGAGCTTGCGCAGGCGCGGCAGCCGATCATTCACCGTCTGGACGACGGCGCGCGCGGGTATGTGATCGCTGCGCGTCGAAAATCAAGACGCATGGCACCGTGGACCGCTCTCGACGCAACGCGAGCCAGAACGGCTGGCATGCGACTGGGCGGGCGCTCGTCAAAGCCACGCGGCGAGCGCGCTCGGCGTCGGACCCGTCCGATCACCCAACGCGCCGATCGCGCGCCAAGCTTACGGCGCGCGGCACACGCGGATCGCTATTTCACCGTTGCGGTGAACACTTCTTCCATCAGCCCGTGTCCCCGGCCGCAGGAGGGCGTCTGTTGCTGCTGGTTGCGGCGGCTGTCGGTCCAGATGGCGTGGACGGTGCCGCCATACGCCGCGACGCCTTCGTAGTCGCCCTGCTGGTTGCCGTAGTTGATGCTGGCGCAGGGGAAGAGGCCGTTGCAGTCGTGTTCGTTCGAGCTCACGTCGCTCACGCGCACGCTCGCGCCGAACGAGAGTCCGTCGCCGCGCGCGAGGTAGATGTCGGTCATGAACCGCCCGCCGGTCGTGTCGTTGCGCGTGTCGTAGAACGACACGGCGACCTGGCCGGTGACGGGATCGGCAGCGAGCCAGTGATTGAACCGGTCCACGTTACCGAGGCGCTCTGCGACGGCTGCCGGCGCCGTCCAGGTTGCGCCGTCATCGTCGGATACGCTCGCGTAGATGTCCGAGTTGCCGGCGGCGTTCAGGTCCATCCAGGTGCAGGTGATCCGGCCGCGGTGAGCGCCGGACGAGATGTCCGCCGCGCAGGCGGGATACACGAGCGCGCGTCGATTGAACTCGGCGGGGATGCCGAGATCGAACTGCGCGGTCTTCTGCGCGAGGGCATGCGCCGTTCCCCACGTCGCGCCGCCGTCCAGGGACGCGTTGAACATGATGACGTTCGCCGCGTAGTCGTTCCACGCCAGGTAGACCTGCCCTCGAGGCCCTGTCGTGATGGTGGCTCCGATGGAGCGTCCCGGACCCGACGGGTCGTCGGCCCGCGTGACGGTGAACGTCTTCCCGTGATCGCTCGAGCGCGCGACGCGCAGGCCGCCGCCCTGGGCGGAGCCGCCGCTCGCGGCGTCCCAGGCGATGTACACGTTGTCGCGGAAGGGGCTCGTGGCGCTGGTGTCCGTCGTGATCATCGGCTTGTCGTTGAAATGATCGCTGCCGCCGGAGAAGGAGAAGAACGTCGCCTGCGGATACGTCTTGCCTCCGTCCGTGGAGCGCGCGACGGCCATCTCCGTGCCCTTGATCCCGTTGCCCGCGCTGAAGAAGACGACGATGTACCCGTAATAGAGGTTGCCCGAGGAGTCGAACGCGAGCGTCGGATCGGAGCCGAAGCGGACTCCGTTCGTCCCGATCGCCTCGGGAAGCGGCAGATCGACGCCGCCCCAGCTCGCGCCGTTGTCGGTGGAGAAATAGCCGCGCATCGGGTCGCGGAAGATCTCGTTCGATCCGGCCGCGAGCTGCCGCGGCCGCGACGGGTTGATGGCAATGTACGTCTCGCTCTGCGGTCCGCATTCGTTGGAGACGTCGACGTTGGTCGCCGTCGACGAAGGCGCTGCGGAGACGAAGGGAGCTTCGCCGTTGTTCAGAAGATAGGTGTACTTGTCCCACCAGGTCGGATCCTTGGCGAGAGGCGCGGCAAGCGCCGCGGCGGGAACGACGAAGGCGAGCAGCGCCGCAATCATTCGCATGAAGTGACCCCCGGGTTGCGGTGAACGGTTACGTCTACACCTGTTGCGTTCCTGCTGTCTCCCCTACTGGGGAGGCTCCCAGAGCTCGAGCTTGTTCCCATCGAGGTCGCGCACCCAGGCGAACTTCCCGTACTCGGCGGCCTGGCGACCTTCGATCCTGATTCCCTCCGCCTCGAGCTTCTTGCAAAGGCCGTCCAGATCGTCGACGCGGTAGTCGATCATGAAAGACGCATTGGTCGGCTCGAAGTAGGTGCTGGTCTCGGGAAAGATCGTCCAAGCCGTCTTCCCCCTGGGCGAATCGCGATCCTTTTCGCGCCACTCGAAGACGACTCCGGCGTGGGGCTTGGGCACGAGGCCGAAATGCTTCTCGTACCAGGCGGCCAGCTCCTTCGGGTGCTTCGACTTGAAAAAGACGCCGCCGATGCCGGTGATCTTCGGCGCGGATGACGTCGCGCGACCAGCCGCAAAGCCGGCGGCAGCGGCGAACAGGACGCCCAGGACGATGAAACCGATTCGCATCGCCGCCTGATGCATGACCTTCGACGAAGGGTCAAGCGCGCCGCCGGTCAGCCGCTCTGGATTTCGAATCCGAGGGTGAAGCGATATTGCGGGTAGGTGAGCGGCACGCCGTGCAGCTGCGGGACGGGCAGGGCGATGCTCAACGGACTGACCACGAGGATGAAGCGGCGCGACAGCTTCCACTCGAGGCCGGCGGGGCTGATCCCGGCATAGACGCCGAGGCTCCCCGAGGGTGCTCCGTAGAGCGTCATCAGGAGGTACGACGCGCCGAGGTTCGCCGTCGCGCGCAGGTTGAAGTTCTCGTAGGCGAGCGGGAAGCGCAGGATCGCCGCGCCGTAGAGGTTGAAGACGCCGCTGCCGACACGGTAGCCGTTGAGCGTGATCCACGGGTTCCATTCGGCATCGAGCCCGAAGGTCCAGTGAGTGCTGGCCTTGAGTCGCGCGCCGACCTGGAACGCGACCGCCGTCTTGTCGATGGAGCCGGCCGACCCGAAGTAGGCGCCCCAGGCCATCTGCGACGGATCGCGCGGACCAGGCTCCTCGACGGTCACGATGGTCGGCGCCGGAGGCGCGTGCGAGTTGCCTTCCGCGGGCGCCGTCGTGGTGGTGGTCGTGGTCACCATCGCGGGCTTGGCGTTCGCCGTCGGCGTCGCGGCCTTCGCCGGCGTCGTGGATGTCGTGGTGCTGGTTGTCGGCTCCACTTCCGCAGCGCGCGCAGTCCCGGCGAACGCGATCATCAGGATCGTGAACGCGGCCCTTCTCCGCATGCGCATGACCAGCACGAGCAGCGCGAGGGCGCCCCACGCGGCGGTTGGCGCGGTCGTGCAGCCGAACAGGTTCTTCGTGTCCTTGTATCGGGCTTCCGGCGCGTCGCACCAGCCGTTCTGGAACGTGCATCCGGGCGAGTTGCTCAAGTAGGTGTCGAGGATTGCGTCCACGCCTGCCATCCTTTCGTCGCGCGTCTTTCGGGCGTCCAGGGCCGCGAAGAGGAGCGCTTCCGAGGCGGCGGTCGCGAGCACACGCCGGGTCTTCCGCAGCTCGTCGGGATCGTCGCAGGCGTCGAGCTTCGTCGCGTGCGCGGGCCCGTCGCGCGACTCGACCAGCGAACCGTCCACCGAATCGAGCCAGTTCAGGACGACGATGATCTTCATCCCGTCAGGGGTCCGGTACGTGTGCGTGAAGCTGTCCTGGACGGCGTGCAGCGCCTGGCCGAGCCGCAGGTAGACGGTCGGCAGCGACGCATCGACGTGGCCTCGCAGCGACAAGTGCAGGCCGATGGAGGTGCGGTTCGCGAGGTCCGGGTGTCCG
>Ga0070741_10016531_pt1 | contig 12284 bp, 12 predicted proteins | sample Coa_R1_4_FD_66440 | JGI IMG/M metagenome (GOLD analysis project Ga0070741, IMG submission 66440) | Surface soil microbial communities from Centralia Pennsylvania, which are recovering from an underground coalmine fire - Coalmine... | ecosystem: Environmental > Terrestrial > Soil > Unclassified ...
TTCGTGTGCGCGGCAGCAGCATGATTCATGCGCTGGCCTGAGGCGTTAAACCCACAAAAAAAGGTTCATTTATGTACGCTGTTATCGAAACGGGCGGCAAGCAATATCGCGTCTCGCCTGGCCAAACAATCGACGTTGATACGCTTTCTGGAGATGTCGGTAGCGCTGTAGAATTCAACCGCGTTCTCGCTTTCTCCAACGAATCGAATGAATTGGTTCTCGGCGACGCCTTGAAAACCGCGAAGGTGACCGGCAAAATTGCATCGCACGGTCGCGGCGACAAAATCATCGTGTTCAAATTCAAACGCAAAAAGCAGTACAAGCGCACGATTGGGCACCGGCAGAACTATACGCGAGTAACGGTAGAGGAGATTCTGGCGTAATAGCCCAAGGTATTTGCAATGGCACATAAAAAAGGTTTAGGCAGCTCGAAAAATGGCCGCGATTCGAATTCGCAGCGATTGGGCGTAAAGGTTTTCTCTGGCGAGTTGGTGACGGGCGGCTCCATCATCGTTCGTCAGCGTGGCACACGCTACAAACCCGGAAAGAACGTAGGCGTCGGCAAAGACGACACGCTGTTCGCCACCGTTCCGGGCACGGTTGAATTCCGTGACCGCGGGCGCATGGGCAAGTTCGTCAACGTAATTGCAGCCGAAGCGTGAGCTTTCGGCTGTTACAAAACTTTTCGAAACGAAAGGAGCCGTTTGCGGCTCCTTTCTGCTTTTAAGACAACGTGTTTATAGATGAAGTAATCATCACGGTAAAAGCAGGCGATGGCGGTAACGGCTGCCTGGCCTTCCGGCGCGAAAAATTCGTGCCCAGAGGAGGACCCAGCGGCGGCGACGGCGGTCATGGCGGCGACGTGATTCTTGAAGCCAGCGAACACTACAATACGCTGCTTCACTTTCGCTTTAATCCGGAGCATTCCGCTGAACGCGGGCGGCACGGTGAAGGCAGTAAACGAACCGGACGCGATGGTGTCAATGTAACTCTGCCGGTTCCCGTGGGCACCATTGTTTACAACGTCGAGACCGGCGAGCAGCTTTTTGATTTCACTGCCGCTGGACAGCAGTTCACTGTGGCCCACGGTGGGCGTGGTGGCCGCGGCAACGCGCGCTTTGCGACCTCCACCCATCAGGCTCCGACAGAACACGAAGAAGGTAAGCCCGGTGAATTTTTCCGTCTGCGCCTGGAATTAAAGCTATTGGCCGATGTCGCGCTCGTCGGATTTCCCAACGCTGGGAAATCCACACTCATTTCACGTTTGTCAGCGGCGAAGCCAAAGATCGCCGACTATCCATTTACTACGTTGGAGCCAAATTTGGGTGTGGTTCAAGCGGGCGACAGAACCTTCGTGCTCGCCGACATCCCGGGGTTGATTGAGGGCGCTCATGAGGGCCACGGCTTGGGCATGCTGTTCCTGCGGCACATCGAGCGAACGCATCTATTGGTGCACATGGTGGATGTCTCCGATTTCAGCGGCAGAGATCCGGCCGGTGATTTCGAGGTGATTCTCCGCGAACTCGCGCGGTTCAATGAAGAAGTTGCCGCCAAGCCCATGCTGGTTGTGGCCTCAAAGATCGATGCGTGCCAGGACCCAACGCGAATTCAAGCCGTTTGCGACAAGGCTGCCGAGCACGGACTTCCGTTTTACACGATTTCAAGCGCCACCGGCGAAGGCATTGAGGAACTGCGATTTGCCATTGCAGATCGCTTGTACACTGAGCCCGCGGAGATAACGCCGTTCACCCCTCTAGAGTCAGCGGCAGTTGTGGGCGAAAACTGAGTTCGATCAAACCGCGCACCGAACCCAACCCGGCTGCGTCCTCATAATTCATCATCACGAACCAACGACGCGCTTCGCGAATTCCTGAAATAGCCGTAGTTGCTCTGGGTTTTCAAACACCAGATCCTCCGGGTGCCACTGCACGCCGAGGACGAAAGAATGTCCGGTATGCTCCAACCCTTCGATGATTCCATCTTCCGCGTCGCGCGCTGAGACGCGCAGCTCATTTCCGATCCGATCCGCGGCCTGATGATGATATGAGTTCACGCCCCAACGCTCCTTACGTGCAATCGAGTGCAACAGCGTTCCCGGCACAATCTCCACGTCATGAGCAAAAGAAGCATCTTGCTTAGGATCGTGGCGAAGAGATGCCAGGTGTTGCCGCAACGTTCCGCCCGCATACACGTTCAACAGTTGCAGCCCGCGGCAGATCGCGAGCACCGGCAAATCGGCCTGCAGCGCTTTCGCCAGAATTTCCAATTCGAAGTGATCGCGTTCGTCATCCGGATCTTGCGTCTCCGATTCCCGGCCGGCGCCGTAGAGCTTTGGATTCACATCTGTCCCGCCCATGAGCAGCAGCCCGTCCGCGCCTTCTATCTGCGGCTTAGCGGACACCAAAACCGGAACAGGATCTAGATCCACTGCGCAAAGTGCATCCTTATAGTTCTTGAGCTTCTTTTCATGCCGGTAAGGAATCAAAACTCGTTTGCTCAATCCAGATCACGCCTCTATCTACAGTCTGCACTGCTGTCAAGCGCAGAGGCGATTGGGTGTCTGCTGTGCGCGTTTATCGAGCCCACAGGTCAATTGTGCGCATTTCTAACTCCGATAACATCGAAGTGCATGCGCTTATCCGCCCTTGTTCTTGCTGCTTGTTTGTCTATCGGCGCTTCGGGCGCGGAGAAGCAGAATTGGCCCAACCTCCGCAATCGGATTGAGCGGACCTTGCACATCCAGCAGCCGTTGTTTAACCCCCAGCCGAAAGGCTACGGACAGTTTTCTCCAGCGGCCGGCGTTGATGCAGACCGGGTTATCTATTCAACCGATTACAGCCTCCGCATTCCCGCGATTGTCTATCATCCCGCGGGGGCAACCATCACCAAACACCCCGCCCTTGTCGTGGTGAACGGACACGGCGGAGACAAATCATCGTGGTACACCTATTGGGCAGGAATTCTTTATGCGCGCGCGGGCGCTATCGTTCTCACATACGATCCCATCGGCGAATACGAACGCAATGCCGAACGTCGCTCCTCGACCAATCAGCACGATGACTACATCGCTCCTGATGACATGGCGCGTCGAATGGGCGGCTTGATGGTCACAGATGTAATGCAAGCGGTAAGCTATCTGCTCACGCGAAAAGATGTCGATCCGAAGCGCATCGCTGTGATGGGTTACTCCATGGGTTCATTCATCAGTTCGCTGGCGTGCGCGATCGACACGAGAGTGCACGCCTGTGTTCTAGTCGGGGGCGGTGATCTGGACGGCCCCAACGGATATTGGGACAGCAGTAAGAAAAAGATGTGCCAGGCTATCCCTTATCAGTCGCTCAGCTTTCTGGGAGATCGCGGTCCGGTGCTCTTCGCGCTGATGGCGAAGCGGGGTCCGACGCTAGTCTGGAACGGAACAGCGGACCACACAGTGGACATTCCACATCACGATCAAGCTTGGTTTGACGACCTTCGCAAGCGGACTATTGAACAATTGGGAAGTCAAAAGAATGTCTTCGATTTTGGCTTTACCCCAGACGGCGGGCATCGCCCTTATTTCGTAACGAAGCCGGTCGCGCTATGGCTTGAAGAACAACTGCACTTCCCGAATTGGACGAAAAAAGACATCGAGGCGATGCGCGAAACGCACGTCATGGATTGGGCTGCCAAAAACGGGGTGACTACGCCAAGCAGCCTTAAAAACGAAAACGGCGAAGGCGGCGCCATGGCGCTCGACAACGACATCCCTGCGGTTCCACGAGCCGATTTGCACGCGGTTCCCGAAGCCGTTTGGGATTCCGAACGCGACAGCTTCGTCTATGAGACCTGGGTGGATCGCGCCAAAGCTGCTGTCATTTCAGGCGCTCCATGAATATGACGAAATTGCCGAAATTCTTTACGCTTCGTTTAGCCTAATTCTTTGACTATGCCCGATCACAAACTCCAAATAGTGCCCCTCGGCGGCCTCGGCGAATTCGGCATGAACTCGATGGCGCTGCGCTATGGGGACGACATCATCGTCGTCGATGCGGGCATGATGTTTCCGGAGTCCGAGTTACTCGGCGTCGATATTGTTACGCCTGATTTCACCTATCTGGAGCAGCACGCCGAGATGGTGCGCGGCCTGGTTCTGACTCACGGGCATGAAGATCATATAGGCGGCGTACCGTTCCTGTTGTCTGTGCTGAATGTTCCAGTGTACGGCACCGAGTTCACCTTGGCCCTGGTCGAGCGGCGTTTGGACGAGCACGAAATGCTCGATGAATCGCATCTGAACGCGATTCGCCCCGGCGACAAGATTACGCTCGGCCCGTTTTCCATCGAATTCGTTCGCGTCACGCATTCGATAGTCGCTTCGGTTGCGCTAGTCATAACGACGCCTCTAGGCGTAATCATTCATACGGGCGACTTCAAAGTCGATCCGACTCCCACCGATAACGAGCTTTTCGATCTCCATACGCTCGCCGACTACGGCAAGCGCGGCGTATTGCTTCTGCTTTCGGATTCCACCAACGTGGATAGACCCGGCTACACAGAGAGTGAGCGCGCTGTTCGTCCGCGTTTTGAAGACCTATTTTCGCGCGCTGAACGCCGTCTGATCATTTCCTGCTTCAGCAGTTCCATCCATCGCCTGCAGCAGATTCTCGATCTGGCGGAAGAGTACGGCCGCAAGGTTGCATTCCTCGGGCGCAGCATGCTGTCAGTCACTGAGATCGCGCACAGTCTTGGATTACTGTCCATACCCGATTCCACTCTGTTACGTCCGCAGGACATCATGCAGATGAGCCCGGAAAAAGTGGCTGTTGTGGTTTCGGGAACGCAAGGCGAACCGATGTCTGCGCTCTCGCGCGTCGCCGTCGACAATCACAAGCATCTATATCTTCAGCCCGGTGATACGGTCGTCCTGAGCTCGCGCATCATCCCCGGCAACGAAAAGGCCATCTTCAGGATGATGAACCATATCGCGCGCCGGGGCGCAGACTTGGTGTACGGAACCATGAAGCCCCCTGTACACGTCTCCGGTCACGCCAGCGAAGAAGAGCTGAAGCTGATCTTGAACCTTGTACGCCCGCGTTACTTTGTTCCCATTCACGGCGAATACCGTCAGCTTTCAAGGCATGCCTCGCTTGCACAGCATCTGCGCTTTGCAGGTCTCGAAGAGACATTCGTCCTCGAAACAGGCGAAACGTTGGAGATCGATCGGCTGGGCGCGCGTCGCGGCGAAAATGTGACAGTTGGCCGGGTATGTATCGACTCGGGATCCTTGGATGACGTCGTCGAAGACATCATCATTCGCGACCGGCGGCACCTATCCGAAGACGGATTCGTGCTGCCCATCATCGCCATCAACAAGAACACAGGCAAGAGCGAAGGGCTACCGGAAATCGTGAGCCGCGGCTTCGTTGCCGGTGATGGCGCGGCAATTTTGCAAGAGGCACGCGGAATCGTCGCCCGAACCTTGGAAGGATCTACGCCCGAAGAGCGCGGCGATTGGGGCGTCATGCAGGAAAAGATCCGGACCGATCTGAAGCGTTTTCTCAGCAAGCAGACCCAACGGCGTCCACTGATCATGCCGGTAATTCTGGAAGTCTGAACGGCACCGGCGGCCCCTCCGCTCGTACGTCAGGCTAACCGTTCTCGTTTCATCCGTTATAGAATTTGATTCGTAGTAGTAAGGGAGGCGTTCGTATATATGAAAAAACTGATTTTTTCCTGTGCCTTGGCCGTCGCGCTCGCTCCAGGGGCTTTACTTGCTGAGGAGATCACAGGCTATGTGTCTGACGCGCACTGCGGAGCTGCACACAATGCCCCAAGCACTGCCAACACGAAATGCATTGACAAGTGCTTGAAGGGCGGGTCAGATCCGGTATTGGTCAGCAATGGAAAAGTGATGAAGTTTGACACCGAATCCAAAGACAAGGCCAAGTCATTCGCCGGCGAAAACGTTCGTATTGACGGAACCATGGATGGAGACTTCGTAAAAATTAACTCCATAGACAAGGCTCAGTAAACAACTAATTTAATGTTCGAATTCGAGGTTCAGCCTGCCGGCTGGACCTCGATAAAGCACTGCCAGATTCTTCAGCTTGTGTTTTCCATCTAGCGGAAAATACAGGTAGCCCTCCACGGGTGTTGCCGATTCCTTCTCCGGAAATTGCTTCGCCTTTAATGCTTCCAGCAGCTTTTCGTTGCCTTGGCTCTTGGTGTCCATTTTGGAGCTTAAAGTGGTCACCTTCGAATCGCCCGGCGATCCGCCGCTACCACCGCCGCCCATGACCATTCCGCCCAGGCCAATGGAAGAACCCGTTTTCTTTCCATTTCCGTTCGTCGTGCTGCTCACTACCAATGCGCCGCCTCCCGCCAATTCCGACGGCTCGAATGGCTTCGCCCGTTCGCCGTCATCATGCGCCAGCAAAATGAAATCGTCAGGGCTGACCTGCACGGGCTTGTCTGTTTTTGGAATGATGCGGACATCCAGCAGTACAACGCCTTTGCCGGGATCAGCGCCGATTTTTCGGGCTACTTCCTCTTCGTCCAGCGTAATTGTGGCGATTACATCAATCTGATCATTGCCCGCGCTTGTGTCGGGCGAGATCACTTTCTTCGGTCCGGCAAACAGCGCCCACGCTGTCATCGTGGCCACCAGCAAAGAACGAAAACCCATCGACAACCTGCTTTGAAAATAGCACTCTTCGCCGTCAATGGCGGCCGGCGTATTGGAAACCGGATCCGGTTGAAAACTAATATGCGACACGCCGCCCCGTTCACCGACTACAGATGAGAAGATTGAGTTTCCGTGTGAGTCCGCCCGTATGAACGTACAAAGTGCGAGAGAGGTCTTTCGCGACAGTCCGGAAATACAGGTCAAATCTGCTTTGCCGGCCTGGATCTGCTTGCGCGTCGCACCAGAAATCAGGCTGCGCGTGCCGGTGGTGAGTTTTTTTCGCACCTATATGCATAGCCTTTCAAACGAACTGCGCGACAATCTCTGTACTGCGCTGGATGAATTGCTGGGAAATTCCCTGGAGCACGGCTGCATGGTTGAGCCCAAGTGCGCTTGCGAATTGACGTATATACGGACACCGCGAATGATTTTGTTTCAGTTGCGGGATGCTGGACCGGGATTCGATTTAAATGGGATGGCCCATGCGGCCGTGAACAATCCTCCGGACGATCCGCTTCGGCACGCGGAAGCGCGGGCGAAGATGGGTATGCGCCCAGGCGGATTTGGCATTTTGCTGGTAAAGCAGATTGCAGATGATTTGATCTATAACGAACAAGGTAATGAGGTTGTGCTTGTGAAATACCTGTGACAGTTTATTTGCTGCTGATGGCTGCGGCCTTTGCCGCGGGTGCCATCAATTCTGTCGCAGGTGGTGGAAGCTTCATTACGTTCCCTTCTCTAGTGTTTGCAGGCGTTCCGGCGGTAATAGCCAACGCTTCGAACACCGTGGCTTTGGTGCCCGGGGCCGTAGCGAGCGTGTTCGGATATCGGGAGGACGTTCGGCGGCTCGCCGACAGGCGCCTGAAGATCTGGTGGTTGATCTGCCTTTTGGGCGGAGCAGTCGGAGCCGCACTTCTCCTCTTCACGTCGGACACAACATTTCGGCGCGTCGCTCCATGGCTGTTGCTGTTCGCTACTCTGCTCTTCGCGTTTGGCAACCAGGTGAGTTTGGCGCTGCGCGGCCGCCTGCATTCCAGCCAGCCGCTCATGCTCGTACTGCTGTTCCCCATCTCTGTTTACGGAGGTTATTTCGGCGGCGGCATCGGCATCATGATCCTTGCAGCCTTTCGGCTTTATGGCCTGACCGACATTCACGGTATGAACGGGATGAAGGGCATATTGGGTGGATCGCTGAATGCAATCGCAGCGCTGATCTTTATCAATGCCCATCAGGTGTACTGGCGTCCCACCTTGGTGATGATGGTCGCGGCCATTATGGGCGGCTACGTGGGGCCGCTGATCGCGCGGCGCATGAATCCAAAAGCGATTCGCGGAATCGTGATTGCCGTTGGCGCGATGATGACAGCGTATTTCTTCTATATCGCGCCGAAATGAAGAGCCGAACTAGAGAACTGGCCCGATGCGCCAGGGCGAGAACTCGTGATGCCCTAACTTCTCGGCCAGGGTTCTTTCTCCGGACGCAACTCGCAGTAGCGCTTCGAAAATTTCGCGGCCGATATCCTCCACCGAAGCAGTCCCATCTGCAATACGGCCGGCATTGACATCCATGTTGCCGCTCATCCGGCGGTACATCGCGGAGTTGCTGGCGATCTTCAAAACGGGTACATTAGGAAACCCGATGGCGCTGCCGCGGCCCGTGGTGAACGCAATAAGATTGACTCCCCCCGCTGCGAGGCCCGTGATGGAGACTGGGTCATAACCCGGGGTATTCATGAAGACAAACCCGGGCATGATCACGCGTTGCGCGTATTCGACCACATCTTCCAGTGCAGTTGTACCGGCCTTTGCGACAGCGCCCAAGGACTTTTCTAAAATATTCGTCAACCCGCCTTCTTTATTGCCAGGCGACGGATTGTCGTTGAACGAACCGCCGAACTGGCGCAGATACGTTTTATAACCTTCTATGCAGCCTAATAGCTTTCGCGCGATCTGAGGTGTGCGCGCGCGCCGCAGCAAGAGATGCTCCGCGCCGATGATTTCGGTAGTCTCGGCGAGAACCACTGTTCCGCCCTGCTCCACTATTAAGTCGCAACAATAGCCAAGTGCGGGATTCGCCGTAATACCGGAAAACGAATCCGAGCCCCCGCAATTCAAGCCAAGCACAATATGCGAGGCGGATACTTCTTGTCGGCTTTCCTCGGATGCTTTTTCAATGAAGCGCCAGACATGCGTTCGCGCCTCCTCCACTGTGGCGGCCGTTCCACCGGATTCCTGCAGGGTCAAGCCGTGCAAGTTGGCTGGAGGGATATAGTTGTTCCCGTTGTCTTGCCCCAGATAGTGGCTGATCTGGTTCACTTCACAGCCCAATCCCAGAATGAGAGCCGCTGAGATATTGGGATGATTCAAAACCCCTTCTAGTGTGCGTTGAAGTTGTTCGCTGTCCGGTCCAATGGACATGCCGCAACCTTCACCATGCGGGAAAGCTACAACGCCATCCACGTTGTGCGGGAGGGTTTCGCCTGCAAAGCTGGACGCTATCAGTTCCGCTGTATGCGCAGCGCAGTTGCTTGCCGCCACAACACCGATATAATTGCGAGTTCCGACGCGCCCGTCTGCCCGCACAAAACCAAGAAACGTCCGCTTATGTTCGCTCGGAATTGTGGGGCGCGCATCGCTGCCGAACTCGACAACTGACAAATCGAGATCCTGATATCCCAGGTTGTGTGTATGAACGTGTTCTCCGGCCTCGATCGACCGAGTAGCGAAGCCGATAACGTTCCCGTAACGGTAGACACCTTCGCCGCGTGCGATGCGGCGCAGCGCCACCTTGTGCCCCGCCGGAATTGCGTCGCGCGTGAGTACCTCGAATCCGCTAGACTGCACCTCTTGGCCGGCCGAAAGCGCCACGCGGGCGATGGCGACGTTATCGCCAGAGTTCAGCAAAATCACGGAGTTTGTGGCAGTGGGCGCCTTTGCAATCTCATGCAGCATCAATGTTTAATTCCACTGTACGTCTTACGGCTTACCCAAAGCTCCACATTCCGAAACGATCCGCGTAGATATGGCTTCTCACGTGGAGATGGCTAGAATACCGACGGCAACTTACCGGCTACAACTCCACGCCGAGTTTGGCTTTGAAGCTGCCGCCGCAATCGCGGACTACCTTCACGAGTTGGGCATTTCCCATGTATATAGCTCGCCCTACCTGCAGGCTGCGCCCGGCAGCAAGCATGGCTACGATGTAGTGGACCCGCACCACGTAAATGAGGAGTTAGGTGGCGCGGAAGCGCACGACAAATTCTGCAAGGAACTTCAACGAAATCAGCTTGGCCAGATCCTCGACATCGTGCCGAACCACATGGCCATCGGCGACCGCCGCAACCGGTATTGGTGGGACATCCTCGAAAACGGCCCCGCAAGCCGTTACGCGTTCTTCTTTGATATTGACTGGCAGCCGCAGGATAAGTCGCGCAGCAAGTTGCTGATACCGATTCTAGGTGATCATTACGGACGTGTTCTGACGCGGGGTGAATTGCAAATCCAGCGCTCGGGCAGCGAATTTTTTATCAAGTATTTCGAGAACCAACTACCCGCTGCTCCCAGATCTTTAGGCCGCCTGCTCGGACGCGCCGCCCAAGCGAGCGGATCGGATTATCTGGCGTTCCTGGCGGACTCGTTGGCTCAGTTGCCGGCGCCCACCACCACCGATTACGACGACCTCGTTCAGCGAGATCGTGACAAGACCGTTGTCTTTGGATTGCTGGATCGGCTCTTCGCCGAAACCCCCTTCATTGCCGAGCAGGTGGATCGGGCAATTGATGAAGTGAACGCAAATCCCAACCGGCTGGACGACATATTGGAGCAGCAGAATTACCGGCTCGCCTTCTGGCGGACGGCTGAACAGGATCTAGGATATCGGCGATTTTTCGATGTCAATACGCTGGTTGGCGTTCGCCAGGAGAATCCGAAAGTCTTCGCGGACACGCATGCGCTGGTACTTCGCTGGTTAGCGGAAGGCGTGCTCGACGGCGTCAGAGTCGATCATCCCGATGGCCTTCGCGATCCCAAGCTATACTTCACCCGCTTGCGCGAGAAGGCAAGCGACGTCTGGATTTTGGGTGAGAAGATTCTAGAGCCAGGCGAAAAGCTTCGCCAGGATTGGCCTATTGACGGCACTACCGGCTACGAGTATCTGAATCAGGTGGCAGGCCTGTTTGTCGACTCCGAAAATGAACAGACGTTCAACAAAGTCTATGCCGGTTTCACCGGCGAGACCACCGACTATATCGCGGCCATGCGGGACAAAAAACATCGTGTTTTGCGGGATCTGCTAGGTAGCGATGTGAACCGCCTCACCACGCTGTTCAAGGACATCTGTGAGTGTCATCGCGACCGGCGCGACTACACGCAACACGATGTAATCCGCGCCATTCGCGAACTCGTGGCTTGTTTCCCTGTATACCGGACGTATGTTGTTCCGGAACGCAATGAGATTACAAAAGACGACCAGCGCTACATCGAAGAGGCCGTTGCCGCCGCAAAAGCAAATCGGCCCGAGATGGATGCCGAGTTGTTCGATTTCATGGCCGATGTGTTATTGCTTCGTGTCCGCGGAGCGTTTGAATCTGAATTCGTCATGCGCTTCCAGCAATTCACCGGACCGGCAATGGCTAAAGGCGTGGAAGACACTGTCTTTTATAACTTCAACCGGCTGATCTCATTAAATGAAGTGGGTGGCGATCCCGGGCGCTTTGGAGTCTGCCCGCACCGCTTTCATACGTTTTGTGCGAACATCCAGCGCTCGCATCCGCGAACGATGTTGGCCTCATCCACGCACGACACCAAACGCAATGAAGACGTTCGTGCGCGCATCTCCTTACTCTCTGAAATTCCTGAGCAATGGGAAGCCGCGGTTTACCGGTGGTCGGGCATGAACGAAAAGTATAAGACCAACAATTGGCCCAGCCGGAACACGGAATGGTTCTTATATCAAACAATGATTGGGGCATGGCCCATCGAAACGGACCGCTTGTTGCCGTACATGGAGAAAGCAACGCGCGAAGCCAAGCAGGACACAACTTGGCTGGCTCCAAACAAAGAATTTGAAGACGCGCTGAAGTTCTTCATTGAAAGCATCTACAATGATGCAGCCTTCCGGGAAGATTTCGAAAAATTTACCAATGCGTTGATAGCACCGGGGCGTATCAACTCGTTATCCCAGTTGCTACTGAAACTTACATCGCCAGGTATTCCGGATCTTTATCAGGGATCGGAACTTTGGGATCTGAGTCTTGTTGATCCCGACAATCGCAGGCCGGTCGATTATGGGCTTCGGAGAAAGCTGCTTAGCGAGTTGCCTCGCTTTACTGCATCTGAAGTTATGCGCGGCAGCGATGAAGGCTTGCCAAAGCTTTGGACTGTTTATCACACGCTGCGCGCGCGGCGGGAAAATCCGGAATCGTTCGGATCGCAGGGCGGATACCATCCCTTGCAGGCGGTTGGAAGCCGCGCTGCTCACTTAGTCGGCTATATGCGTGGCAACAACATAGTCGTGTTGGCTCCCAGATTGGTAATCAAACTCGGTGCCGGCTGGCAGGACACCCAAATCGCGCTGCCCCAAAAGAAGTGGCTGAATCGTTTCACCGGAGCCGTTCTTTCG
>Ga0070741_10016533_pt1 | contig 12284 bp, 7 predicted proteins | sample Coa_R1_4_FD_66440 | JGI IMG/M metagenome (GOLD analysis project Ga0070741, IMG submission 66440) | Surface soil microbial communities from Centralia Pennsylvania, which are recovering from an underground coalmine fire - Coalmine... | ecosystem: Environmental > Terrestrial > Soil > Unclassified ...
TCCACGCTGTCCCAGCTCGGCTACATGACGGTGGCGCTGGGTGCGTCGGCGTACTCGGTGGCGATCTTCCACCTGGTCACGCACGCTTTCTTCAAGGCGCTGCTGTTCCTCGCCGCCGGCTCCGTCATCATCGGCCTGCACCACGAGCAGGACATGCGCAACATGGGAGGGCTGCGGCGAACCATGCCGATCACCTGGTTCACGTTGCTGATCGGCACCTTGGCGCTGATCGGCCTGCCCTTCTTCTCCGGCTTCTACTCCAAGGACAGCATCATCGAGGCGGTGCGGCTTTCGCGTCTGCCGGGCGCCGGTTTTGCCTCTTTCGCCGTCACCGCCGGGGTATTCGTCACCGCCTTGTACAGCTTCCGGCTCTATTTCATGGTGTTCGAAGGCAGGCAACGGTTCGCGACGGCGGCCGGCCAGGGGCAGCACGCCGAGCGCGCGCACGCAGCTGCGCCGCACGAGTCGCCGGCGGTGGTCTGGCTGCCGCTGCTCGCGCTCGCCGTACCGTCCATCGCAGTCGGCGCGATCGCGGTCGGACCGATACTGTCCGCCGGTTTCTTCGGCAGCGCGATCGCGGTCGCCGAAACCCACGACGTCGTGGGAGAGCTCGGGCGCGAGTTCCCCGGCTGGGCGGCGATGGCGCTGCACGGCTTTACCGCGCTACCGTTCTGGCTCGCCGCGGCCGGTGCGTTCGTCGCCTGGCTGCTGTACCTGAAACGCCCGGACCTTCCCGGGAAGATCGCCGCCGCGGCCTCGCCGCTCTATGCGCTGCTCGACCAGAAGTACTACCTGGACCGCTTCAACGACTGGTTCTTCGCCGGCGGCGCGCGCCTTGTCGGCCGCGGCCTGTGGAAGGGCGGCGACGTCGGCGTCATCGACGGCGTTTTCGTGAACGGCTCGGCGCGGCTGATCGGCTGGTTCGCGGGCGTGATCAGGCAGGTGCAGTCCGGTTTCATCTACCACTACGCGTTCACCATGATCATCGGGGTGTTCGTGCTGCTGACGCTGTGGTTCGCACGCGGATGAGAAAGGGCGCCTGATGCTCGGCCTGCCGCCGCTTTCCACCGTTATCTGGCTGCCGGTTCTGGCCGGCATCCTCGTGCTCGTCACCGGCGCGGAGCGCAACGCGGCGCTGACGCGCTGGCTGGCGCTGTTCGGCGCGCTTGCCGGATTCGCGGTTGTGCTGCCGGTCTGCGCCGGCTTCGACGCCGCCGACGCCGGCATGCAGTTCATCGAGTTCGCGCCCTGGATCGAGTCGTTCAACATCAACTATCACCTCGGCATCGACGGCATCTCGCTGCTGCTCATCCTGCTCAACACCTTCACCACCGTGCTGGTGGTGATCGCGGGCTGGAGCTCGGTGCAGGCGCGCGTGGCGCAGTACATGGCCGCCTTCCTCATTTTGTCGGGAATGATGAACGGCGTGTTCTGCGCCATGGACGCGGCGCTGTTCTACGTCTTCTTCGAGGGGACGCTGATCCCGATGTTCATCGTCATCGGCGTCTGGGGCGGGCCGAACCGCGTCTACGCGGCGCTCAAGTTCTTCCTGTACACGCTGCTCGGCTCGCTGCTCACCCTGGTCGCGCTCATCTACCTGTACAACGCCGCCGGCGGCAGCTTCGCGCTTTCCGACTACTACGACCTCGAAATCCCGCTCACGCTGCAGATCCCGATCTTCCTCGCGTTCTTCGCGGCGTTCGCGGTGAAGGTGCCGATGTGGCCGGTGCACACCTGGCTGCCGGACGCCCACGTCGAGGCGCCGACCGGCGGCTCGGTGGTGCTGGCGGCGGTGATGCTCAAGATCGGGGCCTACGGCTTCATCCGGCTGTCGCTGCCGATCCTCCCCGACGCGAGCCACGTGCTGGCGCCGGCGGTGATCGCGCTGTCGCTGATCGCGGTGATCTACATCGGCCTGGTCGCGCTGGTGCAGACCGACATGAAGAAGCTGATCGCCTATTCCTCGATCTCGCACATGGGTTTCGTGACGCTGGGCATCTTCATCTTCAACACGCGCGGCATGGAGGGCGCGATCGTGCAGATGATCTCGCACGGCTTCGTCTCGGGCGCGATGTTCCTCTGCGTCGGCGTGCTCTATGATCGCATGCACTCGCGCCTGATCGCCGACTACGGCGGGGTGGTCAATACCATGCCGGCCTTCGCCGCCTTCTTCATGCTGTTCGCGATGGCGAACTCCGGCCTGCCCGGCACCAGCGGCTTCGTCGGCGAATTTCTGGTGGTGACGGGCGCGATGCAGGTGAATTTCTGGTTCGCCGCCGCCGCCGCGACCACCCTGGTCCTCGGCGCGGCATACACGCTGTGGATGTACAAGCGGGTTGTTTTCGGGGCCGTGGGCAACGGCCAGGTCGCGGCGCTCACTGATGTTTCATGGCGCGAGGCCCTCGTCCTCGGGCTGGCGGCGGCGGCCGTGATGACGCTCGGCCTGTATCCGCAGCCGTTCACGCAAGTCCTGCATGCGCCGGTTCAGGCGCTGCTCGACCACGTGGCGCAGGCGAAGCTCTGATGCCGCGGCACGGGAAGGAACGGCGTGAACGCGACGGCAACCGCGCCCGGACGCGCGGCGACTAGGGAAGCGTGGGCATGGAATTCTCTTCTGGCGACCTGATCCCTGCGGCGGCGGAAGCCTTTCTGCTCTTCGCGGCCTGCACCATCCTGCTCGCGGATCTGTTCATCCCCGATTCGCGCCGCGGCGTGACCTACGTACTTGCCCAGATCGCGCTCGTCGCGACGGCCGCCGTCGTCCTGGCGACCTCGGGGGAGGACGTGGCCTACGCCTTCAACGACATGTTCGTCGCGGACGCGCTCGCGGATGCGCTCAAGATAGCCGTCTGCCTGATCGTCGCCGTGGGGCTCGCCTACTCGCGGGGGTACCTGCGGCCGCGCGGCATGTACCGCGGGGAGTTCTTCGTGCTGGCGCTGTTCGCCGTGCTCGGCATGATGGTGATGATCTCGGCGAACCACTTCCTCGTGCTGTACCTGGGACTGGAGCTGTTGAGCCTGAGCCTGTACGCGATGGTCGCGCTCGCCCGCGATTCGGCGCGCGGCACCGAGGCGGCGATGAAATATTTCGTGCTGGGCGCGCTCGCCTCCGGCATGCTGCTCTACGGCATGTCGATGATCTACGGCGCCACCGGGTCGCTCGACGTGACCGACGTCGCGGATCTGATCGCCGATGGCCAGGCGATTCCCACCATCCTGCTCTTCGGCCTGGTGTTCCTGGTCGCGGGCGTCGGCTTCAAGCTGGGCGCGGTACCGTTTCACATGTGGGTGCCGGACGTCTACCACGGCGCCCCGACTCCGGCCACGCTGCTGATCGGCACCGCCCCCAAGATCGCCGCGTTCGGCTTCATCATGCGGCTGCTGGTCGAGGCGCTCGGCGCGCAGCCGCTGCTGATCGAATGGCGGCAGATGTTCGTCCTGCTGGCCGTCGCCTCGCTCGTGCTCGGCAATCTGGCCGCGATCGCGCAGACCAATCTCAAGCGCATGCTCGCCTACTCGACGATCTCGCACATGGGCTTTCTGCTGCTGGGCGTGCTCTCCGGCTCCGTCGAGGGTTTCGGCGCGGCGATGTTCTACGTCATCGTCTACGCGCTGATGAGTCTGGGCGCCTTCGGCATGATTCTTCTCATGGCGCGCGAGGGCTTCGAGGCGGAGAACCTGGAGGACTTCCGCGGGCTGAACCAGAAGAGTCCGTGGTACGCGTTCGTGATGCTCCTGCTCATGTTTTCGCTGGCCGGCATCCCGCCCACCATGGGCTTCTGGGCCAAGCTTTTCGTGCTGCAGGCGGTGGTGTCGATCGGCTACGTCTGGCTTGCCGTGCTCGCGGTCGTCTTCGCGCTGATCGGCGCCTTCTACTACCTGCGGGTGGTGAAGCTGATGTACTTCGACGCGCCTGCGGACCGCACCCCGCTGGCGCCCGCCGCGGACGCGCGGCTGCTGATGGCGCTGAACGGCCTGGCGGTCCTGGTCCTCGGCGTGCTGCCGGGGCCGCTGCTGATGGTCTGCGAGCGGGCGATCCAGCTCTCCCTCTGAACGGCGATCATGAGCGCAGACTTCACCGAGAAAAAGCTCGCCTCGCGCAACGTCTATCGCGGCCGCCTGCTTGCCGTCAACGAGGACGAGGTCCGGCTGCCCGACGGCAAGCCCGCGCGCCGCGAGTATGTCCTTCATCCCGGCGCGGCGGTCATCCTGCCGATCTTCGAGGACGGCTCGGTCCTGCTCGAGCGCCAGTTCCGTTATCCGCTCGGCATGCACTGCATCGAATTGCCGGCGGGCAAGCTGGAACCGAACGAGCCGCCGCTGCAGACGGCGAAGCGGGAACTGCAGGAAGAAACCGGATACCTTGCCCGCGAATGGACCGCGCTCGGCCTGATCTATCCCTGCGTCGGTTACTCCAACGAACGCATCGAATTCTTCCTCGCCCGCGGGCTGCAGCTGAAGTCAGCGTCACCGGACGAGGGCGAGTTCCTGGAGACTCTCGTGCTCCCGTTGGCCGAGGCGCTGGAGTGGGTGCGCTGCGGGCGCATCAACGAGGCCAAGACCATGCTCGGCCTGCTCTGGGCGGAGAAGATCGTGAAGGGAGAGTGGGCCGTCTAGCCCTGACCGCTCAGGCCCGCCGCGCGGCGCGGTCCGGCTCGCTCGCTTCGGGGATGAAGGGCCGGGGTCCGGCGAACAACATGCCCTGGGCGTAGTCGGCGCCGACGTCGGCGAGCAGGGCGAGCGCCTCCGTCGTTTCCACCCATTCCGCGATGACCTGCTTGTTCAATCCCCTGGCCACGTCGCACAACGCGCGCACGAAGAGCTTGCTCGCCTCGTCGCGGGCCAGCTCCTGCACCAGGCTGCCGTCGATCTTCAGGTAATCGACGTCCAGGCGCTTCAGATAATAGAAGGAGCTGAAGCCGCTGCCGAAATCGTCGAGCGCGAAGCGGCAGCCCATCTGCTTCAGCTCGGCGATGAAGTTCTGCGTCACGTCGATGTTCGCCATCGCCGCCGCTTCGGTGAGTTCGAACACCAGCTGGCCATGGTTGATCGGGGCTGCCGCGAGCAGGTTCCGGAAGCGCCGCACCCAGTACGGGTCGGCTAGGCTCACCCGCGACAGATTGACGGAATAGCGCACCTTCTCCTTCCGCTGCTCGGGCACGCCGATGCGGGCAAGCAGCTTTTCCGTCACCCGCATGTCGATCTCCTGGGCGAGGCCGAGCTCCTCCGCGACCTGTATGAACTGCCCGGGCAGCACCAGCTCGCCGTTGCGGTCGACCAGGCGTACCAGCAGCTCGTGGTGCATCACCTTGCGGTCCGCGATCCGCACCACCGGCTGGGCATAGACGACGAAACGGTCTTCCACCAGCGCTTCCCGCAGCTCGCGCGCCCAGTGCACGCGCCGGTGCGTGGCGCGCAGCTCTTCCGAAGTCGAGTCGTGCACCACCAGACGGTTGCGTCCGCTGTCCTTCGCCTGGTACATCGCGATGTCGACGTTGGCGAGCAGACTCGCGACGTCGCTGCCGTGGAACGGATACAACGCGACGCCGAGCGAGGCGGTGAGCGTGGACAGGCAGGCGCCGTGAGCGAGCTGCGGCTTGAAGCGCCGCAGCGCGTCGAGAACCTGTTCCGCGACCGCGGCCGCCTCCGGGCGAAGCGCATCCGGAAGATGCACGGCGAATTCGTCGCCCCCCAGCCTGAATACCTGCGCAGCGCTGCCCTTGGCCAGGTCGCGCAGCACGCCGCCGATCGCGATGAGGAGCTGGTCTCCCGCGCGGTGTCCGAAGTTGTCGTTGACGTACTTGAAGTGATCTATGTCGAGCTGCAGGACCGCGCCTTTCTCGCCGGCGGCGAGCGCGGCCTCGAGCTGCCGCTGCAGGCTTACCCGGTTGGGCAACCCGGTGAGGGAATCGTGGGTGGCCAGATACTCGACCTGCAGCGCCGCGCGATGCTGCTCGGTGACGTTGCGCGCGGTGCCGCGCAAACCCGCGATGCGGTCTGCCTCGTCGTAGGAGACGCGGGCGTTGATCCCGACCCAGCGGTCGGCGCCGTCCGCGCTGACCAGATGGGTGAGATAGTCCTTGACCTCGCCCTTGTGCCGGAGCGCGGACAGGAAGCGGCGATTGGAGATCTGCGACGGCTTCGCCTCGAAGTCGAAGAAGCAGCGGCCGATCAGCTCTTTCGGCTGCAGGCCGAAGATGTCGACGCAACCGTTGTTGAGGTAGGTGAAGCGCCCCTGCGCGTCGGTGGTCCAGATGAGGTCGTGCGAGGTTTCGACCAGGTCGCGGTAGCGCGACTCGCTTTCCAGCAGGAGCTGGATGATGCGGCGCTTTTCCTTGAGCGACTTGCGCGCCTGGGTAAGCGCGTCGTTCTGTTTTTCTTCCCGCACGCTGAGCGTGGAGCCCGCGAGGCCCTCGATGATTTCGCGGGCATAGCGCCGGTGTCCCCCGGAGGTGCGGCGGGCCACGAGCACGCCCTGGGCGTCCCAGCGACGAAGCTTCTGCACCGGGATGCCGAGCCTGGCCGCGGCCTCCTGGATCGTGTACTCCGAATCGTCCTGTGCCATGGCGTATCCGCCCCTGCGTCTTCGCCGGATCATCGGGGCGGCGTACCCCGTCGACGCTGCCATCAATGCAGCGCCTGTGCCGAGCGATCTGTCTGGCGTGCGATCAGGCGTTGCATCAGCTTCAGATCACGCGCGGAAAGCCGCAACGCGGTGTCGGCCCAGGCTTCGACCACCCCCAGAAGCTCTTCCAGGCCCAGGCCGTGCACGCGGCGCCGCGCTTGCGCGAGGCCGACCATTCCGTTTCTATTGCGCGCCCGGGACTTGACGAGCGCGGCAACCTCGGACTCTCCCTTGCCTTCGTCCACCACCAGGTCGATCGCGCCCATTGCCAGCATATCATCGGCGGTATAGACCCGGCCACTGGAGATCAGCTCGTCGGCGGCGCGGCGGCCGATCCGCCGCTCGAGAAAGGAATAGGCGCCCATGCCGGGAAACAGGTTGAACAGGATTTCCGGGAAACCGAATCTCGCCTGGCGTTCCGCGACCAGGACATCCGAGGACAGCGCCGCCTCGAAACCGCCGCCCAGGCATTCGCCCTGGATCAGAGAAACGGTCGTGATCGGCAGCCCGTGCCCGATGTAATTGCGGTACAGGACCTGAATGCAGGCCTTGCCGTAGTCGAGCAGGCCCTGCCGGTCCTGCCGCTCGATCAACTGCGTGAAAAGGCTCAGGTCGCCGCCAAGATTGAACACTCCAGGCACCTTGGAGCCGAGGATGGCGTACTCCACCGGCGCGACGGTGCCGTCGCATTCGATGCGGCCTTCGGTCTGCGTCAGAAAACGGCAATAGCGATCCAGGTCGCGCAGCAGTTCCGGATTGAAATTCGGCCGCGGCACCGGCTTCCAGCGCAGCCACATCGCGTGCAGTTCCAGGTCGTAGAACGCCGAGAGCTGCTCGGAAAAGAAGTATTCGGTGGGGCCGGTGCTGTCGACGCGATTTCGGGTCGGCGGCAGGGTCGACGGAACAGAGCTGGGAACGCCGCGGACCTCCTGTGGAATGTTCATATCCATTTTTGGTTTCTCCTTGCGAGCGGTTCGAACTGCTGTATATCGGATGGCGCAACCGGTTTTACGCCGGTCGTGCTGCGAATCTAGACCAATCCAAGTTAGATTTGCAAATCTAACACTTTGATAAGTTTGATTTTTCAACTTTTAACTCAATAGTTTGCAAGTGCCGCGTCTGCGCATCCCGACACTTTCGCGGGAGGTTTTGCGCATGCAAAGCGATGGCGGCAAATGACCGGTTCGTTCAATTACGCGTCGCAACTCCCGGATTACGTTGACTTCATTCGCCCCGAGCGCACACAATCCTGCAACGGTCTGGGGGGCCGTTTCCACTCCGATATGAAGGTTCTGCTCCGGATTCTGCTGCGGGTCGTCCTGCGCGTGCGCGTTCTGGGAGACTTGGCGCCTTTCGAGCAGTCGAATCGCATCCTGGTGGCGGCCGGTCACCGCTCGATGCTCGATGCGCTGTTGCTCGCCCTGTTCCTGCCGCGCGATCCCATGGTGGTCGTGCCGCCGGAGGACATGCGCAATCCGTGGTTGCGTCGAACGCTGTCGCTAGCTGCGCACCTGGTGCTGGATGTCAACAATCCGACCACCGCCAAGCATGCGCTGCGCGTGCTGCGCAGCGGACGGCCGCTGGTCATGTTTCCCGAGGGACATGTCCATTCGGGTTACGGCGTGGGCAAGGTGTATCCGGTGCCTGCGCTGGTGGCGCTCAGAAGCGGTGCGATGATCGTGCCGGTGCACGTGGAGATCGAACAGGGCTGGCTCCCCCGCGCGCGGATTCGCGTGCAGCCCCCGACGCGCATCGACGGGGGGCCGGCGGCAAGCGGGCGCCGGCGGCGCGCGTTCGCCACCCGCAAGGTGGGCGCAATCCTGCAGTCCATGGCGCTGCGCGTGCACGCAGTCAAGCCGATATTCGAGTGCGTTCTCGACGCGATCGCCCGCTACGGCCGGCGCTATCCGATCATCGAGGATCAGAACGAGGAGCCGCATTCCTACGGCGAGCTGCTCCGAGGCAGCCTCGCGATTTCGCGATGGGTGCGGCGGCGCACGGCGCCCGGCGAGAACGTCGGCCTGCTGCTGCCGAACGCGTTCGGTTCGGTCTGCGCGCTGCTGGGCGTGTGCGCCGCCGGTCGCGTGCCGGCGATCTTCAACTACAGCAGCGGTCCGCTGGGCGTGGAGAGCGGCGCTACGGCCGCGGCGGTGCGCACCGTGATCACCGCCCGCAAATTCGTCGAACAGGCGAAGCTCGAGCCGCTGCTCGAGGCGCTCGGCGACCGCACGATCCTGTATCTAGAGGATGTGCGCGCGGAGTTCGGTCTGGCTGACAGGCTTTGGCTGGCCGCCTTCGCGTTGCGCTTCCCGCGCCTGGCGATGGCGCGGCGCTCCAGCCTCGATCCCGCCGCAGTGCTGTTCACTTCCGGCTCGGAGGACCGGCCCAAGGGAGTGGTGCTGTCGCACCGCGCGGTGGTGACCAACGTCGCGCAGGTGGCGGCGGTGTTCGACTTCTCGCCGCAGGACAAGATCCTCAATCCGCTGCCGATCTACCACGCCTACAGCTTCACCGCCGGGGTCGTGCTGCCGCTCATCACCGGCGTGCGGCTCTATCTCTATGTCTCACCGCTTCGCTATCGCGCGATTCCGGAGATCGCCTACCGCCGCGGTTGCACCATCCTGTTCGGCACCAGCACGTTCCTGTCCTACTACGCCCGGCACGCCAATGCGATGGATTTCAGCCGCATGCGCCGCGTCATATCCGGCGGCGAGAAGCTCTCGCCGGAGGTGGGGCGGGTGTGGATGGAGAAATTCGGATTGCGCATCTTCGAAGGCTATGGCAGCACCGAAGCCGCGCCGGTCATCTCGCTCGCCACGCCGGCGAACTTCCGGCGCGGCGCGGTCGGCCATTTCCTGCCGGGCATCGATCACGTGCTGGAGCCGGTCGACGGCATCGACAAGGGCGGGGTGCTGCACATCCGCGGCCCGAACCTGATGCTCGGCTATTACCGCTACGAGCGCCCGGGCGTGATCGAGGCGCCGCGGTCCAGCGTAGGCGAGGGCTGGTACGACACCGGCGACGTGGTGGAGGTCGACGCCGACGGCATCGTGACGATCTCCGGCCGCATCCGGCGCTTTGCCAAGATCGCCGGAGAGATGGTGTCGCTGGACATGGTCGAGCACGTTGCGCGCGAGGCCTCGCCCGAGCACCATCACGCGGCGATCCTTTCGGTGCAGGACTTCGGCGGCGAAACCACGGTGCTGTTCACCACCGATCCGCGCCTGCATCGCGCGCAGCTCGCGGAGGCGGCGCGCTCGCTCGGCACCCACGACCTGACCGTCGCGCGCCGCATCGTGCACCTGCCGGAGATGCCGCTGCTTCCCAGCGGCAAGACCGACTATGTCGGCCTGAAGGCGCTGATCGAGGGGGACACCTTCACCCGCCTGCTCGCAGCGGCGGGCGCGAACCCGGAACAGCAGAGCGCGCCGAACCAGGTCGGCGCGCCGCCTACTTCGAATAGGTGACGCGGTATATCGCGCCGGCCTGATCGTCGGAGATCAGCAGCGCGCCGTCCGGCATCACCAGCAGATCCACCGGTCGCCCCCACGCCTGTTCATTGCGCATCCAGCCCTGCGCGAACACTTCGTACTTTTCGACCTTGCCGTTCGCCAGCGATACGCTCATCACGCGGTAACCGCTCTTCTTGTGCCGGTTCCACGAGCCGTGCTGGGCGATGAAGATCCGGTTGCGGTATTGGGAAGGAAACATGCGCCCGGTGTAGAAGCGCAGCCCGTCGGGCGCCACATGCGCTCCTTCCTTCAGCGCCGGCGGGGTGAACTCCGCGCAGCTGCGCCGGTGTCCGTACTCCGGGTCGGGCGTGTCGCCCTGGTGGCAGTACGGATAGCCGAAATGCATGCCGGCGCGCGGGGCGTGATTCAGCTCGTCGGAAGGAAGCTCGTCGCCGAGCCAGTCCCGGCCGTGATCGTTGAACCATAGTTCGCCGGTTCGCGGATCCCAGTCGAAGCCGACCGAATTGCGGATGCCGCGGGCGAACACCTCGAAGCCGCTTCCGTCGAGGTTCATGCGCGTGATGACGGCGTAGCGATCAGGGTCGGGTTCGCAGATGTTGCACGGCGCGCCGACCGGAACGTAGAGCTTGCCGTCGGGGCCGAAGGCGATGAACTTCCAGCCGTGGTGGCCATCGTGCGGGAATCGATCGCTCACCACCACCGGCGCCGGCGGTTTCTTCAGGTTCGCTTCGATGTCGTCGAAACGCAGGATGCGGTCGATTTCGGCGACGAACAGCGCGCCGTTGCGAAACGCCACGCCGTTGGGCGAATTCAGCCCGCTCGCGAGCGTGATGACCTCGTCCGCGCGTCCGGCAGCGTCGCGGTCCACGAGCGCATACACCTTCCCGGCGCTGCGCGTGCCGACGAAGACGGTGCCCTTTTCGCCCAGCGCAAGCGAGCGGGCGTCTTCGATTCCGGTTGCGAACAGGCCGATGGAGAAACCCGGCGGCAGCTCGATTCTCTCGATCGGCGGGTCGGCGGCCCGGCCGGCGGGCAGCGCGGCCAGGCACAACAGCAACGGCAGCAGATGTTTCGGCATCGCGGTTTCCTCCGGCTTCGGCGCCAAGCCGCGCCTGCTCGGCAGACAGCCCCGCGACCGCCGAGTTCCGGCGACACTTGAAGCCACGCGGGCGCGCCCCTATTTTGCGCAGGTATCGCCGGACACACGAGGGAGTTCCCATGGCCGAAGCTTCCGTCAAGGAGAAACTGGCTTTCCAGACCGAGGTCACGCAGCTGCTCAAGCTGATGATTCACTCCTTGTACAGCAACAAGGAGATCTTCCTGCGGGAACTCGTCTCCAACGCCTCGGACGCGTGCGACAAGCTGCGCTTCGAGGCGCTCACCGACTCCGCGCTGTACGAAAACGACCCCGACCTCCGGATACGCATCAGCGTCGACCGCGCCGCGCGCACGATCACGGTTTCGGACAACGGCGTGGGCATGTCGCGTCAGGAGGTCATCGACAACATCGGCACCATCGCGAAGTCCGGCACCCGCGAGTTTTTCGAGCGGCTCACCGGAGACCAGGCCAAGGACGCGCATCTGATCGGGCAGTTCGGCGTCGGCTTCTACTCTTCCTTCATCGTCGCCGACCGGGTGACGCTGGTCACCCGCCGTGCCGGCCTCGGCGTCGAGCACGGCGTGCGCTGGGAATCGTGCGGCGGGGGCGATTACACCGTCGAGACGGTGCGCAAGGAAGGCCGCGGCACCGACGTCGTCCTGCATCTGCGCGACGGCGAGGACGAGCTGCTGGAGGGCCTGCGGCTGCGCTCGATCATCCGCAAGTTCTCCGATCACATCTCGCTGCCGATCCTGATGAAGAAGGAAGAGTGGGACGCGACCAAGGCGCAGTACGTGGTCCGCGAGGAGGACGAGAAGGTGAACCAGGCCTCCGCGCTGTGGGCGCGGCCGAGGTCCGAGATCACCGACGAGCAATACGGCGAGTTCTACAAGCACGTCGCACACGATTTCGAGGCGCCTCTCGCCTGGACGCACTCGAAGGTGGAGGGCCGCCACGAATACACCCAGCTGTTCTACATCCCCTCGCGCGCGCCGTTCGACCTGTGGGACCGCGAGCACCGCCACGGCGTCAAGCTCTACGTCAAGCGCGTGTTCATCATGGACGACGCCGAGCAGCTCCTGCCCGC
>Ga0070741_10016535_pt1 | contig 12280 bp, 10 predicted proteins | sample Coa_R1_4_FD_66440 | JGI IMG/M metagenome (GOLD analysis project Ga0070741, IMG submission 66440) | Surface soil microbial communities from Centralia Pennsylvania, which are recovering from an underground coalmine fire - Coalmine... | ecosystem: Environmental > Terrestrial > Soil > Unclassified ...
GCGTGCGCCTGTCTCACCGACCTCGAGTTCGGACCGTGGGCGAAGGAGGCGTGGCCGCGCCTCTCCGACGCGATCCTCGCCGAGGCCGGGACGTGAGCCCGGCGACTCTCATTCCGCGAAGAGCGGGCGGATGAACTCGTCGAAGGTCGCCTGGTCGCAGCTCGCTACCGTCGCCGGCGTCAGCGCGCGCACCGATGCGGTTCGCGGGACGTCCATCGCGAGTGCGACCTCGCCGAAGTAGTCGCCGGGGCGCAGGATGCGGCGCGCTCCGAGTGCGTCTTGGCTGACGCTCAGCATGCCCGAGAGGACGACGTAGAACCGGTCGCCTGCGTCCCCCTCGCGCACGACTGCTTGTCCCGGTCCGATCTGGTCCCTCCGCATCCTCGCGGCGAGCTCGGCCAGGCGCTCGCCGGGCAGCTCTGCGAGGAGGCCGATCCGCGTGAACTCGTGAGCTGCGCGTGGGCTCATCGCACCTATTGTCGTCGGTCGGGCACGAGGACGCGCAGCGTGCCCGGGACGATCTCGAGCCGGACCGGGCTCTCGAGCTCGAGCGGCTCGCCGTCGGCGGCGGCGCGGACGCGCTCTCCGGCGACCTCGATCGTGAACGCCGTCGCAGCCTCGTCCTCCCAGGTGAGCGGGAGCAGCCCCCGCGCCGCGTACAGGTGGAGGAGGCCCTCGTCAAGGCGCTCGCGCTCGCCGAGCGAGAAGAGATCGAGGCGGTACGCATTGTTCGCGACGAGCAGGACCCGGGCGTCGACCGGATCGCCGTCGATCCGCGCGCGCAGGCGCCCCCGCCGCGAAGCGAGGAGGAGTGCGCGGGCCGCTGCGAGCGCCTGTCGGCGCCGGCGATGGCGCTCTCGGCGGTGGACGAGGTGGGCGTATGCGCCAAGCGAGACGTTGTTGAGGAACAGCCGGCCGTCGACTCGCCCGACGTCGATGCGCCGCTCGCGGCCCCGGAACGCCGCGAGCGCGCCCATCGGGTCGTCCCGGTCGAGGCCGAGGTCGCGTGCGAAATGGTTCCGCGTGCCGAACGGAACGCAGACGAACGGCACGTCCTGCTCGAGCGCGACGGCGGCGACCGGCGCCAGCGAGCCGTCGCCGCCCGCGACGCCGAGCGCGTCCGCACCCGCGCTTCGCGCGACGTCTGATACGTCGTCGCCGGGCCGGAGCACGCGAACGCGAATTCCGAGCCGCTCCGCCTCGGCCTGGAGCTCGCCCGCGGACGGCCGTGCGACGCCGGCGCGCGGGTTCACGAGCAGGACCGGCGGCATAGGCCGTCCGGCCCTACGAAATTAGGCCGATCGGCCCATGTATTCCCGCCGGGCCCAGATCGATCATCCGTTCATGGGAGAGCGTGAGATACACCTGATCGAGGAGGATCTCGGGGAGGGCGCGGTCGAGACCTGGGCTGCAGAGGGAGTGCTGCAGCTCGAGGCCTATCTGGCCAAGCACGCCGCCTTCCTCGCGTTCCTCGACTCGAACGAGTCCTAGCTCGGCCTTATGCGGCGAGGCCGAGCGCTCGCTCGAGCGCGCCCTTCGGGTGCGCTCCGATCGCCGCTGCGGCGGGCTCGCCGTCCCTGAAGAGGACGATCGTCGGGATCGACTGGATCCCGTAGCGGAGCGCGAGCTCCTGCTCCTCGTCGATGTTGACCTTGACGAGCTTCAGCTCCGTCTCGCGCTCCTGCACGATCTTGTCGAGGACAGGCGCGACGGCATGGCAAGGGCCGCACCATTCCGCCCAGAAGTCGACGATCACCGCCTTGTCGCTCCGAAGCACCTCCTGCTCGAAGGTGCTCTCAGTCACCGTTGTTGACATCTCGTGTTCCTTTCCTGTAGCCGCGATTCCTAACGAACGGGGCGCAGGGAAGCTTCCCGCCGGGCCGTAGAATCGAACGCGTGTCTGCTCGTTTCAAGCCGCTTCCCGACAAGCCGGATCATCCCGCGCTCGAGCGCGGGATCCTCGACTGGTGGGACCGCGAGCGGATCTTCGATCGGCTTCGCGAGTCGAACCGCGGCGGGCCGCGCTTCAGCTTCATCGACGGCCCGATCACGGCGAACAACCCGATGGGCGTCCACCACGCGTGGGGCCGGACGCTCAAGGACGTCTTCCAGCGCTACCGCGCTTTGCGAGGGTGCGATCAGCGCTACCAGAACGGCTTCGACTGCCAGGGGCTCTGGGTCGAGGTCGAGGTCGAGAAGTCGCTCGGCCTGAACTCGAAGCGCGAGATCGAGGAGTACGGGATCGCCGAGTTCGCCGACCGCTGCATCGAGCGCGTCGGGAAGTTCGCCGAGGTGATCACCGACCAGTCGCGCCGGCTCGGGATGTGGATGGACTGGGACAACGACTACTACACGTTCTCGGACACGAACATCGAGTACATCTGGCGCTTCCTGAAGGAGGTGCACGAGCGCGGCTGGCTCTACAAGGGCCATCGGTCGACCCAGTGGTGCCCGCGCTGCGGTACCTCGCTGTCGCAGCACGAGCAGGCGGGCGAAGGCAACTACGTCGAGCTCGAGGATCCGTCCCTCTTCGTCCGCTTCCCCCTCGTCGACCGCGAGGGCGAGGCGCTCGTCGTGTGGACGACGACGCCGTGGACGCTCCCGGCGAACGTCGCCGCGGCCGTCAAGCCCGACGCCGAGTACGTCAAGCTCGAGGACGGCAGCTGGGTGGCGCGGGCGCGGTACCCCGAGGAGCGTGCCGTCGAGAAGAAGCTCGGCGACGAGCTGGTCGGCTGGCGCTACGAGGGGCCGTTCGACGAGCTCGCGGTGCAGCAGGACGTCGAGCACCGCGTGATCCCGTGGGACGAGGTCTCTCTCGACGAAGGCACCGGCATCGTCCACATCGCTCCCGGCGCGGGCACCGAGGACTTCGAGCTCGGACGGATCCACGGCCTGAAGGTGATCGTCCCGATCAACGAGAGCGGCCAGTTCTACCCCGGCTACGGCCCGCTCGAGGGGATGCCGACGCGCGAGGCCGAGCAGCCGGTGATCGAACGCCTGCGCGCCGACGGCAAGCTCGTCGAGGCGGGACGGATCACACACCGCTACCCGATCTGCTGGCGCTGCCGGACGCCGCTCGTCTTCCGCGTGGTCGACGACTGGTTCATCTCGGCCGACGAGATCCGGCAGCCGCTCCTCGACGCGAACGCGACCGTCGAGTGGACACCCGACTTCTACGGCAAGCGGATGGACGACTGGCTGCGCAACATGGGCGACTGGAACATCTCCCGCAAGCGGTACTTCGGGCTGCCGCTGCCGATCTACCCGTGCGTGTGCGGGCGCGTGCACGTGATCGGCTCGCGGGCCGAGCTCGAGGAGCGGGCGACAGGCGGGCTCGACGGACTCCGTGAGCTTCACCGGCCGTGGATCGACGACGTCGTCATCAGGTGCGACGGCTGCGGCGAGGAGGTGCAGCGGATCCCGGAGGTCGGCGACGCCTGGCTCGACGCCGGGATCGTCCCCCTCTCGACGCTCGGCTGGCAGAACCCGGAGTTCGTCGAGCACGGCTACGCGACCGGGGCGGCAAGGGGCCTGACCGGCGCCGATCTCCCCGACCACGTGTACTGGGAGGAGTGGTTCCCGGCGGACTGGATCTCGGAGATGCGCGAGCAGATCCGGCTCTGGTTCTATTCGATCTCGTTCATGGCGGTCACCCTGATCGGGCGGTCGCCTTACCGCAGGGTGCTGACCTACGAGAAGCTCCTCGACGAGAACGGGCGGGAGATGCACCGCTCCTGGGGCAACGCGATCGACGCGAACGACGCGTTCGACCGGATGGGCGCCGACGTCATGCGCTGGCTCTTCTGCGACGTGAGCCCGAGCCAGAACCTGAAGTTCGGCTACGGGCCCGCCGCGGAGGTGCGCCGCCGCCTGCTGACGTTCTGGAACTCCGTCGCGTTCTTCGTGCTCTACGCCAACGTCGAGGGCTTCGCGCCGACGTACGAGGATCTCGAGTCCGGACCGCCGACTGCGACGGCGCTCGACTCGTGGCTCGTCGCGCGGACGAACGCGCTCGTGCGCGAGGCCGAGACCGCGTACGAGGGCTACTGGTCGCCCGGCCTGACGCGCGCGTTCGCGGAGTTCGCAGACGACCTCTCGAACTGGTACATCCGCCGCTCGCGCCGCCGCTTCTGGGGCGGTTACGACGACGCCGCGTTCAGGACGCTCTGGTACGCGCTCGTCCAGGGGCTGCGCGCGGTCGCCCCGGTGATGCCCTTCCTGGCCGAGCATCTCTGGCGGAGCCTGGTGGCGGACGTCTCCGAGGAGGCGCCGGCGTCCGTCTTCCTCGCAGGGTGGCCGGCGGCGCGCCCGGACGACGGCGAGCTCCTGGCGGAGATGGACGAGGTGCGCCGGGTCGTCGAGCTCGGCCACCGCGCCCGGGCGCAGGCCGGGCTGAAGCTCCGGCAGCCGCTGCGCAGGCTCGTCGCGCAGGGCGTGAGCGGCGCTGCGCGCCACGCCGATCAGATCCGCGACGAGCTGCGCGTCAAGGAGGTCGAGTTCGGCCAAGTAGAGGCGGCCGACGTGCGGGTCAAGCCCAACCTGCCGGTGCTCGGCCCGAAGCTCGGAAAGGAGCTCGGCCCGGTTCGCTCCGCGCTCGCCGCGGGCGAGTTCGAGACGTTGCCGGGCGGGGGCGTCCGCGTTGGTGAGCACGAGCTCCGGCCCGACGAGGTGCTCGTCGAGCGGAGCTCGCGGCCGGGCTGGTCCATCGCAGAAATGGATGGCTTGGTGGTCGCGGTGGACACTGTGCTCGACGAGGAGCTCGAGCGCGAGGCGCGGGTGCTCGAGCTGATCCACACGGTGAACCGGCTGCGGAAGGAGCTCGGCCTCGCGCTGATCGACCGGATCGTGCTGACGTTGCCGGAGGCAGACCGCGACCTGCTCGTCCACGACGGCTGGATCAAGGGCGAGACCCTGGCGGAGCGCGTCGACGCCGGCGGCGGCGAGCTGCGCATCGAGAAGGCGTAGGTGCACTTACGCGAGCTCTTCCTGCTCGAGCAGGGTCTCGTCTTCCTGAACCACGGCTCGTTCGGCGCATGCCCGCGGCCGGTCTTCGAGGAGTACCAGCGCCTGCAGCTCGAGCTCGAGCGGCAGCCCGTCGCCTTCCTCGGCCGCGAGCGCAGATTCCCGGAGCTGATCGACGCCGCGCGGGAGCGGCTCGCCGCCTACGTCGGCGCCGACCCGGCGAACCTCGTGCTCGTCCCGAATGCGACCTCCGGCGTCAACGTCGTCGCGCGGTCGGTCGAGCTCGCTCCGGGCGACGAGGTGCTCGCGTCCGATCACGAGTACGGCGCCCTCGACTACCTCTGGGAGCATGTGTGCGGCAAGGCCGGCGCGTCGTACGTGCGGGTGCCGCCGGACGAGCTCGTCGGATCGCTCGGTCCTCGAACTCGGGTGCTCTTCGTCAGTCATGTGACGTCGAAGACGGCGCTGCGGCTTCCCGTCGAGGAGCTCGTCGAGGCGGCGCGGTCGGCGGGCGTTCTCTCGGTGGTCGACGGCGCGCACGCTCCGGGTCACCTGCCGCTGTCGCTCGAGGAGCTCGGCGCCGACGCCTACACCGGGAACTGCCACAAATGGCTCTGCGCGCCGAAGGGCTCGGGCTTTCTGCACGTCGCGCCCGGGCTCCAGGCGCAGATCGAGCCGCTCGTCGTCTCGTGGGACTGGGGCGAGGCGCGCACGTTCGCCGAGCGGCATCGCTACCACGGGACGTCGGATCCGGCGTCGTACCTCGCGGTGCCGGCCGCGATCGACTTCCAGGCGGAGCACGGCTGGGACGAGGTGCGTACGCGTTGCGCGGCCCTGGCCGAACGGGCGCGTGTCGAGATCGCTTCGTTGTTCGGCGTCGAGCCGTTCCCGCCCCAGGGCCTCCAGATGGTGTCGGTGCCGCTGCCGCCGTGCGACCCGGCACGAGTTCAGCGGCGCCTCCTCGAGGAGCGCCTGATCGAGGTGCCCTGCTTCGAGCACGAGGGCCGACCGACGATCCGCGTCTCGTTCCAGGGCTACAACGACGAGGCCGATCTCGAGCGTCTTCTCGAGGCCCTTCCGAGCGCGCTCTCGTGACGTAAGGTCCAGCCGACCGGCGATGCGGAGATGCAGCCACTGCAGCGGGTCGCTCGAGGCGGGATTTCGCTTCTGCCCCTGGTGCGGGGTGCCGCAGCGGAGCAAGCTCGTCGAGTTCTTTCACGCGCACCCGCTCGTGGCCGGCGACCGCGGCAAGGCGCTCCGGGTGTCGCGTTACGCCGGCCCTGCCGAGGACGAGCGGCACGTCCGCTTCAGCGTCTGGAACGAGGAGGGCCGTGCCGAGGGTGCGGTCTCGATCGACGACGACGAGGCGGAGCGGCTCGCCCGCTTCCTGCTCGTCTCGCTCGGCCGGGCGGCTCGCCGGCCCGCGGGCGCCGTGGCGCGTGTGCTCGCCGGCCTACGCGGCTGAGGTCGCGGCGCGCCTCAGCTCGACGGGCAGCCGGAAGAAGACGTCCTCGACGAGCCTCGGCCCGATCGTCCGGATCTCCGTCACCCCGCGCGCGCGGAACCACTCGCAGACGCGCCGCACGAGCCGCTCCGGCGCCGACGCGCCCGACGTCAGCCCGACCGTCTCGACGCCGTCGAGCCAGCGCTCCTCGATCTCCGTCTCGTCGTCGATCAGGTGCGCCTCGATCCCCGCGGCGCGAGCGACCTCGACCAGGCGGTTCGAGTTCGAGCTGTTCGAGGAGCCGATCACGAGCAGCACGTCTACCTCCCCGGCCAGCTCCTTCACGGCGTTCTGGCGGTTCGTCGTCGCGTAGCAGATGTCGTCGACCTGCGGTCCGCGCAGCGACGGGAAGCGCCGCTTCAGCACGGCGACGATCTCCGCCGTGTCGTCGACCGAGAGCGTCGTCTGCGTGATGTACGCGACCCGGCACGGGTCCGGCACCTCGAGCGCCTCCGCCTCGGCCGCGCTTCCGACGACGCGAATCGCCTCCGGCGCCTCGCCGAACGTGCCCTCGACCTCGTCGTGCCCCGCGTGCCCGATCAGGACGATCGAGCAGCCCTCGGCGGCATACCGGCGCGCCTCGGCGTGCACCTTCGTCACGAGTGGACACGTCGCGTCGATGGCGTTCAGGCGCCGCGCCGCAGCCTCCTCGTACACGCTCGGGGCGGCGCCGTGCGCGGAGAGGACGAGGGTCGCGCCGATCGGCGCCTCCGTCTCGCTCTCGACGAAGACCGCGCCGCGCTCCTCGAGCTCGCGGACGACGTGCGCGTTGTGGACGATCTGCCGCCGGACGTAGATCGGCGCGCCGTAGAGCTCGAGCGCGCGCTCGACGGTCTCGATCGCTCGCTCGACGCCGGCGCAGTACCCCCGAGGTGCCGCGAGAAGGACTCGCTTGACCACGGATCGCCATGGTACCCGCGCCCCGCGCGCCACCCGGGGTCGAACCGGGCACCCTACTTCGCTACGCGAACCGGCAGCCGAGATGAGAAAGCCCGCCGCTCGGGGGGGTCGGTGCGGCGGGCCTTCCCAGAGTGCTTACCGCGGCCTGTTGGCCAGGTACCCGCAACCGCGGTTCGCATCGCCCAGTGCGAGGACGGTAACGGATGTCGGCCGCGCCGTGAATAGGCCGGACGGCCCATCTTTCTAAACAGGAAAAGGACGTCGTTCGGCGGCGAAATTCGCGAGCGCAAGCGACTGCGCCGACCTATCATCAGCGTGCCCAGTGAGTCACGCAGACCAGGCAGTCTGGTTCAACGCCGTACCGCTCCTCGTCCTGGGAGCGCTCTACCTTGCCGTGGCGGGGTCGATCGTCCCGCAGTTCTGGCGGCAGCGCGGCGGCGCGACCGCCCTCGATTGGGCGAACCTCCTCCTCCTGCCGGGGATCGGGATCCCTGCCGTCATCTTCGGCGCCCAGATCCTGCACGACCGGGAGCCGATCGGGGGCCATGTATGGCTGCCGTTCGCAGCCATCCTGATCGCGCTCGCGCCGGTCTCGCTCTACTTCCTGCGCTGGAGCGACCGCGCGCTCGCCGTTGCAGGCCTTCGCCGCGCGCAGGAGGCAGAGCAGCGCGCGTCGATCGCGGAACGAGAGCTCGCCGCGATCGAGGCGGTGTCGCAGTCGCTCGCTCTCGCATCGGACGCCGAGGCGGTCGCGCGCGTCCTCCTCGACGAGATCGCCGCGCTGTTCGACGTCGAGTTCGCCGGCCTTGCGATCGTCAGCGACGACGGGCACGAGGCATTCGGGCTTCTCGCGCGGCGCGACGGCGCCGACTTTCCGTACTGGCGCGGCCTTCGCTTCGACCTCGAGCGCGAGCCGTCGGGGGTCGCGAGCGCGGTCTTTGAGGCTGCGCCGATCGCCGTCTACGACGTCGCCAACTCGACGCAGGTCAATCAGAGCGTCGCCGAGGGCGTGGGTGCGAAGAGCGCCGCCTTTATCCCACTCGTGTCCGGCGATCGCGTCTCTGCCGTCCTCGCCGTCGCGAGCACGGCCCGCCGCCGCTCTTTCTCGACGGCAGAGCTCGGGCCGATGCAGACGCTCGCAGGCGAGGCTGCCCTGGCCCTCGACCGCGCGCGCTCGGCCTCGGCGCTCGGTGAGGCGCTCGAGCGCGAACGGCTGCTCGGCTCGATCGCGCGCAAGGTCCGTTCCGAGCTCGACGTCGACGCGCTCCAGCGGATCGCCGTCCGGGAAACGGGGAAGGCGCTCGGTGTCCAGCGCTGCTTCATCCGCCTCCGCACGCCTGACGGGGGGATGCCGATCGCGGCCGAGTGGAACGCGCCCGGCGCCGATCCGATCGGGGATGCCGCGGAGCTCCTCCCCGTCTCGAACCTCGCGGCGAAGACGGGTGAGACGCAGGCCGTCGGAGACGTTCTCACCAACCCCGAGCTGGACGGGCCCGGGCTCGGCGGGCGGGAGACGCTGCTCGAGCTCTCGACCCGCGGCGTGCTGGCGACGCCGATCCAGGCCTTCGGGCGGACGATCGGCGTCTTCGCGCTGCACCGAGCGGAGCCCGGGGCATGGTCGGAGGCCGAGACCAGCCTGGCCGAGACGATCGCCCGCGAGCTCGGGATGGCGATCCACACCGCACAGCTCCTGGGGGAAAACCGGCTCCGGCTCGGGCAGCAGGCGGCACTCCTCAAGGCGGCGCAGGTCGTCACGAGCGAGCTGCGGCTCGAGACCGTCCTCCAGCTCCTCGTCGACGAGCTGACGAAGCTGCTCGAGGTCGACGCCGCCGACTGCTTCCTCTACGACGCCTCGCGCTCCGTCCTCCGCTGCGCCGCAGTCAAGGGCCTCGACGAGAGCCTCGTCGGCTTCGAGTTCCCGCCGGAGCAGGGCCTGTCGGGGAGGGCGGTGACCGAGGGGAACACGGTCGCCTCGCACGAGTACGCGACGAAGGAGCCTGCACCCCACCCGGCGTACGAGGACTTCCAACATGTGGCGGTCGCGCCGATGGCGTGGGGCGGCGGGATCAGGGGCGTGCTCGGCGTCGGCGCCCGCCAGGCGCGCGGCGCCTTCACGGACGCCGACCTCGACCTGCTGACAGGGTTCGCCAGCCTCGGATCGCTCGCGCTGCACAACGCCGAGATGTTCGAGCAGCGCGTCCGCCAGGCCCGGATCGAGGCAGGGTTCTCGCGCATCGCATCGGTGCTCGCCGAGCCCGTATCGCTGACGGAGACGGTCGAGGCGGTCGCGCAGGCGGCGAGCGAGGCGCTCGGAGGCTCGTCGGCCGCGCTGTTGATGCCCACCGGGAGCGGGCTGAGGCTCGAGGGCGCGTTCGGGCTGCCCCCGGCGGTGGCGAGCCTCTTCGCCGGAGGCGGGGGGCCGATCGACGGCGCCTTCGCGCGAGCCGCACGGGACTCGAAGCTGCTCGCCGCCGAGGAGCTTGCCGACGACGAGCGCTTTGCGCCCGGGCTGCGCGATGCCGGCTACGCGTCGCTCATCGCGGTGCCGGTCGCCGTCGCGCTCGCCGATCACGGCGGGCTCGTCCTCGTCTTCTTCTCCGAGGGCAGGCGGTTCAGCGACGACGACCTCGAGCTCGCGAGCCAGCTTGCGGGTGCCGCGAAGGGGGCGCTCGAGCGGAGCGAGCTGTTCGAGACGGAGCGGCGGCAGCGCGCGCTGTCGGAGCAGCTGGCCCAGACCGCGACGCGGCTCGCCGGCGAGCTCGATCCGTCGGCGATCCTCGACGACGTCGCCGAACAGGCGCCGCTCCTCCTGCGCGCTGACGCTTCCACGGTCTCCGTCCTCGACGGCGACGTCCTCGTCGTGCGCGCGGCGGCGGGAGAAGGCGCTGCCGTGCTGGAGAGGCGGTTCTCTTCCGGCCTGCTGCCGGCGGCCGAGGTTCTCGAGGGGCGGGGGCCTTTCGCGCTCCGCGACGCTGCGTCGCAACAGACCGGGCCGTCGCGGTCGGAGCCGCTGCTCGACGCAGGCTACGCCGCATACCTCGGCGTGCCGCTGGAAGGTTCCGCCGGACAGTTTCAGGGCGTCCTCGCCGTCTACGGCCGCGAGCCGCGGGTCTGGCGGCCCGACGAGATCGACGCGCTGAGCTCCCTGGCCCGCAGCGCCTCCGGCGCGATCGCGAACGCCGAGCTCTACCAGCGCGCCGCCGTCGAGCGCGAACGGAACGCCGCGATCCTCGGCAACGTCGCCGACGGGATCGTCGCCGTCGACCGGGAGGGCGCCGTCGTCCTCTGGAACCCCGCCGCGGCGCGCATCACGGGCGTCCCGGCCGAGGAGGCGGTCGGACGGACGCTGCCGCAGATCCTGCAGCGCGATCTCGCCTCCGCTACCGGCAGCCCGACCGGAGAGCGCGACGTGACGATCCGCCGCGGAAGCGACGAGGTGACGATCTCGGTGACGGAGGCCGTCATGCACGACCCTGCCGGATCGATCGCCGGCCGGATCTTCGCGTTCCGCGACGTCTCGACCGAGCAGCTCGTCGAGCAGATGAAGTCCGACTTCGTCTCGACGGTCTCGCACGAGCTGCGGACGCCGCTGACGTCGATCTTCGGCTTTGCCGAGACGCTCCTGCGCCGGGACATCCTGTTCGGCGAGGAGGAGCGGAACACGTTCCTCGGCTACATCGCGTCGGAGGCGGCGCGCTTGACGTCGATCGTCGACCAGCTCCTGAACGTCGCCCGGCTCGACGCCGGCGACCTGCAGGTCACGATCTCGCCGCTCGACGTGCGTCACGTCGTGACGGACGTCGTCGCGACCATGAAGGACGGGACCCTCAACGGCCACCGGTTCGAGGTCCAGCTTCCTGACGAGGCGGTCGACGCGCAGGCCGACGGCGAGAAGCTGCGACAGATCCTGGTCAACCTGCTCGACAACGCCGTCAAGTTCTCGCCCGACGGAGGGACAGTCAGGGTTGCGGCCCAGCAGGTCGGGGAAACCGTGGAGGTGCGCGTGGAGGACGAGGGCATCGGGATCGCGGACACGGACCGGGAGCGGATCTTCACGAAGTTCGGGCGCGGCGAGTCGATCGGGCGGGTCGGCCACGTCGGCGGCACCGGTCTCGGCCTCTTCATCGCGCAGGGCCTGGTTCAGGCCATGGGCGGCCGGATCTCCGTGACCTCGCGCGAAGGCGAGGGGTCGAGCTTCGTGATCGAGTTGCCCGCCGCGCAGCGTTCGGCGAAGGTAGCCGCGAGGGATGGCGCAGCGTGACGCGCGTGCTCGTGATCGACGACGAGGCCCCGATCCGGCTCCTCTGTCGCGTCAACCTCGAGGCCGAGGGCATGCAGGTGATCGAGGCCCCTGACGGGCCGACGGGGCTCGGCCGCGCGCGTGAGGACGATCCCGACGTGATCCTGCTCGACGTGATGATCCCCGGCATGGACGGCTGGCAGGTGGCCGAAGAGCTGCTCGAGGACGAGCGGACGAAACGGATCCCGGTCGTCTTCCTGACGGCCCGTGCCGAGCTCCAGGATCGCGCCCGCGGCCTCGACCTCGGCGGCGTCGACTACATCACGAAGCCGTTCAACCCCGTCGAGCTCGCGTCGATGATCCGCGAGCTCCTCCACCGCGTCGGCGCGGGCGAGCGCGACGAGCTGCGGCGCGCGAAGCTGGCCGAGCTGCGCGCGCTGATCGAGGAGACCGGCGCGGGTTAGTAGGAGGGCTTGGCGGAGCGGCGCTCGTTGCCGGGCTGCGATGGTCGTTCCGAGGACGCCGCATCGGGGCGAGCAGCGCGGTCCGACGGCCAGCCGCTGCTTCGCCAAGCCCTCTGTTTGGGTGGGGGTCCGTCCGGTTTGGGGCGGATCGTGCCTGTTGCGCCGGGATGACTCGCAAGCCCTCTGACTTCGTGTCTTTCGTAGGACGTG
>Ga0070741_10016536_pt1 | contig 12280 bp, 10 predicted proteins | sample Coa_R1_4_FD_66440 | JGI IMG/M metagenome (GOLD analysis project Ga0070741, IMG submission 66440) | Surface soil microbial communities from Centralia Pennsylvania, which are recovering from an underground coalmine fire - Coalmine... | ecosystem: Environmental > Terrestrial > Soil > Unclassified ...
GCGCGGCCGCCGTCGCGCGGCAATTTGCGCCCGACGAGATCAAGCGCCTGAATGCCGTTCGCGCCCTCGTAGATCATGGCGATGCGCGCATCGCGCACGAACTGTTCCATGCCCTGTTCGGCGATATAGCCATGGCCACCATACATCTGCTGCGCCTGAACCGCGTTGGCAAAGCCGATCTCGGTGAGATAGCCCTTCAAGACCGGCGTCATCAGCCCCATGTGATCGTCCGCTTCCTGGCGGTCTTTCGCGTCATTGGAGCGATGGGCGACATCGCTCTTCAGCGACGTCCACACCACCATGGCGCGCGCCGCTTCGTTGAAGGCGCGGATGGTGAGCAACGTGCGGCGCACGTCGGGGTGCACGATGATCGGATCGGCCGGCTTGTCCTTTTCCTGCACTCCGGACAGCGCGCGGCCCTGCAAACGGTCGCGGGCATAGGCCGCCGCGTTCTGATAGGCGACTTCGGATTGCGCCAGTCCCTGAACGCCGACGCCGAGCCGCGCCTCGTTCATCATCACGAACATGGCCTGCATGCCCTTGTTCTCGCCGCCGATCAGCCAACCGGTGGCGCTGTCGTAGTTCATGACGCAGGTCGAATTGCCGTGAATGCCCATCTTGTGCTCGATCGAGCCGCAGGTGACGCCGTTGCGTTGCCCCAGCGAGCCGTCGGCATTGACGATGAATTTCGGCACCACGAACAGCGAGATGCCCTTGATGCCGGCAGGCGCACCTTCGATCCGCGCCAGCACCAGATGGATGATGTTGTCGGCGAGGTCATGTTCGCCGGCCGAAATGAAAATCTTGGTACCTGTGATCTTGTAGCTGCCGTCGCTCTGCTTGACGGCCTTGCTGCGGATGAGGCCAAGGTCCGTGCCGCATTGCGGTTCGGTGAGATTCATGGTGCCGGTCCATTCGCCGGCCACCATCTTGGGCACGTATTTGGATTTCTGTTCCTCGCTGCCATGCACCAGCAGCGCCGCGATCGCGCCCTGAGTCAGGCCGCCGTACATCGAAAAAGACATGTTCGCCGAGGACAGGAACTCGGTGACACTCTGGCTCAGCGTCATTGGCAGGCCCTGCCCGCCATATTCCGTCGGCATCGAGAGGCCGAGCCAGCCGCCTTCGGCGACCTGTTTGAAGGCTTCTTTAAACCCCTTCGGCGTCGTCACGCTGCCGTCGGCGTTGCGCTTGCAGCCTTCGAGATCGCCGACGCGGTTGAGCGGCTGCAACACCTCTTCGCTGAGCTTGGCCGCCTCGCCCACGATCGCCTCGCGAACATCGGCCGATGCGTCGCTGAATCCGGGAAGATTGTCGTAGCGATCGATTTGAAAGACGTCGTTGAGCAGGAAATGGACGTCTTCAACAGGCGCTTTGTAGATCGGCATGACGTTCTCCCGGCGGGGTCGTTGGTGTGTCTATCGGAATTTCTGGAAGCGGACCTTAGCCACTTCCTTGAGTCGTGTGCAGGTCCAATCGCAATCGCAAGGCGCGTCTTGCACCGACGCCGCTCACGGCTTCGCCAATTGCTCTCCCATCAAGCGATGCAGCAGATTGATGGCTTTCAGCGGGCGAACGACGCCGTTGATCGTGATCCCGTCGACGTCACAGGTGAATTCCAGCACGGCGCCCGTATCGCTGGTCCACTCGCCGACATAGGTGAAGCTCGGTCCACCCAACACCTTGGTGGCGCTCGACAGATATTTGAAAGTGATGTCGCGGCCGCGCTGTGGGGTGTGCACCACCGGGCTTTCGAACACGGCGTCGGGATGGAGCAGGTCCCGCAAGGCGGCGTGGTCGCCGGACTTGATGAAGGCGTGCCATTTTTGAAGGCCGATTGCAGTCACAGGATGCCTCCCATGGACGGTGGCGCCGGTTTAAGTCGGCCCGCCAACCCCATATGCATATTGACGCATATGCATCAATGCGCATAAAGTCAAGCGTGTTAGTATTTCCAGACCATTCCGACCTGGAAGGAATCCGACCCTTGGCCCTTGCGGACGCCATCCTCGCCTGCCTCACCGAGCGTCCGATGACTGGCTACGAACTCGCCAAGACATTTGACGCCTCGATCGGCTTTTTCTGGAGGGCCGATCATCAGCAGATCTATCGCGAACTCTCCAAGCTGCGCGAACGCGGCCATATTCAGGGCCGCGAGGTCGTCCAGACCGGCAAGCCGAACAAGCTGGTCTATACGCTGACGGCCGAGGGCAAAGCTGCGTTCCGGCATTGGGCTGCCCGACCCTCGACGCCGGCCTCGATCAAGGACGACCTCCTGATCCGCCTTTACGCGCTCGATGCCGTCGACATCGAGCCGCTTCGCACGGACTTGATGGCGCGGCAGGAACATCACCGCGACCGCTATGAGCGCTATGAGCGCATCCTGAAAAAGCGCTTTCCGGACGGAACGGCCTCCCCCGCCGACACGGGCAAATTGCTCGGGCTTCGCATCGGCCTGAAGCATGAGCAGATGGTGGCGGAGTGGTGTGAGGAAGCGATTTCGGCGCTTTCGGCCATATCGGCCTCAGCCGATATCGTGCAGCTCGACGCGGGAACCCGCGACCGTGCCGGGTCCGGCGATTAGCGCCAAAAAGGCTAAAAACGCGAGCCGTCCGCAAACTTTACGGGCCGCTGAGCGCATTCCTTAACGGGTTATTTACCGTAACGCGAAAAAGTCGAGCTGTAGAGGCAGACGACCCGCGTCGAAATCGATTGTCTCGTTCTTGGGACGCGCGGGGAGGCCGGAGGCGCCAGGTGGAGGCGCCGGAGCGGAACCGGACAGAAGCATGAATTCGCGCGTATCGTGGAGTAGTGAAGGCATCGATCCTGCCGTCCGGGAGCGGGCCGAGGCCGCGGCTCGCCGCGCCGGCGTGTCGTTGAGCGAATGGCTCAATCTCAACATGGGCGATGCCTCGCCGCCGAATTTCCGCGCTCCACCCAGCGGGCGTCCGGCGATGCCCGCCCAGCAAAGCCGGGATGTCGCCGACATCCACGAGCGGCTGGACGCGATCACCCGCCAGATCGAACAAATTTCGCACGGCAAGTCCCGCAACGACGCCCAGCGCGGCGAACCGCCGGTTGCCAAGCAGCTGAACGACGCCATCGCCCGTCTCGACGCGCGGCTGTCGCAAATCGCCAACCCCGCACCGGCCGGCCGGAGCGAGGTGCAGGAAAAGCAGCGCCAGGCCGAGATGGTCGAGCGCGCCGCCGCACAGGTCTATCGTCCTTCGCCTCCGCTCAATCCGGGTTCGTTCGATTCCGCGATCGCGGAAATTTCCGCGCGCCAGAACGAGCTGGATAATTTTGCGCCCCCGATGACGCGCAGCGCGCCGCCGATGGCGCCGGCGCCGGCCTACGCGTCACCACCACCGGCCGCTTACGTCCCGCCGCCTCCGCCGCCGGGTCCCGACTTCTCCTCGCTCGAGCGGCATCTCGTCAACATCACGAGCCAGATCGAGTCGCTGCGGCGGCCCGATCACATCGAGCAGTCGATTGCGGCCTTCCGCAGCGAGCTCACCGAGATTCGCCACGCCATCACCGAGGCGATGCCACGCCGCGCCATCGAATCGATCGAAGGCGAGATCCGCTCACTTTCCCGCCGCATCGACGACAGCCGTCAGAACGGCAGCGACAGCCAGACGCTCGCCAGCATCGAGCGCGCGCTCGGCGAAATCCGCGAGGTGCTTCGCTCGCTGACGCCGGCCGAACAGCTCGCGGGTTACGACCACGCGATCCGCAACCTCACCGCCAAGCTCGACCAGATCATCCGCGCGAACGACGACCCGTCGACGATCCACCAGCTCGAAAGCGCGATCACGGCGCTTCGCGCCATCGTCTCCAATGTCGCGTCCAACGACGCTTTGGCGCGGCTTTCCGACGACGTGCACGCGCTGTCTGCGAAGGTCGATCAGCTCGCCCGCCCCGATGGCCGGGCCGATTCGTACGCCGCGCTGGAACAGCGCATGGCCGCGTTGATGTCTTCGCTCGAGAGTCGCGACCAGCGGCCCGCGATGAACGAGAATTCCGAGCAGATCGAGCGCGCCCTTGTCGCGTTGTCGGATCGTCTCGACCGTATTCCGGTTGGCAATGACGGCGCGTCGGCGCTGGCTCACCTGGAGCAGCGCGTCTCCTATCTGCTCGAGCGGCTGGAGGCGTCGTCCGATTACCGTTCCGGCAACCTCGGACGGGTCGAGGAAGGCTTGCAGGACGTCCTGCATCAGCTCGAACGTCAGCAGTCGAACTTCGCGAGCTTCGTCGCCAGTAACACCCGCAGCGAACCGGCTCCCGCGCAAGACAGCGGACTTGCCGACCTCGTCAAGCGTGAATTGTCCGACATCCGCTTCAGCCAGGCGGAAACCGATCGCCATACGCAGGATTCGCTGGAGGCCGTCCACAACACGCTCGGCCATGTGGTCGATCGGCTCTCGATGATCGAGGGCGACCTGCGCAACGTGCGCACGCAAACTCCGGCATCGCAAGCGACAGCCGCGCAAGCCGTTGTCGCCGAAGCGCCGGCCTTCACGGCACCTCCTCCATCCGCTCCCGAATCTTCCTATTCGGACAGGGAGGAGTCTGAGCCGACTTATGCGGAAGAAGCTCCGCCCGCGCGGATCGCGCTGGCAACGCACGCGAAGTCCGAATTGCCTGCCGTGGCGCAAGAGGCCTTTGCGGCCGCGCCGCGCGATTTCCACGCGGCCGCTCCAGCGCAGCCGCCCGCCTCGCCACGCACCATCAGCGAAATTCTGGAGCCGCATGCGGCCGCTTCGCGCGTTGCGATCGTACCCGAGCTACCGCCCGATCATCCGCTTGAACCGGGCACCCGGCCGTCGGGACGCGCCGCTTCGCCATCCGAGCGCATCGCAGCCTCCGAGAGCGCGATCAGCAGCATTCCGGCCGCAGCTCCCAAGGAGCCCGTCTCTACATCGAGTTTCATCGCCGCCGCGCGCCGGGCCGCGCAGGCCGCGGCCGCAGCGCCCCCGCCCGACAAGGCCGGCAAGCAGGCGAAGGCTGCAGCGGCCAACGGTCAGGCCAAGGCAGCATCGACGTTGACGTCGAAGATCCGCTCGCTGTTGGTCGGCGCCAGTGTCGTGGTGATCGTGCTCGGCACGTTCAAGATGGCGATGACCCTGCTCGACACCGGCGCGCCGTCAAACATGCCGGCGATGGAAAGCTCGGGCGATGCAGCGCCGGCTTCTGCTGCCGGCCGCGCCAGCCCGCCGCCCGCTCAGACCATGCCTTCGATGACGTCGCCAGTTCCGATCGGACGGCAATCCTTCAACAACGTCACCCCCGACCGAGGCGACGGCGTCGCCTCGGTCGCCATTCCGCAAAACGCACCCACGTCTTCCACGACCTCTGACGTCACTGGTACCATTCCGCTCTCGCAGGCCGCGCCGGGTAGCGCGAAATTGTCTGTTATCATGGTCCCGCCGACCGAGCGGATCCCCGAGACGATCGGCGGTCCGGTTCTGCGCGCCGCCGTCCTCAAGGGCGATCCCACAGCGGCCTACGAAGTCGGCGTGCGCTTCGCCGAAGGCAAAGGCGTCGCGGTAAATTACGACGAAGCCGCCAAATGGCTCGACCGTGCGGCGCAGGCCGGCGTGGTGCCGGCGATCTTCCGCCTGGGGACCTTCTACGAGAAGGGCCTCTCCGTGAAGAAGGATGTCGACATCGCCCGCCGCTATTATGTGCAGGCTGCCGAACGCGGTAACGCCAAGGCCATGCATAATCTCGCCGTGCTCGACGCGGACGGCGGCGGCAAGGGCGCCGACTACAAGAGCGCGGCGCAGTGGTTCCGCAAGGCCGCCGATCGCGGCATCGCCGACAGCCAGTACAATCTCGGCATCCTCTATGCCCGCGGCATCGGCGTCGACCAGAACCTCGCTGAATCCTTCAAATGGTTTAGCCTGGCCGCCGCCCAGGGCGACACAGACGCCGGCCGCAAGCGCGATGATATCGCCAAGCGCCTCGACCCGCAGTCGCTCGCGGCCGCCAAGCTTGCGATCCAGACCTTCGCACCGGAACCCCAGCCGGACGACGCCATCAACGTCGCCTCGCCCGCGGGCGGCTGGGATTCGGCGCCCGTGCAGGCAAGCCCCGTCAAGCCTGCCGTCAAACCAGTCGCCAGCAAGCGGACGGCCTCGGCGCACTGACGAGCGGCGCCATTGTGGCGTCGCCGACATAGCGGCAAGCAGCAACTTGGATTAAAGAGCGGACCACTAGCGCGCTGCGCTGGTCGAGCATGCTCAAGAGGTCTGCGTTGCCGGACGATCGCAGGGATCAACGAGATTCATTCCAGAATTCGCCGACCGGCCCCTGGGTCGCGCCGCCACGCAGGCCGGCCAGTCTGCCTCCGCCGCGGCCACACGTTTCAATCGTAAGGCGACGGTCGATCTGGTCGGTCGTCTTCTTTGCGATTCTGGTTCTGAGCGTCGGCGTCCGTGCGTACCGCGACATCTCGCGGCCGGAGGCGTGGGCCTATTGGAAGGAATCCTATTTCTCGCCCAGCATGACGTCGTCCGTCATTGCGAATGCCCGCCTTGACGATGGAGCTCACAGCCGGCGGACCTTGGCGATTCACGGAACCATCGGCGCCGCCAGCGCAAGCTGGTTACGCGAGCAGCTCGACGAGGCCCATCTGACAACGGGCGATGTCGTGTTGCTGTCGTCACCCGGCGGGAACCTGGACCAGGCATTGATCATGGGCGAGATCATCCGCTCGCGCTCGCTGGCGACCGCGGTCGGAACCGCAGACTCATCCGGCCGGATCACGCGATCCTTCTGCGCGAGCGCCTGCGTTCTCGTCTATGCCGGCGGCGCGACCCGTTACGGTGTCGACGGCTCCATGCTCGGCGTTCACCGATTTACCAATTCCAGGCCGGGCCGCGACCCGGTCGCCGATGCACAGCGATTAACCGGTGGCGTCCTGAACTACATGACCAAAATGGGCGTCTCCTCGGCGGTCGTGGAGGCAATGTCGGCGACGGCGGACGTCCGCTGGCTCGAGCCCGCGGAAGCCTTGAAGATGAACCTCGTCACCGATCCGCTCGGACAGGCCGAGGCGGCTCGCCGTTAATCGTTATTTTTCACCACGCCGGAAATAACGGGGGCGACAGCGGCGAAAAAAGCCGCAGCGCGGGGATTCTTTAATCCCTCCTCGTTGCGATTTCGGCTATGCAGGGATGCGGCCTTTGTCGTCCCAAGAAAGACGCGCGTGCAGCTTTATCTTCCGATCGCCGACATTCCGGTCAACGTCTTCCTCATCCTCGCCATGGGCGCGGCAGTCGGCTTCGTCTCCGGCATGTTCGGCATCGGCGGCGGATTCCTGATGACGCCGCTTCTGATCTTCATCGGCATTGCGCCGGCGGTTGCGGTCGCCTCGGTGGCGAGCCATATCGCGGCCTCGTCCTTCTCCGGTGCGATCGCCTATTGGCGCCGCCGTGCGATCGATCCCGCGCTGGCGCTTGTTTTGTTATGCGGCGGCACGATCGGCACCGCGCTTGGCGTTTGGACCTTCACGCTGCTCCGCTCACTCGGCCAGCTCGACCTGATGATTGCCCTCTCCTATGTCGTGCTGCTCACCACTGTGGGCGCGCTGATGTTCTGGGAAGGCCTGCGTTCGCTGCTTCGCATACGGCGAGGCATGGCGGTCTCGCTGCGCCGCTCCGGCAGCCACGGATGGGTCCACGGCCTGCCGTTCAAGATGCGCTTCAAGCGCTCCAAGATTTATCTGTCGGTCATTCCCGTGGTCGCCGTCGGCCTGATCATCGGATTCATCGGCGCGATCATGGGCATCGGCGGCGGCTTCATTCTGGTCCCGATCATGATCTATTTCCTGCGGGTGCCGACCTCGACCGTGATCGGCACGTCCATGGTGCTGACGCTGGTCACCATGACGTTCGCCACATTGCTGCACGCGGTCACCAATCACCTGGTCGACGCCGTGCTGGCGCTGATCCTGATGATTGGCGGCGTCACCGGAGCCCAGTTCGGCGCGCGCGCGGGGCAGAAGATTCGCGGCGAGCATCTGCGGCTGTTGCTGGGGATCCTGATTCTCGCCGTCGGCATCCGATTTGCGGTCGAACTCGTGATCCGTCCCGACGATCTCTTCACCATTCGCGAAGCCGGAGGCGCGGCATGAGCGCACGCCTCGCGAAGACAGCGATTGCCGCCATGCTCGCGTTTTTCGCGGCCGGCGTGGTCTCGCCGTCGCACGCGGAGCGGCTGATCGTCTCGGTCTCCAACCATCGCGTCACGGTGACGCCGGCCTATTCGGGCGAAGAGCTGGTGTTGTTCGGCTCGGTGGAAAGGGACGCCTCCTCGCCCGCGAGCCACAACAACTACGATCTCGTCGTCACGGTCATCGGGCCGCGCGCCGACATGGTGACGCGCCGCAAGGAACGCAAGTTCGGGATCTGGATCAACAGCGACTATCGCGAATTCTTGCAGGTGCCGACTTATCTCGCCCTGTTCTCCAACCGGCCGTTCGATGCGATCGCCTCGCCCGACGTGCAACGGCGTCAGCAACTGGGTCTTAACAACGTGCTGCTGACCCAGCGTGTCGGGACCGATTACGCCGACGTGGTGCCCAACGACGCCTTCCGCAGCGCCTTTGTCCGGTTGCGCGAGGAGCACGGGCTTTACCGCGAGGAAACGTCGGCGGTGACGTTCCTGACGCCGACGCTGTTTCGCACCGGCATTCCGCTGCCGGCCGAAGTGCCGATCGGCACTTACACGGTTGAGATCAAGCTGTTCGCCGACGGCAACCTGATCACGCGCACCGAAACCGCCTTCGACATCGTCAAGGTCGGTTTTGAGCAGTTCGTCGCCACGACCGCCCGTCAGGACGGGCTGGTCTACGGCATGTTCACCGCCTTCATGGCGCTGATGACCGGCTGGATGGCCTCGATCGTTTTCCGCAAAGATTAGATTCTTGTTTTGACGCGTTTTCTTCACGCGAACCGGTATCCAACTTCGCTCGAAAACGCTTTAGTGCAACTCAATCACCGTTTTCACGCCAGGCTCGAGCAGCTTCAACCGCGTCCCAAATCCCAATGCATCGAAGGACACGCGCAGATCATTCGCATTCTGCTTGAAGTGCGCCCACCCGTCGGTATGGACCGGCACGATGACCGCATCGGGAAAGGCGCGCGCCGTTTCGATCGTATCGTTGGTGTCCATGGTGAGATGGAACGGCCCACGCGTCTGCGCGGCGCCCGCGAACGGCATCACCACGGCCGCCTTGAAACGCTGCGCCACCTCGGCCACGCCGTCATACCAGACGGTGTCGCCGCTGATATAGATTGGACGAAAATCCTTCGACGACACCACGAAGCCGATGACCTCGCCGGCAAATGGCTCGATCCCGTGCGGGCCATGGCGCGCCGGCGTTGCGGTGATCGTCAGCGAGCGGCCGTTCTTCGACAATTCGGTGGAAGCCCAGGGCGCAAACCCCTCGGCATGGCCGCCGAGCCGCTTCGCACCAACTTCAGTCGTCAGCACGCGCTTCGCCTTGGGGAGAAAATGCTTGCCGGATTCATCGAGATTATCCGAGTGCTGATCGTGGCTCAGCAACACCGCATCGATCTCGCCGATCGCATCCAAAGCCAATGCGGGCCCGGCAAGTTTTTCGAGTTTCACATGCGGCAGTTGATAGGTTCCCGGCAAATCGAAGGTCGGATCGGTGAGGAGACGAAAGCCGTCGATTTCGATCAGGGCGGTTGGACCGCCGATCAGTGTGAGGGTGAGTTGAGACATCGAACTCTCCTATCGCGAAGTGCGAGACGCCGTGGCCGCGGCCGGTCGCGTCACGAGGTAAATACCGAGCGCCACCGGAACAATCCCCAGGAGATCGCGGAACGCGACGTGCTCGCCGAGCACGATCCAGGCGAACAGCATGCCGAGCGGCGGCATCAGAAAGTGATAGGCGCTCGCAGCCGTCGCGCCGCAGACCCGCAAGAGATGGAACCAGAGCACATAGGCCAGCACCGAACCGCCGAGCGTGAGGTAAGCGAACGAACCGAGCAACTGAAGGTTCGGCACGACGTCGCTGATATCAGCGAAGGTCGCGGCGAACGGAATCAGGACGATGCCTGCGGCGACGTTCTGCACACCATTGCCGATCCACAAGGATCCCCTCGGCGCTAAGAGCTTGAACAGGATGGTGCCGGCCACGATCGACGCAAGCGACGCAAAGGTGAAGAGGATACCGTGCAGGCTGTCGGTGCCGACCGACAGGCGATGCCCGACGATGAGACCGACGCCGAGAAGGCCGAGCAGAAGTCCGAAGACCTTGCGCCAGGTGAGTTGCTCGTTGAGCAATAGCGCCGCGAACACCGCTGTGAAAACGGGATTGGCGCTGACGATCAGGCCGCCGAGACCGGCCGAGACGCTCTTCAGTCCGGTATAACCGAGCCCAAGATAGAGCGCGTTGTTGGCGACACCGAGCAGGGCGAACACCAGCGTATCCCGCAGCGACAGCGACCAGCCCTCGCCGCGCAGCGCGACGGCGCCGAGGATCAGGATCCCGGCAGTCGAAAATCGCGCGGCCAGCAGGATCAGCGGCGGACAATAGGTGACGCCGATCTTGCCGGCGACGAAAGCGTAGCTCCAGAGCAGGCAGAACAGCACGATCAAGAGCGGGAGCGAATTGAAGCGAAAGCGGGGGACCGCGACCGAAGGGGCGAGCGACATGGGAATTCTCCTTTGCCCATGATCTAGGTCCGGCCCTTGCTATTTGGAAATTAAATAATAAACTGTCATCCAGTGGAAACTCGAATGGATTACGCCGATGCTGGATCTGGAGCTCCTGCGCAGTTTTGTGTCCGTGGTGGACGCCGGCGGCTTCACCCGTGCCAGCGAGCGCGTCCATCGCACCCAATCCACCGTCAGCCAGCAGATCAAGCGACTGGAAGACGATGTCGGCCAGACGCTTTTCAACCGCAACGGCAAGGATGTGACGCTGACCGAAGCCGGCGAGCGGCTGCTCTCCTACGCACGGCGGCTACTGGCGCTGGAAGAAGAGGCTCGCGACGTCGTGGCGCGGCCGGGCAAAGAAGGCGCGGTGCGGCTCGGTGTGCCGGAAGATTTCGCCGCCTATCGGCTGGCCAAGCTGCTGGCGTCTTTTTCGCGCTCCCATCCCGGGCTGCGGCTGGATGTGCGCGCCGATCAGAGCCTCAATTTGAAGCGCGATCTCGAGCGCGGCGAACTTGATCTCGCGCTGTTCAAACGCGCGGCCGGCGAAAAGGGCGGCATCGCGGTGTGGCCGGAACGCGTGCACTGGGTCACCAGCAGGAGCCATCCGATCGATGCAAAAGCTGGCTCTGTGCCGCTGATCGGTTTTCCCCTCGGCTGTCTTTATCGCGCGAGCGCTATCCACGCCATTGAGAGCGCTGGCCGCGCCTGGCACATGGCCTACTCGAGTTCGAGCCTTGCCGGCATTCAGGCGGCGATCGCCGCCGGCATGGGTCTTGGGATTCTCTCGGAGATGTCGATCCAGGCCGATCATCGCGTGCTGACCGCCAAGGACGGCTTTTCCCCGATCGACCGCACTGAAGTGGCGCTGGTGGCGTCGCCCGATGCGAGCCCCGCAACGCTGCGGCTTGCCGAACGGCTCGCCGAATTTTGCGAGAGCGTGCAGGCGAAAGCGGCTTAGCTTTTTATCCCTCCCCCGGGGAGGGATAAAGAAACCGCAAGCGCCTTGCGATCTGATTCACATTTCAAACAGCGCGCCGTCATTGCGAGCGCAAGCGAAGCAATCCAGTCTTCATTCGTTTTGCTGGATTGATTCGTCGCGTTCGCTCCTCGCAATGACGAAGCTTGCAGACACGCCTTCGCATTCTCACGGCGCGACAAGCGCCTGAGCTTTACCTTGACATCGTCCCTCGAATGAAGAGGGCGCAGGGAATGCCGGGCGCCTGACGCACCCGCAGCCTCGCGTGCAAATGAAAAAAGCACGCAAGCGTAGTCACCACAGGTTCGCCGAAACACTCCGGCATTCCCTGCGCGATGAGTTTACGGTTTGCTTCGTGCTCTCTCTGGTGATCGGCTTTCTTGTCACCATCCCCAGTGTAATGCGTCAGCATTGTCACCGGGTTGACGCCAGCGTCGAGGCGCCAAGACCACACGACTTCGCCGTCCGCAAACCGCATCGCTCGTCGGGCGATACAATCTGCGGCCATCGCATCCCGCGCTCCACGGTCGTGACGACGCGTCCGCCCCTCCTCAGTGAGCGCGAGACGCACGAAGAGCTAGCGGTGATTTGCCCGACGGGGCAAGCGGA
>Ga0070741_10016537_pt1 | contig 12280 bp, 9 predicted proteins | sample Coa_R1_4_FD_66440 | JGI IMG/M metagenome (GOLD analysis project Ga0070741, IMG submission 66440) | Surface soil microbial communities from Centralia Pennsylvania, which are recovering from an underground coalmine fire - Coalmine... | ecosystem: Environmental > Terrestrial > Soil > Unclassified ...
TTGCAGCGAATTCCAACCAGCCCCCGGGCTCTAGCGCCCAACCCCAGGGATATGCTTGTCGAAATACATCGAGGTGACCATAATGGCGACGGAGGAATTACCATATGACATACGGAAATGTGTTGACTGCGGGCGCCGGGCCAAGTCGCTGGCGAGTGTGGCTAGAAGCCTCTCGCCCGTTCTCATTCACAGCCTCGGTCACCCCAGTGTTGATCGGTTCTGTACTCGCCGCGATTGACGGCCCTTTTTACTGGGGACGATTTTTCTTGGCACTGTTCGGCTCGTTGTTCATCCAGGTCGGCACCAACATGATCAACGACTATTACGATTATGTGAACGGCGTGGACACTCCTGAAACCCTAGGGCCAAGTCAAGTTATTCAGCGCGGCTTGCTCTCTGCTGACGAAATGTTCTGGGGCGGCATCACGGCGTTTGCCATCGGTAGCGTGTTTGGTCTTATTCTCGTCGCTCTCTGCGGTTGGCCGATCCTGGCACTCGGTCTCGTCAGTGTTCTGACTGGCTATTTTTACACGGCAAGCCCACTTTCCCTTGCCTACATTGCGCTGGGCGAAGCAACTGTATTTCTCTTCATGGGACCGGTGATCGTCATGGGCGCGTACTTTGTTCAGCGCGAGATGTTCACCTTAACATCTTTTTTGCTCTCACTCCCCGTTGCTTGTTTGGTGGCGGCCATTCTTCACGCCAACAACATTCGTGATCTTCCTTCTGACAAAGAGCGAGGGAAAGGCACGCTGGCAACGGTGATCGGTCGCAATGCCGCCAACTGGGAGTTGCTCGGGTTAGTCTACGGCGCGTATGTGATTACCGTGGCGTTGGTGCTCTTCGGCTACGCACCATGGCCAGTATTGCTGACCCTTCTTACCTTGAAGTTCGCTATTCCTGCGGTGCGGATTCCGTTTGGTACCGAGAAGGTTGAAGAGTTGAACGAGGCGCTGATGTGTACGGTGAATTCTCATCTCGGATATGGAGTCTTATTAATTATAGGGTTGTTCGTCGGTCATCTATTGTCCTGAGTTCATAGTGCGCCCTGTTTCGTGAGTTAGATTGACAGCGCTCCAAAGCATCCTTAACTATTTGATAATCGGAGGAAAAATTATGTTACGGACAACGCTTTTACTTGGCGCTCTCACTGGGCTGTTAATGGCCTTCGGGAATGCCGTAGGTGGATCACACGGCATGACGATGGCACTCATTTTTGCTGTCATCATGAACGTCGGCGCGTATTGGTTCTCGGATAAAATGGTACTCGCGGCCTACGGTGCACGCCAGGTCACCGAAGCGGAAGCGCCACAGCTCTACCGTATTGTCCACAACCTCGCCCTCGGTGCCGGAATTCCGATGCCGAAGGTGTACATTATTCCCTCGGATTCGCCGAATGCATTTGCGACGGGACGGAACCCAAATCATGCCGCAGTCGCGGCGACAGAGGGGTTACTTCGCATGATGGATGAACGTGAAATCGCGGGCGTGCTCGCCCACGAACTTGGCCACGTGAAGAACCGCGACATCCTCATCAGCACGATTGCGGCAACCATTGCCGGCGCGGTTGGCTTCCTTGCCCATATGGCGCAATGGGGCGCAATGTTTGGCGGATTCCGCAGGGATGATGATGAAGGGGGTGCAAGCGGCATCGAACTCATTTTGCTGGCGATTCTTACTCCCCTCATGGCAGGCATTATTCAGATGGCAATTTCCCGTACCCGCGAGTACGCCGCCGATGAAACTGGGGCGCGTATGTGCGGCGATCCGATGGCACTTGCGTCAGCACTGCGTAAGCTTGGTATGGCCTCGCAACGTCTGCCAATGGATGCCTCTCCTGCTACCGCCCATATGTTTATCGTCAATCCGTTAGCCGGCGTGAACTTCGCTAATTGGTTTAGCACCCATCCTCCACTTGAAGAACGTATTGCGCGCCTGGAAGCGATGGCTGGGCATAGGGCGTAATTCTCTGACCTGCCCCTTTCTCTCCTTTACGAAAAAAAAGAGGGGCAGTCCGACGGGCTGCCCCTCTCCCCCACGAGACTCTCAGCTCTGTGCTCTTATCGCTGTGCTAACGGTCCTCGGAGTAACTGCCCAGGTAGTGCACCGGTATGCTCATTCTTGCGCAGAACGACTTCCCCATTTACGACCGTTGCCATAATGCCTGAGGCCTTCTGCTTCAAGCGGCGCGCACCTGCCGGCAGGTCATGATCGACTTCGGGCATCATTGGCGCGATGGTGTCAGGATTAAATACGACCACGTCGGCTTTCCACCCTTCGCGCAGGAGGCCGCGGCCACCGAGTCCCCAATACGACGCCGGTACGAGCGCGAGCATACGCACGGCCTCTTCCAAAGTCACAGCCTGTTTCTCTCGCACCCAATGACTGAGGAGATGTGTCTGCAATGACGAATCCATGATCTGCGACACATGCGCACCGGAATCTGAAAAGGTTACGACTGAATGAGGGTGCTTAATCATCTCTAGCGCGTGGCTGTCATTCTCGTTCGCCAGCGGCTGCAAGAAGAATTGCTTCATCTTCTTTGCCAGTGCCAGATCGATAATCGCTTCAACTGGGTGTTTATTCTGTTCCGCGGCAACCTGGGCAACCGAGCGGTACGGCGGGGTCGCACGATCCATGACGAAGAGCCATTTATAGTTGGCAGGACGCGCTTCGGCTCCGACGATGCGCTCGTCGGTCCGTTGGCTCGCAGCCTCAATAAGTTTCCGCCGCAAGTCAGGATTGCGGAGCGCAGCTTCTTGTTCGGCTAACGGCAGCTTGCGGACGTCGCGCCATACCGGCAAGCGATCAAACGGCATCGTCGTTTCAAACGACAGGACGAGGTTTAACGAGCGACTGTGGGCCTGGACAAACATCCGCCCGCCGGCGGCGACGGTTTCTGCCGCCAGCGAGTAAAAACTCCGCCAATAGTCAGGCGCCTTGCGGTTACTGAACATCCCGAAGGTAACGGGCACACCGGTTTCCAACGCCAGCGCTTTCAATCGACCAAGGTAGTCGTTGATCCGATCCGGATTGAGGCCAGTGTCTTCGCCGGCAATTTCAAAAATTCCTGCGCCTAGCTCTCCCATCACACCGACAAGCTGCCGTACCTCATCCCACGTCGCCAGACGGCTGGCCACTGGTTGCCCTTGTGGAGTCTGATGGTTCCGGGTGCGAGACGTCGTGAAGCCGATCGCACCAGCGCGAATCGCATTACGCACTTCCTGTTTCATAGCCGCGAGATCAGCATCCGTCGCCGCGTCAGTAAACGCACGTTCACCCATGACATACGTCCGCAGGGCAGAATGGCCCATATAGGCGGCGTAGTTGATGCCTTTTGGTAAACGATCGACGGCGTCCAGATACTCGGGAAACGTCGTCCAGCTCCATTTAATGCCGGCTTCCATTGCTTCCGGCGCAATGTCTTCGGCACGTTCAAGATTACGCATGACCAACAGTTTGTCCTTCTCGGCACAAGGTGCAAGCGAGAAGCCACAGTTGCCCATAACGACACTGGTAATACCGTGCCAGCAGGAACACGTCCCCAGAGGGTCCCAGAAGACTTGCGCGTCCATGTGGGTATGCGCGTCGATAAAGCCGGGGGCGACCACATGCCCCTCGGCATCAATAACCTCTTGGGCACCGTCACGGATCTTACCGATAGTCGCAACCTTTCCGTCAACAATACCGACATCAGCACGAAACCGTGGCATGCCCGAACCGTCGATAACGGTCCCGTTTTTAATGAGAAGATCGTATCGCATGAGGCCTCCTTTGCCCGGCAGGATCAGAAGAATAGCGAGAGGCGGTAAGTCTCTTCACTTTCCCCTGTTTTGCTGATTACGACACTCTCCTAGCCCACGTCAACCCCTAAGAAATTGCCCCCTCCTAAAGACAAAGAGAAAAAAACTGTAAAACCCCTTCACTATTGTGCTAAGAATACTAAGGAGGGCAAATTACCCTACGCGTGAATAAATTAGGCGACGCGAAGAACAGTGGAAATTGTCTTCGCTACACAAGGGAGAAGCGGACTTGCCGACTTTCTGGACCTTGCTGACCAATCGGTGGCGATTAATGGGCCTCACGGTGCTTGCCGCAGTGATCATCGCAGGTCTGTGGATCATTTCCCAAGTACCACTCTATACCGCAAAGACGGTCGTCCTGATCGAGCCACCCCAAGAATTGGCAAACAACGCTGACGCGGAAAACGCTCAGGATCGCTATTATCAACAACAGGTCGATCTCCTCCGGAGTCCGGAATTCGCCACTCAAGTTGTGACAAATCTCCGTCTTGAAACGAACACCGCATTCAGGGAAATGCAGACGAACCGTGTTGGACTCGGACGTCTTGGGACTTGGCTCCTCTCCCGGCTTCGCGCGTCGCTAACGTACATTTCTTATCTCCTTGGTACTTCCCCCCCCGCGACTTCCCGGCTCCCGACTCCTGCGAGCGGCGAAACAAGCAGTTCGTCTGAGCTTGTCGCTCGCTACCTCACACTTCTCACCGTTACACCTGATCCCTATACCTATGCGACCGAGATTTCGTTTGCGACGGCTAATCCTACCTTGTCACAGGAACTCGCGGACGGCCACGCGGCAGCCTTCGTCCAGACTGCGCAGAAGGCACGCTTCGAACTGACCCCAGAGGGAAGCGAATTTTTGAAGCAACAATTGGGCATCCAAGAAGCTCGCCTTACCCAAGCCGAAGCAGCGCTACAACGGTTCCGCCAAGAACACCCTGACGTTTCGCCTCCGAGCAAAGACAATTTGCTTGCGTATCGACTGTTAGACATACATCAGCGTCTGACGGATGCCAGCGCCAGACGGCTTGAGGCCGAAACCCTGTACCGGCTGGTCGAGCGAAAAGAAGCGTCGCAACTTGCCACTATCATTAAGAGCGACCGGGTGAACCAATTCCGAACGGTTTTTACCAAGCTCGAGAGCGAATACACACGACTCACGGCAATACTCGCGCCGTCTCACCCTCGCCTCAGCGAATTAAACGTTGCCAAAACTGCCGCGCGGCAACATCTCGAGCAGGAATTCGCCTCCATTGTCGGTACGCTTGAGGCCGAATATATGGCGGCACGTAATACAGAAACTCTTTTACAAGGAGAAGTGGAGGAACAACGGAAGAAGGCACTAGAATCAAAGAAATTTGAGACAGTCGCCGCACTCCTGACCGCGGACGTCGCTGCGGCCCGTGCGCTGGTTGAAAATATCAAGAAGCAGCAACAAGAAGGCCGTATCATTAAGTCGCTGCCCGCACCAAACGTCGCAATTACGCAGCAAGCAGAACTGCCACTTTCTCCTTCCTCCCCGCAACCGAGGCGGGACTTGCTTTTTGCGCTCCTCGGAGGACTTGCCACGGCAATCGTACTCGCCTTTGTTGTCGAACAGACAGATCTTAGTATCCGTACCGTTCAAGATGCCTGGCAAGCGACCTCATACCCCATCTTGGGTGTGATTCCCCCCCGTGCGTCCCGACTGCAAACGCTGTTGCAAAGGAGCACTCGGGCTCAGTTCGCACGCTCCGATCACTCAAATGCGGCGGCAGGCGCACGGCCCTCTCCCGCGACCAACAGCTTGCTTGCCGAATCTTATCAATTATTGAGCGCCGCGCTCCCCTTGGGGACGAAAAAGTCTCCGCGTACGATCCTTTTTACCAGTCCGCGTTCCGGCGAAGGAACGACAACCACCGTACTCAATCTTGCGATTACCCTTGCCTGGAACGGCCGGAACGTTGTGTTGGTTGACGCGGACCTCCGTACTGGCCGCTGTCATACCCTCTTGCATCAAGAGCGCAGTCCCGGGCTGAGTGAGATTCTTCTTGAGGGAGGAGGCCTGTCTTCTTCGCGACCTCGGCCGACGAAAAAAGACGCCGGAACGCACCACGGTGGAGCGGCAACTGCTCCCGTTAAGCATCTAAGCGAACAACAGAGAATGAATCACGAGCAGAAACTCAAGGCGCTAGTTGATGCCGCCATACAAACAACTGCCGTCGCCGGCCTCTCTTTCATGGCGTGCGGTCAAGTGTGGTCCGATCCCGGCGAACAACTTGTCTCGCGCGCGTTGCCGGAAGTGTTGAACATCTTACGCCAACAGTTTGATTGTGTGTTGATCGATTCACCCGCGGCGACACTCTACGGCGACGCAGAACTGCTATCACAATTGTGTGACGGGACTATCCTCGTCGTACGAGGTTATAAGACTCCTATGGCGGCTGCGCATAGAGTCGCAGGACAGTTACAGGTGGTGCGAGCCAATGTCCTCGGAGTAGTGCTGACTAATATCGACCCCCAGGGTGCAAACCTCGACGATTATCGCTAGGGTGGCGACCAATGATGATGTCTGTCCCCTTGCTCGATCTCAAGGAGCAATACGCAACGATCCGCGACGAAATCCGCACCGCCATCGATCGTGTGTGTGACACTCAACAGTTTATCCTCGGTCCAGAAGTCGAAGCGTTAGAAACGGAGATCGCCTCCCTTTGTGGGTCCCGCTTTGCGATCGGGGTTTCGTCCGGCACCGACGCCCTCTTGGCGACGCTGATGGCGTTGCCGATCGGTCCCGGCGACGAGGTTATCACCACCCCGTACTCATTTTTCGCAACCGCCGGGGTTATTACTCGCCTGGGCGCACGCCCGGTTTTTGTCGACGTTGAGCCACACACGTTCAATATTGCCGCCGAGAACGTAGAATCTTGCATCACCGCTCGCACTAAAGCCATTCTCCCGGTTCACCTTTTTGGCCGCTGCGCCAACGTGCAGAACTTACTGCCGACCGCCACTCGGCATGGCATTCCCGTCATTGAGGACGCGGCGCAAGCGATCGGTGCGACAGACGAGCAAGGACGACAGGCGGGCACTCTTGGCGACGCCGGCTGCTTCTCATTTTTCCCGAGCAAAAACCTCGGGGCGTTTGGTGACGGCGGAATGATTGTCACTAACAATGCAGACTTCGCTGAACGACTCCGCTTGCTCCGTGTCCATGGCGGCGAACGGAAGTATTACCACCGAATCATCGGCGGCAACTTTCGCTTGGACGCCATTCAAGCCGCCGTCCTGCGGGTGAAGCTGAAATATCTTCACGCCTGGACGGAGGCGCGGCGACGCAACGCACACCGCTATCGACGCTACTTTGTTGAAGGCGGCCTGACCCAGTACGTCGTGCTTCCGGAAGAGACGTCCGGCCACGTGTACAATCAGTTTGTGGTGCGCTGTCCCGAACGCGATCGACTACAGCAGTTTTTACGCGAACAAGGGGTGACAACGGAAATCTACTACCCCCACCCGCTGCATCTCCAGGAATGTTTTCACTCGCTCGGGTACCGCCGCGGCGACTTTCCGCAGGCGGAAGCTGCCGCTCGAGAGGCGCTCGCCTTGCCAATTTATCCGGAACTCACCGAGTGCCAGCAACACTACGTTGTGCAGCGCTGTCAGGACTTTTATCGCGGATAACCGCGGCCGATAGGGCGTTTACTTGAGGAATGTTGGGGGCGAGCTCCTTTTGGAGGGGGGCTCTGAGAGAGGGCCCCCACGCCAACTGCACTGAACCTCGCTAGAGGGGGTTGCCTCGCGGGCCGAGAGCAGGCACGGCTACCCTACAGGCTTACCGGCACGGCATGTTCACTTTGAGTGACTACCCAGTCGGTCTGGACATGAGTAATCGGAACCGTGACAGTGAGAGCGCGATTGAGCAGCGTCATCAAGACACGTACGCGCCCTCTCGCGTCGGGCGGGTGTTGGATAATGCCCTTCAAGCCTTCGAGCGGCCCGTCGGTGATACACACCTCTTGCCCGACCATTAAATTCGGGTGGGCACTAATCATCCCTTCTTCTGTAGCTCGGCACCGCAAGAAGTCGACAACTCTGTCGTCGAGCGGAGCGGGAGTCCCATTGAAACTGACAAGACATTTCACGCCGGGACACCACACTACGGCGGAGAGTTCATTAGGGATTTGCAACTGGACGAAGAGGTAACTCGGAAAGAGGGGCATTACCTGCCGTTGTCTCGTAGAGGTAACCGGCAGTCGCAAGCGTGGAAAGAAAACGTCGATGCCTTTTCGCTGCAAATGATACTGGGCGTATTCTTCTCGATTTGGTTTAGAGTATACAACATACCACTGCCGCCGCACTTCTTGGCTCATATTAGTTTTATCCCTCGTGAGCACTGGGAGAGAGCAAAAGTAGTGCCATAATCTAGGTATTTTTTTCTCTTCTATTGGTGAAAAACCTGAGTCTTTTCCAGTCTTGTTTCTCGAAAAATAGAGACGACAGTGACAACCGGGTGAGAATGCCTGAATGCCACAGTGAAACTGAGCGGTGTTCAGTGAATATGAACAGAATTGATCAGGCAAAATAGCCTGATCAGGCAAATTTTCCTCGATATTAGACTTCTTCTTTTTTCTCTTTTTTCTCTCCTAAGGTCTCAATTTACCTTAATAAATAGGACTAACAGACGTAAATATAGTCCTCTTGTCTCAATTGGCTTTCTGTTACTGGCCTTAATTTCGTGAACATGCCGAGCCAATCAGCGACATTCTCGACATTCACTTTGTCAAATCTGTCAGAGGGGAGGGCTATGATGGCCGAGTCGCCTCATTACCTTGTACGACGATTCGATGGGAGAATGCGCTAAAGACGAATCCTTGCCAATTGAGACGGACGAGCGGACAGGGGCACGATACACTGTGTCCCTTTTTCAAACATACTAGCAAAAAGACTACTCGTAGGCGGCAAACCGTTCGAGGTGATGGTCGGCGTCACCGAATGTTTGCGCGATGGTCGTCAGTCGACGAAAGGTATGGCTCACTTTCAGTTCTTCGGTCATCCCCATTCCCCCGTGCAACTGGACAGACTCCTGGCTCACGTGCCGACAGGCATCGGCAATCTTGACCTTTGCGGCGGAGATGACACGTTTTCGCTCCGCCGCCGCCGCACTATCAACCTTCACGCACGCGAGGCTCGCCATCGATTTGGCTTGCTCATAGCTAATCATCATATCCACCATACGGTGCTGCAGCGCCTGAAATGACCCGATCGGTACGCCGAATTGTCTGCGGGTTTTGAGATATTCTAGCGTCGCGTCGTTCGCCGATTTGATCGCCCCAACCGCTTCGCAGCACAGCAGGGCGGTCGCGTAGTCCACCACGGCTTCCATCAGTGGCAGCGCCTTCCCTTCCTTGCCAATCAGCGCGTCGGCCGGGACGTTGACTGCGGAGAAGCGGATGTCAGCCGCCCGCAGGTTGTCCACAGTAATATAGGTTCTGAGGGATACACCGGGCGTGTTGCGGTCCAGTAAGAAAAGACTGATACCTCGGCTACTCGTGTCATTGCCCGCTGTGCGGGCCGAGACGATCAGCTTATCGGCACAGGGGCCGTGGATCACCACGCATTTCTCCCCCTCAAGGGTGTATCCGTGTTCACTCTTTTGCGCACGAACAGTGACGTGAGACAAGTCATACCGCGCACCGCGCTCGCTCTGCGCAAAGGCGAGCTTGAGTTTCCCTCCGATAACGGCAGGGAGTAGCGCATTCTTCTGCGCGGCGGTCCCGCCGCGAGCAATGAACTGACCCCCGAGGCCGACGGTCGCGAGATAGGGTTCGACAATCAGCCCTTCGCCGATCGCTTCCATCACCGGCATGAGGTCCACTGCGTTTCCACCAAAACCGCCATATTGGTTGGCAAACGGCAGCCCTAAGAGTCCCATTTCGGCAAAGGTTGACCACACACGGTCACTGTGTCCGGTTGCCGAAGCGAGAATTTCTTTCCGCGCTTCAAACGTATAATCCTTGGCAACGAACTGCTTCACACTATTGGCGAGAAGCTGCTGCTCTTCGCTGTAGTCGAAATTCACTTTCTGTTCTCCCGTTCTCTGCACTCTGTCTCTACCGCTCGTCCCTGTTTACAACCCAAGAGTCGCCTTGGCGATGATGTTGCGCTGGATCTCGTTTGACCCGGCGTAGATAGTCGTCTTACGATAGTTGAAGTACCGCGGCAGCAACGCCGCAGTCGAGACGTCAAAGTCCGCCGCTTCAAGCGCGCGCAATGGCTGCGTGAGTGGCCCCATGACTTCGACCAGTAGTTCGGTCAGCGCTTGCTGAATTTCCGTCCCTTTGATTTTCAATAACGACACCTCTGCGCCCGGCGCCCGCCCTCCCCGTAGTTGATCGAGAAACCGGAGGTTGGTGATTTCCAGCGCCATCAATTCCACTTCCACGCGCGAGACCTTGTCGCGAAAGCGTGGGTCGTCGAGCAGTGGTTTGCCGTGTCTCAACTCCTTGGCCGCGAGAGCTTTCAGTTTCGCGAGTTCTCGCTTCGAGCCGCCAATCCCGCCAGTGCCCATGCGTTCGTGGCCGAGGAGGTATTTGGCCACCGTCCAGCCGTCGTTTTCGCGATGGACTAAATTTTCCGCCGGCACTTTGACATCATCAAAGAACACTTCGTTCACTTCATGAGCACCGTCCATAAGGATTAACGGCCGCACGGTAATGCCCGGCGTCTTCATGTCGAAGAGTAGAAACGAGATGCCCTCTTGTTTCTTTGCACCTTGATCGGTGCGGACCAAACAGAAAATCCAATCAGCATGATGACCCCAGGTCGTCCAGATTTTCTGCCCATTAACGACGTAGTAGTCGCCCTGACGCACGGCCGTCGTCTTCAGTGAGGCGAGGTCGGAACCCGACCCTGGTTCCGAGTAGCCTTGGCACCAAAAAACGTCGCCGTTGTAAATCCCCGGCAAGAAGCGTTGCTTTTGTTCCTCAGTCCCGAAGCGAAGGAGCACCGGCGCACACATTTTGAGACCAAACGGAATCAGCGGCGGGCACCCCGCATACGCGCATTCTTCTTCAAAGATGTAGCGCTGGACGACGGTCCAGTTCTGCCCGCCCCATTCGACCGGCCATTCGGGGGCGATCCAGCCTTTCTTGGCTAAGATCCGATGCCAGCCAAGTAGATCGTCACGGCTGAGTTCTTGGTAGTTGGTGACTTTTTCACGCAGGTCGTTCGGGAGATTGTCTTGTAGCCAGCTACGAACTTCATCGCGAAACGCTAATTCTTCGGGAGAGTAATTCAGATCCATAGTGACTCCTCACGCCATACTGCGAAAGTATGTAGCAGGTCGAAACAGAATTCCTAGCCCACCAATCGTTGCAGAATATTCGGGTTCTCTTGCCCAAGAGCGGAAAAGAGGAGTAAAGGAAGCAACAGTCTCAATAGTAGGAGGGACATCATGCGTATTGGATTCATTGGTTTGGGGAACATGGGTGGTCCGATGGCTATGCACATTCTCGAAGCAGGACACACACTCACGGTGTACGACACGCGCCGTGAGGTTGCTAGCGGTCATTTAGCCAAAGGGGCACGGTGGGCGGAGAGCCCGAGAGCGGTTGCGGCCGCGAGTGAAATCGTGTTCACCTCGCTCCCCGGTCCCAAAGAGGTCGAGTCGGTCGCGTTAGGCGAAGGCGGCATCCTGCAAGGAGCGGAGCCCGGCACGGCCTACATTGATCTGTCTACCAACTCCCCGACGCTGATTCGCCATATTTGTGAGGTGTTCCGCGAAAAAGGCGTACAGGTCTTGGACGCCCCGGTGAGTGGCGGTCCGATCGGCGCGCAGCAAGCAACACTGGCAGTGATGGTTGGCGGTGACGCGGCAGTGTATCAAAGAGTCAAGCCGGTACTTGATGCCATCGGTAATAAAGTCACCCATGTGGGAGCGATTGGTTGTGGGGCGATTGCCAAGCTTGTGCACAACATGATTGGCATTTGCCAACAGGTGATCTTAGCAGAAGGGTTTACTCTCGGAGTAAAAGCCGGAGTCGACCCTGAGGCACTGCGGCAAGCCGTTATGGGTGGCGCGGTCGGGCAAGGGCTGATGTTGAATTACATGCTGCCGAATGTCGTGTTCAAAGGCGACTTTGATACTGTGCGGTTTGCGTTGAAGTTAGCCCGCAAAGACATTGGGCTGGCGACGGCGTTGGGACGTGAAATCGACGTCCCACTGAAGGTCGCGAGTGTTGTCGAGCAAGATCACATTGAAGCGCTCGCCCGCGGCTGGGGCGAACGAGATTCAACTGTCCCCTTTGCCTTACAGGAAGAACGGGCTGGCGTGAAAGTTCGCAAGTGATCAATGGGGGGGCGACATGCGCGTACAATTTGGCACTCACTATTTGTTAACGCTTGCACACAACGAGCGTTCGCGTGTGCGCGCATTCTACGCGGACATTCTCGGGTGTCGGATAGAAGCGCATGACCATCACGTCACGGCCAACATTCCGGAG
>Ga0070741_10016538_pt1 | contig 12279 bp, 13 predicted proteins | sample Coa_R1_4_FD_66440 | JGI IMG/M metagenome (GOLD analysis project Ga0070741, IMG submission 66440) | Surface soil microbial communities from Centralia Pennsylvania, which are recovering from an underground coalmine fire - Coalmine... | ecosystem: Environmental > Terrestrial > Soil > Unclassified ...
TTGAAGGGTGTTCCCTTGCGCGTCGAGGTCGGGCCACGCGATCTCGCCGACGGCAACGTCACCGTGGTGTGGCGCCACGCCGGTCGCAAGGAGCCGGTGGCGCGCGAGCACGTCGTGGGGCGCGTGCGCGACGAGATCGACGCCGTGCAACAGGAGCTGCTCGCCGGCGCCACCGCGTTCCGCGACGAGCACACTGCCGACTGCTCGTCGATCGACGAGGTCGTCGACGCCGCGTCCACGGGGTTCGCGCGCGTGCCGTGGTCCGTCGTCGTCGAGGGCGGCGGCGAACCGAAGCTCGCGGAGTCGGCGGTCACCGTCCGTTGCCTTCAGCGAGGCGACGGCACCGTGCCCGAGCACGACGACGAGCCCGACCTCGTCGCGTTCTGCGCGCGGGCGTATTGATCGATCCCCGGCCCGGGGGCCGCACCTACGCGCACACGCGGCGGGTCCGCCTCGGCGACGTGTCGCCGAAGGGACGTCTGCGTCTCGACGCCGTCGCCCGCTACCTGCAGGACGTCGCCGCCGACGACGGCCACGACGCCATCGGGTCCGCCGCCGACCCGTGGGTGGTGCGGCGCACCACGCTCGAGGTCGAACAGTTCCCGGTGTTGCGTGAGCACCTCACGATCACGACGTGGGCGGCGGGCACCGGTGCCCGGTGGGCCGAGCGACGCACCTCGCTCGCCGGCGACCGTGGCGGTCGCGTCGAGGCGGCCGCGCTCTGGGTCTACGTCGACATGGCGACCGGTCGCCCGAAGAAGCTGTCGGAGGAGTTCTGGCGGGAGTACGGCACGGCCGTCGGCGACCGCACGGTCCACGCCCGTCTCACGCACAAGGACGCGCCGCCGGCCGACGCGCGTCGCGGACCGTGGACGGCGAGGTTCACCGATTTCGACGTCCTGGGGCACGTGAACAACGCCTTGTACTGGGCGATGGTGGAGGAGACGGCGGACGTCCGAGCACCTTTCACGGCATCCATCGAGTACCGGGGCGGGCTCGACCGCGGCCAGGAGGTGACGCTGGTGGCCGACGGTCGGGACCTGTGGATCCTCGGCGACGGGGTCGTCGCCGCGACGGGGCGCCTCGAGGGCGAAGGGCTATACTTCCAAACCCCGTGAGGCGTGGGCTCGTCCCACGCCTTTCGTTCGACGTTGGAGGTAGCGACCGGAGGAGGAGGTGACCGTCAGGTGAGCGTCGTCGAGCGCGTGCGCGCCATCGTCGAGCCGCTGCTCGCGAGGCATTCCCTGGAGGTCTACGACATCGAGCACTCCGGCTCGCAGCTCCGTGTGTTGATCGAGCGGCCCCCGTCGTCGTCCGAAGGTCTCGACCTCGACACGATCGCGGAGGCGACCCGCCTGGTGTCGCTGGCGCTCGACGAGCACGATCCCATCCCCGGCCGCTACACGCTCGAGGTGTCGAGTCCCGGCCTCGAGCGTCCGCTGCGTACGCCCACGCACTTCGCGAGCGCCGTCGGCACCGAGATCACCGTGAAGACGCGCTCGCACGTCGAAGGTGACCGGCGCGTGCGCGGGGTGCTGGAGGCGAGCGACGACGGCGGCATCACGGTCGCCGGACGTCACCTCGCCTACGACGAGATCGAGAAGGCCCGCACGGTGTTCGAGTGGGGCCCGGCAGAGAAGCCCGCCCGCAAGAAGAAGGCGTCCTGAGCCCATGAGCAACCTCGAGATGATGGAAGCGCTGCAGATGCTGGCAGCGGAGAAGGGCATCACGGTCGACACCCTTCTCAGCGCGCTCGCCGACGCGCTCGAGTCCGCGTACAAGCGACGCGAGGACGCGTACGAGTACGCGTGGGTCACGATCGATCCCGACACCTTCGAGTTCCGCGTGTTCGCGCAGGAGCTCGACGAGGACGGTGAGCCGTACGGCGAGGAGATGGACGTCACGCCGTCCGACTTCGGCCGCATCGCGGCGCAGACGGCGAAGCAGGTGATGACGCAGCGCCTGCGCGAGATCGACCGCGAGCAGAAGTACGAGGAGTACGCGGGCCGCGAGGGCGACATCGTCACCGGCATCATCCAGCAGAACGACAGCCGCTACACGTTGCTCGACCTCGGCCGGGTCGAGGCGCTGCTGCCGCAGGCGGAGCAGGTGCCGTACGAGCGTCCCGAGCCGGGCGCGCGCGTGAAGGCGTACATCGTCGAGGTGCGCAAGACGTCGAAGGGCCCGCAGATCGTCGTGTCGCGGACGCATCCCGGTCTCATCAAGCGGCTCTTCGAGCTCGAGGTCCCGGAGATCGCCGACGGCATCGTCGAGATCAAGGCGTGCGCCCGCGAGCCAGGGCACCGCACGAAGATCGCGGTGTGGTCGAACGACGGCAACGTCGACCCGGTCGGCGCGTGCGTCGGCGCCCGCGGCGCGCGGGTGCGCATGGTCGTGAACGAGCTGCGGGGCGAGAAGATCGACATCGTGCCGTTCTCCGAGGACCCGCCCGACTTCGTGATGAAGGCGCTGTCGCCGGCGAAGGTCAAGGAAGTGCGCATCGACGAGGAGGCGGGCACCGCCGAGGTCATCGTCCCCGACTACCAGCTCTCGCTCGCCATCGGGAAGGAAGGGCAGAACGCGCGGCTGGCAGCGCGCCTCACCGGTTGGCGCGTCGACATCAAGAGCGAGACGCAGCTCGCCGACGAGGAGGCCTACGGCGGTGAGGAGTGGGCGCAGGGCGAGTGGGTCGTCGATCCCGACACGGGGGAGCAGGTGTGGCAGCCGGCGGAGGGCGGTCCCGCGCTGTCCGCCGCCGAGTGGTCGCAGCTCGGTGAGCCGCCCGCCGACGAGGTGGAGGCCACCGAGGCCGCCATGGACGACGACGCCACGCCGGGTGGCCCGGTCGACGTCGCCGAGGTCGAGCTCGCCCCGTCCGCCGAGGAGCAGGCCATGCACCTCGAGGACGACGCCGGCCACGACCTCCCTCCCGACGCAACCTGACGTTTGTGCGGTTCTTTCCGGCGTTTCGCGCCGGTTTTCACCGTGAGAACGGAGGGGGGACGGGTTGACGCCGGTGCGGACCTGCATCGGGTGCCGGCGGGCGGTGGCGCCGGACGCGCTGGTCCGGGTGGCGAAGGGCCCGGAGGGAAGCCTCGCGATCGGCCGTAGACTCCCCGGACGGGGCGCCTGGCTGTGTGCCGGATCGCTCCCGTGCTTCGAGCTCGCCGTCCGGCGCAAGGCCTTCGGCCGTGCGTTGCGGACGCCGGTCGACGAGCACGAGATCGAGCGGGTGCGAACCGAGTTCCTCCGGACCGGCCCCGCTCTGACAGACTAGGTACCGCGACCCACTCGGGTCGCGGTCGCACTTCGACAACACGAGGACACCTCTTTGCCCAAGAACCCCAGAGTCCACGAGCTGGCCAAGGAGCTCGGGCTGACGAACAAGGAGCTGCTCGACCTGTGCGAGCAGCTCGGCATCGGGGTGAAGAGCCACTCGTCGTCGATCCAGGAGGCGCAGGCCGACCGGGTCCGACGCAAGGCCGACCAGCTGGGCATCCGTCGCGACGAACAGCCGGAGGAGCCGAAGAAGGCACCGGCCAAGAAGGCGACGGCCAAGAAGGCAGCGGCGAAGAAGGCGGCACCGCCGGCAGCCGAGGTCGCGGCACCGGAGGCGCCCGCCGTGCCCGCCGCCGAGGAAGCACCGGCCCCTGCCCCGGCTCCCGCACCTGCACCCGAACCGGCGCCGGTCGCGCCCGCCGCCGAGGACGCACCGGCGCCGGCCCCGGCGCCCGAACCCGCCGCGCCCGCCGCCGAGGAAGCACCGCCCGCGCCTGCGCCGCCCGCGCCCGCGCCGCCCGCACCCGCACCCGAGGTCGAGGAACCGGCGGCGGCGGCGTCGGCGGCACCGACGGAGCAGCCGCCCGCGCCCCGGCGCACCGCCATCCGTTCGAGCGGCACGCAGCCGGGCCGCGTCCCGCCGCCCCCGCCCGAGCGCCGCGTCGCCGCGCCCGCGCCCGCGCCCCCCGGCCCCGGCCCGGGCCCCGGTGCCGGTGCCCCACCTCGCCCGCCCCGCCCGGAAGAGGGCGGCCGTCCGGCCGCGCCTCCCGGCGTCGACGCCCCCGCGGCGCGCAACGCGCCCGTGTCGCCGAGCGGCCGGCCCATCCCGCCGCCTCCCGGCGGCGCCCCCATCTCGTCGACCGGCAAGCCGATCCCGCCGCCCCCCGGCATGGGCGGACGCGGTCCCGTGCCGCCCCGTTCGGGTGGTCCCGGTGGCCGCTCCGGCGGTCCCGCCATGCGCCCCACGGGCGGGCAGCGTCCGCCGAGCGGCGGCGGTCCCGGTGGTGGCGGCGGTGGCTTCGGCGGCCGCCCCGGCTTCGGTGGCCGTCCCGGTGGCGGCCCCGGCGGTGGTCCGGGTGGCGGCCCCGGCGGTCCTCCCGGCCGCGGCGGCCCCAACCGGCGCACGCCTCGCCCCCGCAAGGGTGGTCGTCGCCGTCGCAACCGCGAGGAGCTGCAGCCGTTCGAGACGCCGACGTACACGCACAGCTCCGCGCCCGTGCCCGAGGGCACGATCGTCATCGAGCGCGCCTCGACGCCGCAGGACCTCGGCCCGAAGCTGAACCGCACCGCGGCCGACGTCGTGCGCTTCCTCATGCAGCAGGGCGAGATGGTCACCGCCACGCAGTCGCTCACGGACGACATGATCGAGCTGTTCGCGGCCGAGATCGGCGCGGAGATTCGCCTCGTCAACCCCGGTGAGGAGCAGGAGGTCGAGCTCCAGAAGCTGCTCGACCTCCCCGACGAGGAGGACGAGGACGACGCCGACCTCGAGGCCCGTCCGCCGGTCATCACCGTCATGGGTCACGTCGACCACGGCAAGACGAAGTTGCTCGACTACATCCGCCACGCCAACGTCGTCGCCGGCGAGGCCGGTGGTATCACGCAGCACATCGGCGCGTACCAGGTCGAGCGCGACGGCCGCACGATCACGTTCATCGACACGCCGGGCCACGAGGCGTTCACCGCCATGCGGGCGCGCGGCGCGCAGGCCACCGACATCGTCGTGCTCGTCGTCGCCGCCGACGACGGGGTGATGCCGCAGACCGTCGAGGCGTTGAACCACGCGAAGGCGGCCGAGGTCCCGATCGTCGTCGCCATCAACAAGGTCGACCGCGAACAGGCGAACCCCGAGCGCGTCATGCAGCAACTCGCGGAGCAGGGGCTCATCCCGACGCAGTGGAACGGCGACACCGAGATGGTGCAGGTGTCCGCGCTCACGGGTCAGGGCGTCGACGACCTGCTCGACACGCTGTTGCTCACCGCGGATGTCGAAGACCTGCGCGCCAACCCCGACGGGCGCGCGCAGGGTGTCGTGCTCGAAGCGCACCTCGACGTCGGTCGCGGGCCGGTGGCCACCGTGCTCGTGCAGCGGGGCACGTTGAAGGTCGGCGACGCGCTCGTCGCCGGTCCCGCATGGGGTCGCGTGCGTGCGCTCATCAACGACAAGGGCGACCAGGTCCGCGAGGCGGGGCCGTCGACGCCGGTCGAGGTGCTCGGTCTGTCCGACGTCGCCGACGCAGGTGACGACTTCGTCGTCGCCCCCGAAGAGCGCATCGCTCGCAACGTGGCCGAGACGCGCGAGCACTGGCAGCGCGTCGCCGGTCTCGGGCGCGACGCGCATGCCATGTCCGGTGGCGCCAAGCTCGAGGACATCTTCGAGCAGATCCAGGCGGGTGAGGCGGCCACGCTCAACCTCGTCCTCAAGGCCGACGTCACCGGTTCGCTCGAAGCGCTCACGAGCAGCTTGCAGAAGCTCGAGCGCGACGACGTGAAGCTCTCGTTCGTGCACCGCGCCGTCGGTGGCATCACGCAGTACGACATCCAGCTCGCCGCCGCGTCGAACGCCACGATCATCGGCTTCAACGTGCGTCCCGACCGCAAGGCCCGCGAGCTCGCAGAGCACGAGGGCGTCGAGATCCGTACCTACGAGATCATCTACCAGGTCATCGAGGACATCGAGAACGCCATGCTCGGTCTCCTCGCCCCCGAGTTCGAAGAGGTGGTCACCGGCGAGGCGGAGGTGCGCGAGGTGTTCTCCGTGCCCCGCATCGGCAAGGTGGCGGGCTGCTACGTGCAGTCCGGCACGATCACCCGGGGCTCGAAGGTGCGGTTCCTCCGCGAGGGCACGATCATCTGGAAGGGTTCGATCACGTCGCTCAAGCGCTTCAAGGAAGACGTGCGCGAGGTGAACGCCGGATTCGAGTGCGGCATCGGCCTGTCCGACTTCCAGGACCTGAAGCCGGGCGACATCATCGAGACGTACGAGGATCGGGAGATCCCCCGCACGTAGTCTGGGCCCGTGCTTGTCGGCGCGCTGGCCTTCGAGCTGCATCTCCCCGACGTGCACTCGTTGAAGGAGAAGCGCGCCGTCGTGCGTCCCATCGTCGACGGTGCCCGCAACCGGTTCGCGGTCAGCGCGGCGGAGGTGGGCCACGGCGACAAGTGGCAGCGGACGTCGCTCGGCTTCGCGGTCGTGTCGGGCACGGCCGCGCAGGTCAGCGACGTGCTCGACTCGGTGGAGCGCTTCGTGTGGTCGTTCCCGGAGGTCGAGGTCATCGAAGCGACGAGGCAGTGGATGGAGGTCGACCGTTGAAGCGAGGAGGCACCCACCGCTATCCGCGCACGGCGCGGCTGAACGAGCTGCTGCACGAGATCATCGCCGACGAGCTCGAACGCATCGACGACGATCGCCTCGAGCTCGTGACGATCATGAGCGTCGACGTCGAACCGGATCTGCGTCATGCGACCGTCGTGTTCGACACACCGGAAGGCGACGAGCGCGACGACGCGGTGCTCGCCGCGCTCGACGACCACCGCGTGCGCCTGCAGGGCGCGGTGGCACGGCAGGCGCGGCTGAAGCGCACGCCGACGCTCACCTTCCGGCCCGACGTCGTCGAACGAGGCGCGGCGCGGGTGGAGGACGTCATGCGCCACCTGCACGACGAACCGGGATGACGATCGACGGGCTCGTCGTCGTCGACAAGGCGGCGGGGTGGACGTCGCACGACGTCGTCGCCAAGTTGCGGGGCGTGCTCGGCACGAAGAAGGTCGGTCACTCCGGCACGCTGGATCCCGACGCCACGGGCGTGCTGCTCGTCGGTGTCGGCACGGTCACGCGCCTGCTGCGGTTCCTCACCGCGCTCCCGAAGTCGTACACGGGTGAGGTCGTGTTCGGTACGGCGACGTCCACGCTCGACGCATCCGGCGAGGTGACCGCCACGTTCGACATGGCCGGCGTCACGCTCGCCGACGTACGCGCCGCGGCGCGTGCGCTGACCGGCGACATCCTGCAGGTGCCGCCCATGGTGTCGGCGGTGAAGGTCGGTGGGCAGCGGCTGCACGCGCTCGCCCGCGCCGGTGTGGAGGTGGAGCGTGCGGCGCGACCCGTCACCGTCAGCCGCTTCGACGTCGAGGCGACCGGCGATCCGCTCGTGTTCGCGATCGACGTGTCGTGTTCGTCGGGCACGTACATCCGCTCGTTGGCCGCCGATCTCGGTGCCGCGCTCGGTGGCGGCGCCCACCTCCGCAACCTGCGGCGCACCGCGATCGGGTCGTTCACCGTCGACGCGGCCGTGCCGATCGAGCGCGTCTCGGGCGATTCGTTGCTGGCGCCGGCCGACGCCGTGCGCGACTACCCGGCCGTCGGTGTCGACGACGACGTGGCCGACGCCGTCGCGCACGGCAAGGTGCTCGAACGATCGGTGCTGGGCGTCGACGGTGACGGGCCGTGGGCGGTGCTCGACGCCGGCGGCCGGCTCCTCGCCGTGTACGAAGCGCACCGCGGCAGCACCGTGAAGCCCGCCGTCGTGATCCCTCCCCGTTAGCCTCCCTGCCGATGCGGACGTTGCGCGACCTCGAGGCCTGCCCTCGTCCGCCCGAAGGCACCGCCGTCACCATCGGCGCCTACGACGGGGTGCATCGCGGGCACCGCACGGTCATCGGCCGCGTGCGCCAACTGGCGAGCGCGCGCGGGCTGTCGACCGCCGTCGTCACGTTCGACCGCCACCCGGCCAGCGTCGTGCGCCCGGAGTCGGCGCCCGCGCTGCTGACCGACCTCGACCAGAAGCTCGAACTGCTCGAGGAGACCGGCGTCGACTACGCGCTCGTCATCCACTTCGACGAGGCGCGTTCCCAGGAGTCGGCGGAGGACTTCGTGCGCGAGGTGCTCGTCGGGTGCCTCAACGCGAAGGTGATCGTCGTCGGCAGCGACTTCCATTTCGGTCATCGCCGTCGCGGCAACGTGGCGCTGCTGCAGGAGATGGGCGCGGCACTCGGCTTCGAGGTGATCGGTCTCGACCTCGTCGACGCCGACGGCCGGCCCGCGCCCGACGCCGACCAGGTGTCGTCGACGTCGATCCGCAACGCGCTCGTCGCCGGCGACCTGGCCACCGCCAACGAGCGGCTCGGGCGCCCCTACGAGGTGCGCGGGGTCGTCGAGCACGGGGACCACTGGGGACGCACCGTCGGGTTCCCGACGGCGAACGTCGCCGTGCCGTCCGACATCCTGCTGCCGGCCGACGGCATCTACGCCGTCTGGTACGAGCGGCCGGACGGCCAGGTGCTGGCGGCCGCCGCATCGCTCGGACGGCGCCCGACCCGCTACGACGACCAGCCGTACCGGTTGCTCGAGGTGCACCTCCTCGACTGGGACGGCGATCTCTACGGCGAGCGAGCCATCGTCCGCTTCGTGACGCGGCTGCGCCGCGAGGAGAAGTTCGACTCCACCGACGCGCTCGTCGAACAGATGCACCGCGACTGCGCGGACGCCCGCACCGCCCTCTCCTCGTTTTAAGCGCGCCCGCGGCGACCAGGCGACCGATTGCGCGCGCAAAGCGTCGGCGTCCACTGGGACGGTGCGGCGGGCCTCACCGTCCTCCTGTGCGTTTTAAGCGCGCCGGTGGCGACCGGATGACCGATTGCGCGCGCAAAACGTCGGCGTCCACGAGACTCTGCTTCGGCCCGCACCGCCCTCTCCTCGTTTTACGCGCGCCGGTGGCGACAAGGCGACCGCGCACGCGCTTAAAGCCACCCGGTGCACCGCGCCGGGCGGCGCGCACGCCACACTTGTTGCATGACGGGTGAAGTCAGCGCCCCGATCGTCGGTCCGACCACCGAGCCCATCTCGGAAGAAGAGGTCGCGGCCGCCCTGCCGCGCCTCGCCCGCCACCTCATCACGCTGGAGGACGGCCACAAGGTCAGCGTGTCGCTGTGCGGTCGCGGCGTGCCGCTCGTCGTCGTGCACGGGTTCACCGCCGAAGGGATCCTGTACGCGCAGACGCTGTCGCGCCTCGTCGATCTCGGTTTCAAGGTCGTCGCCATCGACACCGCTGGCCACGGCGGCACGTTGGGCCTGCCCACCGGCGCCGGTTCGTTCTCGAACTACACCGCACTGCTCGGTCGCGTGCTCGACCACCTCGGCGTCGAGCGGGCGGTCCTCGCCGGACACTCCATGGGCGGACGCCTCGTCACCGAGCTGGCGGCCACCGACCCCGACCGCGCCATCGCCGTCATCCTCCTCGACGCCATCGTCGGCGACACCTGGGACAGCATGGTCAACCTGTTCCGGCTGTGGCCGCCCTTGCTGGCGGGCGTCGGCGTGACACTCGTCGTCGACACGATGACGACCGTGCCGCTGTTCCGTGATCCATCGCAGGCGCGCAAGCTCGGCCGCCTGGTGACGCCCACGTTGCTCGGCCACGCCCGCCGGCCGTGGCGGATGGTCGGCCCGGCGGTGTCGATCCTGCGTTCACGGGGGAGTCGTTGGATGCTCGAGCGCATCGCCGAGGAACGCATCCCCCTGTTCGCCATCCACGGCGACCGTGACTTCGCGGTGCCGATCAACACGGCGAAGGCGGCGGCCCGCCGCAGCCGCGGCGACCTCGTGGTCGTGCACGGCGGCAGCCACTCGTGGCTGCTGAAGGATCCGGAGTCGTTGCCGGCGATCATGCATCGGCTGATGCGCGGTCGCCTCGGCACGGCGGTGTTGAAGGCGATGATGGACGGCGGCCTCGACCCCGCCGACGCCACGAAGGACGACATCGAGTCGGTCTTCTACAAGCCCGATGCGCTCGCCGTCCGCCTCACGCCCGACGGGGAGTACCACGATCGGGAGGAGCTGCACCGCCGACCGCGGTACCGCTTCACGGTGCGGGCAGGCTGATCACTTGTTGATGACCGCTTGACGTTGCGCGACGTCGAGGGGGAACTGCGTCGAGCGCTCGACCGTCGGGAGCGTGCCACCCGAGCCATCGGATCCCTGCCACGTCACCCGCCACACGATCGTGGCCCGCACCTGCTTCGTACCGTCGTGCTCGAACACGTGCGTGCAGTCGGAGTGTTGGTCGCCGTCGGCGCGGCTCGGGTCGTAGGGCGTGCCCGGACCGTTGCACGTCACGATGGTGCCGTCGCCCATGTCCCATCGCACCTCCGACGGCTGCGCGGTGACGGTGGCGGACAGCCCGGGGATGGCGGCGGTCGCGCTCCTCGGTTGCCACTGCGCGGGATCGAGCCACATCCACGTACGCACGCCGACGAGCTGCTGCTGGTCGGACGGTGGTGCCGTGTGCGGATCGGGGTACAGGAGCGGCAGCTCCTTGTACGCCTGCCGTGCGAGCGTGGCGGCATCGATGACCGTCGTTCCCGGTTGGTACGTGATGACTGCCTGGTAGACGACCACACCGTCCGCGTTCGTGCAGACGATGATGTAGATGCTGCCTTCCACGGGATCGCTGACCGGTGCACCGGGACCGAGGCTCACACCGCCGTCGTTCGTCCCCCCGAAGTCGTGGAGCACGCAGGTGACCGTTCCCTTGCCTCCGGACGCGCCGCCCGGCTGGTTGCTCCCTGGCGACCCCACGTACACGACCGGATCCCCGGACGGTCCCACGTCAGCGCCCGCTCCGTCCTTGGCGTCGGCTCGAGTCGCACCGACGACAGCGACAAGCACGATCAACGCAATTACGCGCCGCATCCGACAACTCCAGGAGTCTGGGATGTCGTCCGTACGTTCGTTACGAGCCACGGATCACCAGACATTGTCGCGTGCATGACCTTTGTAACGATCTCGTCGTCGATCACTGAACCTGAGCGGTCGATCGCAACTCGGTCATCGATGAAGCAGTCAGTGATCGTGGCCGTCCCAGAGGCGACCTGAATGTCCCGCACGTTGTGGGAACTCGCGACCGTGTGCGGGAACCGCACCGTGCGTCCCTGCTGCGCCCGCGTGGCGAAATCGTCACGCAAGAACGACAAGAAGGGCTCTGCGACTCGTTGCGCGAGTTCCGGGTCGTTCGGATCTGGCGCCGCGGACAGACGGTCGATCATCTGCCAGTAGGCGAGGTAGGCGGCCTTCACTTCCTCTTCTTGGGAGAGGGTGGTCGAGGTGGCCGAGGTGGTCGTGTGCGACGCGGTCGTCGACGTCGTCGTCGTGGCCGCGGTCGAGCCGCCGCCCGAACAGGCGGCGAGCACGAGCAACGTCCAAAGCCATCCCCGCAGGCTCCGCACCACTCGACATGTTCGCCGTGACGGTTCGATGTTCCTTGTGTCGTTTCGAACCTCGGTCGGTCGTCGACAAGATGCGTCGACAGGACCTCGGGAGGCCCTGGCTGCTACCCTGAGTCGTTCGCTGCGGCGGCCGCCTCGCGGCGTCGTGGCTGGGTCCGATGCCCGACAACATCCGAGGAACCACTTCACCCATGTCCGAGAAGATCGATCAGGCGAAGCCCGGCATCATCGCCGAGCACCGTCTGCACGACACCGACACCGGATCTCCCGAGGTGCAGATCGCCCTCCTGACGGAGCGGATCAACCACCTCACCGAGCACCTCAAGGTGCACAAGAAGGACCACCACAGCCGACGTGGGCTGTTGATGCTCGTGGGCCGTCGCCGCCGTCTGCTGGACTACGTCCGGTCGAACGACGTCGAGCGTTACCGCGCCATCATCGGCAAGCTCGGCCTCCGCCGCTGATCCACGCGGCATCCACAACCAACACCTGATCCCGCGCAGCCTGCGGGGGAGGGTCAGCTGCCAGTTGCCGGCGGCTCAGCGCACGACGCGGACGACACGCTCCAGCGCAGGGAAGTCGACAACTGGGAACTGGCCCCGCCGTGGCTGCGTCGAGAGGAGCATCCATGGCCGAGGCCACATCCGTTTCCGGTGCCATCTCCGGCACCGACAAGACACTCACGTTCGAGACCGGCAAGCTGGCACCGCAGTCCCAGGGCGCGGTCGTCGCCCGCATCGGCGAGACGACGGTGCTCGCCACCGCCAACGCCGCCAA
>Ga0070741_10016539_pt1 | contig 12278 bp, 8 predicted proteins | sample Coa_R1_4_FD_66440 | JGI IMG/M metagenome (GOLD analysis project Ga0070741, IMG submission 66440) | Surface soil microbial communities from Centralia Pennsylvania, which are recovering from an underground coalmine fire - Coalmine... | ecosystem: Environmental > Terrestrial > Soil > Unclassified ...
GGCACGTGGCCGTGGGCGAAGGATCGCCGGTCACCATCGCCGATCTGCGCGAGTTCTCGCCCTCGGCGCTGGTGTTCTCCGTGGGCGCGCAAGGCACAAAGAAGCTGGGGCTTCCCGGCGATAACTCGGGGGGCGTCTATTGCGCCAAGGATTTTGTCTATTACTACAATCAACTGCCACCGTTTGCCGCGCAGGATTTTTCCGTCGGCAAGCGCATTGCCATTGTGGGAATGGGTAACGTGATGGTGGACCTTGCCCATTGGCTGCTGATTGACGATCCTAAGCACACGGCGGAAGAAGTGATTGTGCTCGCCCGGCGCGGGCCTTTTGAGGCCAAATTCGATCTGAAGGAGTTCGTCTACGTCGAAAGGTTTCTCGACCGGCAGGCCTTCAAGGAGGAATTGAACCGCATTCAACCGCAGCTCGCCGCCGTGGGGCAAGACATTGCCAAAGTCGCCGAAGATACATTTCCCATTTTGAATAAACCGCCTATGCCGGCCGAGCGCAGCCGCCTGCTGTTCCGCTTCCTGTGTTCGCCACAGGCCATCCACGCCGATGCCAGCGGCCGCATTAACCGCATTACCGTTGCTGAGAACGTATTAGTCGAACGCGACGGCAGCATCGCCTGCAAAACCACGGATAAAACCACAGACATTCACGTGGACACCATGATCTTTGCCATCGGCGACGTTGCCGATCCCACTTTGGGACTGCCCTATAACAAGGACTGCTATGTGACCTGCTCTGATCCAACCGATCCTAAGCGCCCTATCTACGAGGTCTTTGACCCGCAGAGCGGAAAAGCCATGGAAGGAACCTACGTGGTGGGCTGGGCGCGCAAGGCCAGTGAAGGCCTGGTGGGCATCGCTCGCCACGATGGTGAGGTGGGCGCTGCTGGTGTGGTCAAGTATCTGGAGAGCGCCCCGGAAAAAAATTCTGCCTGTTACGACCAGGTTCGGCAGCATCTGGCTGCCAAAGGTGTGCGCATCGTGGAGAAATCGGATCTTGAACACCTGGCCCGCGCCGAAGAAAAACGGGCACAGGAGCGCGGCCTGCCGTGGTTCAAGTTCTCCGATGACGAATCCATGCTGGCGGCGATTGAGCAGGAAAAAGCCAAGGCGGCTTCAGTGGTAGTGGGATCGTAGCGGTTCTCAGTTCTCAGTTGAGTTTCAAGTTTCAAAGAGGGCACAAAGAAGATTTGCTCGTTCACCACTCTAACGGCTTGAGCTCTCCCAACATCGTCGGAACAAGCTCTGAAACCGTAGGATGGATGTGCACGGCGCGTTGCATGACTGTATAAGGCGCTTGGGCGTACATGACATCGAGAATGCAATGGATGACCTCATCTCCACCTGTTCCCAGGATCGAGGCTCCCAAGATCTGCTTCGTATCCGCGTCTACCAGTACTTTCATGAAGCCCTGGGTCTCACCTTTTTCCACGGCGCGGCCGACCTTGGTCATGGGCCGGGTTCCGATGAGCGCGCGCTTGCCTGATCGCCGCACATCCGCCTCGGTCAAACCGGCACGGCCCAGCGGCGGATCAACGTAGAGAGCATAGGCAAGAATGCGGTCGGATACGCGGCGCTGATCGTGGTCCAGAAGGTTTGCCGCCACGATTTCAAAATCGTTGTAGGAGGTATGGGTGAAGGCGCCCTTTCCGTTGCAGTCTCCCAGCGCCCAGATGCCCGGCACATTCGTGCGTAGTTCGTCGTCTACGAGTATGTAGCCGCGTTCATCGGTTTTAACCCCGGCTTTCTCGAGGCCCAGGTCGTCAGTGTTTGGTCGCCGACCTACCGCCAGCAGTACGTGGCTGCCTATCACTTCAGGAGAGCCGTCGGCACAATCCACGCGCACTGCAATTCCCTGCTCGTGTTTGCTGAAACCAATGCACTTTGCGTCCATGCGAAGCTTGATGCCTTCCTGTTCCACGATCTGCTCAATGGCGGCAGAAACATCCTCATCTTCGCGCGAGATCAATCTTGGCTTCATTTCGACGATGGTCACTTCACTGCCGAAACGGCGGAACATCTGTCCGAATTCCAGTCCGACGTAGCTGCCGCCCACGATCACCAGGTGGCGCGGCAAGAAATCAACTTCCATCATTGAGGAGTTGGTCAGATACGTAATCTGGTCGAGGCCGGGCAGGGGAGGAACAGCGGCTCGTCCTCCGACATTAATAAAGATGCGCTCCGAGCTGAGCAACTCGTCTCCTATACGCACCTCATGCGCGGATTCCAGACGCGCGTGACCCTGATAGACAGTGCAGTTTTTCATGTTCTTCAGCCAATTTTCCACGCCGGTGCGCGATTTGCTCGAGATGGCGTCTTTGCGGGCCTTCACTTTTTTCATATCGACCCGCGCGCCGCCATCAATGCACACGCCGTATTCACTCGCGCGCTGCGCCATGCGAGCGGCGTAGGCGCTGGCCACCATGGCTTTGGTGGGGATGCATCCGGTATTCACGCAAGTGCCGCCGAACAGCTTGCGCTCGGCGATAGCGACCTTCATCCCGGCGGCGGTGAGCCGTCCCGCGAGGAAGGGGCCTGCCTGCCCGGTACCGATGATGATTGCGTCGTAGACTTTCGCCATGGGGAACTCCTTGCGACTGAGATGCAAAAGCTTAACAGCAGAGACCCATTCCAGATGATTAGTGAGTTGGGCAAACGATTTGGGCTATAGGCGAGGTATTTCATTTTCAGACTATCTATTAACGTAGAGCGAGCGACTTGGCATCATGTTCTGCTAACCATTCCCTTGATTCCGAAGGTTCCAGTCATGCTGTTTTACCAGGATAGGGGCGCTTCGGGCATCCCTGATCTGTAAAACATTTCTGTACAACATTTTGACCAGTCATGGGTTTACTGGATTAATCCGTCAAAAGGAGGACGGAAAACCATGTTAAAAAAACTTTGCGCTGTAACGCTTATGGTGAGTCTGATGAGTCTCACGCCTGCGACATTGAAAGCTCAAGGCGATGAGGGCAAGCAGGAGCGGCATGAAGGAAAAGAGCGTCATCCCTCGATTCGCGCTGCCATCCGGGCGCTGGAGAAAGCTAAGGATGACATGCAACACGCCGACCACGATTTTGGCGGTCATCGCGTCGAAGCCCTGGAAGCGGTAGACAATGCCATTAAGCAGTTAAACGAAGCACTGAAATACGACCGGAAGTAATCACCTATGCGACAGTGGGCGGCGGTCAAGCCGCCCTTTTTATTTAACCCGCCTTGTATAAATGCGGGGGATTGCGCTTGCTAGCGTGGTGATATGGGAGTGCGATTGGTGGTTGGAGGAAGAATTTGCGGCTCTTTTGACTCAGCTTGGCCGTCAATGGTGACCCCGCGCTGGGTGGTGATATAGAGAACCGCGGCGGTCCAGGTAGGAAATAAATCCAACCCCGGAACCAGCTCGGCAATGAAGGAAGGCAGCAATGCCCAGTGCCATCCCAGCAGGCGAAGCAGGATTGCCCCGGTGACAACATCGAGCACCGCATCGGCCGGCGAGAGCCCGCCCAGGCCGAAAAACGGAAAAGCCACGAGTTGAATCAAGTCCGCTGCAATGGCTACGAACCACGCGGAACGGTGTTCAGGAGACTTGAGAGCCCTGGAAAGCGCCTTGGAAAGATCAAACATCGGGATACCACTCTCTATTTAGGATACAGCGGTTCTGCTTGCTAGGAAAGAGCAGTATGACTATTGCGCCGCCAGCGAAGCGATAAAGACATTATTTATTCATACAGGACCTTAAAGTTAATCAAGCTTGTTGCTTCTGCCTCAAACAGATCGAGCTATTCTCCTGATTTTTTAGATTCAGCATTTTTGGATTCAACCTGGCGGCGCAGCTCCTCGACTGCCTGCATCAGCTTGCGGATTTCCTGCTCCTGGCGGTTGTTCACGCGTTGCTGCTCAGCCAGCTCGGCGTTTTTAGCTTTAAGTTCGGCTTCAAGTTTCTGGTTCAAGCCCTGGATAGCGGCGAGGGCAACTCCACCTTCATCAATCTCGGTGATGTGGCGATTATCGTCGCCGACTTTGAAGGCGGCAAAAAAATCTTGCGCGGCCGGTCCGATGTGGCGGATGGCCGCATCCTGTGACTTGTAATTCCAGATGGTGATCGGTAATCGCATAACATCGGCCAGCACCTGCATGGCATCAACGTTGACGAAATGTTCTTTCATGCTGCGGTCGCTCAGAGAACCCCAGGAGCCGCTGCCGGGCACGAGCACCACCCCGGAACTCAGGGCGGGGTTGCTATAGAAGACCACGCCTCCCGAGCTGCGGGCCACGAATTGGTTGGCGGCTGTGGGCCTCACATCGGTGGGGCTGGAATCATCCCCCCAAACGAAGGTGCCGGCATCGCTTCGTGAGCTGGCATGGTGCCCGCCTACGAAACTGTAATTGCCGCCTGCGCTGTTGGATGCGCCTCCCGCAACGAATGCGCCTTCCCCATTGGCGGTATTGCCTATGCCCCCGGCAATGGTTGCGCCAGTGCCAAGGGCGGCATTCTGGGAGCCTCCGTTGACGGTAGCATTGGTCCCCATGGCATTGTTATTTTGCCCTCCGGCTACGGTTCCAGATACTCCGTTAACCATGTTGTTCAACCCGCCCCCAACCGTGCCGAATTTGGCGGTCACGCTGTTTGCCGCGCCGGGCTGGCCGCCGCCGGAGACCGTAGCGCCCATGGCCCCATCTGTAACCGCATTGCCGCTGAAGCCGGCAATCACGTTCGGAATAAAATTATTGTTGGCCGCGTCGAACTGCGGCTCAATACGCAGTGCGCGGTTGCCGCCCACTCGGATTTCAAAAGCCACATTGTCGTTGGTGCCAAGATAATCTTTACAGGGCGAAGCCGCGCAATTGATGCCGCTGTTACCGGTCAAAAACCACGTGCCCATTCCCGCGGATGTCCCGGCGGCGCCCACTGTGTTGAGCGCACGGCCGCTGGCCGCACCAGGGTTAGCGGAAGTAGCCGGAGCCCGGGGCGACTGCGGCATGGAATCCGTGTGATAGACAATCTGGTACAAAACCGGGCCGTCAAAATCCGGACCCGCGGGCGAGGTTTGCTGCCAGGAAAGTCCAGGCCGCAAGCCTGCAATGTAAGTCTGCGAAAACAAAGGCGCCGCCAGGAATGCGATGGCGAACAATGTAGCTATTACGCTGGAACGATGTAAGTGCATGGGGCCCTCCATTCTCAAATGTTGGACCTGACGAGTTGGAGTTCTACTATCAACTGGGGAGTTTGGCCTCATTCTAGCTCCGGCGAGTGTCAATGTCTAACTGAAACTTATAAACTAAGTGCCTTTGATTTCAATAGACTTAAAGGCTGTAAACAGTAAAAAACCCACCTGAAAGGGTGGGTTTTGAACTCAAGTTGAACCCAGATTTAGCCCCACCAAATGGTGGGGTTTTTGTTGTGTTTTTAAACACCCAAAGAGGTGTAAGGGAGAGGAAAAATGAATATCGAGAGACGTTATACAGCAATTACGAACCAACTGGAAACTGCAACCACGCTGGCACGGGCCAAGCGTCAAGCAAAACACCGCAATGCCGAGGAGTCTATATACAGAGCCGCGCAGGAACCCAAGTTCCGAAAGATGGCATTAGGGGCATTGCGTCGCGCCTCACTGTCGTTGTTTGGTTTAGAAACACCCCCAGATTCAGCTCATGCCAGGCTGGCCCTGCAGACAGCCATCAAGAGTGCTAAAGCGAAGGCGCATCGGATGTTTTTGAAGATTCATCCGAATGCGAAGGATGTAGTGATTTATCGGTTGGAGTCGGCGTAACATCTCCACAGGAGGTGCTACCTTGTTCGATAAAATCTTTAAAATCTGTTTGCTTGTTTTAGGAGGAGGACTGCTATTTACACTATTTGAGAGTACACAAAATGGCAGGTATTTATACTCTCAAGAAAACGACACTGCGTTAATTGTAGACACTCGTACAGGTATTACATATGAATGGAAAAACACTGTCTTTGTATTTGATCCAAAAACCGGATCGGGCAAGGTTTTACAGATAAATATAAAACCAAAATAAACAAAGGAAGTTTCAGATATAATCCAACAGACCCTTACCAGGAGAAAGAAGAATGAAAAAACTATTCCCAATTGTAGGCTTGGCACTGGTTCTTGTTGCCTGTGCTGCAATGAAAACAGCCTCCACCCACAATGATCCGACAGTTAGTGCCTACTTGGAACAGGTTCCTGATTCTAATCAGCAGCAGATCGTAGCCATATTTCCGACGACCACTTCTATAACCTTTAATGGAATTGGGATGTGGGCGCAAAAAGGAGGTTGTTCGTTTGGCGTTGCAGTACGAGATCGAGACGCCAACACGAATAGTCAAGTTATAAATTCAGGCAGTAGCACAAGTCCATTCGGAAACTCAGGTTCAATCACACCATTTACAGTGGAGGCTGGCCATACAGTAGAAATACGAGTACTTCCGACGCAAGGCTGTGGTCAAGCGGGTGGCGTAAATATTATTGCCACATACCAATAACCCAACCGACAAAACCCCGAAGGGGTCTCAAGGTAGTGCAGCCACCAGATTGCGTGTGCTTTCCAATTCAGCCGGCTGTAAATACCTTGCAGTCACGCTGATGTCACCATGACCAAGTAGGACCTGCACAGTTCTTAAGTCCGCACCTTTGCGTAGCATTTGCGTAGCAAATGTGTGCCGCCCAACGTGCAGGCCCTTTCGATTTGCGATACCTGCTTTCATTAGCAAAGCATTCCACTTGTAGCGCAAGCTGCGGGTACTGCTGGCAAAAGGACCAAAGACGCGACCCTTCGGCTGACGCAATACGGTCAGCAATTCCAATACATCTTCCCGCAACGCCAGCTTCCTTCCCTTGTTGGTCTTGGTCTTTTCAGCAGGCAAATCAAGAATCTTGTTCTCGAAGTCTATATCCTGCCAGTCCAGTTCATACATTTCGTTGCCGCGAACGCCAGTGGTTAACAACAAACCGACCAGCAGCTTCTCGTAAGGCTGTGTAGCAGTTGCATGTAGCTTTTCAATATCGCTAAGCGGAAGCGTCTTGGGTAGGCTCTCCGGCACGCGCAGCCGTTTAATCCGCGTTGCTGGGTTGTTGGTCGGCAAATCAAAACGATCAATGGCCCAATTATAGAAGGCACGGAGCACAGCTACCTCGTAGTTGACTGTTGATTCCTTAAGCCCTGCTTTGCGGCGCAGCAGTTTGTAATCTTCAATGTCACTCCGGAACACATCTGCCAATTCCTTCTTGTCTTTAAAATGGGAGTAGAAGTTGCTCAGGGCAATGCTGACGCGGCGAGCCGTGCCCGGTTCCGCTGTCAACCGTAAATAGTTCTCGTACTTGGCTTGAGCTAATTTGATTTCCAACTTGCTCCTCCTTGAGCTGCTTATCCAATGCAGCTACCAGTGCTTCCAACTGCAATGTTATATCAACTTCGACGTTCTCTGGCTTTAGAGCCGATACATCTGTGTTCACGTTGCCATCTCCTGCAAAAAGGAAGGACCAAGTAGGGGTTACTTGGTCCTTGTGCCGCGCGGTATAAATAGGGTCGGGGAAGGCCCTAGGTAGGAAGCCCGATAGGAGGCTTCTACTATAAATAGACTCCGTCAACTAGCGTAGCGTTTCAAGCTGCGGACGTATATTTTCGTCGAACACCTTAAGGATTTGGATACGACTCTTATAGAGGGCGTGCATGGCGCGCGCGCGGGATTCTGCGTTAGTTGTCTTGCTGCGCTGTATAGCTAATTGCGCGTCCCGTAGCTCTGAGAGCTGCTTCTCCATGTCGGAGACATCTTCCATAGTTGAGAGCAACTTGGCCGTCCTGGGGTCTTTTAAGGCCTCGCGCAGGCCCTCTGGATCGGCTTTGGCTTTAAGGTCGAAGCTGTTTTGGAAGGCCCGGACTTTGCCAGCATAGTCGTAGAAATTTTGTTCCAGATTCTTTTCGATCTGATCCTGGCGGCTGCCGACGAAGCGACGAAGAACTGGTCCCACGACAGGCGTACTGGCAACCTTTTCGTCTCCCTGAAGTGGCAGGCCGGTATTAGTGCTTTGCAAGGGCTTGCCCTTGACAAGGTTATAAGCAGTGTCTGCGGCGCTGATGCCCATTTCACCCATACCACCTGTGCTGTTGGTTAAAGCGTGTTGTAGCCGGGCGGGTTCGGTGAGCATAGGGCCGACAACCGGAACCTTGTTTATCTCGGGCGCTGCCTTGTAGATCGCACGTGCAGCGCCTTGGACGACGGGACTGGTCAGAGGCGTTGTTTTGTCAGGCGGTTCTACATCCTGCAGGGAGCGCGGCACGATAGGAGCGCCAGTGTAGGCATCTTGATTGTTGGCCTGCTCAATGGGCTCACGGATAACTGGATTAAGCGAGGACAATACACCCTGGCCGGCTGTTCCGGCAACATTGCCCTTCTTTAGATAGAACTGGCCAGGCAGAACACTGGAAAGAAAGTTAAGGCCGGTTTGCTCGAAATCCCACTTGCCACGGCCAGACTGTTCGATTACATCTGCGATGGGATTGTAGATTTGTCTGTATAGAGGCGGCTTGTAGACTTTGACAATCCGATTACGAATGGCGCCCTGAGAGGTTTGATACTTCTCAGGTGTGATGATTATGAAGTAATTGCGTTTGTCGTTGTCGGAGACGTGGTCGAGTTCGGGTTTACCATCTTCGTCTGTAAACTGACTGTTGTGGCGATAGGCAGCAAGGGCCACACCTGCGCTGGTTGCGGCAAGCAACATAAGCCTGCGTGGTTCACTGACAAGTCTGTGGAAGGTTCTAGTGTTGGCTTTTATGTCGGCATTGATAAACATCCATAGCAGGTTGGCTTCCTTTGACATCGTGCCAGTCTGCGCGAAGTCCGGCGTGCCGGCCATGTTGCGCGTTTCCCAAGCATTCTCGGTGGGCGAAGCGCCCTGGCGCTTAAGGTCTTTCCAACTCATCAGTTTAGCTGCATTCTCTGCATAGGCATTGAAGTGTTCAATTGCCTTAAGCGGATTGCCGCGAATTAGATTGCCGAAAATTCCGCTGTGATCCTGCCACATGTCAGGAGAGACTTGTGATTGAAATGTACCGCCGAGTGCTCGATTCTGCAGGGCTTCATGGAAATCTGGACTGCGGTCAATAACTTCCTTGACGGCCTTCGGGTAATCGTAGAACAGATTCTTGGCGAAACCCAACGGGCCTTTGGAGGCATGTGACAGTGTTTGGTATTCGGTTATGTCACGGATAAAACGCGGCAAGGTATAGCTTAAGTTTGCAACCGTCAGCAACCGACGATAGTTGCGGCTGAACGCGCTAAGCGCCTGGCCGAGCATCGAAACATCTTGTGGATGGCTGTTACGTATAACCTGTGCCAAGTCCTCGGGAATAGCAAAGCGTACAGGTTCACCCTTATCGTAGTAACCCAAGATCCCTTCGCCCTTTCGGGGTTTTTCGGTTGGACCTAGATCGCGGATTAGTGTACCCCAACCTTGAGGATCAACGTGCCTGAAGTCTGCGAGCTGCCGCGCAGCTATATTGCGCTGTATTTCCTGAAAGGCCAGGGAAATATGGCCCATGCTGGCGTCAAACGGATTCTTATTGATTTTGTCGGAGCCCAGCAGTTCGTGGATTATGTTCTCGGTTTTAAGGTCGAAGGCACGCCCGCCATTGTTGGGGCTATCCTTGACCACATCGAGAATGCGGTTCATTGGTATGTATTCGGGGCCACGGGCTACGCCCTTGTTGTACATCTCGTCAGAGATGACGCCAGATAGGTGCAGGCTTTTCCAGGTGGTGGCGTTTAAATCCCAGACGCGCCTGGCAAAGTCAGACACTTTTTGGTAGTCAGCCGGGCCAAGCTGGGTTTGTATGTCTTGCAATTTTTGTTGTATGGCTGGCTTGTCGAGGCCGAGTGGGACCGCTTCCTTGTTGTTGAGGGTGTCGTCATGCTGCTTGTATTCATCATGCGCCCGGTTCATGCCATGCCTGGCAGAAGCAAGAGCTGCTTCGCCTTGCGAGACGGTCAACTTACCGGACGCTATTGCCTGGGACAATGCGTCGTGTTGTGCCTTGTGGTTGGCATATTCCTGTGATGCCTGCGCTCGCTTCTCTTCAATGACGCTGATGGCGCGGTTGTAGCCGTGCAGGTTAAGGACTTCCTGAGTCTTGTGAAGCAAGCCGGCTTTCTCGGCGTCGTGCATGATGTCGCCCATCTTAATGCCGAAAGACGTGGCTGGTCCGGCACCTCCACCATCCATGAGGCGAAACTGCACATAAGGATTCTCTTCGTTGCTGAGTGGGCGTCCAATACGCTTTTCAATGGCGCGTTGGCTGAGATTAACACCTTCAGTTGAGATGATGTTGGCTGGACCATGCGCGCCGGGCATGAAGTTGAACTTGTCATGCAGTTTGGTGATGGCTTCTTTGGGTAGCATGGCAATGCGTTCCATGAAGCTGACACGGCCACCTTTAGCTTCTTCTTGCGCGTCGTGAATCGTCTTTAGGTCTGGATCGGTGACAGGCACCTGGGGTTTGGCCCCAGCAGACATGTCGTAAGGTGCGTCGCCGTTGAAAGTCTTCCAATCTTCGATTGCTTTGTTGGCAGCATCGGGAGTGGGCTGCGGCATGTGCTCAAAGATTTTTCCCTGGCCGCGAAGATGAGCAATCTTGTCATAGACATCCGGCGCAGCCTTCTTCATTAAGTTCTCGAAGCCTTCGGTATCTCCTGCAAGGCCGCGATACCAATGTGAGAAGCTCTCTGCGAAGACCTCTTCTGCTCGTTTAGCAGTGCCGGCCTTAAAGATTTCATTGCCATATAGCCGGCGCTGTGTCTCCACTGCATCCGGATAAAAGCGTTCGATCATTGTAGAGCGGGCAAGGTCTTTGGCGTTTGTACGAATACGGTCCCAGACTTCATGGCCAATTTCATGCGCGAACACGTCGTTCATACGCATACTGCCAAGGAAGTTGCGGTATATCCGCTCGATGGTTCCTTGGGCTTGAATGGCGACAGCCGAGAGCCTCTTAAAGTTGCCAGGCGAGGTCATCTCACTGTCAGTTGCCCAGAGGCCGTATTGCTCACGCAGCTCGGGCGCAGTGGCGCTTATTACCTTTGTATCGAGGGCTTGCGCGGCTTTGACCAGCGTTGGGTCTACATGGTTGCGGACAACTTGCGTGGCCTTCTCCGGCGTCATGGCCAAAGATTCACGTAAGGTAGTAGGAAAATATCGGGCAATAAAACTACGCGCCATCATCGGCGCCTGGTCAAGTGCGCTAAACACCCGAGAGCTGAGAGAGGTGGGCACAGCTCCGGCGCTTCGTGCCAGCGCAACCCGATGCGCCTCTTGTAACGCCCCCGAAGGGTTGTTCTTCAGCAGTTCGGTTACATAGGTTTTAAGGGCCTTTGTGTAAAGTTGAACGCGGCCAGCCTCATCGAGATCGCTGCGCGTATCAATGAAGTTCTTGATTGGGCCGACAGCTTCTTGATGGCCGGCCAGAGCCAACGACTTTTCATAGACCTTGGCGTCAGCTTGGGCAGCTCTTATTTCGTCGGATGTTTGTGTGGCCGGGGCGGCTTTGGCAGGAACTGAGGAAACTTCGGCGGCTTCCCTGCTCCGGGGCGCTCCTGGGACCGCGGCGGGCGCAGCGGGTTCTTTGGTCTTGGCATTGGCGACCTCTGGCGGGGTTTTAGGGTTGGTGGTAGATTCTTTAAACTTCCATTTGCCGTCTTCCTGATACCACTCGCCCTTGGGCAGCTCGGCAGGTTTAGGTTGACCCGAGGGCCCGGCTTGTACCCATTTGCCTTCGGCGTCCTGGGTTACGATCCGTTGTTTGATGTCTTCAGGGGTTTCTGCCCAGCGTTGTGACTCCTCTTCAGGAGTCAAGGCACGGCGTGGTGTGATAGTCGGTTCTGGTGCAGGCTTAGGGACAGACGCAGGCTTGCTGCCAACCCCAGAACCCCGACCCGAGCTGGGGCCTAGGCCCATCTCCAACGGCGAGGCAGTAGGAATGCCGTAGGTACGCTGTATGTAGTTGCCACCTTCGGCAGCCCGTGCAGCCATCGCTGCTGGCGACACATCCGGCGTTGGCGTGACCTTTGATGGTCTGCCTCGCAGGTCCACGCCCTCGGCAGCACGTTGCACACGTCCGCCTTCGGAGTAGTTATCGTTGATCTTCCTGGCGAGACTTGTCATGTCCCGCAAGCGCCGGGCTTTCTCGGCTTGCAGGAAATCAACTTGATTGTCGGGAAGCTGGTATTGACCGCCGCCTTTGGCAACGGCTGCCTGGTGCCGCTTTAGTTTG
>Ga0070741_10016540_pt1 | contig 12278 bp, 7 predicted proteins | sample Coa_R1_4_FD_66440 | JGI IMG/M metagenome (GOLD analysis project Ga0070741, IMG submission 66440) | Surface soil microbial communities from Centralia Pennsylvania, which are recovering from an underground coalmine fire - Coalmine... | ecosystem: Environmental > Terrestrial > Soil > Unclassified ...
CCCGGGCGACATCATCCCGGAATGGTGGGCGAGATCATCTCGGAATGGTGGGCGACATCAAATCGGAACGGTGGGCGAGATCATTCCGGAATGGTGGGCGACATCGAGCGGAATCAGCACGCTCGGCGGCTTCGCCCAGCCCTGAAGGCGTACACACCCGGACGAACGGCAATGTCCGGCGGTGTTATTGTAAAGTTTATGTGCGGACCGGCAACGCTGTTCGCGAGTTAAGCTTGATGTCAGCGCGGGAAGTTAAATCGGGAACTCGCAGCAACGTCGCCCGGCTGCAACAATCGGTTTCAAATCGCGTCTGGGATCACGGCTGCGACTGGTGAATTCGTCTGAGGAGTGCTTAACGGGATCAGCCGAGCGATCGTGCCCTGGGGTAGGTGAAAGACACGATGCCCGGCCGCCCAGCCGCGCGGGAGCGCGGCCGTCTATATTAGACCACGGGCGGCTTAACGATGCACCAAGGCGGATCGAAGCGCCTTCACGGCGCACCTGTATCGCGAAAGCCGCCCGTGAGGGCTCCGTTCCAAAGGTGACCCCGTAGCCCGCTATAGCTTGCGATCAGTGCGGCGAGGCGTTGCTGTTACTGGCGGCCTCTTCGTACGCGGCCGAGGCGGCACGTCTCGGCGCATCGTGACCATTTCGGCCGCCGCCTCGGCGTTTCCGGATACCGGCGCCGGATGATCAAGGCACACACAGTTTGCCGACAAAGATGATGATCACGGGCAAGGGCCCGACGTTGGCGGACTGCCCATCAAAAAAAGGCTACAGCTTGCCGATGCTGCGAGGCGATTTTCTATGATCTGGCGCCACGGCGCTTGGCTCCGCTCAGCTTTCGCAGGTAGTAGCCTTCCCTCTGGACCGCGGACCTAATCGCGGCGCTGACTCTGACGGCCTTCCTTCGCTTGCGCCACTTTCCTGATGCCGAACTAAGCGGCAGTTGCGCGCCTCTTTCGATGACGAGCAGATCATGCCTATTGTTCAAGTAAACCTCGAACATGCTTTCCCCCGAGCAACGAACGAAATCAACTTTGAAACAGAGTGCCGCTATCAAATTATAGCGGTCCGCCGCAATTGGCGGTTCCGACGCGGAATGTAGCAGTAGTTCTCGGTTAAACGCTAGTCTGTGGATAGCGGGAATCGTGTTCGGCGGCTAGCAGGCTGGCTCACGTTTTGCGCTCGGATCCTGCCGACGTGTCACGCACCGACAAGTTGCTCGACCGACGTGAGCAGGACGACGACATCGTCGCCGCCTGTGATCGTGATATGCGGGCATGCTCCGCGCGCCAGCTGATCACGGGTGATAGAACGAACAAGGGCACCTGCAGCCGCGGGCTAGTGGTGCCTTGTCGCGCGGTCCGCCTGAGAGGGTGTACGGCCCCGAGTACGTCATCCTACTGAATACGACACGGAGCAGTGAACCTCTCGCGCCAAGCCTGTGCAAAAGAATGTTCGGAAGAAAGTGTTCGACCGACTGACTCAAGCCTTAAAACGAAATGATGAGCCACACCGCGAGCATGGCATTGAGGGTGCCGACGGTGATGATGGCAAACTCCAGCGCTTTGACCATGACTGTTCACTCCCGAGCAGCATCGAATCGCCCAGCAATCGAATCACGCTTAGCCGGCGGCGAAAAGTTAGTGCCGCTGACTCATCCGGGCAGGAATGCTGACGTTGAGCCCGGGAGGCGGCGGGACCGCGATCAAGCTGACGCCGTCACTGCTCTTAGGCTTGTGTGCAGCCGTCCGGCTGCCGACGCTTGGCCGGAGACAGGTCGCCCCTGGCCTTTGCGCCGCCTTAATGACGTTTCAGGCTTGGTAATAGGAGCGTCATAATACCGGGCGACCTGGGCCGCATCGGGTCTTTCCGGCGGCGCGGACCCGAGGCACTCGGTACCTGCTTGCTTCTCGGGCCTGTGGCAAACTTTGAAGGAAGAATGCTGGACGAAAAGCGCAGACTGCTGGAGCAAGCCGACCGCTGTCGCCGGATTGCGCAGTCGACCACTAACGCGGAAACGGCGGATATGCTGCTCTGCATTGCGCGATCATATGAAGCCCAAGCGACGCTGATCAACGATGCCAAAGCGCGATGAGATTGGGTTGCATCATCATGGCGGCTTAGCTCTTTGATTGCGCATGATCGTTACGGAAAACCGCTACACACTTTTCCTGATCATGCTCCAGCTGGTCGAAGGAGCTGTTGATGTTTCCTCAGCTGGGCGGCTTCCGGATTGATGAACCTTCATTGGATGGTGTCCTGCCGCTTACCGGTACGAGCGCGCAAGGCGCGGTGCTCGATGTGCCGCGCGGCCTCGTGCTTCGCCGTCCCTCTTCCCAGCAAACTTATGTTTCGCCGAGGCGCAGATCCGCTTTGACTACTCACCATGATGAAGCAGAATGAGGTGCCCGAGGTGCGCGGGGCAAGACGCCTCTGAAGGTGGGGCGACCAGCCGAGGCAACGCCGCTGTTTTCGCGCTACGCGCCGCGCCAAGAGACTTCGAAATCAGAACGTGAAACCCTACTGAGGCAATTGCCAGCAAAGCTACGGAGAAAATCAGCTTGCGCATCCCTTCCTCCTTGGCCGTGATGACCCCCGAAAGACCAGCGAGCTCTGTTTTCAGAACGTCTTCGTGCGGATCAACAAACGGTTTTGTTCTGCGCGCTGTGATGTACGTTTAGCCGCCCCGGCTGGGCAGTCATAAACGCCGATCTTTCACATGTTGATGGCCGCCAGAAGCCGCGCGAAAACAGAGCCAAGTCCAGTCAGCGAGTTCATAGAGGCGAGTAGGCCTCCGTTTGCACAGGTATGGATTTGCGGACGCGGATCATCCGTGGTTGCGCAGCCTCCTTCCTTTCCGCTGCGCGCAGCTTCTTCCGGAGGTCTTTAAGTTGCGCGAGTTGTTCGGCGAGTTCACAATGTACTTGATGCATGACAAGCAAACGGTGAGAAATCTGATCGCGATTACTCATGGGACTCACCCTCAGAGGCAAAAGAAATGTTGAAAAATGCTGAGTGGCAGCGGCCGTAAGCCCGGCCTGGAGCCGTCCGGATCATGCAATACTGATACGCGAAATAAAAGGTGAGGGGCGCTTCCCTATTAGCAGGCTGCTTGCTGGCTATCCGAAAATCATCCGCGCCCGCAGCCACTGCGGTTAACTGTCTCGGCCAGACCAGCTCTCCAGTGGATTTGTCGCGTTTCTGCGTTGCAGAACTTTAGGCTCGCGCCGGCGTTGCGCTCAGGTGCGAGCGAATTGCGGCTCCCTCATTAACGTTTTTCCGGTTATCCCATTTTGGACGGCCGGTAAGCGTGACCATCGTCGCGGGGCTGACTTGCGATAGCCGCTCAGGGGCGACCCATTAGATTATTTCGCGCTGATCGCCGTCATGGTCGCCATCGAACAATCCCGGAAGTCTACGTTCAATAGCTCTCGGCTTTCGCGTTAAGAGCAGACCAAGGACACCTCCGAGGACGAGTAGGCATCCGGCCAGAATGAGCCAGCGTGGAAGTTGCATCACGGGCTTCCAAGAAGTGGCGGGACCGCCCCCTTTCGACGACGGCTCGTGGAGGGTACCCGGGCCGTGTGCTCGAGCAAAAGTACATATGCTAATTGCAATGGTCCGAGCGGGGCGGCATTGCCGAAGAGCGCGGCCTCATCGACCCTCTAGAAATGAAGTGGAAGCGGACACCCAAGCCGGCGTTTCAACAAATTGCGGAAGCGACAGAAGGACATCCCTGAATTGAAGAGCGCTCCTGCCGAACCGCTCCAATCCCAATGAAGGTTTGAGTTCGACGCAAAACTCATCCGTTCCGGAGTGGGTCACGAGATTCAGGCCGTAGATGTCACCCCGGGATTCCGCAACGATCGAAATCATCGCCGGATCTTCAAATGAGAGCGAAAAGAGGAAGTCTGGCTCAAGCGGCCATTCAAGGACGGCTTCCTTGCTTGCCGCATTGGATGCGACCAGAGTGAATCCGGCGCGCTCCGCCGACGAGATGGCCTCATCGAAGGAGCATTTTCGCGCGACCACTCCAAAATAAGCGAGTTGCTTTCCGACCGTGCTCGCTCGCCGAAGCAGATCTCGGTAGTCGTCATTCGGCACGAGCGCGTTGTCCACGATTAATACTGGCCTCACTCGAGGGACCTTTCACAAGCAACACTGGACCCGACAAGCTCAAGAGACAATCGCGCCGTCCAGCGAGCCGACCGTCCTCTCCATCAGCTTCGGTTGGCTGAATTTTGCACCACCGCCGAGTTGTGTATGGTGGCGCCTCATATCGTAGTCACAGTTGCAGCAACGAGGGCACCGAGGGCGGAATCAGCGGAAACAGATCGCGGGCTATTGCTCGGACTCTCCCGATATTGCACCTGGGCCCAAAGCGATTTTACCTATTTCCCGGCTCCTCTCAACGGCCATCGGACCAATGAGGGGCGGCGGCAAGCCGCCCGGAGACGCGCAGATCGGGACGAACCTACTCAATCTTGCCTTACGGCAATTTGATCGCGCCATGGTGAACCTGCTCCAGCCGGCAGAGGACGAACTATGGTCTTCGTCGCATGTCATCCGGCGGTCTTGAGGAGATTACATGCCACCTTTATGAGTCCGCCGTTGGTCCGACGGCTGGCGTCATGCGGAGATTTTCATGAAAATATTGCGCCAGAAGATCCTTGTCAGTCTGTGGGTGGTCGTGACCGCGGTTGTAATGATTGGATGGCTGACCGGGTTAAGCTGGGCCGCGGCGCGAATGATTGGGCGCTTGTTTTCCTAGGACAGAACGTATCGCACCCACTCCGCGATCTCGATCTCGGTGCAGATGAGCATTCCCCACAATGCGACATTGATTTGCAGAGCCGTTACCGCCATGCGCTTCCTCCGTCCCCGTTGCCGTAGTTGGGTTGCGGCATTATCAGGAAATGCGCTCGTGTTTATTTAGGTTCCGGGGATAAGAAGCCCAAATTATGGTCACGCAGGCAGTGCGGTGCAATAATGCATTGTGCCGCGCATCCTTGGGCTGCTGACAACGACGCCTCAACAGCTACTGTCGCGGAGAAAATCGCCCAGGAGCCAGGGAAACGGGCTGGCGCACCCCGGCGCGGTGGTTGCGTGCATTGCTGCGCGGCGTTTACGAGCAGCTTTGCTTGACAGGCGCTTACGCCGCATCGGAGCGATCGGTCGGACGGCCGCGCCGGCCTCGCTAAACCGCTCTCGTCCGCTTCAGCCAGTCCACCCAAACCGGTGTTCGCGGCCCAGGGAATGATGCTTCCGGCCAACTGCGCGCGATCTCGCGTGCTCCGCTTTCGGAACGGCGCGCAAACGCTCTCAAGCGCATAGCAGCTATCGTTCGTCGATCGAAGCGACCTGCGATCATGCGAAGGCCGGCGGCAGAAAAAGTGAATCCTCTCGAAAGAGCATCGTGGGCGCAACCACTCAGGGCTGCTCGTTCAGCTGGAAAATAGGCGCGGACGTCCGATCCGAGGCGGACAACCGTCATTTTTGCCGCAAACTTGCGAGGCTCGCAGGGTTTAATTGATCGGCCGGCGACGCTGCGCTATGGCTACATTTGGCTGGGCGCATTCAACGAACAGGGATCAGTTGAATGGTTACGCGCAAGATCGACCTGGAACAGGCCTTCACTCGAAATGTGGTGGCACTCGCCGATCGGTACCTCGAACTGTTGGCCCTTCGGGTCGAAGTGGAACGGGCAGAACTGATCACGTCCGAGGCCCTTGGCTCGAATCCGGATCGTGACTCTCGTAACGGCCAGTCCGAAACGAGATACAAGAGAACGCGTTCTATCCGTCGTTCCCTTGTATTGCTGGCAATGATGTCATCGATCGTGGGCGCTCCTGCATCTCTCGGCGCCTCACCCTGCAGATCAATCGGGCAACATGCGCGTTCGCCGTTGCGCCGGTCGCCTTCGTATTCTGCAGGGGTCCCCGCGAGTTGAAAGATCGACGGCAGGTTGATCTGCGGCTGTCGAGGTCGGCTCGAAAGGATTGGCCAGTTCGATGAGCTTGGGTGGCCTGCATTGGGACCGGGAAGCGAGGTGGGCGCTGAATTTCATGGCTGTATGCGACCTGCTGTTGCAGAGCCCACAGGGCTATCGACGAGAGCAGCAAAGTTGGAGTGATGACGACGTCAGCAGCTGTGCTCAATGGCTCGCTTGACCTGAGTATACGCATACTCAAACAGCTCAGGATCGATCCTCGTCGACGCCGGTGTCGTCAGCGTCGCTCAGGTGTCGGACACGTCGGGTAATCACTTCGGTGATCCGGCAATGCGACGAGAGAACCGGTGTGCTGCCTTTGCCCCAATGATTGGCGCCGGCACGTCGCTCAGCGATTTCAAATGTGAGACGGCGAGTTCGGCTTGAGCCACTCGTTCGCGGAGTGAAATTACTTCGGACATCAGTCCAAAGAGATCTTTGGTCCCGATCGTTTTCGGAGCCGGTCTGGCTGTGCGAGATTTAGCGTGCTTGTCCATGGCTCGTTCCACCACAGTGCGTAGGCTGCATGATGCGCGCTAATGTGTCCTGAGTTATGCAATGGGTTGTCACAATTAGGGCGGCGGCAGCCATCGCAGCGTGCGCAGAATTTCATCTGGCCGACACATGCGCCGCGAGGATGTGCTTGCCATTCCACGGCTTTTTCTGAGTGGGGGCGGCGGAAGGATACCGCAGCCTGTATGTACAACCGGCTGCGCGCAAGACTTGATGCTGGAAGACTGTCCGGGGCGGCCTCAGTCTGTGACCAGATTTCCAGCAGCACGAGCTACCAAAAAGCATGTGTTCGGCGGGTGCAGGATCGTGTCCCGTGGCGTGGTGTAGGTGAGTTTCGGTCACCGCGATCGCCGGCTGGGCTGGATCGGTCAGCTGGCGATAGCCGGGAAGCTGACGGCGTGATCATCGCCCAAAGGCGCCATGGTTTCCAGCGTCATGTAGCGGCCGCGCTGGACGGCCCACTCGTCGTTCTGTTCGAGTAGGATGGCGCCGACCAGGCGGACGATGGCGTCCTCGTTGGGGAAGATGCCGACCACTTCGGTCCTACGCTTGATCTCGCCGTTGACACGTTCGAGCGGATTGGTCGAGTGCAGCTTGGCGCGGTGCGCGACCGGGAAGCTCATATAGGCCAGCACGTCGCTCTCGGCCTCATCGAGGAACACCGCGAGCTTCGGCAGCTTGGGACGCAACTGATCGGCGATGCGCCGCCATTGCGCCCGTGCCGCTTCGGCATCGTCCTGGGCGAACGCGGTGGCGATGAAGGCTGAGACCACGCGCCGCCCGCTCTTACCGGCATGTGCCAGCGCGTTGCGCATGAAGTGGACGCGGCAGCGCTGCCAAGTCGCGTTGAGGACCTTTCCGACCGTAGCTTTGATCCCCTCATGGGCGTCGGAGACGACCAGCTTGACGCCGCGCAGGCCACGGCGGGCCAGCTTGCGCAGGAACGCGGTCCAGAACGTCTCGGCCTCGGACGGGCCGATGTCCATGCCGAGCACCTCGCGGCGGCCATCGCTGTTGACGCCGACCGCGATGATCACCGCGACCGAGACAATGCGCCCGTTCTGCCGCACCTTCACATAAGTCGCGTCGATCCACAGATAGGGCCAGTCGCCCTCGATCGGGCGATTGAGGAAGGCCTTCACCTTGTCGTCGATCTCCGCGCAGAGCCGGCTGACCTGGCTCTTGGAGATCCCGGTCATCCCCATCGCCTGCACCAGATCGTCCACCGAGCGGGTCGAGACGCCCTGGACGTAAGCCTCCTGCACGACGGCGGTGAGCGCCTTCTCGGCCATCCGCCGCGGTTCGAGGAAGCCCGGGAAGTAGGAGCCTTTGCGCAGTTTGGGAATGCGAAGTTCGACGGTGCCGGCACGGGTCTCCCAGCTCCGGTCGCGGTAGCCGTTGCGCTGCGCCAGACGGTCTTGGCTCTTCTCGCCATAACCAGCCCCGGTCAGCCCCTCGACCTCCAGCTCCATGAGCCGGTGGGCAGCAAATCCGATCATCTCGCGCAGCAGATCGGCGTCAGGGGTCTTCTCTACGAGCGTCCGCAGGTTCATCATGTCGTCGGTCATCGGTGGTTCCTCGAATCAGGTTGGTGTCGCAATCCAAACCTTACCGACGAATCATCGGTGACCACCCGCAAAGCCGCCCGCCCGCTACGGCGCTATCGGAGGGCGCGCGGGCGGGCGACTTTGCTAATCAGCTACACCACTCCTTGGGACACGACCGGGTGCAGACCGATGCAGATGTTCATTAACCCTGTTTTGCTACCGCGCGCGGGAAGATGAGGCGCGCGGCTACCGCGTGGATGGCAAGCGTGCGATGGTCAGGACGAGGCTTGCCCTAACGGCTGGAAACCGGCGATTAAGGTCCCGATGCCAAGCGCGCCCCCAACAGATCTAGTTCATTTGATGATCACTCGCTTGGAAGAAGCGAATACAAAGGCGCACGAACAGCTGGCGCGCACGGATGAACCGCCTTCAGGATCGGGAGAGGCCGGTGTGGCAGATCATCAATCAAGCCAGCACGCCCACGTTGCCGCTCCGGAACGGCGCTCATCGCCGACCAGGCTCCTCTTGTTTGCTCTCGTTGGACTCCTGATAGCCGCCTTGGTCTATCTTGCGGCTTTCGCTGGCCAGCCTTTCTACGGTTCCGTCATCAGACCGTTCATAGCTCGTTTGGCAATCCCCTGGGCGCCGCAAACAGAGTTCCAAACCGAGAGCATGCCACGGGAGGACGCCGTGGCATCCTCGACGCTGTCCATGCTCGAGCAGCGCCTAGGGAGGATGGCAGATGATCTCCGGCAGGTGGAGCAACGACTTGAGCAGCTCGAGGCCAGCCAAGATCAAATCAGCCGAAGCCAGTCCGACGCCGCTGAGCAATTCAAAGCGAGCCGCGAACAAACAACTCGCGACAATGCAAAACTCGGGGAGCAGCTTGACGGGGCCCTTGCGCAGTTGGCCCGCCAGAATGCGGCACTCGCCGAGCAGCTAAAGGCAAATCAAGAGCAACTGGACGAAATAGCGTCGTCTCGAACTGCAACTTCTTCTCACAGGCCGTCGCGGCGAAAGCCGATATCGATAGTTCCGTCGCCGCGGCAGGGAGCTCAGGCGCAGGGCCCATCTCGTCAGCCTTGACGGCGTTCATCGGCGCAGGACGTAGGCATTGCTGATCGGCTCAAGGGGAGAGTTGGCCTGCCGCAGCTGATCACGGCACGTCTGAAGCCGATCCGGTCGATCGTACCGTGCTCGAGGGAGGAATCGAGTTGGTCCGTCATCGAGGGGATACCTGGCCTCGAAATTCCCGGATCGGGCCTATTTGTTCGTTCCCCATCGCACACTCCAAAGGTTCAGCAGTCGAGCTGCCTCTTTTCGATCGAGGCTGGTAAACTGCTGCTTCGCTTTTGTCAGCTCGGGCGGTGACATCGATCCGAACACGTACCGACACTCCAGAACGCGCGCGGCAGTTTCCCAACTCAGCGAGGCGACTTTGCACGCAACGAGCAGCCCATCTTCGCGGGCGCTCTGCATCAAGGGGCGAACGATGTCCACGCTGGAGCCCGAAAGTTCGGCTAGCGCAACCACGGTTTCTTCGTATTTTCGCTCGGTTGCGAAACTCAGCAGGGCGGCCTCGTCGAGCTTGCCGTTCGCCTTCAACAGGTTGACCGCGCTGATCGCTCCCTCAAAATCTCGAGCTTTCGACATTTCGCGGCTGATGCCCTTTGATGCAGCGATCACCGCCCGTCTGATTTCCTCAAACAGATGCGGAGGGGCCCGTGACAGGAGCCGCGAGCGCACGACCTCCGTCGCTTGGTGCATAAGGCGATCCCGAAGGTCAGACGGTAGATCAGACCTGATCCCTGTCTCCACGGCGAGCTCGGGGTCGGAAACCGCCTGGGAAACAATGGTTGCGAACCCGATCGGTGAAATTCTCGCGCCTGGGTTCTGCACGAGTCGACGGCTTACGGAGGGGTAGCGGCGGGCCAGGAGCGCGTCGGTGACGACTTCCTTCAACCACCAGCGTCCGCTGATCGCCAGCAGGTGCGGCTCGCTCTTTGTCCTTGCAAGTTCTGCAAGATCGTCGTCCGCAAGACGCGGAGATTCGCTCAAAACGGGCCCCGCGATCGTGATGTCGTCATTGGCGGCAAGCCGGCAAACGACCGACTTCGGAGCAACCGAAAGAGGCGCCAGCTGCGCACTCATCTCCGCCAACGCAATCCGAAAACTGACGTCGGCAATGGCGCGGAGCTCGAGCGTCTTGATCAATCGCTCGAGTACGGAGCCAAAGAGTTCAATCTGGTCCTCATGGAGCGGATCTGCTGAGGACAAAAGCAGATCTGTAACTCGCTTGACGGTAACGCGGGCTCGTTGGGGCGAGGAACAGCTTATCGCCGTCTCTATTTCGTCGGCAATAGAGGTTGCAGTTGCGGGCATCGCTCATCCTGAGCGTTAATCAGCGGTTCTAGCGAAAGCGCAGCTTAGAACGAGCCGCTAAAGTTCTCGTAAACATGTAACTTTGGAGCATCCCAAACGCCCGAGCCGCCGCGCCTACGGCGGCCAGAATGAGCCCACATTTTGGGTGACCTCCTCAAGGCTGATCCGATGGACCGACCTGGCGAAGCGGGGAAGGGCGGTCCGCGGTGGGAGGCAGCGCAAGCAGATGCTTCCGTGCCTCAAGCTGCTTCGCTCGGACGAAAACGGCCCGGGGCCCGTGGTTTTCCAATTAGGGTGTCACGTATTTGGTCCGGACGGAGATCTGATAAACCCTAATTCTGCAAAAAGGCAGTATTGATTGGATAACACCGTTCTGATTAAATATGGTATTAAACCATAATGCATAATTAAATGGGATATACTGGTTAGATGTGTGGCATTGTCGGTATTTTGGGACGCGCGCCAGTTGCCGAGCAACTGGTCGGTACACTCAAGCGGCTGGAATATCGCGGCTATGATTCCGCCGGGATTGCGACGCTGGAGGGCGACCATCTCGAGCGGCGGCGCGCCGAGGGCAAGCTGAAGAACCTGGAGAAGCGGCTGCGCAGCGAGCCGCTCGAGGGTCACACCGGCATCGGTCACACCCGCTGGGCCACCCACGGCAAGCCGAACGAGACCAATGCGCATCCGCACGCGACTGAGAATGTCGCCGTGGTGCACAACGGCATCATCGAGAATTTCCGCGAACTGCGCGCCGAGCTGGAGAGCCAGGGTGCGCAATTTGCCACCGAGACCGACACCGAGGTGGTGGTTCATCTCGTCGAGTCCTACCTGAACAAAGGTTATTCGCCGCAGGCCGCGGTGAAGGCGTCGCTGCCGCATCTGCGTGGCGCGTTTGCGCTCGCCTTCCTGTTCAAGGGCCACCAGAACCTCATGATCGGCGCCCGCAAGGGCTCACCCCTCGCAGTCGGCCATGGCGATGGCGAGATGTATCTGGGGTCGGACGCAATCGCGCTCGCGCCCTTCACCGACACCATCACCTATCTCGAGGACGGCGACTGGACCGTGCTCACCCGCGATTCCAGCGTCATCTATGACGCGCAAGGCGCGACCGTGCACCGCGAGGTGCTCAAGTCCGGTGCCTCGGCCCTCCTGATCGACAAGGCCAACTACCGCCATTTCATGGCCAAGGAAATCCACGAGCAGCCGGAAGTGGTCGGCCACACGCTGGCGCGCTATGTCGACATGGCCAATGAGCGCGTGGCGCTGCCCAAAGAGCTGCCGTTCGATTTCCGCGACATCCAGCGCATCTCGATCACCGCCTGCGGCACTGCAAGCTATGCCGGCTTCATCGCCAAATACTGGTTCGAGCGGCTGTCGCGCATTCCGGTCGAGCTCGACGTCGCCTCCGAATTCCGCTACCGCGAGGCACCCTTGCGCAAGGGCGATCTGGCGATCTTCATCTCGCAGTCGGGCGAGACAGCGGACACGCTCGCAGCCCTCCGCTATGCCAAGTCGCAGGGGCTGCACACGTTGTCGGTGGTCAACGTGCCGACCTCGACGATCGCGCGCGAGAGCGAAGTGGTGATGCAGACGCTGGCCGGCCCCGAGATCGGCGTCGCCTCGACCAAGGCCTTCACCTGCCAGCTGATGGTGCTGGCTGCGCTTGCGGTTGCGGCCGGGAAGGCGCGCGGCGAATTGTCCGATGCCGACGAGACCAGGCTGGTGCAGGGGCTGATCGAGATCCCTCGGCTGATTTCGGCAGCGCTCGCGACCGAGCCGCAGATCGAGAAGCTCGCCCGCGACATCGCCAAATGCCGCGACGTGCTCTATCTCGGCCG
>Ga0070741_10016541_pt1 | contig 12278 bp, 11 predicted proteins | sample Coa_R1_4_FD_66440 | JGI IMG/M metagenome (GOLD analysis project Ga0070741, IMG submission 66440) | Surface soil microbial communities from Centralia Pennsylvania, which are recovering from an underground coalmine fire - Coalmine... | ecosystem: Environmental > Terrestrial > Soil > Unclassified ...
CGGGCGCGGCATCGGGCCGGCTTATGAAGACAAGGTGGCGCGGCGCGCGGTGCGGGTGGCCGACCTGTTCCAACGCGAGCGCTTCGCGGCGAAGCTCGGCGAAGTCCTCGATTTCCACAACTTCGTGTTGCAGAACTATTTTCGCCAGCCGGCGGTGGACTTCCAGAAGACGTTGGATGAGCAGCTGGCGTTCAGCGAAAAGATCGCTCCATTGGTGACCGACGTTACGGCGGCACTGCACGACTTGCGCCGCTCGGACGCGAATGTGTTGTTTGAAGGCGCTCAGGGCGCCATGCTGGATGTAGATCTGGGCACGTACCCTTACGTGACCTCGTCCAACACGACCGCGGGTTTCGCGGGCACCGGCACCGGCCTGGGCCCCCGTGCCTTCGACTACGTCATCGGCATCGTGAAGGCGTACACCACGCGTGTTGGTGCAGGGCCCTTCCCGACCGAGCTGTTCGATGAGTACGGCGAGCATCTTTCCCGCGTCGGGCACGAGTTCGGCTCGGTCACCGGCCGGCGCCGCCGCTGCGGTTGGTTCGATTCCGTGGCGTTGCGCCGTTCGATCGTGCATTCCAGCGTTTCGGGGCTGTGTATCACGAAGCTCGACGTGTTGGATGGATTGGATGTCATCCGTATCGCAACCGGGTATCGCATCAACGGCAAAGTTACGCCCGAGCCGCCACTCAGCCTGGAGAGTTACGGGGATGTGCAGCCCGTATACGAGGAGCTCCCCGGCTGGCGCGAGTCGACGGTGGGCGTGACGGAGTACGACGGATTGCCGGGCAACGCGCGCCGATATCTGGAGCGGTTGGCTGCCTTGGTGGATGTGCCGATCGATATGATCTCGACGGGGCCGGATCGCGATCAGACGATCACGCTCCGGCACCCGTTTGCGTAGGCCCCGGGCGGCCCCGGGCGGCCCCGGGCGGCCTGTCCAGGCCGACCGTTTCTGCCGACCGTTCTGGCCGACGGTCCTAGGGACATAGCTACGCGTGCGCCCCAATACTGGACACCTGCCTCGCCGCAGCGGTCAGGGCCTTCTCCGCCGCCTCGGGACCGCGGGCGATCCCCTCGATGCGGATCACCTCCACATCCGTGATTCCGATGAACCCCAGGACGTGCTTGAGATAGGTGTCCTGGAAATTGGCTGCTTGGGCCGGCCCCTCGGAGTAGACGCCTCCCGAGGCCTGCACAATGTAGGCCTTCTTTCCCTGCACCAAGCCTTTCGGGCCATTCGAGGTATAGCGGAAGGTGGCGCCCGCGCGTAGCAGGTAATCGATATAGGTCTTCAGCGTGGAGGAGACCCCGAAATTGATCATGGCCGAGGCGATCACCAGGACATCCGCGGCGAACAATTCGGCGATCACGCGGTCGGACAGAGCGACCGCGGCGCTTTGCGCCGGGGTGCGTTGCTCCGGGGGCGTGCCGAGGGCGGTCACGAAGTCCTCACTGATGTGCGGGAGGGGCTCTTTGAAGAGGTCGCGAACGACGATGGTCGATCTCGGGTCGCCGGAGGCGAGCTGCTCTGCCAGGGTGCGGGCAATCCGGGTGGAATGGGAGGCGGCGCCTCGGGGGCTGGAGGTGACCAGCAGGACTTGGCTCATGGTGGTTCCCTTAGGTGGCTTGGTTACCATTTGTGACTAGCGCTAGAATGGTGACTATCAAGCGCAGGCGCAAGAAGGCACTTAATTGGAACCCAGTAACAAAAATGAGCCCGTGGCCTTGAGCGCGGCTGGTGCCGAAGCCGTTGGCGAGGTGGGGTCTCGCCCTGTCGCCGAGCGCGACCACGGCGAGTGCAAGCTCGTGAGCGAGACGCTCGCGCGTATTGGCGACAAGTGGGCAGTGCTCGTCGTGGAGCTGCTGTGTGAGGGGCGGGGACCCATGCGATTCAATGAGATCCGGCGCGCAATCGACGGTATCTCGCAACGCATGTTGACTCTCACCTTGCGCAGCCTGGAGCGAGATGGGCTCGTGATTCGCACAGTCCACCCAACCGTCCCGCCGCGCGTCGAATACACGCTAACGGATCTGGGACGGACGTTGCGGACTCCACTGTGCGCCGTCGCGGAATGGGCAAGGGCCAATCGCGGGGCGATTGATCAGGCGCGGAAGACTTTCGATGCGACGAGCACGGCGAGTCCGAGCTCGCGTCAATTGCGCCGGCGCGGACCCGCATTGCTGCAACGGGCTACACGGACGGAACGCGAGTGAGTTTGTCTCACTTCAGGAGCACGCCGCTTTCCTGCGACGCATGACGACGACTTCGAACGAAAGGATGCGGCGCATGAGCTCGCGGGGCGCGCGCTTTGCGCTGGCCTTTCTCATCCTCGGCACGTGTCTGCTCGCGGCGAGCACCTGGCGAGTGTATTCGAATACCTGGGACGAGCCTGAACACCTGGCCGCCGGCATTGAGCTTCTCGATCGCGGCCGCTACGAATATGACACGGAGCATCCGCCGATTGCCCGCGTGCTCATGGCATTGGGTCCTTATCTGTTCGGAGCACGATCGTTTGGGACACCGCCGCCGGATGGCGTCCTGGAAGGTGTCGATATCCTCTACACCGGCGGCCATTACGAGCGGTATTTGACGCTGGCGCGCTTGGGCACCCTGCCGTTTCTGCCGTTGTTGTTGTTTGCCACGTGGCTTTGGGCCCGACGACTGACGCACTCGGATGGTGAGGCTCTACTGGCGGTGTTGTTGCTCGCGTGCGTGCCGCCGATTCTCGGGCACGCGGCGCTGGCCACATTGGATGTGGCCGCCGCGGCGACCGTGTTGTTGGCGTTATATGCCACGCAGAGTTGGATGGAAAGCCCGGGGTGGCGCAACGCCCTGTTTTTCGGGCTTGGCGCTGGGGTGGCGGTGGGGACGAAATTCTCGGCCATTCCATTTCTGCTGCTGGGGTTTTTGGTATTGGGCGCGGCGCACGGGGTGTTGTGGTGGCGGGGGCGGCGTGGGTCAGCCGCTGTGACCGCAACGCCGGGAGTTGGAGCGGTGGAGGCGGGCGCCGCGGAGAAGAGGTCGGCCGTGGGTGCGCGGCTCGTGGAGCTCACCCTGGTGCTCGTCGCGGCCGCGCTGCCTCTTTTTCTGGCCTACGGCCTGCGGACATCCAATGCGGTCACGCTGCCGCATCGTTTCGATCTGGCGGTGAAGTTTCTACTCCAGGAGCATGGCCTGTCGCATCTGGCCGGTGTGTGGTTGGGGCACATCTGGTTGCCGTTCTGGGTCAAGGGCTTGCTCGAGGGCGTCGTGGCCATCAAGGCTCACAACGACTCGGGCCACCTCTCCTTTCTGTTGGGAGAGTTGCGCCTCACGGGCTGGTGGTATTTCTACCTGGTGGCGCTCGCCACCAAGACGCCCTTGCCGCTGCTGGCCACCGGCCCAATCGGCATGACGCTACTCGCGCGCGAGGGCTGGCAGGCACGCGATGGCTGGCGGCTGGCGCCGATCCTATTGTTCATCACCGTGTTGGTATTCGCGAGCGGCTTCAGCCATATCAACATCGGCATTCGGCACGTGCTGATACTCTACCCGTTTCTCGCTCTGGGTGGCGCGCACGCCATAGCGCTCGCGTGGCGGTCCCTGCGCAAGCTGAGCGTGCGCCCACTGGCAATCGTCGGTTCCGCTTTTGTCGCGGTGCTGGTGGGATGGCAGGTGCTGACATTGTGGACGGCGAATCCCGACTATCTGCCGTATTTCAATGAAGCGGTCGAGCATCCCGAGCGGGTTCTGGTCGACTCCGACCTCGATTGGGGGCAGGACCTGCGGCGTTTGGAATGGCGCACCGCCGAGTTGAAAATTCCACGGCTGAATCTGGCCTATCGCGGCACCGCGGACCTGGCGCGTGAGCCGTTGCCGCCCTTCGTGGTGATGCCGCCGTGGAAGCCGGTGACCGGTTGGGTTGCGATTTCGGCGCTCGCCAAGGTGCACGACCGGAAAGGCTATAGTTGGCTCGACGCCTATCGGCCGATGGAGCGCATCGGTAAGGCGATCGAGTTGTACTATATTCCCGAGAAGCGTTAGGCAGTAAGGGCCCGAAGCCGCGAGATCCGTTCCAACGCGGGCGGGTGTGAGTAGTGAAACGCGACGTACACTGGATCGGGTGTCAGGGTGCTCGCGTTGTCCCGATAGAGCTTCACCAGCGCCTCGGCGAGCTCTTTGGCGTCCGCATGCCGTGTGGCGAACGCGTCCGCTTCGAACTCGTGACGCCGCGACCAGCGAGCGCTCAGTGGCGTAATGAAGAACGTGAAGAAGGGCGCCGCGAGGATGAAGAGCAACAGCGCTGCGTGTGTGGACGGTGTTGGTACGCCCAAGGCGGTGTAAAAAGTCTGTTGAGTCGTGAGCCAGCCGAGTATTGCCAGTGCTCCGAACGTCATGGCAATAGACAGCAACAGGCGTTTGCGGACGTGTTTGAGACTGAAGTGGCCGAGCTCGTGCGCCAGTACCGCCTCGACCTCCTGGTGGGCGAGTCGCTCGAGGAGCGTGTCGAAGAACACGATGCGCTTGTTATTGCCTATGCCTGTGAAGTAGGCGTTTCCGTGAGAGGAACGCCGCGAGTTGTCGACCACGAACACGCCTTGTGACTTGAAGCCACAGCGTGTGAGGAGCGCTTCGATGCGGCTTTTGAGCTGCTCGTCCTGCAAAGGGGAGAACTTGTTGAAGAGCGGTGCGATGAAGGCGGGATAGGCCCAGGTCATGATGAACAGCACCGCCAGCCACAACAGCCAGGCCCATATCCACCACCATCGACCCGCGCGCTCCATGAGTGTCAAAGTGGCCAGGAGTAGCGGGCCGCCGAGGAGTGTCGCGAGCGCCAGGCTTTTCGCCATGTCGGCCACGAACAGCGCCGGCGTGGTGCGATTGAACCCAAACCGCGATTCGAGCCTGAAGGTGTTCCAGATCGAGAGTGGGAGAGTGAGAAGTCCCGTGATCAGGAATACGCTGCCTATGACGGCCACACCGAGCCACGGCTCGTTCCAACCGGTCTGGCGCCACAGCGCATCGAGTGCGGCGATTCCGCCCCCGACCGTGAGCGCCAGGGTGATCGCGGCATTCGTGATTTCCGAGACGCCTCCGAAGCGAGCCTTGGCTATCGTGTAGTCCGCCGCTTTCGCATGCTCGGCGGCGGTAATGGTCTGGGCGAACGGCTCCGGAACGTTGCCGCGATGCGCGGCGACCGCGGCGATTTGCCGCTGAGAAAGCCAGAGCTCGAGTGCGGTGCTGATGATCACCGCGGCGATGAAGAGCAGCGTAATCGGATGCATGCCCAATAGTATCACTGGGGATGGCATTCAGCGGCCGCTCACGACGCTCGCCGCGGCGGCTGCATCGCGCAAGAGTTGTCGATCCTGACCCCCACGAGCACACAACATGAGCCCGGTGGGGGGCTCGCCTTCGCAGTGGTCTGGAATCGAAATCGCACAGCCGTCGAGCAGGTTGATCACTGCAGGATTGCGTAATGCGAGAGCGTTGGTTCTGAAGAACTCCGCGTCATCCTGCAGGGCGGCGATGCGAGGCGGAATGATCGGCGTGGTGGGCATCAGCAGCCCGTCGAAGCGGGCGACGCGTTTTTCGACGGCGCTGATAAGTGTTTTTCGGGCAGCCAGCAATTCGATGTAATCGGCTGCATCCTGGGTTGCACCTCGTTGAATGCGGGTCAGGACGCGGGGATCGTACGCGGCGGCGTTGGACTCGATGAGGCGACGATGCCAGGTATAGCTTTCGGCGGAGGCGAAGCCCCCCTTGGCATTGATGTTGGGAATTTCCGCCAACTCCGGTATCTCGATCGCCTCGATGTGTGCGCCAGCGGCGGACAGTCGCGACAGCGAGCGTTCAAAATGTGCGGCCACCTCGGTCTCGAGGCCTTCGAGCACAAAAGTCTTCGCGACGGCAAATCGCAGTCCCGAGACCGAGCTCTCGCCGAGGTCCGGCGCCGGCTCCGCCGCGAGCACCGCATCGAGGATGGCGCAACACGCGACGGAGCGGGCGAGGGGACCGATGGAATCCAGACTCGTGGAGAGCGGTATCGCGCCATCCCGTGGAACCCGCTGAGCCGTGGGCTTGAAGCCGACGAGCCCGGTGAAGGCCGCCGGGATTCTGCAGGAGCCTCCCGTATCGGTCCCCAGCGCGCCATGCGCCATGGCGTCGGCGACGGAAATCGCGGCTCCAGAGGAGGAGCCGCCGGGAATGTGGCCTTGGTCGCGCTGCCACGGATTGCGCGGCGTGCCGTAGTGCGGGTTCAGGCCGAGCCCAGAGAAGGCGAATTCACTCATGTTCGTGCGGCCGATCAGCACGAAGCCGGCGCGCCGCAGGCGGGCCACGCTCGGGGCATCACGCGAGGCCGCCGGACGGGTGGCGAGCACGGTCGACCCCGCCCGGGTGACCTGCCCTGCGATGTCAAACAAATCCTTGATGGAGATCGGTATGCCGGCATAGGGAGAGGGCGCCGCGCCGCTCGACCTCAGCAGATCCATCGCGTCGGCTTGCGCGAGGGCTGCATTTTTGTCCACGTGAAGGAAGGTGGTCCGTCCTTCGCCGCTCGGGTCCTCGATTCTGTCCAGGCAGGACTGCACGAGCGCGCGGCTCGAGGTTCGGCCCGCCGCAAGGTCCGCGGCGAGAGTGGGCAATGTTGGCTCAAGTGACATGGAGGCGGGCGCTCGAGGGGCTTCGGGGCGTTAACGTTAACGAATTCGCTGGATAACAGTAAATTACGTGCGCTGGCGCAGGAGGATCGCAAGATTCGGCTCCCGGCGCACGCGCCGCGCGCATGAGCGGCGGCGGTGGGCGAAGGGCCTGAGAGAGGGTGAAGAGCGCTTGAGTGAAGTTGAAGGGGATGGCGGAGGCGCGAGGTTCGGCTTCTTGCGCCCGCCACGGCGCGGTCAGGAGTCGCGGCGGTGGGCAGTGCTCCTCCTGGCAATCCTCATCGTCGCAGCGATCGCGGGGGTGCTGGTGGCGCATACTCGCGCGGTGCGGGCTCGATTTCTGATGGCGTCCGCCGACAGTATTCCAGGCGATCCGGAGCTCCTCCGGTTCGCGCTGTCACGCGGGGAGTCCGCGTACGCGGAACATTGCGCGACTTGTCACGGAGCGCATCTACAGGGTGATCCAAAGTGGGGGATTCCCAACCTCGCTGATAACGATTGGCTTTACGGGACCGGCCGTATCACCGAGATCGAGCACGTGGTTCTGTACGGAATCCGCTCGGGCAACTCCAAGGGATGGGATCTCGCCCACATGCCGGCATTCGCGAGCCCCCATCCCTACAGTCTTTATGCGATGGCACCTCTCGGGCCCGACGCCATTGCGGACGTGACGACTTACATCCTGTCGTTTCAGCATCCGCAGAGCGACGCGGCCGCCGTTGAGCGTGGCAGCCGGATCTTTCGCGACCCCGGCAGGGGCAACTGCGTCGATTGCCACGGACCGGACGGCAAAGGCGATTCCGCCATCGGCGCTCCGGATCTGACGGATACGATCTGGCTGAGCGGCGATGGCTCACGTCAGAGCATCGAGGATCTGGTCGCCCATGGCCTGGCCGGCCATTGTCCGGCATGGGTGACGCGACTGTCACCGGAGACCATCCGCGCGATCGCGGTGTATGTCCATACGATTTCGGCTGGCACGCCGTCTCGGGCGCTGGCCGGGAGGGCGAAGATTGAGTGAAGTCAACACCAAGCGCTCCATGATTCTCTGCGCCATTGGAGCGGTTGTTGGTCTGGCGATTGCGGGTGTTGGGCTTTTCTCGGCGCGCGGCACGGCCACCCGCAACGTGCCCCCCGAGGATATCGCCCTGGTGAATCAGCGCCCGGTGTTGCGCAGCGACTTCGTAGCGCAGCTCGAGAACGAGACCGGCGAGACGTTCGAGCAGGCAACGCGGGCGGAGAAACTCAAGGTGCTCGATGAGATGATCCGCGAGGAGTTGCTGGTCCAGCGCGGCCTGGAGTTGGATTTCGCGGAAACGGATCAGCCCACGCGCAACGCCCTGGCCATGGCGATGGACCAGCAGGCGCTGGCCGAAGTCACCACCAGCCAGCCGACCGAGCGACAATTGCGCGACTTCTATGAGCGGAATCCCGGCAAGTACGCCAGTGACGGCATTTTGACCGTGCGTCACCTGGTGGTTCCCGCAAGTGGCGACGGGACTCCGGAACAGCGGGCGCAGAAAGCGCGCGATGTCGTGGCCGCGTTGCGCGCCGGTGCTGCTGTGGATGAAGTCATTGCGCGCTTTGGCTTGACCGAGCCGCGCAATGACGGCGACGAGTTTTATTTCGCGGCGAAAATCCACCTGGGTGATGCCCTTTTCGCGCGCGCACTGAAACTGAAGGACGGCGAGGTCACCGAGCCCATGCCGGAACCCGATGGTATGCACGTAGTCAAGGTGATCCGGGATAAAGTCCCCGTGCCGTTGTCTTTCGAGCGCGCGCGGCTTCAGGTGCTGACGGACCTGAAGAATGCCCAACAGGAACGGCTCAGGGCCGCGACCCTGAAGTTCCTGCGCGGGCGCTCCAAGATTCTCGTGGCCGGCGATTATTCCGACTACAAACCATGACTCCAGCGCGCGCTCGCAGATCCGCGCAGAGCTTGCGCCGACGGTTGTTTGCGGCTCTGATCGCTCTCGCCACGGGACTGGGTGCGGTCGCCGCGCGTGCCCACACGCTCAGCGAGAGTCTCTCCACGTGGCGGATCGACGGCGATACGGTGCGCCTGCAATTCACGGTACCGGAGCTGGAAGCGAAGCGCATCACGGCTTCTGGCAAGGATCTGCCCTCGAGCGCGCAGCTCGCCGCCTATCTGGCTCCGCGCCTTGGCGCCTCTGCGGCGGGACAAAGCTGCGCGCGGGTTGAAGGGCCACGCGCGCTCGCAGCTTCCGCGGGATATTTCCGATACGACCTCGTCTTCAAGTGCCCAACAGCGAGGGACATCCGGATCCACTCCGCCGCTTTCTACGACCTCGTCAGGTCGCACACGAATTTCGCTCACATCGAGGACAACGGTGATCGCTTTGTCGAGCAGGTGCTCACGCAGGACCACCAGGAGGTTGGGGTCACGGCGGAGGGCGCCGCGGGCGATGGGCTGGAGAACGCCGGCTTTTTGACCTATGTGCAGCTCGGCATCATGCACATCTTCACCGGCATCGACCACATGTCCTTCATGCTGGGACTGGTGCTGATCTCGCGCCGCGTACGGGACTTGTTGTTCGTGGTGACCGGCTTCACCCTGGGACACAGTCTGACACTGGCCCTTGCCGTCACGGGTATTCTGCGGCCCGAGGCGCAATACATCGACGCGCTGGTCGCCCTGACTATCGCCCTGATCGGTGCGGAAAACATCGGCGACGGAACACACCACCCGTTACCTGTCGCGCTTGGCTTGGGGGCGATCCTGTTTCTGATGGCGCTGGGCCGTTATTTCGATCTGGGAGTGACACTGCCTACTCTATTGCTGGTCGGTGGCGGGATCTTCTCGGTGAGCTACCTGATGTTGACCGGCCAGATGCGCGATGCCGGACGCGTGCGGCTGCTGGTGACCCTGGTGTTCGGGTTGATCGATGGCTTTGGATTCGCCTCCAATCTCCTGGAGATGCGCCTACCCGCCAACCGGCTGGCCGAGCTCCTCGTTGGGTTCAATATCGGTGTCGAGATCGGACAGGTCACGGTGGTGTTGGGCGCGCTCGCGATCGCCTGGCTCCTGGTACGCGCCCGGCTGGCGATTCCGCGACCCCTGTTCACGGATATCGCCGCCGCCTTTCTGGTGGGGGAGGGGTTGTGTTGGTTCGTGCAGCGCAGTATCACGCTGGGGTGACGGTCTCGCGCCTGCAGCGTGTCCGAATGGGGCGTCAGTCCCGTAGTCTGAACGTGATGCCCAAGGGATAACACGCATCGACCGGTCGGCCGTTCTCCGTCGTAGCTCTGTAGTGTCCGGAGCCGGCGCGGGCAAGCTTGAGCGCGCCGTCGTCGAGGCGCGTGCTGCCGGAGGAACGCGCGACTGTCGGACTGCCGGTCAAGTGTCCCGTACCGTCGACGCAGACATTGACAACCGTCGTGCCGGTTTCGGCGAGGTGCTTGGCCGATAGAGGGTAGTAGTCTTCGCTGTTGGGGAACCCCTTGCCGGGACCGCCCTGCACGCGATTGATAGGTTGCGGAGTCGGTGGCGCGGTCGCTCGCGTGACCTCCAGTGTCGGCGCCACATCGCGGATAACGTCAGGTCCGGTGTCAACGTCAATTTTCACTTCCGGTGGAGGAAATTCGTCCTTGATGTGCGGCTTTATCAAGCTGGGTCCGGTTATCGGTGGCGGTGGCGGCGGAGCAAAGTGCTCCTGCGGAAGGACCGAAGCCTGCAAGGCCTGCGGCAGTAACGGGATCACCTTGGACCCGAGCCCGGTCGCGAAAGCGAACACCAGCGCGACATGTAATCCGATGATGACCGCGAGCGCGGTGGTGCGTTGGGATAGGAGCGATGCATCGGTGCGTGCGTAGCTGCTCATGACTTTGTTTCCTGTTGTAGAGGCTGCGGTCAAACCGGGCGCGAGGCTCTCCTGCACGATCACCGCCGCGGCCCAGCAGCAGCCGAGCCCCAAAAGCAAGCGCGACGCCGGCGTGGCGCGCGCCTCCAGATCCGCCAACCACTCCTCCTCGAGCCGCTCCGACAAAGGCGGTGGGGCGCGGTGGGCGGCGTGCCGGATGGCCCAGCGCGCGCACCCGTCGACCCAACTCAACGATGTGTCCGATGATCCCCGCGCCGAGCGAGCGGCGCTTCCGTGATAGGCCCTGCTCATACTGGAACACCTCGGTTGAAGCTGAAACTTGCAAACACCTCGGTTGCACGGCTGAGTCCCTGCGGAGTGAGCCTGTACAGGCGGCGGCGCGGGCGGCCGGCGCTCGAGGGGTCGATGGCTTCCCAGCGGCTCACGAACCAGCCCGCCGACTCCAGGCGCAGAAGAATCGGATACAGGGTTCCGGAGGCGAGGCCGCTGCGCTTCTGCACGTCCGCCCCCGCCAGCTCATCCGTCGGGTTCTCGAGGAACGCTTCCAGCACGCGCAGCGTCTGGAGCGACATTCGAACTTCTCGATCCTTTTTACCCATGCTCGCATGTCTACATAGCGGTATGTCGAAACTCTACATAGGGTCGGGGGATTACGCAAGCCCCCGCCCGCGAGTCCGCCAGGCCGGGTAGGGCTACAAACGCAGCGGAAGCCGTGGTGGGGTTTCGGGACCACGCACGGAGTTCGTTGGGCGGCTACCGCGATGCTATCTCGGCTTGGGATCCGGCCACGGCGCAGCAAGTTCTTGGTGTCGCGCCCGCGTTCGCGGTGACCAATGTGGACGAGCCCAGCGGAGATGCGCGCGCCGCGCTAATCCATGGTGCGCGGCAAGGCCGCGCGGCTGCCGGGCGAGGTGCGCAGGGCTGGAAAGGCGCCGGCGCAGAGCGCGTTCGTCCAATCTTCACAGAGCGCAACGGCGGTGGAAGGCTTGAAGGTGCGGGGGTTCAAGCTCGCTTCGATCCAGAGGCCATCCAACAGCGCCGCCAACCCGATCGCGGCGGGACGTAGTTTGAACGCGGGAATCCCTTCAGTGAGGCGAAGTTGACCCAGAAGCGATTCCAGGGTCGCGCGATAGGCGCCGTAGGTACGGTCGTGGACCGCCCGCATTTCCGCATCGTGCGAGACCATGCTCCAAAACACCAACCAGGCGCTGAACAAGCCCGGGTCGAGCAGCTCGGGAGCGAAGGATGCCTCGAAGAAGCGCCGCAGCCGCTCACGAGGAGTCTTCGAAAGATCGTGCGCCTGGCGGCGGATCGAGTGCAGGAGGGAAGTGGCGAGCGTGTCGTAAGCCGCGGCGACGAGCGCCGTAATGCTTGGAAAATGATGGTTGATCAGTCCCGCGGACACGCCGGCCTGGGCGCTGATCTGGCGCACCGACATTCCCTCATGGCCGAATCGTCGCAGGCAGACGAGCGTTGCCTCGATGAGCGCTTCGCGCCGGGCGACGGGCGCCTCGCGCCGGAACTTGGGAGGGTTTTGCAGCCTGTTGGCCATAGGGGCATCTCATCCTGGAGTGAGCTCGATGCCCGCGGCCAGCAGTTGCCGGCGCAGTCCTTCGAGCTGCGTTGCGTAGTGGCGCCACTGCTCCACCGATGAATCGTACAATGCCCGCCTGACTTGCGTCGCGCTCGCGGTGGTCGTCGCGGCGGGGTTGTGCTGGAAAGTCAGGCATTCGTCCTGCCATTCGAGGCCGCAGAACTCGAGCAGTCGGCGCGTTTCCTGCGCCTGGTCGG